>Ga0181532_10000106_pt1 | contig 80482 bp, 68 predicted proteins | sample PEATcosm2014_Bin_33_FD_119768 | JGI IMG/M metagenome (GOLD analysis project Ga0181532, IMG submission 119768) | Peatland microbial communities from MTU Mesocosm Facility, Houghton, MI, USA - PEATcosm2014_Bin11_30_metaG | ecosystem: Environmental > Terrestrial > Soil > Wetlands > Peat | place...
TATGCCATGCGCCGCATGCCCAGCAGCCACTGGAAAGACATCTTCGACTACATGCTGCAGCACGCTAACATGCATGGCGCGGAGATCACCAACCTGAAGGCCAGCGATCCCAGCGCCACGGAAGAACCGTTGACCGTCGATTTCGACGTTACCGCCAATAACTATTTCGACTGGTCGGCTGCGGAATCGAAATTCGCCCTGCCGCTGGCATCGATTCATCTGCCCGAGGTAGACGAAGATGACGACAGCGCTTCCACCGAGCCCATAAAGCTGGGAGCGGTGCGGGACGACCAGGCGGATGTGAAGATCGCTTTCCCGGCAAAGTACAAAGTGCATGCGCCGCTGAATGTGGACGTGAAGCGCGATTACGCCGAGTATCACGCCGTTTACAAGAATGATGCCGGGCAGTTCACCAGCCATCGGACACTGAAGGTGACGCTGACGGAAATTCCCCAGAACCGCAGTGAGGACTTTGCCGCATTCCGGCGCGTGGTGAAGGCGGACGAGGCCCAGGAAGTCACGCTGACTAATGAGTCGCCGGGAGCGGCAGGCGCGGCCGCCGGCAATCAGTCCACCAGCGATCTCTTCGATGCCGCGGTGCAGGCGATGAAGAACGAGCACTGGGAAGTGGCCGTCGGCTTACTGCAGCGCGTGCTGAAGGAAGAGCCCAAACACAAGGATGGGTGGAACGACTTGGGCGACGCGTACATGCATCTGGGCCAGACCGATCAGGCCATCGCAGCGCTCAAGAAGCAGATCGAAAATAACGCCTACGACCCGTTTGCCTATAACGCCCTGGGCCTGGCCTATGAGCATCAGGGAAAGTACGACGAGGCCATCCAGGAATTCCAAAAGCAGATTGAGATTAATCCGCTTGACCCGTATGCGCATGGCAATCTCGGCCGCCTTTATCTGGGACAGAAGAAGTTTGCTGAGGCAGTTCCTGAGCTGGAGAAAGCTGTCGACATCCAGCCCAAGAACGGGCTGCTGCAGATTTCGTTAGGGCAGGCATACATCGCCACCAACCAGACCGACAAGGGGATGGCGGCGTTCGAGAAAGCGATCAGCCTTGCGCCCGCGCCGCTCACCTGGAACAACATCGCGTACTCGCTGGCGGAGCAGGACGTTCAATTGGATCGCGCCAGCAGTTATGCGGACTCGGCAATCAACGCCCTGGAAACCCAGCTTCGCGACGTGAGCCTGGATACCCTGCGTATGCAGGATCTGGGGACCACGCAGTTGATGTTCGACGTGTGGGACACCCGAGGCTGGGTCGACTTCAAACGCGGCAATCTGGATAACGCGGAGAAGTACATTTTGCCGGCGTGGCAGGCTGCCCGCGGCGGCGATGAAGCCGAGCATCTGGCGGAGATCTACGAAAAGCGTGGCAAGCGCGACCAGGCTATCGAATACTACATGCTCTCACTAGTGGCGGAAGAAGCCAGCCCGCTTGCGCGTCCAAAGTTGACGGCGCTAGGCGTGAAGGACATTGATCGCCGCATGGCCGACGCGCGCACGGAACTGGCGAAGCGCGAAACCGTGGCGCTCAACAAATCCGACAAGGGTACGGCGGAGTTCTATCTGCTGATTTCGCCCGGCAAGGTGGAGCAGGTGAAGTTCATCAAGGGCGATGACAACCTGAAGAACTTCGCTGACATTTTGCAGAAGACCGACGTCGGCATGAAGTTTCCGCCGCAATCACAGGCTCATGTGGTGCGGCGCGCGGTGGTTCGCTGCGGCAGCACGGCGCCCGGGCCATGCATGGTGGAACTGGTGCCCTCGATTGAGGTGCGGTCGCTGGAGTAGGGGCTAGTGTTCAGCAATTAGCACTAGACGTTATCTCAAAAATTGTTCTCGGGTTGTATCAGGGCACGACTTTCAGTCGTGCCGAACGAGACAATACAAGAACTGGGCTTTAGCCCCTGCTGACGGCGCGCGAGCGCGTTGCCGACGTTTTCTTCTTTGTAGATGACTGGCCCTCGCGCTCATCGCGTGCGGCTTTGGTGCGCGTCGCCTCTGAGGTCGAACCCTTCTTCGGAGGCGGCAACGTCACGCCGGCACGGCGCGCCTTTGACAATCCGATCGCGATTGCCTGTTGCGGCGAACGGGCCATGCTTGCCCTCACGGATGTCGTCGATCTCTTCCTTGACGAATTCTCCAGCCTGGGTGCTGGGCGACTTACCTTCGCGCGCATCTTCGCGCGCGCGCTCCATGGTTTGCTTGTCGGGCATCGATCCTCCTCGTGAAGAAATGTTGGTTGGGGCAGCCAATGCGGGACTTTCCCATGCCTGCGTATTCAGGATGCAGGACGAATGTTGCGGGATGGACTGGAGCCATGAACGGGTCCTAATACAGGGTGATTTTGTTGCCAGTGCGTCGCGCCTGGCGGTTCCATATCGGGAGCGCGCCACCGCTTATTGAGGTTCGCGCTTGAATTTTCGTCTTGGCGTCGGCACCATCGTTCTGAAAGGTGGCTACATGCGTAAGCTCGTGTTCTTGTGTTCTTGTGCTCTCTTGTTGGCGCCCTTGACATCGCCAGCACAGGCCTCCGGTTCAAAAGAGAAGGGAATTGGCGAGCTGCCGCGAATCGTTGTCTCCGGCTTGCAGGCCTACAAAGACCAAGGCCCGGACGAGGCGGTTCGAGCCTGGATCAAGGGAAGCGGGATTGATGGTAGCAAGGAGGCGCTTAGCCAAGGGAACGTTCTCCGCCAGATTCAGGATTACTACGGTACGTATCGGACTTTCGAAGCCGTAAGCACCCAGGATATTTCGCCTAAGGTGCGCGTTATCTATTTGGTGATGGACTTCGAGAAAGGACCGGTCTTCGCAAAGTTTGTCGCCTACCGGTCGGAGCAGGGCTGGATCATGGCCTACTTCAATTTCAACACCAAGGAAGAGCTCGTTTTCCCTCAGACCCAGTGAGTCGCACTGTGGCTCCTGAATCGAGGCAACAAGCGAGCAGTGGCCTTCCTACGCTTCTCTCAATGCTCGCGTAATGGGCATGCGTGCGGCGCGGAAGGCCGGCAGCAAGCCTCCGACAAAGCCCATCAGCACAGCGAATACCAGGCCGAAGATCAGCACCGGCGGCGTGATTTTGAAAGCGAAAGCCAGCTCGCTGAAGCTCTGCGTCTGGCCGGTTCCGGCCGTGTAGCCGTTCATCGTGAAGGCGACCAGGCATCCCAGAATGCCGCCGATGAGCGCCAGCAGCACCGACTCCAGCACAAATGACACAAGAATGCTGAAGCGCGAGAAGCCCAGGGCGCGCAGCGTTCCGATCTCGCGGGTGCGCTGCGAGACAATGGCGTACATGGTGTTCATGGCACCGAAGACCGCGCCGATGCCCATCACCACTGCGACAAATCCCGCCAGGCCAAGCAGCGCGGCCGCCGTGGGGCCAGCCAGGTTCTCGTAGTATTTTGGCTCGGAGTCGATTTGCAGCTGCACTCGCGGATTGGCGCGCACTTCCTTGTCGAATGCCGCCAGCGTTGCGGGATTGCTCAAGCGCAAGGTCAGCGATTCGCAGCCGCCATTGCGGCCAATCGCTGGCGCCATCGCGTCCAGGTCGCCCCAGATTTCGCTTTCGAAGGAGCTTCCGTCGGCGGTGAACAGGCCGACAATCTTGAAGTCGTGCTTCTGCACGCTGAAGGTGTCGCCGATATTCAGCCCGGTCACGCGATCGGCGATCTTCTTGCCGACGATGGCTTCATACAGCCCAGGTGTGAAGTTGCGGCCTTCGACAATCTTGACGTTGTTGCGTACCTTGAATCCTTCCGGCGTGACCCCGCGGAAGGTGATGTTGGCCGGCTGATTGTCGCTGCGGCGCGGACGAACCGTGAGCACAACGACCTCGCACGACGCCAGCGGCTTGCCATCGCTGTCGCGCGCCACCCGAGGATCGACCATCAGCACGTTCGCATCGCCGATATTCATCCACGAGGTCAACTCCGACATGGAGCCGCGTTGCGTCACAATGCCGTTCTGCGGCGATCCGGTGGAGCGCAGCGCGATGCGGAAGCCGTTCTCCATTGCCAGTAGAGTGACGAAGACGGCCACCACCAGCCCAATGCCGAAGATGGCCAGCAGCGTCACCTTCCAGCGCTGGCGAAGATTGCGGATGTTGTATGAGAGCGGAAGTGCCATGGTTAAAACCAGCGATTAGCAACTAGCAATTAGCTACGAGCCAACAGCGCCGTAGGTGCGACATACGTTAGCCCAGCCGTTCAGGCTGGGTAGACATCTGATTGTCAGCCGAGTGCCGTAGGCACGACAGAAGCGCCTGCCGTCCCCCCAGGACTCGGCTCGTCATTTCCGCGCAACTGTGCAGTCCGCATCCTCAGGGGCTAAAGCCCCTAATCTTTTATCCCTTCTTTCGGCACGACTAAAGTCGTGCCCTGACACAACCCAGATGCGAGGTGTCATACCACTTTAATTGCTAATTGCTAAACTTGCCTCAACGTCTCCGTAATTCGTGCGCGATAGCCGGTAATGGCCGGCACAAATCCCGCCAGCAATCCCAGCAGCAGCGCTATGCCAACGCCAAACGCCGTGGTCTGCGTCGACAGCCCGAAGTTGGGGAAGCCGGCCACAATATCGCCAAGCACGGGCACGTCAGGCAGCACGTGCAAAATTCCCATGCTGATCAGAATTCCAACCAGGCCGCCCAGCGCGCCGATCAGCAGTGCCTCGCTCAGAATCAGCATCATGACCAGGCCGCTGGAAAAGCCCAGCGTCTTGAGCACGCCAATCTCCTGCTGGCGCTCGCGCACGGCTATGCTCATGGTGTTGGCTGTCACCAGCAGGATGGTGAACGCGACTGCCAGGCCAATGCCGTTCAGCAGAAACGCCAGGTTCCCGGCCATGGCGACAAAGCCGGCCTGAAAGGCTTGCTCGGTTTCCGTCTTTGTCTGGGTGTCGCTATTCTCAAACTCGGCATCAATGGCTTTGCTGATCGCGCCCGCGTGCTTAGGATCGTCAATCGCCTCCACCAGCCATCCAATGCCGATTTTGCGTCCCGTAGCCTCGTCGAGATACTTGTACTGAAAGTACATCGAGTTGAGATCAAAAGCCGGATTCTTGGCTTCATCGGTGTCGTAAATTCCATCAATGACAAACTGGAAAGGGCGTCCCGTACGGTAGGGTGGGATGGTGCTTTCCATCTCGAAGGTATCGCCCACCTTCCAGCCGAAGTGCTGCGCCAACTTGCGGCCAACAATGCAGCCGCGCCGGTCATGGAGCCAGGCTTCTTTCTGATCGGGCGGCAACACGACTTCGGGATAGATGTTGAGGAAGGCTTCGGGCTCGGTGGCGATGTTGGCGAAGAAATATTTGGGATCGCGATAGATGCCGCCAAACCACGCATTGATCACAGCTCCCTTCACGCCCGGCATGGCCTCGATCTTCGCCTTGTAGGTTATGGGGAGGTTAAAGACCAGGCTCACGTAGTGCCGCGTGACCAGGCGCGAAGCATTACCGGCGTGCAGCCCGAAGTTCACCGCCTCCACCACCGTCTGCAAGGTGCAGAACAGCAGGATGCAGACCGACATAGCCAGCACGGTGCTGAGCGTGCGGATCCAGTTCTTGCGCAGATGCTTGAGGACGAGCGGTGCGAATTTCATAAAAGCAGCAATTAGCAATTAGCATTTAGCATTTAGCTAAAACCTCGTTTCTGGCGGGCATCTTCGGAAATCCTTGTCAAATCACCGCAAGCTTGCAACCAACTGCTAGCTGCTAGTTGCTAATTGCTCAACACTCCCTTATCCAGATGATGCTGGATGTGCGCTCGTGTGGCGGCGCGCGGATCGTGCGTCACCATCAAAATCGTCTTATGGAAATCCTTGTTGAACGTCTCCATCAGCGTCAGGATTTCTTCCGCGCTCTGGTGGTCGAGATCGCCGGTCGGCTCATCGGCAACCAGAACCGTCGGATCGGTGACCACTGCGCGCGCGATGGCGACGCGCTGCTCCTGTCCGCCGGAGAGTTGGCGCGGATAGTGCTTGGACCGGTCTGCCAGGCCGACGATGCGCAGAGCGGTCATGGCGCGCTCACGGCGCTCGCGCTTGGAAAGCGAAGTCAGTAGCAGCGGCAGCTCGACGTTCTCTACGGCGCTGAGCACGGGAATCAGATTGTAGAACTGGAAGATGAAGCCGATGTTACGGCTGCGCCACTTGGCCAGGTCGCCCTCGGACAGCGGCCCTAGGTCGGTGCCTGCGACCACAACGCGCCCGGACGTGACGCGGTCGATGCCGGCAATCAGGTTCAGCAGCGTGGTCTTGCCGGAGCCCGACGGCCCCATCAGCGCCACGAATTCGCCTTGCGGGATGTCAAGGTTGATGCCGTCGAGCACCTTGATCTGCAGGCTGTCGCGCTGGTAAACCTTGCGAACATTTTGCACGCTGACGGCGGTGGCTGTTGCCGTTGCGCCGGTTGTACTCATAATTCCTCCTGGTGCCTTGCGTGTTCGCTCTTCGCTCTTCGCCCTTTGCTTTTCGCCAGAAAGATTCTCCGAGTTAAGCGATTTCCCGCGCCTCTATCCCAAGCGGTAAGGAATGCCTTCTCTCCGGCCTACGTTGTCGACGATTGCAGTCCTGCGGCGCGCTGGTTCCACTGCATCCGCTCGCGCAAGGACGTGATGTGCGCCAGGTGGTGCGCGCAGTGCCAAGCATACAGCGCCAGCATATGGTCAAGCGTCAGCACGCCGCGTTCAGGATGGTAAAAGGTGCGTCCGAAATCCGCCGGCCGCATTGCCTGCAAGATGTCGACCCAACGCGAATGCAACGCCGCCAGCATCTGCAGCGACACTTCAGTGGGAGTGATGTTGTTGTCCGGAAGCCTGGCCCACGCGGCTTCGTCGTAAGGTTTGATTTGCGGTTGCTCTTCGGTCAGCGCCATTTTGGTCCGGGCGTAGGCGTGCAAGTGACTGTCTGGGACATGGTGCACCACCTGCCGCACCGTCCAGCCCTCGGGACGATAGGGCGTGTCCAGTTGCTCCGGGCTCAGTCCCTGCACGGCGTTTCGCATCTGGATCGGCAACTTGGAAAGCGTTTGGATGTAGCGCTCACGGTCCTTGGCGCGTTGCTCTCCACTCTCAGGCTCAACCCACTGAAACTTCCCGATTGGATATCGCAAGTCCGTCATCGCAAACTCCCGTCCGAATTTTACCGCAGAATCGGACGCCGCTGGTCAGCAGTCGGTGCCGCTCATTAGAGCTGAGGATGCGACCATCGCGTTAAGTTTGTTGGCAAGGCAGGGAAGTCCCTTGCTGCAGGGGCTTCCACCGCGATACACAAGCAACGAGCTGAGGTTGTTACTGCTGGGGATTTGTTGGCTGACTCTGCGATGAATCCGGCGCCGATTGTTGCACCGTGATGGGGCTGCGCAGCTTGAAGGTGACCACGGATTCGGCTTGCACGGTCAATTCCTTATTGCCGGTGAAGGCCGCGCCCGCTGTGCCTGCGCCTGCACCGACCAAGCCGCCGATCAGCGCGCCCTTACCACCGCCCGCCAATCCGCCAATCAGAGCTCCACCGCCAGCTCCGCCGCCCACCATGGCTCCTGTTCGCTTGCCCTTGCCCTTTATGGTCTGGGCGTATTCGGAAGTGTGGATCGTGGTTGGCACGCCCTTCACATTGATGGAGGTCAGCGCGATCGACAAATAGCCTTCGCCCTTGAAGCGGCCCGGGGACTTGGAATCGACCACCGTGCCTGCGACTCCCGCGCCCGCGCGAACCGCTACCACACCATTGACCGCGAGGGATTGCGCCAGCGTTCCGGTAAACGAGTCGCCAGGGTTAGCTGTCTTGGTATTGATGGTGTTGCCCATGCGAACCATGACGCTGGTTCCTGCCGGAATCACCAGCGGCGGCGGTGGTGGCGGCGGAGGAGGCGGAGGAGGAGCCGGAGCCGGAGCCTGTGCCATCTGCTGCTGCTGCGCGGGAGCAGACTGGCTCATATTGCCGCCCGACTGCGCCTGGCTCATGTTCCCGCTGGGCTGAGATTGACTCATGTTACCCGCGGGCTGGCTGCTCTGCGCCGATGAGGTGTCGCTGGCCGTCGTTGCCGGAGGTTGATTTTGACTTTGATCCTTCTTGCTGCAGGCCATGAAACTCGCAGCGAGAACCAGGCTGAGTACGAAAGCCGACGTTGAGGAACGCATGTTTTTTCCCTTTCGTTGCGTTGTTGGACGCGAGGCGTCCAGACAGCTGCGAAACCGCTCAACTGCCTTGCCGAATGTGATTCCTGGCAAGAAAAAAAGACGAATGCGCTAGCGACAGCTTGCCCTTAAAGCCGGAACTCACAGATTGTAACGCGTTCGCTAACCAGCGACTCTTGTCAGCCGTGGTTCAAAAGACGGGCCCGGACGGAGCTAGGCTGCGGACTTCGCCGGCTCTTCCACCTTGACATCTCGCAAGGCTAAGTAGCCCACCACGCCAGCCACCACCGAGGCTGCCAGTATGGCCGTCTTCGCTTCCAGCAGGTATGCGGGATCGTCGAACGCCAGCGAACCGATAAAGATGGAAACGGTGAAGCCGATTCCGGCCAGGGCCCCGACCGCACTCAGTTGCTTCCAGGTAACCCCATTGGGCACTCGCGCCAGCCCTACTAGTTCGGCCAGCTTGGCGAAACCGACAATGCCCAGCGGCTTTCCCACCACCAGTCCCAGCATGATTCCCCAGGCAATGCGGCTGCTCAGCAACTCGCCCCAGGCGCCGCTGGAAAACGTCACGCCTGCATTGGAAAGCGCAAACAGCGGCAGCACCAGAAACGATACCCAATCGTTTAATTCTCGCGTCAGCCGTTCCGACGCCGACTCAGTACTGTTCAGCAGCGCATCGAAACGTCCCAGAAGGCTCTTCGCGGTTTGCAGGTCACCGCTGTTCATCGCGTCGCGGAAACGTCTCGACACGTTCGTTGCAATGTCCTGAAACTCCTTCAGCGATAACGGCGCAGTCGTGGGCACCAGGAATCCCAGAATTACGCCCGCGATAGTCGCGTGAATTCCCGATCGCAGGATCGCAATCCAGAAGGCAACGGCGAGCACGAAATACACCACCGGCCGCGAGATGCCGACCTTGAGCAGCAGCACAATCACGGCCAGAATGACAATGCCCAGAAGCAATGCCCATCGATCGAGCGCGCCGCTGTAGAAAACCGCGATCACGATGATGGCGCCAATATCGTCGGCAATGGCGAGGGTCAGCAGGAAAACCTTCAAGTCCGAAGGAATGCCTTTGATCATGCCCAGCACGCCGAGCGAAAAGGCAATGTCGGTCGCCATCGGAATACCCCAGCCATGCTGGCCGCCATATCCGCGGTTGATGACGGCATACAGCAGCGCCGGAACGATCATTCCGCCCAGAGCACCGAACACGGGCAGCGCCGCCCGGCGGATGTCCGACAGCTCGCCATGCACGATCTCGTGCTTGATTTCCATGCCGACCAGGAAGAAGAAGATCGCCATCAGAGCGTCGTTGATCCAGGCGTGCACCGGCAACTGCAGACGCGAGAGCTGCAACTCCATCTCCCAGACGTGGTGATACGACGCCTGCCACGGCGAATTGGCCCAGATCAACGCAATCACCGCCGCCGCCAGTAGGAAGATGCTGCTGATCCCCTGAATGTGAATGAACTGCTGAATCGGCAAAACCAGGGCGCGGGTCACCAGCGACTCGCGTAGCTGGACCTGAAGCGCTCCGAATGTGCGCGGCGGAATTCCCATGGTGATGAGGAGCATCAGCTCAATCTGAGCCGAGCATCCATTGAAACCGCTGGGTGGAACCGCCGTCAATAGTTTGCCGGACGCGTGATTGGCAACCTCGTGGCCCCGGAGCTATGCTGGGAGACTCCCATGGTTGAGATCACCCGCAACGTGCTGCTCATTTTCGCCGCACTTCTGCCCATCGTGAATCCCCTGGGCATGGCGCCCATCTTCGCCGAAATAACCTTGGGGTATCCGGAAGCGATACGTCGCACGGTAGCGTTTCGCGTGGCCGTCAACGGCGTCGTGCTGCTGGTTGCCTCCATGTTCGCCGGCTCGTACATCCTGCAATTCTTTGGCATCAGCCTGGCGGCCGTGCAGTTGGGCGGCGGATTGGTGGTCACCTTTGCGGGATGGCAAGTTCTTAACAAGAAAAACGATGTGAGCGACCGCCAGGTCTCGGCCTCTGACAATCAGGAGATTCTCTCGCAAGCTTTTTATCCGCTGACCATGCCGCTCACGGTCGGACCCGGGTCCATTGCCGTGGCGCTCACGTTGGGTAGCAATCTTCACGAAGAGCGTCACCTGCAACTCATCTTCAGCGCGCTGACCGCAGTGGTTGGCATTGTCCTGATCGGCATTGCGATTTACCTGTGCTATCGCTTTTCGGAAGGGCTGCAGCGTTTGCTCGGTCCCACCGGCACCAGCATTCTGATACGTCTGTCGGCTTTCATCGTGGTCTGCATCGGCATACAAATTATGTTCAACGGACTGGAAGGCTTTTATCGGGTGCTGAAGGAAGCGGTGCACTAAGTGAGGCGGCAGCGAGGGCCACCGTCGCCGCGTGTATAATTTTCGCTAGCGCGCCCGTAGCTCAGCTGGATAGAGCGAATGCCTCCGGAGCATTAGGTCGGGAGTTCGAATCTCTCCGGGCGCGCCAGACTTATTTCCGCTCACGCAATCTTCCTGGCTGATGCAATGGGAGACCGCCTGCAAACGTAGAGTGTACGTTGCCCTAAATTTTCGGTTGTCGGGGAGGGGCGATGAATAACGCAATCCGGAGAACGGCAGTCCTGGGAATCCCTATCCTGCTTTTGCTGGCCAGTGTGGGATGCGCCAGCCAGCACAGCGTCGATGACCTGAGTAAACAATTGGCGGATGTGAACGCCAGATTGACAAAGCTGGAGCAAGCAGACGCTCAAAAGTCCAGTGACACGGCTCAGCAGCAAGCCACCAGAGATCGGAACAAGGTTCTTCTGGACAAAGCCATCGCAGACGCCACGAAACGTAGACAGGATTGTAACGCTGCGGCGGAATGGGAGTTTAATAACTGGGTGCGCCTCAATGGAACTCCGCTTCCGGGTAAGGCGGAAGAATACTCAGCGTCTCCTGAGGGCCTCAAGCAAGCTCATGCCACGCAGGATAAAGCTGAAGCTGACTGTCAGAAAGACTACGAGAATACCTTGCAAGCGGCGCAAGTCAAGTATCCGCAATGAACGTTTGCTTAGCGTCCCTCAATAAGTAGTGCCTCTGGGGCCCCGCGCATCGCCTGCGGCCCACGTAATTATTTTGTTTTCCTCCAGCCGCGCATTAGCAATTCCTTATCTCCACGGGTCGCTTCGCAGAGTGCCTGCTGAGTGCCGTCATGAGGATCTTAGCCGCGCGGCGTCTGTGAGTTGCCTCCTTAACATAAAGAGCAACTTGAAGATCTGCTGTGGCCGAGAACACGGTTCCGGATTTGGTTCCCAATTTGCCTAAAGAAAACCGTGCGAGCGCCGATGAAATAGCCGACGCGCATCTGTTTTGTCGCTGCCCCCGGAGGACATCTGATGGATCCGAGCGAGCCCGACTGCGATCGGGGCCAACTGTCCAGCGAAATGGACAAGGTCATCAAAGAGTTTCTGGTCGAGTGCAATGAGGGTCTCGATCGCTTTGACCGCGACCTGGTTGCTCTGGAGAAGGACCGGAGCTCGCGCGAGTTGCTGGCGCGCCATTCACACCATAAAAGGCACGGGCGGCGTGCTGGGATACGAGAAGCTGGTCTCCATCTCGCACATCGGCGAGAGCGTGCTCAGCCGGATGCGCGATGGTCTTCTGCTGCTTTCACCTACGATCACCACCGCGCTGCTCGCCATGGCCGATTCCTTGCGAAGCATCCTGCAAGACATTGCGGCCAGCGGAACCGAGGGCGGCGGCGAGTTCTCTGCTGTGCTCCAACAGTTATCCGCGGTGCTCGGACAGGCGCAGCCCTCGAGCCCACCGAAAGCGCCACCAATCGTCAGCGTTCCGCAACCGGAGAGCGTCCCGCCGCCGCTGCTGGGCGAGATTCTGGTGAGCTCCGAAACCTGCAAGCCGGAGGATGTTGCGGCTGCCGTTGAACTCCAGCAGGAAGGCGATCCGCGCCGGCTGGGCCAGATACTGGTGGACAGCCGTGCTGCCGATCCCTCCGCCGTTGCCGAGGGCCTCAAGACGCAAAGCGACTACCGCGAAATCGGCAGCAACACCATTCGCGTCGATGTCGCGCTGCTGGACAAGGTCATGAACCTGGTCGGCGAGCTGGTGCTGGCCCGCAACCAGGTGTTGCAGTTCACCGGGACCCAGAAGGACAGCAGCTTTCTCAGCACCGCGCAGCGGCTCAACCTGATTACCACCGAGCTGCAGGAAGGGGTCATGAAGACCCGCATGCAGCCCATCGGCAACGTGTGGAACAAGCTTCCGCGTGTGGTCCGCGATCTGTCGGTGGGGTGCGGCAAGCAAGTCGAGATCCAGATGGAAGGCGCGGAGACGGAGCTGGACAAGACCATCATCGAGGCCATCAAGGATCCGCTCACCCATATCATTCGCAACGCCGTCGACCACGGTATCGAATTGCCGGAGGTCCGCGCGGCCGCTGGGAAGTCACGCGCCGGACATCTGGTGCTGCGCGCCTTCCACGAAGGCGGGCAGGTCAACATCGAGATCTCCGACGACGGCGCCGGCATCGCCACCGAAAAGCTGAAAGCCAAGGCCATCGCCAAAGGGATGATTACGGCCGACCATGCGGCGCGCATGTCGGAGCGCGAGCTGCTGTACCTGGCCTTCGCCGCGGGAGTTTCCACGGTCGAGCAGGTAAGCAACATTTCCGGACGCGGCGTCGGCATGGACGTGGTGAAAACCAATATCGAGAAGATCGGCAGCATGGTCGATCTGCAGAGCACCCGCGGCAAGGGCACTCTGCTCAAGATAAAAATCCCGTTGACCCTGGCGATCATCCCTGCCTTGATTGTCACCAGCGGCGGCGAGCGCTTCGCCATTCCTCAGGTCAGCCTGATTGAGCTGGTGCGCTCGGAAGGCCAGGAGGCCGGGCACGGCATCGAGAACATTCACGGAGCTTCGGTGTATCGCCTGCGCGGCAACCTGCTGCCGCTGATCTACTTGAACCGCGAGCTGCAACTCGGCGGCGAATCCGCGTCGGGATCTATCAACATCGTGGTTTTACAGGCCGGCGACCGGCAGTTCGGGCTGGTCGTCGACGAGATCAACGACACCGAAGAAATTGTCGTCAAACCTCTCTCCAAGCAGTTGAAATCTGTGTCCTGCTTCGCCGGCGCCACCATTATGGGCGACGGACATGTGGCCCTGATTCTCGACGTGCTGGGACTGGCGCAAATGAGCCGGGTAGTGAGCGAGCTGCACGATCAGAACGTGGCCAAGCAGGGAATGAAGTCGGCGGAGAGCGCGGCGCAGCGCGAAGCGTGGCTGCTGTTCCGCATTGGCGCGAACGGGCGGATGGCGATTCCGCTGTCCCTGGTGTCGCGTCTGGAAGAGTTTCCCGCTACCCAGGTGGAGCGCTTCGCCGGCCATGAGGTCATTCAGTATCGCGAGCAGATTATGCCCCTGGTCAGGCTGGCCGAGGCCCTGGGCTATGCCGGTGCCTCCGACAGCGACCTGCTCCAGGTCATCGTGTACTCCAGCAACGGGCGCAGCGTTGGCCTGGTGGTGGACGAGATTCTGGACATCGCCGATCAATCGGCGGCGGTGCAGCAGATTCGCCAGGTGGCAACGCTCAAGGGAGCGGCGGTGATCCAGCAACGGGTCACCGATCTGCTGGATGTCGCCGCGCTGCTGGCAGCACAGCAACTGGCGGGCGGCGAAGGAGCGCAGCTATGAAGCAGCGTCGACAACTATGCACCTTCTACCTCCAGAAACTGTTATTCGGAGTGGAAGTGGAGAAGCTCCAGGAAGTCATCCGCTACCAGGAGATGACCCGCATCCCGTTGTCGCCGGAGGTGATTGGCGGGCTGATCAATCTGCGCGGCCAGATTGTCACTGCGGTCGATCTCCGCCGCCAACTCGAACTGCCCGCGCGCGGCGGCGGCGAGCTGCCCATGAACGTCGTCATCCGCCGCGACGATGGGCCCATCAGCCTGCCAGTGGACGAGATTGGCGATGTAGTCGAAGTTGATGAGCAGTTGTTCGAGCCGGCGCCCGATACGCTGGACTCCCACGGCCGGGAATTCATTCGCGGCGTTTACAAACTGAAGCAACAGCTGCTGCTTTTGCTGGATACCGAGAAAGCCATGTCGGTCGTGGGCACCCACCCGGCCTAGCACCATCAGGATCAACCCGCAGAGCAGCCACAAGGAGCTTACATGCTACAGGCGCACAGCAAAGGAAACGGGATTCATAAACACCGGCTGAACGGGGAAGACGGGCCGCATGCGGCCGCCCTGCTCGATCAGCCGCAGCTGGCCGACGAGGTCCACCGCCTTACGGCGGCCTTGCGTTCGGGACAGATCCACGAGCGGGCGCGGCTGGACGGCGCCACCCCAGAGGAGCGTCGCCTCCTGGAAGAGTTCAACGATGGACTCGACATCTTGACCACACCGCTGGCATACGTCGTCGAGTGGCTGGGCAGTGTGGGAAAAGGTGAGCTGCCTCCCTTGCGAGTACCAGTTGGACCTTTGAGGAAAACAGTATGAAAACACTAGCTCGGCTGTTTATTGTTCTCGGGCTCACGCTCCTGGTGATCCCCAACGTGCATGCCAATGAGGGAGGCGACCAGTATCCGAATGGCGCCGAAACCTGGTATGCGGGAGCGATCCCGCCGCCGGGTCTCTTTTACATAAATTATTTTGGTTACTACAGCGGACAACTCAAGAACGCTTCCGGCGACAACGTTAAACTGAACGGCGCCGTGCCCATGGTTCAGGCTACCTTCGACGCCTTCCGTTTCGTCGAGATGACGAAAGTCAAGATTTTGGGAGCCGAGTACGGAGTGCACGTCATCGTCCCGGTGGTGTACCAGTCGATGAATCTGAACGGCCGGAATAGCACAGCCGGTCTGGGTGACATCACGATCGATCCTTGCATCCTGGGATGGAACTGGGGCCAATGGCATGCCGTGGCGGCGTTCGATATCAACTTGCCCAGCGGCACCTATAGCAAGGCCGACCCGCGTGTCAGTGTGGGAGCGCACTACTATAGTTTTGAGCCGGTTTTTGCCTTCAGCTATTTGCCGAAGTCGGGTTGGGAGCTCTCCAGCAAATTGATGTACAACATCAAGACCACCAACCAGGCCACCGATTATCACTCCGGGGCGGACTTCCATATGGATTACCTGGCAGGGAAACATCTTGGCCACTGGATGTTGGGCGCCAGCGGCTATGCCCTCAAGCAGACTACCGGCGATACGGTCGATGGTCAGACCGTACCGGCAGTGCCGGGATTGTGGGACGCGGGGCGCATGGGGCAGGTTTTCGCGACCGGGCCCAGCGCCGGCTATACCAACGCACGCCAGATGACCTTTATGGAAGGCGTGCTCCACCCTGGAATTCGCAAACTCCGATTCCGCTCTCGTTGAGCGCGCAGCCCGGCCCGCGTCACTACCCGCTCGTTCTAGTGCGACATCTGGGGCTCAACCCACTTCACTCCCAGTTGGTCATACAGAAATTCCAATTCGTAAGCCGCCATGGAGATTTGCTGATCCTCTGACGAGCCGATGACGCCATGTCCAGCATTGGAGAAGCTGAGCAACAGCACCGGATATTTCGAAGCCGTCGCCGCTTGCAGCGCCGCCGCAAAGTTGCGTGAATGCCAGGGATCGACGCGCGGATCGTTCTCGCCCACCGTCAACAGCACCGCAGGATACTTCACTCCATCCTCTACGTGGTGATAGGGCGAGTACGCGTACAGTGCCTTGAACTGCTCCGGATCTTTTACCGACCCATATTCGGTGGCGTTGTACTGGCCGTTTTGCGTCGTCTCCGAGCGCAACATGTCATAGAGTCCGACGCCGGAAACCACCGCCCGGAAAAGGTCCGGACGCTGGGTCAGCACCGCGCCCATCAGCAGGCCGCCATTACTGCCGCCTTGAATGCCGAGCTTCGAAGGATTGGTGTATTTTGCCTGGATGAGGTGTTCGGCGCAGGCGATGAAATCGTCGAAGACATTCTGCTTGTGCGTGAGCATGCCCTGCTGGTGCCACTGCTCGCCCAACTCGCCGCCGCCGCGCAGATTTGCGATCGCAAACACGCCTCCGGCATCCAGCCACGGTAAAAGTCCGGGATCGAAAAACGGCGTCATGCTGATCCCGAATCCTCCGTAGCCAGTGAGAATCGCAGGATTCTGTCCGTTCAGTTTGGTGCCCTTACGCCGGAAGATCGTCAGGGGAACTTTCGTCCCGTCCTTGGAAGTGGCGAACTCTCGCACCACGTCGACGCCGGCGAAGCTGTAAGGCGATGTCTCGCGCAGGGCCGTAACCGTCACGTTCTTCGACGTGGGATCGTATCGGTACCAGGCCATCGGATCGACATAGCTGACATTGCCGAACAGAATGGCGTCGCCGCCCAGCGGCAGAATCTGCGTGATCGTAGAAACCGGCTCCGCCGGAACCGTGCCGAGCTCACGTCCATTTTGATCAAAGACGTGAATCTCGGTTGGTCCGCCTGTCAGCTCGGTTACGTAAAGCCGCGTCGCGGTGGGAATGAAGGTCGGCTGCATGCCCGCCAGCGTGTACTGAAAGTCCTGGATCACGGCCGAAGTCTCCGGCACGATCACCGTGGCATTCTTCAACTCGGGCGTAGCCAACGGTGTGCGCAACAGTTTGCCGCGCGGCGCGCGATCGCGCGACAGCATGTAAACCGCATCGCTACCGACCACCACTGCCTTGATGCCATCCGAGAACTGAGTAATCTGCTTCCACTTGCCATCGGGACCACAGAGAAAATGTTCGTAATCGCCGCCGTCTCCATTTCCGACCGTGGCCAGCAGATACTTGCCGTCCTGGCTTGCGCTGAGTACGGTTTCCGCGATGCGGGGAAAATCCTTGCCAATGGCGTAAGTGTCTTCCGTCGGCGACGTGCCCAGCTTGTGGAAATAGATCTGCTGGTAGAAATTCGAGTCCTCCGCCGGACGTTCGCTTGCGCTGGGATAGTGGGTGTAATAGAAACCGCTGCCGTCGGCATTCCAGATAAGGCTGCCGCCGCCGATGGCGGTTGTGTGCGGCACGACATCGGACAACGCCTGCCTGGTCGCCACGTCGTACACATGTACCGACCCCATCTCGCTTCCGCCTTGAGCGAGCGATACTGCAACCTTGCTGCCGTCCTGCGACGGTACATAGAACTGAATGGCTGTGGAGTTGGTGGAATCAATTTGCATCGGGTCGAGCACGACGTGCCTGGAAGCAAGGTCGTCGGGCGATTTCAGCGTGACCAGCATGTCCTGTTGCTTGTGAGGTTGCGAGTTCATAGCGAACAGGACTCCGCCGCGCATTTCCAGAGCGTAAAAGCTAGGGGAACTGGTGTCGGTTAGAGTTTTCAGGAACTGCTGGATCTTAGTGCGGATCGGCAGGTTGTCAAGAATGGCATGGGCATGGGCATTTTCAGCTTCTGTCCAGGCAATTACGTCCGGACTCTTGCCGTCCTCCAGCCAGCGATAGTTGTCGGCGACCTTGACGCCGTTGTACTCATCCACCACTGGGTGCTTGGGTGTGGTGGGCAGAGGAGGAGCGTCTGTTTGCCACGCAAGGGCAAAGGCAGGGAAAAGCAACAGAGCAGCTAAGAGGACGCGACGACGATGCATGATGTCCCTTCTGCGACGGGTGGTCCGACGTCGACCCGTGCCAAAACGACTAAGAGTATAGCGAACTGAGGTCCGCGGCCTCCGGTACATACGCAACAGGGCTGGCTGAAGTTCTAGGGCCTCCCGTCTCCTTCTATAATCGTGCCGGACTCAAATCCGCAGAACGCTGAGGGCAACGTTGGCCTATCAAGACCTGAGGGAATGGATTTCCGCGCTGGACAAAGCCGGAGAACTGAAGCGCATCAAGGCCGAAGCCGATCCCATCCTGGAGATCGCTGAGATCACCGACCGCGTCTCCAAGTGGGGACCGCGCGGCAGTCATGGTCCGGGGGGCCCGGCGCTGCTCTTCGAGAATGTGAAAGGCCATCCTGGCGCCAGAGTTCTCATCAACCAGTTCGGCTCCGAGCGTCGCATGACCATGGCGCTCGACGTCGACTCGCTCGACGAGATCGCCGACCGCATCAAGATGTTCATGGATGTGAAGTCGCCGCAAGGTCTGCTCGAAAAGATCAAAATGCTTCCCATGCTGGCCGAGATGGGCAAGTTCTTTCCCAAAGAAGTCTCCACCGGCCCGTGCAAGGAGGTCATCAAGCGCGATAACTTCTCGCTGCACGATTTCCCCATCCTGCAATGTTGGCCGCTGGACGGTGGCCGCTTCATCACATTGCCGTCTGTCATCACCAAAGATCCGAAGACCGGCAAGCGCAACGCCGGAACCTATCGCCTACAGGTTTACGACGCGCAGAGCACAGGCATGCACTGGCAGCGTCAGAAGCAGGGCGCCGAGCACTATCGCGAGCAGATGCGACGCGCCGCCGCCGTAGGTGAGGCCAATCCTGTTACCGCGGCGTTGGACATGATGGCTCGCTCGGGCGGAGGCTCGCGCGTCGCGGAAGGGAAGCAGGTTGCCGGAAGGATGGAAGTCGCCGTCGCTATCGGCACCGAGCCGGCAGTAATGTTTTCGTCCATCGTTCCCGCACCGCCGGACGTCGAGGAATATCTCATCGCCGGCTTCCTGCGTCAGAAGCCGCTGGAGTTGGTAAAGTGCGAGACCGTCGATCTGGAAGTCCCGGCGACTTCGGAGATCGTCCTGGAAGGCTACGTCGAGCTCGACGAGCTGCGCATGGAAGGTCCGTTCGGCGACCATACCGGCTTTTACACTCCCGAGGATCTCTACCCCGTCTTCCACGTCACTTGCGTCACGCATCGCAAGAACCCGATCTACTCGACCACAATTGTCGGCAAGCCGCCGATGGAAGACGCCTATATGGGCAAGGCGGTCGAGCGAATCTTCCTGCCGCTGATGCGCCTCACCATCCCCGAGCTCGTTGACATCAACATGCCCATCGAAGGCGTCTTCCACAACCTGATGATCGTCTCCATCCGCAAGTCGTATCCCGGGCAGGCGCGCAAGGTGATGAGCAGCATCTGGGGCATGGGGCAGGCGATGTCGACGAAATGCATTCTGGTGGTCGACGAAGATGTCGATGTGCAGGACATGGGCGACGTGACGCTGAAGGTGCTGAACAATATCGATCCCGAGCGCGATATTCAGTTCACTCTCGGACCGGTCGACTCGCTCGATCACGCCTCGCGGCTTCCGGACTTTGGCTCGAAGATGGGCGTCGACGCCACGCGCAAATGGCCCAGCGAAGGCTTCACGCGCCCCTGGCCCGACGAGATTCGCATGGACGAGAAGACCAAGGCGCAGGTGACGAAGCGGTGGAGGGAGTTTGGGCTGGAGTAGGCAGTTGTCATTTGCAGGTTGTCAGTTGAGCCCGGAGGGTGGGCAGAGATGATAGCCCCTTGCGGCGCAACTGTTCCCCACCTCAGAAGGATGACCCGGCTGCGGTGCCCTCCGTTACAGCACGAAGTAATTTCCTGCTCTTACCCTGCTGCTTTATGAGGGACCTGTGTCCGGTTCACTCTTGGTACTGGTCTTTGCTTTTCGTGGTCCTTGCGGGTCTCTGCGTTTTGGGTCTTCAGCCCGGCGGATTGCCGTCGCAGCAGTTCTGCAATCTTGTCTTCGATCACGCCGGTCGGCTCCAGCTTGGACAGAAAAGCATCCACATGCTCGGTGCCTTCCGGCTTATCGGCGGAGGCCGACAACAAAAGTATGGGCACGTTGGGCTTCGCCAGGCGCATCTGCCTGGCCAACTCCGTCCCCATAATGCCGTCGAGGAAATAGTCGAGAATCACCGGGCTCACCGGCTCCTGGGTCAGGGCGCGGAGCGCCGGTCGCGCTTCGCCTGTGGCCAGGACAATATGACCATTAGCCTCAAGCACCAACTTCCGCACGGAGCGGCCCGTAACGTCGTCGTCGACCAGAAGGATCAGGACGCCCCTAGTGTCTGCCATGCACGTTTTCCAGCTTCGGAACCCGCGAACGGCCCCACTTGCTCTCCTGGATCCACGAAGCTGTGGTTCACGAGAAGGCAGCGCCCACGATGTTCGTAAATTAACCTCCCAGCAACACATTGTCTGTTCAGAATTAGACCTATTCATCAAAAATCAGGGGGTATGACGCTCTAGCGCAACGCTAGCGAGCGGAGATCCACTCTTCGAGGCGAGGGAAATGCAGCTAATTGGAATGGGACGCGGGATTGCAGTGCGGGCCGGGAGTGGCGCGCTTAACGTGATCCCCCGCCATTCTGGGGCTCGACTTGTGCTATGCCCCGTCGCTTCTCCAGAACCTTGGCAATGGCGGCAAGGAACTCCTGAGGGGCAATACCCTTGATCAGAACCAGGTCGGCCAGTTCTGCGTCTGGCGGCAGCACCGGGCTCCCGGTTAGCAGCACCACCAGGACGTCGGGCTTCGTCTGTTTCATCGACACAACGATTTCAGCGCCCGTAGCGCCAGAAAGAAAAAGATCGGTGATCACCAGATCCACGCGGCTACTGCGAAGAATGCGCAGCGCTTCCTCGCCGGAGGTCGCGGTCAGGACATCGTATCCGCCGATGGATAGAACCAGGCGGCGGACCATCAGTCCTGCGGGGTCATCATCAACGCACAAGATCACCGTGGAACTTACTTGGGACACACATTTCTCCTGGCGCAGCCTAACCATCTGGCTGCCGGTCTCGAGGTCAATAAAGCGGTTAGTTTTCGATTCGACCAACTGATCTGCTGATGAGGTCACAAGAGTAGAGGACCACCGGTCAGGCGGCCCTCTGTCCTGGTCTGTGTATCCACCGGCCGTCCAAGCTACCCCGACAGTAGTCTGCAAAATCCGGTTGAGTGCTAACTGATCGGATCATCGCATGAAGGGATTTGTGCAGTCGTTGCCCAATCGCAAGATGGAGCTTGCGCTGAAGCAATGATGGAGTGCAGATGGAACGCTGGGAAGTGGGAAGCCCGGTCAAATATCTTGTAGCAGAAGCCGTTCGGGAGCGGGCAGCAGGACTTTGCCCCGCCGCTTCGCTAAAACGCCACTGCGCTGCCATTCGCTCATCACTCGGCTGACGGTGAACGGCGTGATGTTGGCGGCGACTGCCAACTCTTCGTTACGGACCATGAGCTCGATTCCACCAGCGACTCTGTGGCCGATTCCACTGGCCAGGTTCACCAGCACTTCTGCCAGACGTTGCCGTGCCGAGTGGCAGCTCAGAGCTACTTGTGCGGCGATAGACACGTTCAGGTAATCCGATGCAATCGTCAAGGCATTGTCGAGCAATCTTGGATACTGCTCCACCAGGCCGCGTATCCTGACGTGCTCCCATACAAGAGTGTGACAGTCCCTGACCGCTTCCGTGCTCAACAAATAATCGGAAGATCTCGACACCAGTGCCATGCCGCCAAACATCTCTCCCGCAGGGTACGAGTGCATGTGTAGCTTCTGTCCACCCTGGGTGAGGAAGAAGCTGCGGGCGCCGCCAATTAGGATCATGAAGATGTGACTGGCAGGATGACCCTGGTTGGTGATCACAGAGTTTGCCAGGAATCGGCGCTGGCGAGACGCGGACAGGACGGCGCTGATCTCGTGCACAGCGAGATCGGCCAGAAACGGTGGTTTCAGCTTTCTTACCAACGCGGTTAGCTCAGGCGTAGTCAACTGTTGAACCCCCGGGGGTGCAGGCGCAGAAGTGTGGCCAGTGATTGTATCCCGGATTGAGTTACGCTTGCCCAGGAAATCGCGGGGGCGGATCGCTGTCGACAGGCCGCGCCAGTTCGCTCACGTGCTCTGTTCGACAATCAGCTTCACGTCCGGCGATGTGAACTTCACCATCCGCAACATGCCGGCAGACTGCTTCGCCTCGTTGGCCGTATGGAGGGCGATGCGTCGGGCTTCGTCCCGGTCCACACCGTACGCGATCAAGATGGCTACCACGTCCATCGCAACCAATTTTTTCAGCCGCGATTGTGCCGCTGTCTGCGCTTGCGCTTCAGTCATGGGACGGTCGATCTGCTTTGCGCTTGGGGTCATTGTGACGAAGAGAATCGCGAGAATCGCTATCCTTAGGGGCGACGGGATTGCAGAACGCAAACCTGCTGCACACAAACTGCTTGCCGGCAATGACAGCTTCCACGGCGGGCAAGAGGTCATGTCCGGCATCGGATTTCAGGATGTAACCCTGCGCCCCGGCACAGAGGGCTTCTTGCATCACGTCCGAATACAGGATTGCGCTCAGGAACAGTATTTTGGGATGTGGAGAGATCGTGCAGATTTTGCGAGCGGCCTCCAGACCATTCAACTTGGGAAGCCCGATATCCAGCAGAATCAGGTCGGGTTGAAGCTCTTTAGCTTTCTGTACGGCTTCGAATCCATCGGTAGCTTCGGAGATAATCTGCCAATCCTTATGGCTTTCGAACAGCTCGATAACCACGCGACGCCAGGCTTCGCAGTCGTCAACCAGGAGAATACGAGTTGATGCCACTTCCTAAACCGCCTTCCACAGTCAAAGTTCAAAACCTACTCCAGTGACTGGGCGGTGCTGAACTGTTCTTCAAGAGATCGTGTGAGAAAGGATTACATGGGATACATGCTCGGTCGTTGCCCAAAGACAACTCTGAGCGTGCTCACGAGCAAGGAAGCAATACCGACGGAAGCGCGCGGGAGGGGAACTGGACGGAAACCGTCACTTGCGAGTGGCCATCTGAAATCGGAACGAGTAGCCTACTCCGACGAAATGGTCGACTGCGGCCGACGATAAGCCCACGCCGTAGTGGAAGTCGAGTTGTTGCTGTTGCCGTTTGCCGATCCTCAGTTCGGTTGCGAAGTGCAGCAATTGGCGCGTTCCACCGCGTTCCGGAAAATCGCCAACGTATTCGACAATCAAATCCCAGGGCGGCGCCAATAGCCGGTCCAGGAGGAACGTGGACTCGCCCGTCACGTCCCGGCTGGCGCCCTCAGTGGGCGCATACAACGAGAACATTCCTGCCGCCGTCCATTTGGAAGGCAGCCCGTGCGACCACGCCACCTGTAGTCCGGGATCGTACCCGCCGCTGGAAACGCCAACGGCGCCGGTGGGTAAGCTGAGGAACAGCGTTGCGGAAACATCGAAACCACCGGGCGTGGGACCAAGCTGCTGTTTCACTCCGACTGCCAGATCACCGAATCCCGAGCCGCTCCCGTTCAGGCCGTAATAGTAGTCCGGGGCGGTGAAGCGCAACTCTGTTTTCGCGGTCACACCAAAACGCAGTAAGGTCTCCGGGCCGTCAACGATGTCTTGTCCCTGCCTGTCGGTATCGAGGAAGCCGTTTTCTGCTTGAAAGCTGCCAGCCGGAACGACAATGCTGGAGTTGGTAAACGTTGGGCGATCCGTAACGATCGGCGCCGGAGGGTTACCGCTTGCCGTCTGATCCTGAGCGTGTAACGGAGTCAGTACCGCCAGAACGAAAGCCAGTATCGCAGTGATACTCTGCAGGGCGCGGTGCGTTTGTGCAGATGGCATGGACCTGGGGCAGCGCATCTTTGGTCGGGCAATCGTGTGCGTCGGAAGGAACTCGTTTGTCCGTTAGCATCTTATAGCCTGCTGTCACAGTCTTTCTTGAATTGAGAATCAAAATGGCGACCTACTCCGCGCGGAGCGCGTTCACCGGATTAATCGACGCGGCCCCCCGCGCCGGAATGATGCTGGCGATAAGTGCGCTCAGTCCAAGCGCCGCGATAGACACAGCTAGTACAAGCGGATCCCACCCTTTAACCTGGTAGAGCTGGGCGGCGATTAGATGCGAGCACGCGATTGAAATTGGAATGCCGATCGCGAGGCCGATCAGTATCTGCAGGAAAGCTCCCCTCAGGACCAGCTTAGTCACACTGCTCCGGTCAGCGCCCAGCGCCATGCGTACGCCAATCTCGCTGGTGCGCCGCTCGACGGCGTAAGCCGTGACCCCGTACAGCCCAACTGCTGCCAGAATCAACGCGAGAATACCGAAAAGTCCGACCATCTGGGCCACCGCGCGCTGCTGGTCGAATTCCGCATCGACCTGTTCCTGCAGGGGCTGAATCTTCAGCAGGGTCAGGTTGGGATCGACGTCACTGAGCACGCTGCGCACTTGCGGCTCCAGCCCGTCCATGCTCCCGTGCAATTGCAAGACCGCTCCTTCGATGAAGTGGCTGCCATCTTCCACCGACTGCATCAGCGGGTCGTCATAGTGGACGCGCTGGGCAAGCGGCACGAAGAAGATGGGGCGAGGCGCTTCGGTGTTTGCCGCGTCGGTATATTTCGCATTGCGCACAATGCCCACAATCTCGTACGCGCTGCTGTATTTCGGCAAGTCCAGACCGAAATGTGCACCTAAGGGTTCTTCTCCAGGTTTGAAAAATCTGCGCACAAAGGTTTCGTCAACTACGGCGACGGGTTGCGTTGAAGCCGTGTCCTGCTCGGTAATGCCGCGTCCCCGGACAATCTGCTGACCCAGGGTCCCGAGATATCCTGGGGTTACATGGTCCCACGAGGAGCCGATGTGGTCGTCATTCACATTCGGCATTCCCTGGCCCTGGCGAATGACGATTTCGCCCCAGTTATCCTGCAGCGGAGTATAGAGAGCGAGCGCGGCCCGCTGAACTCCTGGAAGATGCGAAAGCCGGTCCTGCAACTCGCGATACATTGCGTCCAGCCTGGGCTGTGGGTAGGAAGAATAAGGTCCAGTCAAGCTGATGGTGACTCGGTGGTCGGTCTGGTAGCCGAAGTCCTGGTGTTGCAGCTTCAGCAGGCTGCGCGTCAGCAACCCTGCGCCGGCGAGCAAAACCACAGACAGCGTAGCCTGCACCACCACGAGGATCTTCTGCGACAACGAAGAGGTATCGCGTGTGCTGCGATTCACTCCGCGCAAGGCCTCAGCGGGATCCGCATGAGAGGTCAGCCACGCTGGAGCGGTTCCGAAAATTACACCCGTCACCAGCGACAGAACGAAAGCAAATGCCAACACCGGCAGCGAGGGCGTAGCGTCGATGGGAACAAATCGCGCACTATGAAAGGCCAGCACCACAATGGCTTTGACTCCGAGGTATGCCACTACCAGCCCCGCCATGCCGCCAAGAACGGAAAGCACCAGGCTCTCGGTCAGCGATTGACGGATGAGCCGCTTGCGGGAAGCGCCCAGCGCCAGGCGGATAGAGGTTTGTGCGCGGCGCGACGCCCCGCGCGCGAGCAGCAGGTTAGCGATATTGGCACAGGCGATCAGGAGAACCAGGCAGCAAACAGTAAGCAGGATGTGCAGGCTGTCGGCATAATCGGCCTTCATTGCGCCGACGCCGGTTCCAGCGGGAACGACATGGATGACCTGTTTGGGCAGCGCTGCTTTAAGCCCTGCCAGCCACTCGGGTGGCATGCCGCTGTCAGTCACCAGCCAGACCCGCAGAAGCTCAGTGAGGCGTGCTGGCATAGCGGTCGGCGAAGCTCCCGGCCGAAGCCGTCCAATCACCCTCACCCATGCTGGAAACGTGTGCAGAAGAGAATTTGCCGCCCCTCGAAACAAGTACTCCTGCTGGATCGGAACCCAAATCTCGGGAGGATCGCTGCGCAACGTCTCGCCGAAAAAGCCGGGAGGCGTGATCCCAATCAGGGTGACAACATGGCCATCGAGAATAAAAGAGGAACCTACAACGCTTGGGTCGGACCCGTACTGCTGCTGCCAGGTGCGATAGCTCAGCATTGCGACCGGAGGCGCCGACACCTGGTCGTCGGAGGGAATGATGGTGCGTCCTGCGAAAGCTCCCAGGCCGAAGGTCTGAAAATAATTGCCGCTGACAAATTCGCCGCGCAAGGGTTTGGCTATGCGGTCACTTTCTCCGCGCCGCGCGCTGAACTGCCATCCCCCGGCCTGAAATGCAGCCAACTCGGCGAACTCGGGAGTAGACTCTTTCAGCCGCAGGTAGAAAGGATAAGAGAACATTCCCCAATTCCCTTGAGGGCTGCCTTCTACGCAGCAATCCCAGCCATCGCCGATGCGGTAAAGGCTTGCCGGATCGACCACCGGCAGAGACTTGAGCATTACGGTGTGAATGAGAGAGAAAATGGCCGTCGTCGCACCGATGCCCAGCGCCAGCGTCAGCATCGCCGTTAGCGTAAAGATAGGCGACTGACGCATCTGGCGGAATGCGTAGGCTATGTCTTGCCGCACAGTTTGCATGGCGAACTCCTCTGGCCACATACGAGCAGTAGATGCCAGATGTTCCCCAAACAATCGGCGCCGGCGGCGAAAGCGCAGTGATCAATACAGTCCGTATTTTCCTCTTACGGAATCCAGCAATTTCTGCGAGTCATAGCCTACGCCGTCCTTGAAAACGATCTCGACGTTTTCGACGTCGGAAATCTGTTTCGACGGATCGCCCTTGATCACGACCAAGTCCGCATTCTTGCCCGCGGCCACGGAACCGATCTGTTTGTCTTTGCCCATGTAGATGGCGCCATTCAGAGTGGCAATCTTGATGGCCTCGAGCGGCGAGAACCCAGCTTCGACCAACAATTCAATTCCGCGCTGATCGCCGAATCCGGGAAGCACATCGCCCAACCCGGTGGGATCGGGACCGGAGAGCAGCAATCCTCCGGCAGCAACGAAGGCGCGTTCCAACCCCAGCTCATGCTTCCACAGCAGTGCTGGATCGATCTTCGGCGGAGGTGCCGAGGCCGGCTTTTGCCGGACAAGAAAGAAATCTTCACGCGCCTGCGGAGTCATCGCATCCAGTACCTGCTGACGCAGCGGCGGACGTCCACCGCCCATGTCTCCTTCGAAGACTGGCAGGGTTGATGTGATGGCCACGTGATGGCTGACCAGCGTTTGGATCAGGTCCTTCGCTTCGGGCCCGCCCGGGTCCATGCGGGCCAGCGTCTCCTCGCCGCCAGAGCCAGTGCAAACGTCAGGCTTCTTGCCGGAATCGAGCTCGGTGTTCACCTCGAAGCCGTGTTCCAGGTCATCGATACCGAGTTCGGCCGCTTCTCTGTAGGTAACCGAGCAAAGATGGCCGGTGATCTTGAGGCCGCGCTGGTGGGCCGCATCAATCGCCGCCTTCAGCTCGGCGCGCGTGATGTTCATGTAAGCCTTGAAGGAAGTAACGCCCTGGCCGGCCCAGTATTCCACTGTTTGCCGCGCATCGTCGGCGCTGGTCAGATGCGGCATCTGGATAAAGTAACTTGTGCTTCCTTCCAGATACGGTCCGGTCACATCGAGCTGCGGACCGGGAAGTTTGCCCGCGTCGATGTCGTGCTTCAAGTTGAGGTCGGCGTAAGGTTCGACGCTGCCTGTGGTGCGCATCGTAGTCACGCCGCCGGCGAGATAAAGACGCGGCGCCGAGAACGTCATCTGCGGCACCAGCAGGGGAGGCTCAGAATGCCGCCGGCTGTTGAGGTTTGGCCGCGCAATGTAAAAGAGATGATTGTGCATGCCGACAATACCCGGCATCACCGTGTATCCGCGAAGATCCAGGACGGTTGCGCCTTCGGCGGCGCTTACATCAGCGCCCTTCTCGATTGCAGTGATCTTTCCGGCTTCAATCACAACATTCTGATCTTCAACCGCAGGCGCGCCCGTGCCGTCGATAATTCGCACATGCGTGAGAACAGCTTTGGGTGCCTGCACGCGCACGAATTCCTTTACCGTCTTCGACAGCTCAGGATTCTGGGCCGATGCGGTGAGCGAGAGCAGAAGCAGCGCACAACCATGCGACAGAATGCGCAATGCCATGAAGTTCCTCCGTGGAATGCGAGCCATTGTACTTCAGGGGTACATCAGCTTGGTTCCTTATCAGGCGATAGTTGCTTGCTGAGTTGAAGCCTATACTGAGGCTTACGTATGGCTCTGACTCATTCCTGCACGGTCGCTCCAACATTCCCATCCCATCACCACCTGCGGAAAACGTCGCCGGAACGAGACTTCCTTCCGGCTGGAACAAGAATTAGGAGACGAAATGGTCTTTCCCACGCTTCTGGATCGGATTGAGAACCGCACATTCGACGAATTGAAGATCGGCGACACCGCCAGTATCTCCCGCACTCTTACGGAAAAAGATATCGAGCTGTTTGCGATCATGTCGGGTGATGTCAATCCCGCTCATGTTGACGAAGAGTTCGCCAAGAGCGACATGTTCCACAAGATCATTGCGCACGGCATGTGGGGTGGGGCGCTCATATCCACCGTGCTGGGAACGCAGCTGCCGGGTCCCGGCGCGATTTACCTGGGCCAATCCCTGCGCTTCCGCCGGCCTGTAGGGCTGGGGGACACCATCGTCGTCAGCGTGAAGGTGTCTGAGATGGAAGCCGAGAAACACCGGGTGACGTTGGACTGCCAGGCCGTAAATCAGCGGGGCGAAGTGGTGATCAGCGGCACGGCCGAGGTCATCGCGCCTATGGAAAAAATCTCGCGCGAGCGCGTCTCCCTGCCTGAGGTGAGGCTGCTGGAAAGAGGCAGGCATTATCGTCAGCTGATTGAGATGAGCCGCGGCCTCTACCCGATTCTCACGGCGGTGGTTCATCCGGTCGATGCGCCGTCTCTGCTGGCAGCCTTCGAGGCCGCCGAAGAAAACTTGATTATTCCGGTATTTGTGGGACCTGAGCAGAAAATCCGCGCGGCCGCAGAAAAGGCACAGATCGACATTTCGCAGTTCGACACAGACTATACCGAGCACAGCCATCAAGCCGCCGAGCGTGCCGTAGCCATGGCGCGTGAGCGCAAGGTGGAGGCGCTGATGAAGGGCAGCCTGCCATGCGACGAACTTATGCACTTTGTCGACGCCCCGCCGGGCTTACGTACTGCGCGGCGGATGAGCCACGTGTCTGACATGGAGGTGCCGGGCTTTCCGCGGCCTCTCTTCATTACCGACACAGCCCTCAACGTTTCGCCAACGGTCATGGACAAGCGCGACATCGTCCAGAATGCGATCGACCTTGCACACGCAGTGGGTCTGATGGAACCTAAGGTGGCGGTCCTGTCCGCGCAGGACGTCCTGACTCCACGATTGACCTCTTCGTTTGAGGCGGCGGTGCTATGCAAAATGGCCGACCGGGGTCAAATTACAGGCGGTTTGCTCGACGGGCCCTTGGGGTACGACGTTGCAGTTTCCGAAATAGCTGCCCGGAACAAAAAGATCGCGTCGCCTGTCGCAGGAAGAGCGGATATCCTCGTCATGCCTGACCTCGAGGCAGGCACCATGCTGGTCAAGCAATTGGAATACATGGCCGACGCGCAGAGCGCTGGCATAATCGTTGGTGCGCGCGCGCCAGTCATCATGAGCGTCCGAACCGAGCACAAGATGGCGCGTCTGGGCTCGTGCGCGCTGGCATTGCTATCGGTGCGTACTGAACAGGGAAGCAGGTCTTCACCAGCAGAAGTCGCGTTCCAGGACTAGCGGGCTCCTGAGTTGTGGCGAAATGTCGTCACCGGCGATCGTGGTGCCAATCACGGTGGCTGCGGCAAGGGCGGAACGTCAGCTTCGCACTTACTCAGCCTTTTGAGCTGCTGCCTGCATCCTGCCTGCAATCGCAACCTTACGCAGCATGTAATACAAGGTCCCCAGCCCGGCCACGAATAAAACCACGAAGATCACGATGATGTTCCATTGCGGCGCAACCGGCAGCTGGTTGGGACTGAAGTAGGGCGCGAGCGCAAGATTTCGCAGCACGTCGCGCATGATGACCATCACGGCCACCGTCAGCACGCCGCAGCTTACGCCGATCACCAATTGCCGCTGCGGAGACTTGTTGGCTTTCGCCATGATGAGATGGGCGATCGCAGCCAGGGGCAGAAGCATTCCAATCCCGAGCAACGCGGTTGCAAAGCCGTTGCCGCCAATAAACGCCAGCCGCGTCGAAACCGGTAATCTCGCCAGAAACCAGAATCCCACTCCGAAATTGAGGATGGTAGCGCCGGTAAACAGCATCGATCCCTGTTCAATGAGCCACTGGCGATAGTCGTCTGCTTTCTGACGAAGACCCAGCACCAGCAAACCCAGTCCGGAAACCGCGAAGGCGCCCAGGACAAAATGAAGGTATCGCGGCAGCAGCGAAGGTTCAGACCAATTCAGAGTCCAGCCGCCGGCATTGCTGCGATAAATTTCCAGCCACCGCTCCGGCGACAACATCAGGGTGAAGTTATTGCTGTAGACGAAAGCAATCGACGCCAGCAGCAGCACCACAAGAGCCAGAACGGCAGTTGTCATGCCGCTCTGCTTATGCATGGAATAGAAGTAGACGCCGTAGTAGGCGAGAACAACCATCACGATAATCCCTAGCCAGGGCACGCCGATCAGGATCGAACTGGCGTAAAGAAACTGTCCATACATCACTTGCAGAAAGAGCAACGGCGCAACGCCAAGCGTGATGGTGAAGGCAAAAATCGAAGGCAGTAGGCGGCCGAGATCGCCGGCAAGCTGCGCGCAATATGCCGAACTCTTGCGCCTCATCATGCAGATGAGCGCGATTGCCGTACCTCCCAGCAGGCAGTTCATGAACAGGACGTGGAGGAAGAAGGTCAGCAGGAGGAGCGTGCGCAGAAGCCAGACAGGCGCCGGCAACGGCATGGGATCGGTATGTGGAATAGGCAAATTCATAACGATGAATCCTCCTGCTGACTACTGGCTGGGATTGCTCAGATAAACGGCCAACGCGTGACGCTCAGCGTCGGTGCCGGTAAAGGACGGCATATCCGGACTCATGTCATGCAGAGATCCGACCATGCCTACGATGGCGTCGGGGTCCGTTCCCTTCAAGTCCAGCGGCCGCCGCTGACCTCCCACGCTGTGGCACATGGAGCAATGAATCGCGAATACCTGCTGTCCAAGCGCTTTCTCGTTCGCACCAGTGGGTGTTGCCGGCGCCAGGGAGGCGAGATAGCCGCCCAGAGCTGCGCGGTCATGATCATCGCCGGCAAACGGTGGCATCGTCTCGCGAACTATAGGCAGATGCAGCAGGAGCTCGCTGGCAAATTTTGCGTCCCATCCACGGGCGAACTTGCGCATTCCGCGATAGCCCTCGACAGAATGACAAGTGCCACACTCCATCACAAAGAGTTGCCGGCCATAGGAGTTTGAGTCTTCAGCGCTCGTTTCAACCCACGGTGAAGTTTTGGCCACGCCATTCGCGGTGATGCCCTGAAGCTGGGCCATCCTGATGTCGTTGGCATAGATGTAGCTGTTGATGACGTACGGATAGCGACTGAACTCGCGCAGGTATTCGCCCGATCCCATGACGCCGAACCCCGCAACCAGCAGCACTGCCACAACCACTGCGTTCATCATCTTTGGCCGTAGAAGCGCGAACACCACCGCCAGCAGCAGCGCGACTCCGGCACACGCCGCGCCTCCCCGCAGCGCATGACTGACGGCCATGTACGTCCCGCTGAAATACGCTCGCGAGTAGGCAGGGAAGTCATGGAAGTACCAGCGGCTCAAAGGAAGCAACGCAGCAATTCCGAGCACCAGCCACCAGCCCGCCCAGCGCACTACGCGTTCGCGCAGAGGAGAGCGCTCTCGCATCGCGGTCACCAGCCCGAACATACCAGCCAGACCTGCTGCCATCGCCGTGCGGGCCCACAACGAGGCCCAGTAGGTGGGATTGAACAAACCGTCCCAGAAAGTTCTGGTTTCCAGCCAGCGCCCGGGCGTGAGCATATAGGTGATAATCCCGTTGATCACCACCAGGCTCAGCCATGCGGCGACGAAGTAAATCCAGCCGATGATGAGATGGGTCTTCCGGTCGAGAGTGTCCCAGTTATAGGCGTAGATGAGCGCGGCAGCGATCTCGACGAAGAAGAACACCCATTCGATTGCCCATCCCCAGACGAAGGTGTGAATGAGTGATGACGTTGCTTCCGGGCTGACCAATCCAATAGTGAACCAGATGCCCACGCCGGTCACCGCCCCAAGAACGACGGTCAGCAACGCGAAGAACTTGGAATGCAGCCTCACATATCCCAGCAGCTCCGAATCGTTGTGCGCGTAGGCGCGATGCTCGGTTAGAACAAGGTAGGCGCCGCCTCCGACTGCGAAGTGGGAGATGAAGACGTGAAGCACGGCTACAGCCGCGATCAGCAGTCCCCCGGGAAATCCAAGTTGCCAGATGGGATAATTCATTCAGGTCCCCTGAGTCATCTTTTCAGCATGAGGGGTGTTCGTACTTGGGGCCGTGACCAAGATCACGCGAGCATGTGAGCGACGCTAAAGGCCCGGATGAGGGAAATACTACCTGAGAACCGTGAAAGCACGATGGGTCACGATCGCCCGACATCGCCATGTCTGAACAATCGATCGTTCAGCAACCGTATTTCCAACCGGGATCCTTCGCCCACTGCTGGAAGCACGATGACGCGGGATCAAGCGCTATCGGCAACGTGCTGGCAGGACGCTGGCCGTCGATAAGGTGGCTTTGATTCAACCATGTTCCAGGCCACGCGATGGTGATTTGCGTCTCGATATCATTCTTGCCGGCCGGGGGAATCCGTGGAGGAGTCGCGATCACGGGTTCCGGACCGAACACGGCGGCTGAAACGTGTTGACCGTCGCTCCACCCACTCATCACCACCCAGGTCTGCCCGAGCTTCGCGGCTGCCATTGGCGCGAACGGCGTCTCGGGAGGATAGGGCTGGTTGAAAAGCTTGGGATCTTCCTGCATGGTAACGCCGGATGGCGTGCCCATCGGAGCTGCCAGCAAATCGGCCCGCGACGCGCTCAGAGTGCCGAAGACCTCCGGCACCGATAGCTCCTCGCCCAGGGTCAGGCCAATCCTTCCAATCGGCGTCGGAACCACAACCCAGTCGCTGCCTTCCTTGGCCCATTGCGTCTGATTCGGGGGCAGGTGTGTCGCACGATAGCGCGCGAGAATCGTTCCCTCCGGTCCCGCCAGTGCGACGGTGTGATAAACGTTCGAGCCATCACGTTCGGGATAGCTGCCGACAACATAGCCTCCGCCGGACTTTGCGGCCTCGCACAAGCGCTGCTCCGAGATACCCCCGCGGGATTCGGCTGCCGCTGTGTACGCCGCGCTTCCTGCGTCGGCTCCAACCGAGAACAACTCCGGCAGCACGAGCAAGCCGCCGCGTGGTGGCTGCGGAAGCGCAGCAGGCGGCTTGCCCGCCATCGGCCAGAAAACGGCTTTGACCATGATGTCCTTGGGTGCAGTCGTTGCGTTCGGGTCCGTAGGAGCGCGATGAAGTGCGAGGAGGCCGTACATCTCCGGTCTGCGTCGCGCCAGCACAGCGCTGCGGATTGGCGTGCTCATTGTCGGAGTGATCTCAGCGGTGACGATGCCGTGCGCGCCGGGCGATAACACCTCGGGCTGCACGACCGGCGCCTGGGCGACCTTATTGCCCGACGGGTCCCAGATACTCGATCCGCCGTTGTAGTAGAGAGTCTGGCCGGTCTGCGGGTTCTTCTCGATACCGTCACGCGTCGCGGCAACCAGCCAGACGCCATTGAACGCAGCGATATGCTGCACGGTGGCAACGGTTGAGTGGTCTCCTTTTGCCTCGGCGGCCGGCGTGCCTGGAGTAACGCGATCGGAGCTGCTCAGCCATGCGACGACGTCGACATTGTGCAGCGCTGCAAGTCGCGGATACTGCCAATAGGTATCGTCGTAGCAGATCAGCATGCTGAGCCGGCCGAGTTCGGTGTCGAAGACCGGAAAGCCGCCGTCGCCGGGAGTGACCCACGCCTGGTCTTGAGAGTTCAGGCCATGCTTACGATACTTGCCGATGTATCCGTTGGGACCGACCAAGGCAGCGGTGTTGTAACCAAGGCCGGTGACCGGATCGAGTTCAGCGATGCCTACCGCAACGTACATGTGGCGTCGCGCCGTTACCTTCGCGAGGACGTCCGTCGTCTTACCCGGCACGGTATCGAGATACGGGCGCACCATCGCAAAGCTGTCGAAGATGTAGCCGATCGTGGCCTGCTCGGGGAGCACCGCAAGCTTCACGCCCTGCGCGCCAGCTGCATCCACTGCGGCCGCGATGCGGGAGATGTTGCCGTCCAGATCGCCCCAGGCCGGGTCGTACACAATGGCGGCAGCCTTGTAGGACTTCAGCGGCGCGTCCGCAGCAGAAGCTCGCGGGGACGGCACTATCACTGCTAGAGCAGCGGCGAGAATTGCGGCCCGTAACCCGATACGTCCAACCATGTCCACCCCTCCGTTGCCAACGTGAACCCTGCAACATCGATGCGACTGCGACTGACCTACTTGGTCAGAAACACGTCTTTGCGCGGGAACTTCTCGAACAACGAAGCATCTTGACCAAAATTGGTGGCAAGAACATCGGTCGGATTTCCAGCGATCCATTGCGATAAATCAATGGTCTGGTAGTGACCGTTGTTAAAGACGATGAGAATTCTCGCTTTGTCACTCCCCACATTTTCAATGGAGTGGCCGAAGCCCTGGGGGATGTAGCCGACATCTCCTTTGCCGAGCTTCTCTTCGCGCCAGCGACCCTGCGAACCGAAGAGGGTCACGCTGAATTCACCACTCAGGATGTATTGCCATTCGGCAGCGTTGGGATGCCAATGCAATTCGCGAAGCGCGCCCGCCTCCATCTCAAGGACGACGCCGGTCATGGTGGTTGAAATAGGGAATTGAGAACCATCGACGCGCCACTCCAGCCCGCCGCTGAAGGTCTCAAAGGGCTTCTGCGAAAGAAGACTGTATTTGTGAGTGAGCGGAGGCATCTTCCAACCCTGAAGTGGCGGGGCGGCGATAGGCGGTGGAATCTTACCTTTGGCGAAGTAGACCTCTTTTTTCGGAAAACTGTCGAAGGTCGAGGCCGGAACGCCGAAGTTCTTGGCGAGCAGCTCTTTGGGAGCGTGGCCGATCCAGTCCGAGATGCTGAAGGTGCCGAATTCGGAGAAGTAGCCGTTATCGAAGACAAGAATGAAGTGGCAAGGTTGATCGCCAACGGTCTCGATAACGTGGCCATGACCGCGCGGGAAATACCAGACATCGCCTGGATAGAAGTCGTTGGTCTCGCAGCAGCCCTGCGGATCAATGACCGTGGTGCGCACCCGACCTTCGGTGACAAAAGCCCACTCCGCCGCTGTGGCGTGCCAGTGAAGCTCCCGCATCACGCCCGGTTCCATGCGCATGGAGACACCGGCGATCCCTTTCGATATCGGCAGCTGTTCCACAGTGGCCTCTTTGCCGTAGCTGCCCTCCAGCGCACGTCCTGCAGATTTCTCTAGCTCAAACTTGAAGGTTGGAAGCTCCTTACCTGAGGTAACGAGATCGGGAACATTGTTCTGGAAGCTGGTATGACCGCCCTCAGAACTGATGGGAAGCGTCTGTGAAAACACGAAGTCTCCTGTCTGGCGCGGGACGGATGACGCCTGGCAGCTGTTTGGAATTGTGAAAAGCGGTCCCAATACCTTACCTGCGAACACGCAGCTTGCGCAAATGAAAATATGCGGGTCTGGCGTGCTAGAGCAACTGGTGTAAGAACAGCGGGTGGGTTTTGCAGTTCTTGGCGCGGTGATAAGTAATTGGGAAATATTGGTCGGGGAGAGAGGATTTGAACCTCCGACCCCCTGGTCCCGAACCAGGTGCTCTACCAGGCTGAGCCACTCCCCGACTAAGGCAGGAACTGCGAAGACGATACGCGCTGTGTCCGACGGGATCAGCAGAAGCGCATCACTGCTTGATTATAGCAGACGCGTTCACACCGGCCTTCGCGGTGAGAGACCGCTGTCTCCTTAAATAACCAGTTAATTAAGGAAGAATTTGGTATAGAGCGTGTCGCGCTGCGCGGGACGGAATCCGGCGTCGCGAATGATCCGCCGCAGCTCTTCCTCAGTGGTGCAGTTGCGGACTCCGGCGGCGCGCACCACGTTCTCCTCGATCATCACCGAGCCCACATCGTTGCCGCCGAAGCGCAGTCCGGTCTGGCAGACTTTCAGCCCTTGCGTCACCCAGCTTGACTGAACATTTTCGAAGTTAGTGAGGAAGATGCGTGCGATGGCCAGCGTCTTCAGGTACTCAACGGCCGTGGCCTCGTCCCATCCGCGCCCGCCAAGCGCGGTATTTTGCGGTTGAAACGACCAGGGAATGAATGCTGTGAAGCCGCCAGTCTCTTCCTGCAAATCGTAGATCGCCTGAAAATGATTGATGCGATGCTCGTAGGTTTCGCCTACGCCGAACATCATCGTCGCCGTAGTTCTCATGCCGAGCTTGTGGGCGGTGCGATGGACGTTGAGCCAATCGTTGGTCAGGCACTTGAGGCGGGCAATCTTGTAGCGCACCTCGTCGTCCAGGATCTCCGCGCCGCCGCCAGGAATGGAATCCAGCCCGGAATCGCGCAAGCGCCGGATCGTGTCCTCAATGCTGAGACTGCTGACCTCGGCGATGCAGATGATCTCAGACGCCGAGAAGCAATGCAGATGCACCTGCGGAAAGCGCTGCTTCAAGCCGCGCAATAAATCCTCGAACCATTCGATCTTCAGGTCGGGATGCAGACCGCCTTGCAGCAATACGCCCGTGCCGCCCAACTCCACCGTCTCCTGCACCTTGTCGTAGATAGTTTCGAAGTCGAGGACGTAGCCTTCTTTCGCCAGCTTGCCCTTCAATGGACGGTAAAAAGCGCAGAAGGTGCAATACTCGGTGCAGAAGTTTGTGTAGTTAACATTGCGGTCGATGATGTAGGTGACCACTCCGTCAGGATGAAGTTTGCGGCGCACCGCGTCAGCTTCCATCCCGATGCCAATCAGATCATCGGAGCGATACATCTCCAGCGCTTGAGCTTTCGTCAACGACATAAGAAGAAATGCGGGCGGATTGCAACCCCACACTACATTTTAGCGGTCTCAGAGTCAGTAGGGAAGCGCTGGATCGGTTGTGCCCTTGGGTGTCCGCGACGGATCGAGCACGCGAAGGCGAGTATTTGTGCACCTGAATTGAACAAACATCGGCGAAACAATGCCGTTAAAGCCGCGTTTATATCTCCGGCGATTATCTCGCTCAGCCGCCTGACACGTAGAATTTCAGTTAACATTACGAGCATATTCCAGTCTCGGCCGGCAGAAACTTCGGGCCGCTGGGAAAGAAGGCAAAAGCAATGAAGCTCCTTACTTCGACTGCAAGGCCGCTGGTTCGAATGCTATGGCCTGCGCTTCCGATGTTGCTGGCGATTCCCATGTGGGCAGCGCTGGGCGACACCGCAGGCTCGGTACTGACCGATCAGGCGCGATGGAAGGGCACGCTCAGCAGCGTGGACAATGGCACGTACGCCGTGCACGAAATCACCCTGTCTTCGGGAGCCAAGGTGCGCGAGTATGTCGCGCCCGCGGGAGCGGTGTTTGGCATCGCATGGGACGGCCAGTTCCCGCCCAATTTCGAGCAATTGCTGGGTCCGTATTATCAGCAGCTGCAGCAAGCCATCGCGGACCAGAAAGCCGCGCAGCAGGCCAGTGAGCTGCAAGCCGGCACACAAACGCCCCGACAGCGCCGCGGTGCAGTCATGATTGAAACCCCTGGCCTGGTGTTCTCGCAAAGCGGACACTTACGCAGCTTCCACGGCGTAGCCTACATTCCACAATTAGTGCCGCAGGGCGTTCAAGCCAGCGATATCCGCTGAAGGAGATAATCTCGTGATGATGCGCAGATTTGGGCTGTTGCTTGTATTGGGAAGCATTGTCGTGATGGCTGCCTGCGGTGGCAGCGGCGGCGGATCTTCAAGCTCGACGATCACATCGGTTACGGTAAGTTGTTCGCCAACTACCGTCAGCTCGGGTGGAACCAGCCAGTGCGCGGCGACAGTGAGCGGCACGGGTAGCTATAGTTCGGCGGTTACGTGGGCCGCGAACGCCGGCTCAATCTCTGCGACCGGCTTGTTGACTGCTCCCTCCGTCACTACGATTACGTCGGTCACGGTGACGGCGACTTCGACGCAGGACACCAGCATGGCAGGAACGGCGAAAGTCACCGTGAATCCGCCTGCGGCCGGAGGTAACGTTACGCCGCTTACAGTTGACGCAGGGCCATCAGGGGTAGGCTACGTCTCTCGCAATGTGGCATTCGTCAGCGTCCTGGTTTGCAAACCGAATACGACCGACTGTCAAACCATTGACCACGTGATGGTGGACACCGGTTCCTCGGGTCTGCGATTGCTATCGAGCGCCGCCGGCGGCGAGTTCAACCTCTCGTTGCCTGCGGAAAACGACCCCAATAACAACAACGACCCCTATGGCGAGTGTCTGGTGTTCCTTGACGGTTATGTCTGGGGAACGGTCAATACCGCAGACGTCGTCGTCTCCGGCGAAACAGCAAAAGCCGTTCCTGTGCAGGTCATCGTCCCATCCTCAAGCTCGCCAGGCGTTCCAAGTAGTTGCTCCAGCCAGAATCCATCGGGTGGAGCGGGTAACGAGGGCGACAGCCTGAACGCCTTCGGCGCCAACGGCTTGATCGGCGTGGGCCTGTTCGCGAACGACTGCGGAGCATACTGCGTGACTCAAGGCTCCAGCTGTAACGGCAGCAACAACAACCCGTGCATTTACTATGACTGTCCGTCTTCGGGTTGCACTCCCGCCAACATTGCTATCGCGCAACAATTACCGAACCCGGTGACGGCGTTTTCGGTCGACAATAACGGAGTGCTCATCTATCTGCCTTCGGTTCCCGACGGTGGTTCCTCGACTGTAACCGGCTCATTGATCTTCGGAATCGGCACGCAATCGAACAATAACCTGTGCTGCGCAACGGTGTATGACGTGCCCGACAGCGGCAACAATGCCGGCAATTTGACTACTACCTTCAATGGAAGCAGCATCCCCGGTTTCCTTGACAGTGGCTCGAACGCGTATTTCTTCAACGATTCCAGCATCAATGTCTGCGGCGGTGCTTTAGACCAATGGTTTTGCCCAACCACGTCGCCTGACAACCTGACGGCCAGCAACCAGGGAACAACCATGAGCTCGGGGGTACAGGTCCCCTTCAGCATCGAGAATGCAGGCACTCTCTTCCAGGGTAGCAATAGTGCTTTCAGCACCCTTGGGGGGCCTTATATAAGCACGCCTGCCGCATTCGACTGGGGACTGTCGTTCTTCTATGGGAAAGATGTGTTCACGGCGATTGACGGAGCGGGCACTACCGGAGGAACCGGGCCGTACTTTGCCTATTGAAGTTCGCCGCTGAATTCTGCTTCCGATTGTGCCGCCGGAGTCATCGCTGATGTCCGGCGGCTTTCTTTTGGCTGACCAAAATTGGCGATCGGCAATGCCCTGGTCGCACCCGTCCAGACGTCGCGGAGGGAGTATCGCCCTCGTTGCGCCTGAACAATTCACCGTCAATTTATGTTCTCGAAACCCAGGTGAAATGTGTACTCACGAAAATGCACAAGAGTCCAATTTCTAAATCGGAATCCTTCACCTGAAAGGAAATCACTCATGTCGAAGGAAGCTGCGCATCATCATTCTCAAGCCGCCGAGCATCATGAGCATGCGGCCAAGCACCATCACGAAGCCGCCAAACACCACGAGCAAGGCGATCACGAGGCGGCTGCGCACCACGCGCACTTAGCCCACGGCCACCATGTCCATGCGACCCATCACGCCGAGGAAGCCGCCAAACATCACGTTGAGGCACACGGCGCAAAGTAAACGTTTACGCGGTCCACGTTAACAGCGGCCGCTCTGGCCGCTGTTGCAATTCTGCAGAGCGCCAGTACGACGGACACAGGCTGGCCGATTGATCTGAGAGCGAGTGGCGCATTGTTCAAAGTAGAACCGAGGACAGTGTTTGCGTTTCCAGAGAAGCAGTTCGCGACGGCCCTAACCCGATGGAAGTTTCGGTAGTGGGTCAGTCTGATTTCCACAGAGCTATTCGGAGGAACGGTTTGGAGTACGCAGTTGAAACCAGGAGGGTCCGCCAAAAGGACTGTGGCTGGCAAAATCGGGAACGGGTGGTAAGTGACCGCTCTGCATATCTTTAGTCTCTTGCATCCAAGACGGATTGTATTGGACGTATTGACCCACCTCAGACCAGCGGCATGCAAGATGTCCTATGTCGGTCTGCCATGATGATGTCATCGCAACTAACCTCTGAGAAAATCTTACTGGGCAATGAGTAGTTTGGCGATTAGATTCTTGTCGGCCGCGCATCCCCTGTGGAAATCAGACTGACCCACTACCGGCGTTTCAACAAGTGCGACAGGTTGCGAAAGACGAGCTAACATCGCTCAGGCGACGTTCTTGACCGGACTGCTACCGCTATCGGACTGCGGCTTTTGCCGCTGGCGTCGCCAATAGTAAAGTGCCACCAGCGCGCCGACCACCGCGAGCCCAATCAAGGCGTAGAGCAGGGGCTGGTAGTAACGGCTCAGCCAGCCTACGATATGCCGTCCGTAACGGTGTCCCAGGTAGGCGAGCAGCGTGTAGCGTGCGCCTCGTCCCAGTGCCAGCGCCGTCAGAAACTTCACGGGCGGATACTTCAGGGCGCCCGCAACAATCAGGGTCGGGACAATCGGCACCGGCGGAGGGCTGATGGCCGTTACCACAACCGACCAGAATCCATACCGCTTGAAGATGCGGTTGGCCTGATCAGCACGCTTCTTCGAGAGCTTCTTGTCCAGCGTCTCCTCGCCGCCTTTGACGCCGATCCGGTAGGTCAGGTAGCCGCCAATGAGCGATCCAATAAGCGCCGTGACGGCGTAATACCACCAGGGCTCATGGCGCGCCGCAGCCAACAAAATGGTCGCCGCATCCATGCCGCCGGGCAATGGGATGAAGGAGTTGTCGATCAGCCCAAGGGCGATCAGCCCGGGACCACCCAGTCGCCTGACCAGGTGCATGAGCGTCTTCTTCACCACAACGGCTGCGAGCAGATGCATTGGCCCTTTCCGGGGACGGTGTGCAAGAGTTTCTAAGTCTGTTAGAAGCAGAACAGAGGCGAATGGATCAGGTCAAGCAGGAACAGGCTTGTGAGATCAGGCACATGCTCTCGCCGTGGATTATTTTCGCGGGCTGCCGAACGCAACCGGACCGAGGAATCGCAGGTCGGGAACTGCTGGGATGAGTCCGATCTCCTGCGAATATTGCAGAAAGAGCTTGAGGCCGGCGTGGTTCTCGCGGTCGAGATAGTAGTGGATGTTCTCCGTGAGATAGCTGCGAATGTCGTCCTCGCTGAGTCCCAGCTTCGGAGACCATTCGCGGGCGATGACATCAAGGTTGCCGGGTTCGAGCCCGTGATCACGGGACTGCTGAAACACCCTCGCCAAATTCATCCCTGCGGGTTGCTGGTTTAGCGCGTCAAGCCGAACTGCCCAGAACGCAAAGACGAATGGCTTTCCCGTAGCTCGGTGCCAGACGTGAGCCAGGTCATAGAGATGATACCCAGCATCCAGCGGAACCTGTAAAGCGGCATCACCGATCAGCAGCGCTGCGTCATGAGCGCGCAGCATTTCGTCGAGCTTGGGAGGATGGGGCGTCACCAGGCGCGCCCCGCCGAAGAACTTCGCGAACAGGACCTGCAATAGAGCAACGGACGTACGCGAGGAGGTGTCCGCTGCGACGGTGCGGACATCACCGATGGGCCCTTTACTTACGAGCAGGATGGAACGAACCCGGTCTTTAGCGGCAATGGCGATGTTGGGCAGGATAACCAGACCGGGTATTTGCGCATATGTGAATGCCGGAATGATGCCTATGTCGGCTCGCCTGGCCGCCAGCGCAGCCGCGCACACCGAAGGGAGGGTGTAGTTGATTTCGAAGTCCCGGCCGGCATCGCCGTGTTCGAAATCCCACATCAGGGGCGCAGTGTTCAGGAAGGAAATAGCAGAGATACGCAAGCCCGGCATGAAGGATTGAGTCTAACAAAACGGACGGGGCAGCGTTGCCATTCCGTTGAATGCATTTCACCACGGAGACACGGAGAGCACGGAGAAAGAAGAAAAGTCAAAAATAAAAAGATCAGAGAAAAAACGTCAACAGAAAGGGAACGGCACGGAAGAGAAGAGAAGCCTCCGTGTTCTCCGTGTTCTCCGTGCTTCCGTGGTGAAGACGTCCGGCACCGGCGCGCGTGACGAGCGTCCTTGACGGTAACCTCGGCGCAGGTTACCCTCCGCTCATCTGGGCCCAGCCGGATCCTGGAGTTTCCATGGACGCCGAAGTGTTGGTCCGGGCAGAAGATTTCGCACTGACCCGCAAACTGCAATGGCTGGCCCTGTCCCTGACCCCCGGCGTGGGAGCCGGCCGCGGACGAAAGTTGGTTGAGCGCTTCGGCGGGACCGATCGGCTCTTCACGGCATCATTGACCGAGTTGGAGGCGGCCGGACTGCCTGCGGCTGCTGCACAGAGCATTGCCTTGGGTAAGTCGCTCGAACTTGCTGCCGTCGAATACGACCGCGCACGCGAGGCGGGCGTCTCCCTCATTGTGCCCGGAGATGCGGAGTTCCCCAAACAGCTGCTGGAAATCTATGATCCACCTCTCGCGCTGTACCTTAAGGGTAATGCTGAAGTTATTGATAAACCTGGAATTGCAATTTTCGGAACTAGGCATCCCACCCCCTATGGAGTAGGCATGGCGGAGCGCCTGGCATGCGATCTTGCGGCCAGAGGCCTGGTCATATTCAGTGGGATGGCGCGCGGAGTTGACAGCGCCGCCCATCGTGGAGCCCTCAACGCCCACGGTTGCACCGTCGCGATCTGGGGCACTGGAATCGATCAGGTTTATCCCAAAGAAAACCAGAAGCTAAGCGACCAGATTCTGGACACGGGTGGAGCAATCTTGTCCGAATTCCCTTTGGGCACATTTCCCGCTCCGCAGAACTTTCCCATCCGCAACCGGATCATCAGCGGCATCTCCATCGGCGTGCTGGTCATCGAGGCAGGGGAGTACAGCGGGACCCGGGTGACAGCCCGTTGCGCGCTGGAGCAGGGACGGGAGGTTCTCGCGGTTCCGGGCAACGTTACGAATAAGATGTCATGGGGTCCTAACACCTTGATAAAGCGGGGGGCTGCGCTCGTAGCCACCTGGGAAGATGTGTGGGAAGAGCTTCCCGCGGACACTCGTCTGGCTTTGACTCCTACCGAGCAGCCTGCATCGGAGACGGGCCCATCAGCATCATTGTTTCAGGCGGCGCAGTTGTCGCCTCATGAAAAGAGAGTGCTGGGGTTGTTGCGATCTGACGAATCCACCCACATCGACCAGTTGGTTGAACGCCTTTCCTCGCATCTGTCGTCATCGGAGATCTTCGCCGCACTATTTGAGTTGGAAATGAGTGGTAACATCCGGCAGCTGCCGGGGAAGTATTATGTGCGGACGATGTGAGGCGGCGCGGAGCGCCGATTGAGCTGTCAGCTTCGCGGGCTTTTAGCTCTTAGCCTTTAGCTGTTAGCAATCGTCAGTTGATTCCAACTGCGTCCGAATAGTCGGGAGGGGTGATGAGAGACTTCAACGACCTGCTTGTCTGGGAGCGATCGCACCAATTGACGCTCGCTCTATACCGAGCCACTGATCATTTTCCGAAATCCGAGATGTTTGGTTTGACGAGTCAAATTCGGCGTGCCGGAGCATCGATTCCGACCAATCTGGCTGAAGGCTGCGGAAGGTGGGGCGACGGGGATATGGGCCGCTTTTTGCAGATCGCAATGGGATCGGCAAGCGAATTGGACTATCTATTGCGACTTGGAAGGGATTTGGAGTACTTTCAACCCTCCGAATACCGGCAATTGGACGCGGAGTTGAGCGAGATAAGACGAATGTTGACAGGCTTTTATAAGCGCGTCCGGCGTCCTGCAGAAGGACGCACTAGTCCGCAGTTTGCTAAGAGCTAACAGCTAAGGGCTAAGAGCCCGGCCCGCTCGCGGCTTTGCCGCAAACGGGCCACCGTGCTAGCTTCATACACGTAATCAGCAATCCAGAGGTTCTATTGGCAAAAGGTTTAGTTATCGTCGAATCGCCCGCTAAAGCGAAGACGATCCAAAAATATCTCGGCTCGGGCTACGACGTGGAAGCCTCGCTGGGGCACATCAAGGACTTGCCCAAGAAGTCGCTGGGCGTCGACTTGGACAACGATTTCTCCACCGAGTACGTCGTCATTCCCGGCAAGGAAAAAGTTGTTGCCAAGCTGAAGAAACTGGCCAAGACGGCGAACGCCATCTACCTGGCGCCTGACCCGGACCGCGAAGGCGAAGCCATCGCCGCTCACCTGGCTGAAGAGCTGGGCGGAGAGCGGGTTGACGGCAAGAAGACGAAAGGCAAGAAGGGCGCGATCATCCCCATCCGCCGCGTCACTTTTAACGAGATCACGAAGCGCGCCGTGCAGGAGGCATTCCTGCATCCTCGCGACATCGATACCAACCTGGTCGACGCGCAGCAGACCCGGCGGGTCCTCGACCGCCTGGTCGGCTATCAGATTTCTCCGCTGCTATGGGATAAGGTGCGCCGCGGACTTTCCGCCGGCCGCGTGCAGACCGTGGCGCTGCGCCTCATCGTCGAGCGGGAACGCGAGATCAAGGCGTTCGTCAAGGAAGAGTATTGGACCATCGACGCCCATTTGCAGGGACAGAAGCCGCCTGCCTTCGATGCGCGGTTTATCGGAATCGACGACGAGAAGACGCCGATTCCCAATGGCGAAGAAGCCGAGAAGATCAAAGTTGCGCTGGAGAATGCCGACTGGGCGGTCCGCTCGATCGATACGCGCGAGCGGCGCCGCAGTCCCGCCGCTCCCTTCACCACCAGCAAATTCCAACAGGACGCCTCGCGCAAGCTGCGCTTCAGCGTAAAGCGCGCCATGATGATCGCGCAGCGCCTCTATGAAGGCATCGATCTGGGAGGCGAGGAAGGCACAGTCGGCCTCATCACTTACATGCGTACCGACTCGCCGCAGGTGTCAAATGACGCGCTGGCTGAGGTGCGTGAGTATATCGGCAAGGACTTTGGCAAAGAGTTCCTGCCCGAGTCGCCGAACACCTACAAGTCGAAAAAGGCGGCGCAGGAGGCCCACGAAGCAATACGCCCGACCTCGGTGGCGCGCCATCCGGATCAGATGAAGCAGTTTCTGCAGGAAGACGAGTACAAAGTTTACAAGCTGATCTGGCAGCGCTTTGTGGCGTCGCAGATGAACCCCGCGATCTTCGATCAGACGACTGTCGACATCGATGCCAAGAGCGGAAACGTCGTATACCGCTTCCGCGTGACCGGCTCGGTGCTTAAGTTCGAAGGCTTCCTCAAGGTTTACGAAGAGTCTAAGGACATCAAGGACGAAGAGGACGAGGCGCTCAAGCACAAACTGCCGCTGCTGGTGGCGGGACAGAAGCTGACTTTGAAGGGCTTGAACCCCGAGCAGCACTTTACCGAACCGCCTCCGCGCTTCAATGAAGCGTCTCTGGTAAAGGAACTGGAGGAGCGTGGCATCGGCCGGCCATCAACTTACTCGGCGATCATCAGCACCATCCAGGAGCGCCAGTACGTCCAGAAAGTGGGAGGTAAGTTCATTCCCACCGAGATCGGACTTGTCGTGACCGACCTGCTGGTGGCCAACTTCAAGGACATTTTCGATCCGCAGTACACCGCGCGATTGGAAGAGGAACTGGACGAGATTGAGGACGGCAAGGAGACTTGGACCGACGCGCTGAAGGACTTCTACAAGAAGTTCGAGAAAGAACTCCATTACGCTGAAAAGCACATGGAGAACGTCAAGCGGATGGAGAAGCCCACCGACGAGAAGTGCGAACGGTGCGGCTCGCCGCTGGTCATCAAGTGGGGCAAGCACGGTTCGTTCTACGCCTGCAGCGCGTATGACAAGACCGATCCCAACAGTTGCACTTTCACCAAGGAAAATCCCATCGACCTGCCAGACCTGGACTCGGCCGACATACAGGAGACCACGCAGGAAGAGTATTGCGAGAATTGCGGCAGGCCGATGGTGCTGAAGCGCGGCCGCTTCGGGCAGTTCATGGCCTGCACCGGATATCCGGACTGCAAGACCACGCGCCGCCTCGACCAGGGCAAGAAGGTCCCGGATATTCCGCTCGACGAAAAGTGTCCGCAGTGCGGGCGGAATCTTCTGCTGCGTCACGGCCGTTTCGGCGAGTTCATCTCGTGCAGCGGCTATCCTGAGTGCAAGTGGGTGAAGCAGAACTACATTGGCGTAAAGTGTCCGGAGTGCAAGACCGGCGATCTGGCAGAGAAAAAGGCGCGCCGCGGCAATCTCTTCTACGGCTGCTCGAATTATCCCAAGTGCAAGTTCACGTCAGCCTACAAGCTGGTAGACGAGCCCTGTCCGGAATGTGGCAACCCATACCTTGTGGAGAAGACCTTGAAGGCGGGAACGTTCCTGGTCTGCCCGAACAACAGGCGAACTGAGAGCGCCGAGGCCGACCAACCCAAACGACGCGGCAAGAAAAAAGCGGGTGATGAAAGCACGATTAAATGTGACTACTCGCGCGAATTAAGGCCTGAGGCTGTTGCATAATATTGAGATTGTCAATCCAATCCGCCCGGTTACGTTGCCGGGCGTTTTATGTGAGAAAGGGATGAGAACATGGCAGGACAATTGAAGGACGCAACGATCATTGCCCACCTGATCGTCGACAATGGCGTTAAAGCTGCGGAGTTTTACAGAGATGCGTTTGGCGGTGAGATTCTGGGAGTCCATAAAACGCCCGACGGCAAGGTAATGCACGCCGAAGTGAATATCGGTGGCGCCAGGCTGATGTTGGCTGACGTATTCCCCGGCTTTGGCTGCGGCTCGCCGATAACCCTTGGTGGCAGCCCGGTGGTGCTGAATCTCTACGTTAAAGAGGGCATCGACAACTTGTTCAATCAGGCTGTGGCCGCGGGCGCGAAGGTCACCATGCCCCTGGGAGACCAGTTCTGGGGCGATCGTTACGGTCAGATCACAGATCCCTTTGGCCACCGCTGGGCCTTGGGACAACACGTCGAAGACGTTCCTCCCGCGGAGATGGAGCGCCGCGCCAAAGAAGCCTTCTCCAAGATGCCGGCTCCAGCCCAGAAGTAGTGCAGCTGATGCCAGAGAAGTAGTTTCATCATCGAATGTAAACAGAAGCCGTCGTCACGACGGCTTTTCCAACCTGATCTCACCTGGAGGAATCATGAGCAATTCACAGCCTACTTACGAAGATGCAAGACTCGTCCTGAAACTATATGACTTGCGCCGCGAAGCGGTTATGCGGCAGGCGCGGGATTTTTTCGCCACATTTTCCCCGTCTTCATTCGAGGAACTGATGGCCGTGATGGGAGCGTTCGGCACCAAGGAAAACGCCTATGCGCGCCAGGTTCTGAGCTACTGGGAGATGGTCGCTGCCTTCATCGTCCACGGAACTCTGAATCCAGCACTGGCGGACGATACGTTGGGCGAAATGTACTTTGTGTACGCCAAGGTACAGCCCTTCGTTAAGCAAATGCGGCAGGTGATGAAGTCACCGGAGTTCCTGCAGAATGTGGAAAAGGTGGTGGAGGGTACACCGGAAAAACGCGAGCGTTTGGCGCGTATGCAGGAGCGCATGGCCGAGTTCGCCAAGATGCGCGCTGCCGCCAAGTAGGGCGACTAAGGCAGATTGTAGCCGCTATAGTCCGGGTGGAGGACGCCTTTCAGGCTGCTGAAGAAGTCGATTTCGCCGAGTTTTGAAGGGGCGCACCTTTAGGTGCGCCGTCACGAGTCCTTTGAATTTGTCATCCCGAGGAGGCCTTTAGGCCGACGAGGGATCTGCTTTTGAGTTTTTCAGCGGCCTGTTCAGGCGTGCATTAACAGCCGGAGTTAGGAGTACCCGGCTTAGCCGCTGAGGTGATTTGCTGTCACCTTACCTCAGCGGCTGAAGCCAATCTCCCTGGGTAGACATATTCTGTACGCCTGAAGGCGTACTCCACCCCTCGGCCCTACGCCGCAATCTCAACCGCGTCTAACTCAAATATTCCCGGATATAGGGGTCGTTGCAGAGCAACAGTTCTGCCGCAGTCCCTTCGAAGATGATGTGACCGTCGCGAAGAATCAGGAACATGGTGTGAAGATCGTGCTGGTCGCCGTCGTCGATGGGAACCATTTTGTTCTGCGCGCGATCAAAGTAGTGACTGGCCATGGTGAACGCGTCTTGTAGACGATGGGTCACAAGCAGAGAACTGGTCTTATAGACATCGCGCTGCTTCACGATCAGCTCAATGATGGTGTTGGAAGTGACCGGATCGAGTCCTCCGGTGGGCGAATCGTAGAGCAAGACCTCGGGCTGCGTAATGATGGCGCGCGCAATCGCTACCCGGCGCCGCATGCCGCCCGAAAGCTCCGACGGAAACAGGTTGACGGTGTGTTCCAACTCCACAAAGCGTAGCGCCTCCAGCACTCGCGCGTGGATCTCTTCTGTGACCCTTCCGGTTTCTTCGATCAGGCGATAAGCCACGTTCTCCTCAACCGTCAGCGAATCGAACAGTGCGCTCTCCTGGAACACCATCCCGATCTTACGGCGCAGCGCGAAGAGTTCCTGCTCATGCATTTGCGTGATTTCCTCGTCGAGAACGGTGATGCGGCCGGAATCGGGCTTGATCAGTCCCAGCGCAAGTTTCAGGATCAGAGTTTTCCCGGTACCAGCTACGCCCATCAGGATCTTGGTTTCCCCGCGTGGAAGAGAGAGCGAAATCCCTTCCAACACCGGATTGTCGAAGGATATGGCAACATCCGTAAAGGTAACGACAGGTTCTCCCGGGCGGGAGCTGGACGGCGCGCGCTGCTCTTCTGGCGGAGCGATCGTTGTCATCGTCAGTATTGAAAAAATCCCATGAGCAGGCGAGTCACGAAAAAGTCGCTGACCAGGATCAGGACGGAAGCGGCCACGACGGCCTGCGTGGTGGCGCGTCCCACGCCCTGCGTCCCACCCTTGGCCGATAAGCCGTAGTAGCAGCCGACACTTGCGATGATAAAGCCAAACATCACCGGCTTAGTGAGTCCCATGAGAACGTCGCCAAAGCGCAGGGCTTGGTAGGCCGTAGTCCAGTACTCGTTGGGATCGAGTCCCAGCAGCAGGTACGAAATCACGAAGCCTCCGGTCAATCCCACCAGGTCGGAGATAATGCTGAGAAAAAACAACATCACCATGGTGGCCACCACCCGCGGCGTTACCAGCTTCTTGGAAGGATCCACTCCCATGGCACGCATGGCGTCGATCTGCTCCGTTACCTTCATGGAGCCCAGTTCGCTGGCCATGCCGCTGGAATTGCGGCCCGCCACCATCAAGCCCGTCAGCACCGGACCGAGCTCGCGCACCATTGAGAGCGACACCAGCTTGCCGGTCAGCGAAAGCGAGCCGAACTGCTGCAACGTGCTGGAGGTCTGCAACGCCAGCACCGCGCCGGTAAAAAAGCCCGTGAGCACCACGATGGGCAACGAGCCCACACCGATCAGGTCAGCTTGCATCACCGTATCGGCCAGGTAGCGAGGACGTGCGAATACATTGCTGAGCGAGCGGCCGGCGAGCAGGGAATAATCCTGCACCGCCTGCACCTGGTCTTTGGCGAACTCAGTGGGCGAGAAAATTGGCATCCTTGAACCGAAACAGCTATCAACGAAATATACCAGAGCGACGCAGTACAGCACCTCGTCCGCACGAATCGTGGCCGCCGTATCGCGAACGCGAGTAATATGGAATGCGTTACCGGCAGGCAGATTTTGCACCGGCTGCCATTGCAGGCAGGGCTGCGCTGATTTAATATCCTCTCCCAAGCTGCGCGATGCTGGAGACGCGCATATGGCATTTCAGGTAGATCGCAGTCCCTTCGATCCCGATTCCGGCTTCGAGTATTACATCTGCTTCAAGCCCAAAGCGGAGGTCGAAGGAGATGAAGTAGAAGCGCGGATTTCGATCGAGGTGGCGCTATCCATCTCGGAGACCGGCGACATCGCCGACCTCAGTTTCCTGTTGCCGAAAGCGTGCCGCAACGACTACGCGCTTTCTTTTCTGAAGCGCGATCCCAACGCCAACTGTGTTGAAAATCGTGTTTTTATTGCTTTGCCGGGCTTGAATGGCGACTCGGTCTTCGCCGCGCCCGCAACCCTCGAGCTGGACCATTCTGGACGTATAGTCGCTATCGAAATCAACGGCTGTATCCCCAAGACAAGTACTTTTACGCCCGCGCGGGCGTAAGTCGCTTTTCGCCAGAATATGATTGAACTTCCGCCAGCGCTCGGACCAAGAAGCAATGAGGCGTTTCGTGTATCCCCCTCTCGCAGCTGATTCAGATTAGCTTTCTGGCGAAAAGCGAAGAGCGAATAGCGAACAGCGTCCTTTCTTCCGGTATCATGCTGTCGTGGAAGGCGTGACCGCATTCATTCTGGCTGGGGGCCGCAGTTCGCGAATGGGCTCCGACAAGGCGCTGCTCTCGTTCGGCGGCCAGACGTTACTGGAGCGCGCGCTGCAAACTGCAGGCGCAGTTGCGGAGAGAGCCGTCATCGTCGGGCCAAGGGAGCGATATGCAGCGTTCGGCGAGGTCATCGAGGATGTCTATGTCGGTTGTGGCCCGCTAGCTGGAATTCATGCGGCGCTCTGCGCATCCAATACCGATCTGAACCTGATGCTCTCCGTCGACATGCCCCTGATGACCCCTGGCTTCCTCAGTTGGCTCCTGCAAAAAGCGAAGGCGAATGAGGAACTGATTATGGTTCCAGACGCCTTGGGCGGCCTGCAACCGCTTTGCGCCGTCTATCGTCGTGAGGTGCGCGCGGTCGCCGAGCAGGCGCTGCAAGACGGCGATTATAAGATTGGAACGTTGTTCTCACGGGTGCCGACTCGCCAAATCATGGAGCAGGAAATCGTCTCCAGCGGCTTCAGCACAGATATCTTTCGAAACCTCAATACGCGCCAGGAATATGATGGTCTAACCACATTGCGTAGCTCGGAGGAGAGATCGGGCAAGCACTGACAGGCTGGACGGAGAAAAAAGCGACGAACTGAAAACGAAAAAGCGCGGAGCGACGGTGGGTAGCGAAGAGCGAACAGCGGAAGGCGAGGCATGAGCAGCGAACGCAGATGAACGATCAAAAGCCCTATATCGAATTCCAGGACGTACACAAGGCATTCGGCAGCAATGTGGTGCTGGATGGCGTCAGTTTCGACGTCATGCCGGGCGAGACGGTGTGCATTCTGGGGCGAAGCGGGGTCGGCAAGTCGGTTGCGCTGCACAATATCATGGGCTTTCTCAAGCCTGACAGCGGACGGATCTGGGTCGCTTACGAAGACATTACCGATTACGGCGAGAAAGACATGGAGCGCATCCGCAAGAAAGTGACCATGGTGTTTCAGAATGGCGCGCTCTTCGATTCTCTGACCGTTGGCGAAAACGTTGCCTTCCCGCTGCGCGAGCGTGGCGGCCTGGAAGAAGAGCAGATCTACCAGATCATCGACGGCTTGCTCGACATGGTAGGTGTGCGCGAGTTTCGCGATCTGCTGCCTTCCGACTTGTCGACCGGCATGAAGCGTTCGGTGGCTATTGCGCGCGCTCTGGCGGCCCAGCCCGATGCCGTGCTCTATGACGAACCTACCACAATGGTCGATCCGCTAATGGCCCATCTGTTAGGCGATTTAATCAAAAAGCTAAAGAAACAGTTGAAGCTGACCAGCATCGTCGTCACCCACGACATGGCGCTCGCCAAGAAGCTGGCTGACCGGCTCGTGTTTCTCTACGAAGCCAAGGCCATCTTCTTCGGCACCTTCGCGGACATGGCCAAATGCCAGGAGCCCATCGTGCAGGAATTCCTCGAGCTCGACTCAATGGACTTCGAACACTACTTCGGCGCTCAAAGACCGGAGCACCACCCGCGGTTCGACACGCCTTAAGGCGCACTGCATCGGAACCACCGCCATTTTCTGTTGCCTTTGTGCTCGCCTCCAGCACACAATGCCGACATAAATAAGAAAGCGCCACAGGAGAAATCATGTACTGGTATTTGGAGGTGATGAGGAAGTACGCGGTTTTCACTGGCAGGGCGACCCGAACAGAGTACTGGATGTTTCAGCTGGTGAACTTCGTCATCGTCCTCTTGGTCACGGCCGTGACGACCGCCGGAATACTCATGCAGCCCCGGACTCAGAGGCCGGGCTTTTGGGTTCCGTTCTTTCTAGCATTCGGCGGCTATATTCTGGCAACGATCATCCCAGGTTTGGCGGTATCTGTGCGACGGCTGCACGACACGGACCTGAGTGGATGGTGGTTGTTCATCTCCCTTGTACCCTTGGGCGGCATTGTCTTGTTTGTCTTCCATGTGCTGGACGGCACCCCCGGTCCCAACCGATACGGACCGAATCCGAAGGGTGTGACGTCTTCCGCAGGGCAATACGCGCCTTACCAGTCGCTGGCCATGGCTCAGGCGGCGGCCAACGCTACCAAAGCGCAGCCAACCATTCGGGCCTTCCAGGGTTTCTGCACAAACTGCGGAACCGGGCTGGTTCCAGGTAGCAGGTTTTGCATGTCCTGCGGCAAAGAGGCAAACTAACGCATCGTGCTTTAGCGCGAAGCTCGCAGCTCGCAGCTAAAATCCCTGCGCCACCAGCCGGTCGACGGTAAGCGAGCCAGTTTGCTCGTCGCGGTGCGTCCACTTTTCCAGGTACTTGGCAACGATGTCGGTCTCGATGTTCACCGGATCGCCAGCCTTCAACGATCCCAGGTTCGTCATCTTGATGGTGTGCGGAATGATGGCGATGGTAAGCCGCAGACCGTCCAGCTTCGCAACCGTCAGACTGATGCCTTCGACCGCGATCGATCCTTTGAAGACGACGTATTTTTCAAGATCTTCGGGAATGTCGAGAAGCAGCCAGAAGTCGTCGGCGTTGGCGATCGGCTCAAGAGCAACGAAACGCGCGGTGCCATCCACGTGTCCCTGGACCATGTGGCCGCCCATTCGTCCGTCGGCTTTCAGCGGCAGTTCCAGGTTCACCTGCGCCCCTTGCGTGATACGCGAGAGCGATGTCCGCATCCAGGTTTCGGCGGCCAGGTCAGCGCAAAAACTTTCCGGCTTGATGTTGAGCGCCGTCAGGCAGACGCCGCTGACGGCCACGCTGTTGCCCTCTTTCAACTCCTTCGCCGTGGTGGGAGCGTTGATGGTGATGCGATGGTTGCCGCCGCTCTCAGCGATGCTGGCAATAGTTCCAACTTCTTCCACTAATCCGGTAAACATGATGATGACCTCGAATGATTACAAAATAAGCTTATCTGATAAACCAGTTTATAAGGCATCTAGTGCAGCAAGTGCACCAGGCGGTCCAGCAGGAACATTGCTGCGACCCCGATAAACACTACCAGCGCCATCTTCACGCCGGGCTCGCGATTGACTTCCGGAATCAAGTCCGATGCGGCAACATAAATCGTAACGCCCGCGGCGACCGGCAATCCGTAGCTTACCGCGTGCTTGCCGATTGCCATGGTGAACACGCCTGCCAGTGTCGACAGTCCCAACAGCACTGAAGCGAACCACGACCGCCCTTTGCTCAGCCCACTCGCCAGCATCACCGAGGTCACGGTGAAGCCTTCCGGAATCTTGTGCAGAAAGATGGCGAGAAAGATGATCCAGCCCAGAAACGGTGAAACCAGAAAGCCGGCGGTGATGGCGATGCCGTCGAAGAAGGTGTGGATGATCAGCCCGAACAGCACCGACACGCGGCGGTGCGAGTGCACGTATTCGTCGGAGTGCGTCTCCTCGCCATAATGAAAGTGCGGCGTGATGGTGTGCTCAAAGAAGTGGACCAGCAGATATCCAGCGAGAACCAATAGCGCGCCGTCACGGCCGGCCAGCGCAAGGCTTTCAGGAACCATCTCGACCAGTGCCGTGGCTAGCATGAATCCTGCACCCAGGGCTACGAAGTAGCGCAGGTAACTGCGCTCCCAGTTCTTCTGCACGATGACAGCGCCGCCGAAGACGTTCGCGGCCGCCGCCGTCAGGCCAAGCACGATGCTGGTGAGAATGGGACTCATGCGCAGCGAGCAGAATAGCAGAGTGATTAGTGAATAGTGGCCGGTGAATAATCTGTTACTCGTAGACGGGTGCCCTGTTCAAGCAAAGCTTGAGCGGGTCTTTGAACTCGGGCTTCAGCCCCTGACCAGCGGGCTTGCAGAATAACCCGCCTTGTACCATCATTGCTTCCCTATGAATGCTGCCGTTCTACACACGCTGGGAAAGCCGCCGCGATACGAGTCATTCGCGGAGCCAGTCGCGGGCGACGGAGAAGTGATCGTACATGTCCATGCTGCCGCATTGAAGCCGGTCGACAAGCAGTTGGCCAGCGGCACCCACTACGCCAGCACGCACGCGCTGCCCATGGTCTGCGGCATCGACGGAGTAGGACATCTGGACGATGGAAGCCGTGTGTTCTTCGGCGGGGTTCGGCCGCCTTATGGTGCGATGGCTGATCGCACCGTGGTACGGCGCGCTTTCACCTTTGCGATACCGGATGCCTTGAGCGACGACACCGCGGCCGCCATGGTGAATCCTGGGGTCTCTGCCTGGCTGACGCTTGCTGCCCGCGCAAAACTGGCGCCCGGCGAAAATATCCTGATCCTAGGTGCGACGGGAGTAACAGGTAAGCTGGCAACGAAGATCGCCAAGCTCCTCGGCGCGGCTCGCGTGGTTGCCGCAGGCCGCAATCACGAAGCGTTGAGCACATTGCACAAGCTCGGGGCTGACGCGACCATACAGCTCGACACACCCGCGGACGAACTCAGCGAAGCATTCGCGCGCGAAGCCGGTTCGTCAGGCTTTCAGGTCGTTATCGATTACGTGTGGGGGAAACCGGCGGAAGCATTTCTGGCTGCGATCACGCGCAAGGAATTCGCTGCTATCGGTTCCGAGACGCGTTATGTCCAAGTGGGGGAGAGCGCTGGACCCACGATCTCGCTGCCTGCCGCAGTGCTGCGCAGCACGCCGCTGACGATCATGGGGACTGCCGGAATGCCGCCTCGCGAGGTGTTGGCTGACGCTTTGCAACAAGTGATGGCCCACGCGGCCAGTGGGGAGCTTCAGATCGAAACGGAGCGAATTCCGCTCGCGGACATTGAAACAGCCTGGCAACGCGATCAACAAGGCCGACGGTTCGTCATCATTCCGTAGGGCTGGGATTTGGGATTAGGGATTAGACGGGTGCCCCGTTCAAGCGAAGCTTGAGCGGGTCTTTTCGGTATTGAAACGAAAATCCCCACAAGGCCAAAAGACAGCCTTGAAAGGGGCACCCGAGACTTACGCGTCGCTATTGACTACCCGCTGATCACTAGCCGCTGTGCCTGATGTGCATCACGTCGCCGTCCTTGACGATGTACTCCTTGCCTTCCAGCCGCAGGGTGCCGCGGGCGCGGGCTTCGGCTTCGGAGCCGGCTTCCAGCAACTGGTCCCAGTGGATCGTCTCGGCGCGAATGAAATGATGCTCCAGATCGGTGTGAATCGCCCCGGCTGCATGCACCGCTTTCGATCCGCGCTCGACCGTCCAGGCTCGGCACTCGTCTTCACCGACGGTGAAGAATGAAATCAGGCCAAGCAGCTCGTAGCTCTTGCGGATGAGCCGCACCAGCCCGCTCTCCGTCAGTTCGTAGCTGGAAAGAAATTCCGCGGCGTCCTCGTCGCTCATCTCGGCGAGCTCGGCCTCGACTTTGGCGCAGACCGCGAGGGCGCCGGTGTTTGGCCGTGAGGCGACTTCGCCGATGCCGTACTTCGCTACCGCTTCTTGCAGATCCCTACCGAGCGTGGGGCTCTCGCCGATGTTTAGCACATAGAGAATCGGTTTCTCGCTGAGGAACATGAAGCCACGGACGCGCTTCTTGTCTTCCGGAGTCATTTCCATCTCGCGTAGCGGGCGCTCGGTCTCAAGATGCGCCTTGGCGCGTAGCAGCAGATCGTGCTCGCGTTCCGTCTCCAGGGACTTCAACTTCTTCAGGTCTTTTGCGACGCGCTCCAGCCGTTTCTCGACTTGTCCCAGGTCGTTGACGATGAGGTCGAAGTCGATGTTCTTGATGTCGCGCAGTGGATCGACGGGACCGACGTGCGGAATTGAGTCGTCCTCGAACACCCGCACCACATGGGCCAGCGCGTCGACGTTGCGTAGATTCGCGGCGAATGCAGTCTCGTTCAGCGCTTCCTTGCTGAGCGCGGCTACGTCGGCGTACTCCACGCTGGCATGGATCAGCTTCTTAGGGTTGTAGAGTGCAGCCAGGCGGTCGAGACGGTCGTCAGGAACTTTGGCAACGCCCAAGTGCGCCTCGCGCGGATTGCCCGAGCGCTGCGTTACCTGCTGCTTAGTCAACATGACGAAGAGGGAAGTCTTGCCTACCTGCGGGAGTCCTATGATGCCGGTTTTCATGAGTACGCTTTTCGCCTTTCGCTTTTCCCTGTTCGCGAGGCTCCTAGCTGTTAGCTTTTAGCTCTTAGCAATAAGAATAGATCTGATCGTGACAAAGAGGACACTTTCCCCCTCCGCACTCGCACGAAGGCTCTAACTAGAAACTCTAAACTCGAAGCCGCTTCTATGATATCCGTCTTGCAGTGAGATAGAGCAATGCCAGCCCGAGCACCAGCACCGTGCCTTCGATTCGAGTGGACCACACGTGCAGGCGATTGAACTCCACGCGGCGGGGATCGTCATGCGGCACGTTGTCAATGACCACCATCTGTCGCTTAAGGTCCTCCATTCTGGCAGCCACACCGAACATACTAACCACCGTCAAGACAATCATCAGATAGACGAGCAGGTGCCGTGCGGCGAAGGGCTCCGCTGTGCCCCTGCTTGCGCGCGCATCGATCATCGACGTGACCGCGAAGACGATGCCGCAGATTAGCCCCATCCAATGCAGAGTTCCCAGCGTGCGACTCACGACATTGCCCGCCAACTGCCGTGTGGGCAGGATCGAAGGGTTGAACAAGGCGGGCGCCATAACGAAGGCGAAGAAGATCAGGCCGCCAATCCAGACAACCAAAGACAACAACATGAAGAATCGTACAAGGGACATGCGTACCTCACAGCAAAACAGCACATTGTACATGGCGTAGGCTTTCCCAGAGCGGAGCCTACCATCGCCGAGGGGCAACTACTGAGCGATCCGCATATTTCCCGCGCAGGGCATCTCAATTCTCCTTTGACCCATCGGAACAAGAAGAGAGGTCACTTCGATTTCTACGAGCAGGGGAGGACCAAAGACAATATGAAGCGGAGATTGCTACTTCTAACCGGAACACTGCTGCTGTGCGGCTGCTGGGCAGTTGCCCAGTCGGGCGCAGGTGCGGGCGCAGGCGCGGGAGCAGGAGCTGGAAGAGGCGCCGGCAGCACCACGCCGGGCGCGCAGAGTACAACGCCAGGAACGTCGGGCACTACGGGTCAGCAAAATAACATGCCCGGAGCAAACACCCAGACGCCGGGGACTACGAGCCCCACTCCAGGCGCTAATACCGGCACTCCAACGGAGGGCACGACCCAGCCGGAAATGACGCCGAATCCGCAGGCGAACACGCCTGGCGCGAACACCAATACGCCAACTACAGCGCCGAACCAACCCAGCGGGGCACCTAATGCACCAACCGCGTCTCCAAATAAAGCTCCTCCGCAGGACGGAAACCCGGGGATGGGAACCACTTCTCCTCAAGGCAGTTCGCCGGCCTCGCCGCCGCAACTGTAGAACAATGACAACCAGGAAGAGGGAGCCGGGATATGGCTCCTTCTTTTGTGCCCTCCGCCGACAGGCAAGTCCCGCCGCATCGACTCTCGCCAGCACATCCCGTATATCCTCAAGAACGAAAATAGCGCTTCGTAATCCGGCGGAGTGCCATTATGCTGCCTATGGGGCCGTTCAAGACATGATCAGAAGCCGTTTGTTGCTGGTGCTAACCGTTGGTCTGCTTACCCTGGCGATCGCCCGGCCGCCAATCGCGCCCGCAGCAGTCCAGGAATCTGCCAAAGCACGAGACGCCGCGAACGATATCTCCGGCATGTATACGTTTCTACGCGAAGGTGAATTTGTTCAGCTCTCGGTCGACGACGGGAAGCTCTCCGGCTACGTCTCCCGCTTCGGAGATTCCGATAGCGACAAGGGGCAGTTCATCGAACAGTTCTTTGACAAGGCGTCGCTGCGAGGCGACCATCTCAGCTTCACAACAAAAACGATCCATGGCATGTGGTACGACTTCAGCGGGACCATTACGATTACATCGGGCAGAAAACCGCCGGAAGACGGCTACCGGGTCATCAAAGGTACTTTGATTCAGCACACCAGCGATGACAAGGGCGCCGAGAAAGCCATGCAACGGCAGGTCGAGTTCAAGTCGTTTCCCGCGGACTTGAGTAGACCGTAAAGACGATTCCGCGCAAAAAATACCCGCCGAGTCCCGGCGGGTCACCTTCCAACCATTACGCTAGAAAGTAAACGCCAGTCCGCCGCGGACGCTACGTGCTGATTGCACCAGGTAAACGGTGTTACCGTCGGGGCCAACGATGGGCACATAGCCCTGCGCCAGCAGGTTGCGCACATCGATCAGCGCTTCCATGTTCCCCGGGATCATGTGGAAGTGCGGCAGCGGCTGGCGGATGAATAAATTGAAGAAAGGATCGGTCTGCCCCGCCGAGGCATTGAAAATGTCGACCGGAACGAGAGTCTGACCGCTGGTCCAGCGGTAGGAGGCAATCCATTTCGTCTTGCTGCGTGGCAGGGTGCCATTCAGCTTGAGAGCAGCCGAGTGCCTCCAGCCGTGGTCGAGGTCGCCGGGTACCGCACTCCAACTGACGTTGGGTTGCTGCAACTCCAGAACGCCGCCGTAGGCGTAATCCAACGTCGCTGTGACATTGTTCGATAATCTGCGCTGGAAGACGAAGCGAACGCCTTGCGCCTGCAACTCGCCGCCGTTGTAGCTGAAAGTTCCGGAGTAGGGGTCAGGCAAAATGTCTTCGCTGGCGACATCGATGTCGCCGACGCCCAGCAATGCCGGGTCTTTCACGCGGTCGTTGTAGTAGGCAAGCTGGAGTTTATTGGCGCCCATTCGTTCCGAGAGCGATACCTCATGGTGATGAGCATTCTCCAACAGCGGCTGCCCGTTAACCATGGTCATGCGAGGACCGGTCTCGCTGAGGTCCGCCGGAGCTGAATCGAATCCTTTGCTTGCCCGGGTATTGGGCTCAGAAGTAGCGTACCGATACTCCAAAATCGTATTGGCGCCCATGTGAAGGTCCATGGTGGCTGAGGGCCGGAAGGCGTTCACTTCGCGTCCCAGGAACTCGATGGCCTGCCCCTCAGCGCCAACTTGCACATCCATCAGGTTGCCGATCGAGTAGCTGTCCAGGTAGGACATTGCAATCGCTGCCAGGGCTCCGTTATGGGGGACGGTGTCCGGGGCAGAGAAGCGCCGCACCACCAAAGCGAGGGACTGGTCTCCGTTATCGGTCTTGCGGCCGTAGGACGCACGAACCACGCCGTCCGGCACACCGCTTCCGTATCCCAAGTCACCGGCAAATCCCAAGGTTCCGGTGTGGAAGAGCGACTGCTCGATGTTGAAGGCGGTTCCCAGGTCCGCCGCGCTGCCATAGCCCTCGCCGGCAGCCCCTGCCATAAGGGCCAGCGTCCCCTTTAGCGGCTGTCCCTCCTGCTGGGTCTCTACGATAAGGGCAGTGTCTCCGTCAAAGCGGAGAACCGGACGGTTTGCGGTGGAGCGTAATGTCCACCTCCAACTGTCGTCGTCGGCGTCGCTCTTCTTGAGCGGCGGCAGCATGCTGACTGCTTCCAGCAGGGTTTTCAGGGTAATGTTGATAACCTTGCTGGAGCCCGCCGCCAGCACAACATCCTGGCGCAGCGTGCTGAGGAAGGAAGGAGCAGAAACGTCCACGTTGTAGGTGCCGGCAGCCAGTCCGGACAAGCTGAAAAACCCCTTGGCATCGGTGTACGCTACCTGGGGCTGTCCTGCCGAACTGAGCACTTCGACGGTGGCGCCCATTTGCGGCACGCCGGCTGAGTTCTTGACGTATCCCGAAATTGAGCCCGCGCTAACCCCGGCCGACGCCGCCACGCACAGCGAGGCCACTACCACACAATATGCCATGATTCGGGTCATTGTGTACGCCCCCTGTCAGAGGTTTCGGGATCAAAAGCCCTGCGGACCGAAACTGCCATCCGCAGTTCCCCGGTTGTTAAGCTACTCAACAGTAAAGCGCACCGTTGGCGCAATCTGCTGTTTTGAGACGTTGTCGTCAACTTTTACCGTCAGCTTGTATACGCCGGGTTGAAAGCTATTCAAGTTCATGCTTTTCTCCAGCGTGATTTGATCTCCAACACGGGTCATGCTGTCGGTGGACTCGGATGAGTGCAATACCGCCTGGTTGTTCGCCAGGTTCACGATCTCATAGTCGATCTTGGCCGACGGCTTCTTGGTTTTGTCGTCTGCCTGGAGATTATAAACCTGCATCCACAGGCTCATACGCTGATCGTGTTTGAAGGTCTCAGGTTTGCCGTCGGCGCCGTCCAGATGCGGATAGGTCAACTTGGTCTCGCCGATCACGAAGCTGCCCGAACCCACGCTCTTGGTCGGAACCTTTTGCATTTCATCAGCCAGAATCAAGGACGACGCCGAGAGCTTGTCGTCGCTAAATTCGGGAACAACTATGCCGCGAGTCCATGTGCCCATGCGATCGCCATTGACGTCCTTCACCACGATGTCAATGCGGTAGCGGCCGGGCCGCAACGGGACTGCCTTCCAATAGAGCGATGAATTGTTCATCGTCTTCTCCAGCAGCTCTTGCGGAACATCCACCTGTACGGTGTCCTCAAAGGTCTGGGCGACCTTCCCCGTGATACCCGTTACGCGACCGAATATGTTGACCGTCCCGCGTTGAATGCCGTCCTTGGAAACGAAGGTGATGTCCTTGTTCTTCACCTGGAGGGTCACCGGAACCAGCACGGTGTCGCCGGTGATCTTCACGTAGTCGGTGCGCACTTCGAAGGGCATCAGGCTGACGTTGATCTTGTGGCTTACGACCTCCTCCAGATCTTTGAACTTCACTGGCGGAGGCGCCTGCACCTTGGCCAGCATCTCCATCTTGTCGAACTCTTTGCTGTTCTGCATGGCTTGCATGCTGCCGGGGTTCGCAGCGAATGGATCCATGCGGTCGGTCTTACTACTCAATCCCATTTGCTCGTATTGCGTAGCGCCACCCGGAGTGTTTAAGAGGGCGTCTTTTTCGTTGGGACTGGTAGCCAGATGGAAGTCGCCGCACATACAGGGATCGACGAACTCCAGGTTGACTTCCTGGCCGACTCCTTCCAGATAGCGATAACGCCAGTCCTCGAAGGGATAGGTGCTGGTGGTGCCGCCGCCTTCTTCCTGTGGCCGGTCGTAGGTGCCACCGCTATCGTGGGCTGTGATCTGGTCCGGAGGGCCCCACATGATGTAAATGCGGCCGCGGTCGGTCTTCCAGCCGGGCTTGCCGGCAGCGAAGTGCTCGTTGGCATAAGCGATGCGGCGATAGTGCTCTTCCTTGTACTCGTTCTCCGGCGTGTCGGGAGTAGGGTCGCGCCGCAGCCAGAATTGCTCAATGAACTGGTCGCGTTCCTCGTCGTTGGAGAGTTGTTTAAAGGCCGACTTCTCTTCAGGGGAGATGATGTAAACCACATCCTCGTTAAGCCACTTCTTGTAAGTGCTGCTCAACTCCTGCTTCAACGCCTTGGAATTGGCTTTCTTCTGCTTCTCGGTCAAGGGACGTTTCAGAGGATCCGTGGACTCGTCGGAAGCTTGCCCTTGAGGCGCAGCGCCCGCGCCGCTCGCAGGCGGAGTTGTGGCTTGGCTGGGCTTGTTATCCGCTGGGGCAGCAGAAGGAGGAGCCGAATCCTGAGCCACAACAAAAACAGCAGAAACAGCAGAAACAGTTAAGCCCAACAGCAAAGCAAACCACCACACACGCAACTTCATTCTTGTTATCAAACTACTCCTCGACAAACACTGGTACTGTTAAAATTGTAAGTACTCGCCACCCTGAAAGCAAGGTTCCTGGGGCGAATTGCACCCCCATGGGACTGAATGCCTACACTAATCACAACCCCGCTCTGCGTCCTAAGTTCCTCAGGGATACGCATTTCACGGCATTTCCCCCTTGGCCAGACGGCGACATGGTGTTGACGCCCGAAGTTCCTCCCTGTCACAATTCTCGCCAATTCTCGTCCAAGATAAGCGGGTATAATCAGGACTATCGAAAACTACGCAAGATGACCGCTGGCTCTCGTCCGGGCTGCGGGTTCCCGGAGACTCGCACGGTTGCCGACGTTGAGACGGCGAATGTCGTTGCCGGGAACCTTAGGCCGTCTCACAACGTACATTTGATAGATCCACGCGGGCAAAACAGAACTGAATTTGTGTTCGAGGTCCAATGAAGGGCTGGAAAAAAATCGCGCTGATAGCCGGGGGTGTAGTGGTTCTGCTGGCCATCGTAGGGTTCACCGTGCAGCAGAGCCGCAAAGGAGTGGTGGCCGTACAAACGGGAAAGGTCGTCCGTGAGGACTTGAACTCGGTGGTGACCGCCTCGGGCGAGATCAAGCCCAAGGTCTACGTGAACATCGGCGCCATTCTTCAAGCCAAAATCACACACTTGTATGTAAAAGAAGGCGACCGGGTGAAGGCGGGTCAACTGCTGGCGTCATTGGACAATATTCAGTACGCCGCCGACGTTGCCGCCAACAATGCGATGGTCAGCGCGTCGCGGATGGACGCCGATGCTGCGAAGGCAGCGGTGAACACCGCGGAAGCCGATCTGAACCAAGCCAAGGCGGAGTACGAACGCGCGACCCTCGACTTCAACCGCAACAAAGCTCTTTACGACGCTCAACTCATCGCCAAGGCGGATTACGACACCAAGAAAGCCGCCTACGATACGGCAACCGCTCAGATTGGGCAGGCTAAAGCAAAACTGGCCCAGGCGAAGGCCAACCTCGACTCAGCGCAGGGACACATCGGACAGAACGTCGCCACTCTGCGCCGCGTGAGTGACGTACTGAGCAAGACCGAATATCGCGCTCCCTTTGACGGGGTCATTACCAACCTTCCGGTCCGCGAGGGCGAGACGGTCGTACCTGGCATCCAAAACTCTCCCGGCAGCACGCTGATGACCGTTGCAGATACGTCGTTGATTACCGCGGAAGTGAAGGTGGACGAGAGCGACATCGTCAACGTGCAACTTGGGCAGTCGGCGGAAGTCTCTATCGACGCCATTCCCAAGCAGAAGTTCAAGGGCACGGTGACCGAGATCGGGGGAAATGCAGTGCTGCGCTCGACCGGCGTTTCCACGGCGCAAACCGTTTCCAGCGGGCAGGAAGCCAAGGACTTCAAGGTCGTGATCGCGCTGCAGAACCCGCCGTTAAACGTGCATCCAGGACTGTCCGCGACTGCGCGCATTACTACCGCGAATCGAACTGGCGTGCTGGCCATTCCGATTCAGGCGTTGACCATTCGCGAGCGAGGCGACCTGACTCCCGAGAAGGACAAGAAGGGTTCCGTGCAAGCCGCGGTTCCGGCGGGAAGTCCCAAGGAAGAACTCCAAGGAGTCTTTGTCCTCCGGAACAACAAAGAAGCGGTTTTCGTACCAGTAACCACGGGCATTAGCGCTACCACCGATATCGAAGTTACTGGCGGGGTCAAGGAGGGCGACCAGATCGTTACCGGTAGCTACAAGGTGTTGCGAACCCTGCGCAACGGCGCCAGCGTAAAGGTCGACAATTCGGTCAAGCCGAAAGAAGAAGAATCATCGTAGTGATCGCTTCTCGCTGTTCGCCATCCGCTCTTCGCCGGAAACGCTGGAGTGACGGCCTGGCGAAAAGCAGAGAGCGAAAAGCGAATGGCGCTACAGCGAGATTCGTTAATGACCAATCCAGAGCAGCGAGCGCCGGAGGAAGAAAAGAAGATGGCAACGGAATTAGCGAGTTTGGCGGAGCCGCGGAGAGCGGCGGTGCCCGATAGCTGCATCATCTGCACTGAAGACCTGTGGAAGACTTACGACATGGGATCGGAGCAGCAGGTGCAGGCGCTACGCGGCCTGAATATCCGCATCCAACGCAATGAATACGTCGCCATCATGGGGCCTTCCGGTTCCGGCAAGTCCACGTTGATGAATCTGATTGGCTGCCTGGACACTCCGAGTAAAGGCAACTATTGGCTGAACGGGCAGCTGGTCAGCGAGTTGGATGACGACGAATTGGCCCGCATCCGCAACAAGGAAATCGGCTTCGTTTTCCAGACCTTCAATTTGCTGGCGCGCGCCAGTTCGCTGCACAACGTCGAGCTGCCGCTGATTTACGCCGGCCTTCCCGCCGAAGAGCGCATCGAACGCGCCAGGAAAGTCCTGGCTTCGGTGGGCATGGAATCGCGCATGAACCACAAGCCCAACGAGCTTTCCGGCGGCCAGCGACAGCGCGTCGCCATCGCTCGCGCTCTGGTGAACAACCCCTCGATCATCCTTGCCGACGAGCCTACCGGCAATCTCGACTCCCAGACGGGCATCGAGATCATGGCTCTCTTTGACCGCCTCCACGAGCAGGGCAACACGATTGTCCTTGTGACCCACGAGCACGACATCGCGGAGTACGCTCACCGCGTCATCCACATCCGCGACGGACAAGTCTTCAGCGACCAGAAAACGGCACGAGGGTAGCTCAACGGGTCGACCGGCTGTTACTCCGTGACAGTCAACGACGTGTCTCCAGTGGCGCCTCCAAGCGACGCGCTGATGGTGACGCTTCCGATGGAGACCGGGCTCGCTAATCCTGTGCTGGTGATCGTCGCCACCGCGGGAGCACTGGAAGTCCAGGTCGCGGAAGTCGTGATGTTGGCCATCGTACCGTCAGAGTAGGTAGCCGTTGCGGTGAACTGCTGTTGCTGATCGAGCGACAGGCTTATCGATGGGTCTATCGGACTTATTGCAATGGAAGTGATGGTCTTGCTGCTGACCGTCACTGGAGCCGTCGCGGTCACGCTGCTGTTGTTGGATTTGGCAGTGATGGTGGTGGTTCCCAGCGCTACTGCGGTCACTAGCCCGGAAGTATTGACAATGGCAATATTCAGAGACGAAGACGTCCAGGTAACTTGCGATGTGACATTGCCGGAGGTGTTGTTGCCGAACGTAGCGGTTGCCGTGAACTGCTGCGTAGTGGTGGGAGTGATATAGGCGCTGGTCGGCGACAGAGTGATCGCGGTAATCTCGGTCGATGAGGGGAAAAATCCGCCCCCACAACTGCTAAGCAGTAGAACAATTAAGAGAGCGGCAGCAATCCCGCCGAACCACATAACCCGTTGCATGTTGGCTGTCCTGATTCTCTTGTAAGACGGAACCATTCTTAGAAAGTAACCCGTGCGGCCCGCCATTGTCTCGCCCCTGACGGAACGACCATCGGATCAGGTTTCGGGTCTTTGTATCAGGGTGAGGGTGAGTAACGGGTGAATACAAAGTCCTGAGCTTTGGCAGGCTCGTGGCAAGGGAAGCAGGTTTTGAGCAACGCCGCGTCGGCAGGTTTGCCGTCTTTGAATTGAGCGAACCCCCAGCCGCCTGTCGCGGCGTATTTTCTTGAATCCTTGACCATCAACTGAAGGTTAATGGGGGACCCGGCAACGAAAGATTGGTCACGGCCAAAGACCTTGTTGTTTTCTGCAGATGGGACGTAACTCCAGGCCAATCGGGCAATAATTGTGCCGTCCGGGAACGGCACCTTTTCTTCGCGATAGGCCTTGATCGCTATATCGTTGCCCAGAATGGCGCGAAGATCGTTGAGATCGCCTGCCTCGTGAGCCACGGAGATCAACCTCCAATCGCGGTATCCGGGGGGAATTTTGATTCCGAAGATGGGGGCAGCCTCTCCATCGGCTTGTCCAGATGCGTGGGCCATGCAGACGACCACGCCGGCCACCGCTGCAACTGCAAACAGCAAGTAAGCGATCCGTTTCATAGATACCTCCTTCCGAATTCGCTACGCACTACCCTTCGACGAGTTGCTGCCCGCCATCGATGTCGAAGGTCGCGCCCGTGAGGGCCGTGTTGGTCATGATATGTACGGCGAGGGCCGCGACGTCAGCCGGGCTAACGACACGCCGGATGGGAAGCGTGGCGCGAAGCTGATTGCGGCGGTTTTCGAGTTCATCGCCGAGCAGCGATGCCGACAACGGTGTGTCTACGAAGCCGGCGGCGATGAGGTTGACTCGGACGGGCGCGAGCTCGAGCGCGAGGTTCTTCGTCATGGCGGGAAGCGCGGCCGTGAGAGCCGAGATCAACACCAGTCCCGGCGCCGTGCTACGGCCACCGGTGCCGCCCATGAAGAGCAGGGTCCCTCCTGGGCGAACTTTGCTCGCGGCGTTGCGGGCAACCTGCAGCGGCAGCAAGATGTGGGCCTCCAGGTCGCGACGTGCCGCTTCGAAGTCGAACTCCGCCAGCGGCGCATAGTAGGGACCCGGGCCCGTGACCAGAACGTGGTCGATCGGCTTGGGGATCTCGTTGAAGAACTTCCCGAGCTGGTCGAAGTTGGTGGCGTCGAAGGCGGTAACACTGGCCCCGAGCTCGAGGCCGACGCGGCGCAGCCGATCCGGGTCGCGCGCGGTGAGGATCACATCGGCTCCCTCGGCGCGTGCTCGTCGTGCCGTTTCGAGCCCGATGCCGGCGCTACCGCCGATTACGACGACCGTTTGCCCGAGGAGTTCCGGTTGGCGCTGGACAGGGAAGGTGGCTGCTGCGTTGCTCATGATTCCTCCAAGAATCCGTGATCGAGAGCCTCGACGCCCCTCTACTCCGGCGCGTCGCTGCCGATGACGATCACGTCGTAACAGTTCATTGGGGCAACTCTTTGCCGGCCTGCTCCGCCACCATGTACGCCGCGTACCAGTCGGGCCAGGTTTCATCTCTCTTGCCGATGCGCTTCTCATGCTGGCCGTGGGCGGCTTCCGCACGCCGAAGCGCGCTCGCCAGGTCGCCAGCCGACGCGTACGTCGTGTCACCGGCGACACGTCCGGGCAGCCGCGTCGTGATCTCCTGCAGCAGCCAGCCGTTGCCGTCGGGATCGCGGAACGAGGCGAACGACCGGTAGCTGCGATGCTCGGGATCCGGACCTTCGACCCGGAGCCGCCCAAACAGATAGGGCTCGTCCGGGCCTGCATACACGCCGTTGGCATCGTGGAACGCTTCGCTGATCTTGACGCCGCGACCAAGCAGTTCGTCGCGCGCAGCCGCGATGTCGGACACGATCAAGTACAGGCCCTGGGCGGAACCGGGCGCCGCCGCGGTCACGTTCTTGCCGAAGATGACCGAGCATCCCGAGCCAGGCGGCGTGAACTGAATCACCCTGAAGTCGCTGCCGTTGTCGTAGTCGGCGTCAAGCCGCCACCCGAGCCTCCCGTAGAACTCCTTCGCGCGGTCGACGTCGGAGACGGGAATGACCACGATCTCGAACTTCATATCGACTCCCGAAGCTTTGGCGTCATTACTTCCAGTTCCATCCTTCACATTTGCCATACTCTTTCCTCCTCTGCGTTTACCTAAATCGAAATAAGACGCGCTGACACACGGTCGCTTAGCAACGACGGAGCGTCCGCGAGGGCAGGCTCAAGCCCAAAATATTACCATTTTGGGAATGGGCAATTGGGCGGCCCATTTCGCATTGGACACCCGCTCACTCAACACTCTTCTATGGGTTATGGATCACAGACAATCTGCATTCTCTGGAGGATCATTGATTTGTCGGCAGGCTCGGCAGCGAGAGTGATCTTCAGCAGCGAAGCCGCTGTTTAAGAACACCCACTCCAAAGGCTGCCTGAACAGGGTTTTCAAGTGAGGAGGCTTACGCTCATGAAAAAAGCCATCATTCTCCTCGTCCTGTTGGTTGCTGTCCAACTCGTGGCGCAGGACAAGTCGACGATTACGGTCAAGAAGAGCGACATCACCAACGGCGTGGTCATCGTTACAATCACGCTAGGTGCATCGCAGGGTCAGGCAAAAGCGTCCGTGCAACTGAACTGCAACAAGGATGCGGAAGCCTGTAAGGCTCTCGAGGCCGGAACCTACGTGATGGTTCGACTCCCCAAGAACTGGGGGATGTACGATTGCCAGAACGTCGATCTCTATCCGTCGGGGGCGGATCCGGCTACCGATAAGAAGATTGGTGAGTACTGCCTGATCGAGAAGTAAGAACGGGCGACCGCCGAGCCTAGCGATGCCAGATTGGGACGGCGCTCGTACGGGAGCGTCTGTTGATGGCCCGGGCTTTTGCGTGCATGACAGCGCATCTCGCAGGCTGCCTTAGTATAGTGTCCTGGTGTTTGGAAGAGCCCGCTTCGAGGGTTGACTAGGGGTGCTGGTAGCCATGAGGCTCTTTGTCTTTAAAGCTTGGGACGTTTGCAACAAGGGAGTCGCGCACAGGGCTAGAGAACTGAGATGATTGGATGTTTTTCTTCAATGACGAGTGTGACTTCACCGATGATGATCAGTACGATTTGTTCACCCTTGAAAGCGAAGTGGAACGGCGATGGCGCCGCTCGCATCGGCAAGCCGCCGGCGACGTGAAGAGGGGGTGCTGCAACACTGGGATTGATCCATCGGCGAAGTTATCTGCCAGGGAGGCGCCGGCGGAAATCCATCGTGTTCGGCAGCATAAATTTTAGACAACATTAAATTAATGTTTCCATAAATCAGCGGGGGCGTCCTATGAGTAGAATAGAGGCGTCTCGATGACGGAAGATGAAATCCCGACCGCACGCGGGCGAGTCAGGCTGAGCCGGATTCTCGCTCTGCTGTTGCTCGTCTTCGTGCTCTTATCGTCACGCCTTCCAGGACAAACACCAGCACAACCAGCCGATCAAGCCAAGACCGGTACTTTGGCCGATTTGCGTTCGGACAAGCGCGTGGTTCAGAACGGCCGCTGGTTCCTGGTACGAGAGTTCACCGTGGATTTTGCAGTGCGAGACTCGGTGACCTACTGCGGCGAGATTACCACCACGGACGCTAGCGAGGCCCACGACCTGCTCGACAGCGGTGGTCAGGTGGTCTCAGTCATTGAAAAGGGCAAAGACCTCTACATCACGCTTAAGAGTGGCCGCCGAATCAGGGCACACCGCCTGAGCGGTGACAAGTGCCCGAGCGGGCATAGTTAGTCGCCGGCGCCCGGCCCAAACCTGCGGTCAAAACTCACCAGAACGAACGCCGGCTACAGGTCAGCTGCGGGTCGCATCCCGCGCTGACCGCAAATCGATCCCCAACTGCTGGCATTTTTTGTAGAGATGACTGCGCTCAAGTCCAAGCGCCTTGGCCGTGTTGGTGATGTGATGCTGCTGCCGCTGTAATTCCGCCAGGATGGCTTTGCGTTCGCATGCGGCAACCTGCTCAGAGAGCAAACCTCGATGTTCCAGCGATGAGATAGATTCGGCCGAGTCCTTAGCCTGGGGCAGAGCAAGTTTTACAGTTGCAGCGTCGACCGTCCCCGACGTGGCCAGCAAAAGAAGCCGCTCCACAATGTTACGTAGCTCCCGCACATTTCCCGGCCACGCATAGGCCTGTAAGGCATCAATCGCGTCGGTGGCGAATGGAACGGGCTTCCAACCATTTTGCGCGCACACCTGCGCTGCGAAGTGCTCGATTAACTGGGGAATGTCATCCATCCGCTGTCGTAACGGTGGCAGTGTGATGGGGAATACGACGATGCGGTGGTAAAGGTCCTGGCGAAATTTCTCCTGTTCCACCAGTTCGGCCAAATCGCGATGTGTGGCCACCAGCACACGGACATCGACAATGACAGGTTTGACGCCCCCGATCCTTTCCACCTCACCTTCTTCCAAAACCCGCAGCAGCTTGGCCTGCATGCTGAGCGGCATATCGCCGATCTCGTCGAGCAGCAGTGCTCCGCGATGCGCCTGCTCGAACTTGCCGATATGCCGCTGCACCGCCCCGGTAAACGCGCCCTTTTCGTGACCAAAGAGTTCCGACTCAATCAGCTCCGGAGGCACGGCCGCACAGTTCAGCGTGACGAATGGGCCGTTGGCACGCGGACTCTTTTCATGCAGAGTTCGCGCCGCCAATTCCTTTCCCGTACCGGTTTCGCCGTAGATGCAGATGCGGGTCTCGCTAGCGGCGACCCGCTCCAGTTGGGTCATCACGCGGCGCATGGCGTCGCCGGTCCAGACGATCTGATGTTTGCCAATGCGCCGTCGCAGGTCGCGATTTTCGTTCTCCAGGCGCTTCAGCTTGAGGGCGTTCTCCACGGTCAACAGAAGTTTGTCGGTGGAGATTGGCTTCTCCAGGAAATCAAGGGCTCCCAGGCGCGTCGCGCGTACCGCCATCTCGATGTGCGCCTGTCCTGACATCATGACCACTGGAGTGGTGACACCGTTGCCGCGGAGATCTTCCAGCAGGGCAAGTCCGTCGCGGGCGGGCATCACCACGTCGGAAAGGATCAGATCGAAGGAGCGGCCCTTGGCCAGCTCAAGCGCCCGGGCCGCATTGTCACAGACCGTCGCCTCGTGACCCGCCAGCCTGAAGGCGCGCGACAGCGAAGCTAGGGTGTTGGCCTCGTCGTCGACGATTAGGATGTCCGCCTTGGTGCTCACGCGCTAGCCACCCGTGCCGCAAGCGATGGCAGGTCGACAACAAAGGTCGAGCCGTGGCCCGGCTTGCTTTCAACTCGAATCGTGCCATGGTGATCGCTCACCACCGACTGCACGATGGCGAGCCCCAGTCCAGTGCCATGCTGCTTGGTGGTGTAGTACGGCGTGAATAAACGATCGCATTCTTCCGGTGTCATCCCGCTTCCTGTGTCGGAAACTCTGATCTCAATCGAATCGCCCCTGCTTCCAAGTTCCATCGTCAGAGTGCCTCCATTTGGCATAGCGTCCATTGCATTCAGGACGAGATTCGACAACGCCCGATGCAGTAGATCTGGATCGGCCGAGACTGTCCGGGCCTCGATATCAAGCTGAACGTCGAAGTCGATGGGGGGATGATGCCGCGCCAGGACAGGCTCATACAGTGTCGCCACTTTGCGCAGCACTTCCACCATGTTCACCTGTTGCAGCTGGGGCTTCGGCATCTTCGAGAAATCGCTGAACCGGGCAATGACGTTCTTCAGGTTGGCAATCTCAGCCGTCAATGTTCCCGTGCTCTCGCGGAAGATCTCATCGAATTCCGCCGGAGACAAATTGCGCGCCTTGATCAGATTCTCCACAGTCAGTTGCAGAGGAAACAAGGGGTTCTTCAACTCATGCGCCAGACGTCGGGCCAGCTCCCGCCAGGCAGCGACGCGCTCGCTCTGTACCAGCCGCTCCCGCTGCTCCGATAGCTGTTGCGTCATGTGGTTGAAACTCCGGGCCAGCGCGCCAACCTCGTCGCTGGAGGAGATTTCGACCTGCGTGTCCCAGTTGCCCGCGGCCACTTCCGTCGCGGCTGCAGCCAGCTGCTCAATCGGGTGCGAGATGCGCGACGTGATCCACAGGCTTGCCGCGATCGCCAACAGAATGCTCACCCCTGCTACGCCATAGCCAATCGCGCGAATGTGCTGCTGCAACTCCACCAGACCTCGACGAGAGTTCGCCACCACCAGCACAGCGAGGACGGAGCCGTCGGGAGCCTTCAGCGGCATTGCCGTTGCGTCAACGCTATCCTCACGCCGATCGGTGACATAGATGGTCGAGCGCACTTCCTGTCCCGAAGAGCGCGCGCTCTCAACCAGCGATTTGTATTGCGCAGCCTGCGGAAGTTCGCCAACCGTGCTGATCAGGGCATGGGGATTAAACGTCGATGTGAGCACAGGGTAAAGAAGCACCTGGGTGTCGGCGGGGGCCGACAGATTGGCGAGGAAGCCGCGATCGAGTCTCTTGCCTCCGAGCACATACAGCTTAGGCTCGGCGCCTCGAACCGTTCGCAACGCGAACAGCCCGATTTCGCTGCTGCCGTCAGGCAATTCTTCTCTCTTCAAGGTCGGCTGATTCCCGATGGAGTGCAGATCCTCCCTGTAACCGAAGCGCGCCGGCCACTGCGCCGATGAGACGATGCTGCCGTCTGCCGAGATGATCTCGAGAAAATCCAACTGATGGTCGCCGGCGAGAACCGCCGCTTCGCTCAGGTATGGTGACGGATCGCCTCCTGTTTGTGTCAGATCGAAAGCAATCCGAACTAGGCGATCGCTCCCCGCCACATGATCAACCCGTGCCGCCACATCTTCCGCTTGTTCGTCAAAATCGCGCCGGAACTGATCGACCAATGCCACGGTGTGCTTCTGGTTGGCTTCCGCAAAAGCCTGTCGCGTGCGCAGGGACACGATCCACGCTACCGCTGCAACCGACAACACCACCGTCAGCGAGAAAACCAGCAGTAGTCTCTGGCGGAGGCTCACTTGGCGTCCTCCAATGAAACATTGGCAAGCAACGGTGTGCCATCAGGAGCCAGAACGAGGTTCTGCACACGAACGTTGACGCCGTACGCGCGTGGCAGGTAGAGCAGTGGAATCACGGTATGAGACTGTAGAAAGCTGTGCTCGGAGCGATAAAGAGTTGCTGGGTCGGAGCCTTCATCACGCGCCCTGGCGCCGAAATCCTCGAGCGTCTCCCCCAACGCTGAGGTTGCTTCGGCTGCCTCCATATGCACCAGTTGCAGCGCCAGTTCGGCATTGGGATTGGCAGCTTGCGAAGCCACTCGCACATTCCAGCCGGCGTCGCGAAGATTCAGCGCCAGACGCTCCGCCACCAATTGCAACACCGCGCTCGAACTGTCGACGCTGAGGTGCATCGGAATGGACTGCGTTCCTCGCAGCTCGCGCGAGCGGCTGAGATTGGCGGGGGAAGGGAAGAGGAACGCATATCCGCTGAGCGCGTTGGGCAGCAGACTTGCCGTGACCTCACCCTGCTTCTGGAAGATCACATTGAACAGCGCGGTGCGATCCAGCGCCAGGGCGATGGACTCTCGCAAATGTTCGTCGGCGATTTGCTCCGGCGAGACGGAAATTGCCAGCAGATCGGAGGGGCGCGCGGCTACGGCCAGCGGCATGCGGTCCTGCTGCGCCTGCCGCAACAACTCGGGCGGCACCTCAACCAGGTCCGCTTTGCCGACGCTGAAATCCAACCACTGCTCGCGCACCGTCCGGTTTCCATAGATTTCGACCGTATCCACGAAGGGTCTTCCTTGCCACGAATCGTCATTCGCCGAAAGAAACAGGATTCCGTTTGAGTTGGCAACGAACCGGAAAGGCCCGGTCCCATCTGGATTACCATTGTCATCCTGACGTGCGATGGCATAGGCGCTGCGCGCCATCTCGGCAGGCAACTCCGGCATTGGCGCATCGCCGGTAAAGATCACTGAATCACCTACCGCTCGCACATGCCATGCGCAATGCTTGCAAGATGCAGAAAGCGATTGAACTGCTGCCTCAGCAGTCAGTGGCGAGCCGTCGTGGAAGTGAACTCCGCTGCGCAGACGAAATTGCCAGCGATGGTTCGCACTTTGCGACTCCCAACTCACAGCCAGCGCAGGCAGCAGCTCTCCGTTGGCGGACACCTGTGTCAATGTGTCAAAGAGGAGCTTGCGGGCAATACCATCTGGCGACTTGAGCGGATCTGTGCGGGTCTCGACGTGCAAGGTTCCGCCGTAGCGCGGGCGGGTTCGCGCCGCCGTCGTCAGAGCCGACGCGAATAACAGGCTAATGACTACAAGCCACCGTGACACTGTAAGCTTCATAACGCGATTCCTGCGGTTTCCGTACCACAACCGTTGCGGAGGGCTTATCGCTGCCTGTCCATATTGCAGTGATAGCGCCATCGAAATTCAATGGCGCGCTCGCCGTTATTGCCTCATGTCCTGAAATCTCGTAAGCGCGTACCGAATCGGCAACTGGCGCTCCCGCCGCCGAAGCGATCACCTGCATTCCTGAGCCGCATTCTGAGCGCACTGCGGCAATGTCACTGCCCCAATCGTGCGCACCGGTCACGACCTTGTGCGAGCCACCCTCCAGAAGATGGACCGCGCCGTTCGCGTCGGCGAACAGGAATGCCGTACCACCTGTCCGTACAAGTTCCGCCGCCGAGTAGAACGGAGGCAGTTTCGGTCCGAAGCCCGGCACCACCACGCCGCTGAAGAAATTCCGGGTCGAGTTGTAGAACGCTTTTTGCGACCCAAGCGGCCAGGGATCGTCGCTATCGCTGCACGATACCGTCATGGTCCAACCTTCGCCAGTTTTTGCAGCGGTGCACGCAATGCCCGGGAGGTAAGCGTCGAAGAGATGATCCGTCGCCGGAACAATGCGTCCGCGCAGATCGCGCGGGAAGGGTTGGGAGTGCTGGATATCGTAGATTTGCACCAGCTGCCAGATGCCAGCCGTCGAGAGGTAGGCCTTGATGTGCGCCGGATCGAGCACGATCATATGCTGGTCGTTTCCCGTGCCGAGAACCGCGACATCGAGAATCGGGTCATTTTGTTCACAGAGTAAATTTGCCCGCAGGGTGATCGGCGGTTGCGCACTCGCCGCGCCACTGGCGGTCGGACCAGGAAGCGGCAGCATCGCGACCCGCGTCTCCGAGCCTTCTTGCACCTCGGCGACCCACAGCAGGCCCTGCGTGTTCTGCGACAAGGTGACAAGCACGTCGGAGTCGGCGTCTTTGGCGCGTACGAGGACTCCAGCAGAGCGTAGCTCGCGCTCGAGCGCGCGTCGAATTATGGGAACATCGTCACTTGCGATTGAAGAACGGTTGGCGACCAGCAGGGTGATGGTACCGGGACCAGTGAGAGCGGCAATCTGTCTGGCGAGATCGGCGGAGGGCGCGTCCCAGGTATTCAACGCGAAGGCCGAGGGAAGCGACAGCAACAGCGCGATACTCCATGCCAGCATCCGATTAAGAGAGGTCATCCGCTGTGGCGAATTATATTCCCGTGGTCACATGACTGGCTCCCGCTTTGTGTGGCGATTCCGCGCCGCATCCGCCGGTGGAGAGAAGAGAATTGAGTTCCAGCCGCAGCGATGGTTGGCAAGGATCGCTGCGGCTGGGTGATCGAATACGGCATTGTGAACCACGGCCGGCACCACTTGCCCTAGCGCGACTGGCCTCGCGCAGGATCGGGATCGTCGGCGTCCGGAGGAAATCCCGGCCTGGCTCCTAATCCACGGAACACATCGCTGGCAAAAAAGTACTTGCCATCGGCCGGAACCATCATCACCTGGATCTTGTCCGACAGCTTCTCGGCGACGATTTTGTTAATCAGCAGCGGGGCCTCTTTCAGCACCGCGGCTTCGCTACTCATGCGCTCGGCATCCGCTGCTGCGGTCACGCGAATCCGCTTGGCTTCGGCATCGGCCAGCATGTCGCGCCGCTGCACTTCAGCTTTGCTGTCGATCACTTTGGCCTGGGCCGCGGCTTCGGCATTCTGAATAGTCGCCTCTTTGCGCGCTTCCGCTTCCAACTTCGACTGCTCAATCTGCTTCTCCTTCAGCGGAAGCGTGTACTGCATCGCATCGGATTCGCCTTTGGCTTCCACTACCTTCGATTGAGCTTCACCTTCGGCGGCCGTTACCTTCTGTACCTTGTCCGCCTGCGCCTGCAATTCGGCGATACGAACCTGCTTTTGCTGGATGTCCGTCTGTATGTTGAGCTGGTCGTCCTGCTGCTCCTTCAGCAGAAGTTCCTCAAGTCCCTTCGCGTACTCCGCGGGAAGTTGGATGTCGCGCAGCATGACTTCTTTCACGATCAGGCCATCGGCACCGAGCTTCCTGGTGATGGTTTCGGCTGCGCGCTGCCGCACTTCCTCGCGGCGCGAGCTGAAGATCTCACGCACGGTATAGCCCGGCGCAAGTTCACGCCACGCGCTGGCTACCACCGCCGGAACAATTTCCGTCTCCACTGGCTGCGGCAGATGCGATTGCACGTAGTCGAGCCGCCGCGGATCGAGCCGGTAACGCACCGTGATGGACAGCCCAATGCTTAGTCCTTCCTTGGACTGCACGCTGAGGATGTCGGGCTTGGTGCCCGGCTCTAGCTTTTTGCCATCTTCGACCATGCCGGTGGTGAAGAGTTTGTCGCGCAGGTCGAACAGTTGCACCTGCTCCATCAGAGGCGCAACCAAATGCGCGCCCGAATAGAATGTCCCCGGCTCGGTGCCGCGCGTCTCACTGATTCTGACGCCGGCCATGCCGCTGGGAACCACGACGAAGCTCAACGCAATCAGCATCGGTGCCCACGCCAGCGCGACCAGAGCCACGGTCATGCGCCAGCGAAGCGGTTCCGGCGCCGTCTCACCTTCCACGCCCCTCGCCCTGGCGCGCCTGTACTGGATCATCAGCCACAAGTCGTACGCGAGAATCGAAATTCCCGCGATCAACAAGCCCACACCAATCGCCATCAGCAAATACTTGAACGTAAGCATGTCCTTCCTCCTTACCTCACTCGCCCCGAACCACGTTTCTGCCCGGCTACCGGCCGCGGAGCGAAGAACAGCCGGAACAACCCGCCGAGAAACAGTTCCTCCAGAAGCACCGCGCAGGAGATCGAGAGAACCAGACCTCCAAGGGTGACCAATGCTGTTGCGATGCCCTGCACAACTCACCTCCGAACCCCAACTCTGTTACTGTCCAACCGGCTCGCTTACCGAGACCGGCGCGTTCTGTGCCACTACACTCTCCGCAGCCGGCGAAGCGGCATCCGATCCTGATCCAAAGACCGCAGCGGTCTGCGCGTCACGCTGGCCGCGGATTTCTACCGCGTCACCGGCCTTCACCATCGAGAAGAGTTCTTCGAGGTCATGTTTCGCCATGCGAATGCACCCGTGCGACGCTGACTTCCCGATCGACTGCGGCGCATTTGTTCCGTGAATGCCATAGCCCTTGAGATCAAGACCCATCCAGCGCGTGCCGAGCGGGTTGTGCGGCCCGGGAACGATCACCTTTCCTTCGTGGTAATAGGTGGGATCGACTACACGAGCGACAATGTGGAATGTGCCCGTGGGGCTGGGCGTGCTCTCCTTGCCGACCGCTACTGGGTAGACTTTCTTCACCTGGCCGTTCTCGACGAGGGCCAACTCGTGATCGGGAAGGCTTACCAGCAAAAGGCGCTTGTCCTCAACCTGCGCGTATGCCGGAAAGCTCAACATGAAGAAGATTGCGAACATCAGCTTGGCTTGATCGGTGTGGTGCCGCGTGCTTCGCATCCTGTTACCCTCGCAACCGCTTGCGCGATGGGAAGATGCACGAGGGTCACCACGGTCGAGCCTAGGTAAACAAGGGAGTTAGCAGAGGCGAAGCGGAGGGCCTTGTGTCAGGCGGAACACTATGTGTCAGGCGGAACACACTAAGACTCAGCGAGAACCCGTAGTCCCCAAAGCGAGAGGGTCCTCGACAGATCGGGCGTCGGGCGGTATTGGTGGTGCAGGCGAAGCCAGGCGAGGTTTTGCCCATTGGCCCGGTGTTTGCTTTTGACAGCTTATGAGAGTTGCGGGTCGCGGTGCGGGGGACTTGGCTATCGGTCCTTTGCGACTGCTGCGCGAGGAGTGAATGGGCTCAACTGTTCCTCATCATTGCGCGACAGTGACGCGCGATCTGCCGGTCCTCCTGGCTGGTGACAATAGATACTCCGACCGCGCTGCTGCTGTCCGATACTGTTCCCTGGTTCGATTCGTTTCTCTGCTCGTCGATGAGAATGCCGAGGAAACGCAACCCCTCGCAAACCCCGCTGCGCACTTGGGCGCTGTGTTCGCCGATGCCTCCGGCGAAGATCAGCATATCGAGTCCGCCGAGTACCGCGGCGTAAGCTGCAACTACTTTGCGAATCGACAGGCAAAACACTTCAATCGCGAACTGCGCGTCTTTGTCTCCTTTGTCGGCGGCGGTTTGGAGCTGGCGCATGTCGCCTGTTCCTCCAGAAAGCGCCGCCAGGCCGGCATCACGGTTCAAGAGCGTTTCCAGAGAGTCGGCATCCATCCGCTTCGCACGCTGCAGATACAGGAGTACTCCGGGATCGAGATCACCAGTCCTGGTTGCCATCGGGATACCTCCGGTAGGCGTCAATCCCATACTCGTGTCGATCGACCGTCGATCCTTTACGGCCGCCAGGCTGGCGCCGCTGCCGAGGTGAGCCATGACGGTACGGCTGGGAAGTTTGTCTCCGAGTTGATGAACAATGGATTCGTACGACAGGCCGTGAAATCCGTACCGCCGGATGCCTTCGTCGAATAACTTTCGAGCGAGAGGGAATCTTGCCGCCGTCTCCGGCATAGTGCAGTGAAAGGCAGTATCAAAGCAGGCAAACTCAGGTACGTCGGGGTAACTCTGCTCCGCCTCCGAAATGAGCTGAATTGCCATGGGAATATGCAGGGGCGCAAAGTGAACACAAGCCTGCAACTCCGCGACTACAGCCGGAGTGATTCGCTGATGCTGCACCAGCCGAGGTCCGCCGTGCACCACCCGATGCCCAATGGCGTACGGCTTGCCTGGTGAGAGCTCATCCAGCCAGCGAGCCGCGTGGCTCAGCGCATCGTGTCGCGAGGCGAAGCCAAGGTTCTCTGAGCGGAGCGTCTTGCCCGCGCCGTCCTTCACCTCCAGCGTGCCACTACTCTGACCGATGCCGTCGGCCAGTCCGTCCAACAGAACCTTCTCTTCGCCGTCCCGCTCCGCGTACAAACCGAATTTCAGAGATGAAGATCCCGTGTTGACTACGAGAATGCATTGCTCAGACATGAAGCAGACCTGCTTTCTGCGACGTGAAGATCTTCGCGCTCCATCACTCTACCGCATCTCGACGAGGCCGCAGGCAACGCCTGCTGCAATCTGTTTGTAACAATACTGAAGCGGAAGACTGCTACTCTTGAACTCAGTCGATGAATTGGAGTCGCTTCTCGAAACCCAGCGGCGTCCGCTGAATCCTAACCAGAACCATCGCTGACCAGCGCAGGAGTTGCTTGTGACATCCAGGGCTCAGACCGGACAGATCGAAACTTTAACCGAGCAGGCGCTAGGGGCCGATGAACTCCACAATATCGACGCCTATTGGCGTGCCTGCAACTATCTCTGTGCGGGCATGATTTACCTGCGCGACAATCCTCTGTTGAAGGAACCTCTTCGTCCCGAACATTTCAAGAACCGGCTGCTTGGGCATTGGGGCTCTGACCCCGGACAGACCTTCACCTGGGTGCATCTGAATCGAGTGATCCGCAAGTATGACCTGGACATGATTTATATCTCTGGTCCGGGACATGGTGCGCCGGCGGTGCTTTCCAACTGCTACCTCGAGGGCACTTATTCGGAGATCTATCCGGAAAAAAGTCTTGATGAGAGGGGAATGTTGAATCTATTTCGCGCCTTCTCGTTTCCTGGCCAGCTTGGCAGCCACTGCACGCCCGAGGTTCCCGGATCGATTCACGAAGGCGGCGAGCTGGGCTATAGCATTTCGCACGCGTTTGGAGCCGCGTTCGACAACCCCGACTTGATCGTCAGCGTGGTGGTTGGGGATGGTGAGTCAGAAACTGGCCCGCTTGCGACGTCCTGGCACTCGAACAAATTCCTCAATCCGATTCGTGATGGCGCGGTGTTGCCCATTCTTCATCTGAACGGATACAAGATCGCAAATCCCACGATCCTCGCGCGCATTACTCCGGAGGAGCTGGAAGCCTTGTTTGAGGGATATGGCTGGACGCCGCGTGTGGTTGAGGGCGACGATCCTGAGTTGATGCATCAGCAGATGGCACAAACCGTTGAAGACTGTGTTCGGCAGATCCGGTCGATTCAGCAGGAGGCACGCAGCTCAGGCAAGCCTGAGCGCCCGCGTTGGCCGATGATCATCCTGCGCTCGCCGAAAGGCTGGACCGGGCCCAAGGAAGTGGACGGCCATAGAGTGGAAGGTTTCTGGCGCGCTCATCAGGTACCCGTGCTGGATGTGCAGACCAATCCCGAGCATTTGCAGATCGTGGAACGGTGGCTGCGAAGCTATCGTCCGGAAGAACTTTTCGATGAGCGCGGAACGCTCAGAGAGGAATTGCGCGAATTACCCCCCAGTGGCGATCGCCGCATGACCGCCAATCCTCATGCCAACGGTGGCAAGCTGCGCAAGGCACTCGATATGCCCGACTTCCGGGAATACGAAGTTCCCATCGATCAGCCGGGAACGAAGTCCGCCTCGCCGACAGAAAATCTGGGCAAATTTCTGCGCGACGTCATGCGACGCAACATGCACAGCTTCCGCATGTTCAGTCCAGACGAGAACGCGTCAAACAAGCTGCAGGATGTGTACGAAGCAAGCTTGAAGACGTGGATGGCCGAGATTAAACCGGAGGACGCCGACGGCACCGACATCGCTCCCGATGGCCGCGTGATGGAGATGCTGAGCGAGCACACCCTGGAAGGCTGGCTCGAGGGCTACCTGCTGACCGGACGCCACGGCTTGTTGAA
>Ga0181532_10000107_pt1 | contig 80016 bp, 70 predicted proteins | sample PEATcosm2014_Bin_33_FD_119768 | JGI IMG/M metagenome (GOLD analysis project Ga0181532, IMG submission 119768) | Peatland microbial communities from MTU Mesocosm Facility, Houghton, MI, USA - PEATcosm2014_Bin11_30_metaG | ecosystem: Environmental > Terrestrial > Soil > Wetlands > Peat | place...
GACCCGCGTAACAAGGAGACCGTTTTGTATACCTTCGAAGGAGGGACGGATGGGGCTGGTCCTGCCATGAACCTGCTGCGTGATCAAGCTGGCAACCTCTACAGTACCACCCACACGGGTGGGGATGTCGGCGGCTGCACTGGGCCTGGATTTCCTTCTCTTGGCTGCGGAGTGGTGTTCAAGGTGGATCCGAGAGGCAAGGAGAGCGTCCTCCATGCCTTTAGCGGCGGCGCGGACGGCTTAGGTGGCTCCTCCGGATTGGTCCAGGATGGGGAGGGGAACCTCTACGGAACCGCCATCGCCGGCGGCGATCTAACCGGAGCTTGCACCGGCCAACCCGGCCCTGGCTGCGGAGTGCTGTTCAGAGTGGACCCACGCACCGGCAAGGAGACCGTCCTCCACACTTTCGAGCTAGCGGACGGGTATGGCGTGTATGGGGACCTGCTTATGGACCAGGCGGGCAATATCTACGGCGCGGCATCGCTCGGCGGCGACACGAGCGGATATTGCGGCAGCGAACTGGTGATCGCGGATACGTTTGGGGGAATCGGGTGCGGAACCGTGTATAAGTTGGACCGGAGCGGTCGATTCAACGTGTTGCACGCCTTCAACGGCACGGACGGTGGGCCGTACCCCGACGCGTGGTTGGTCCCCGACCGTGAGGGTAATCTTTACGGTATGACCGGCAATGGCGGTGACCTGAGCGCTTGCGGCGGCTTCGGTTGCGGCGTGGTGTTCAAGCTTGACAGAAGGGGCAACGAGAGCGTGCTCTACGACTTCACGGGCGGCGCGGACGGCTCGACAACGTTTGCCGGAGTAGTCCGAGACGCGGCGGGAAACCTCTACGGCGCGACAGCATTCGGGGGAAACCTGAGCGACTGCGGCGGATCCGGCTGCGGAGTGGTGTTCAAGGTGGATCCAGCCGGCAAAGAGACTGTCCTCTACACTTTCACCGGCGGTACGGATGGAGCCAACCCCCAAGGAAACCTGCTGCTGGACGAGGAAGGCAATCTCTATGGCACCACGTCCGACGGTGGCGACCCGTCCTGCCAGTGCGGCGTCGTTTTCAAGATCGCGCTTCACGGCGGTGAACACAACTGAATCAGTCGGGGTAGGGGCTCGCCGATGGCGCGCCCCTACGTTTGTCGGCAGCTAGTGGGCTCAAGCTGGCACAGGTCACGTTTCAGTTCACGTTCTTTGACGGGAGGACGACATGCTGATTGAAAAGACGCTTCGCAACTCAGTTAAAGCATTCGCGGCAGTCCCGGTTTTAACCTTAATGCTGAGCTCCATTCCGGCGCGGGCTCAGAGCGGCGCCGCCAGTTACGTTTTCCTGATCGGCTCGGGGTTTCTTTGCGAAGCTGGTGACTCCAGCGCCTGCCCGGCCGTGGTCAAGTCCGAAAGCGGTGACACTTTTGAAATCGGTGGCGCCGGTGTATTCAACCCCCGGCAGAAGACAGTGATGGCTACCGGGACATTCACCCATCGGTCGCTCGACGGGAATGCGCTCGAGACGGGCATCTGGATAGCCGATGAACTCGTGAGCTTTGACTCCTACGGTGTTGCGCCGGGTGCGCTGATGCAAGTGGGCGGGGCGCTGGGCCCTGCGTCCTTCGGCTCGGCGCGCTCGCGGATGTTTGCGACCTCGATGTCGGCCGGCAGCTTGGCTGTTCTTCACATCCACCTCTTGCCGATGCGGGGGGCAGAGAAAACCGCGACACTGCAAGTGAGTTGCGCTCGCGGGAGGGTTCCCGCAGATCAGACAACCGACGGAATCAGGTTGGCCGTGGACGGGGGAAGCGAAGAGTTCAACCAGGCAATCAGCGGCCGAACGCTATTCGTCTTGGCAAGAGAACATGACAGCCCCGTTCCGAGGAAGCCCACACGGCCCGCGGCCGAGTAGCGATGGTTCACGTGGGCGCGACCTTGGGGGAAAGGGGGAGGTGCCAGGCACCTCTTCCGTCTTTTCCAGGTCGTCCTCGGCTCCGCGGGCTTTTTCGTAGTCCGAATGGCGCTACCGCACTCCATCCCCATTCCTCCGGGGCAAGAGTGAAAAATGCGAAAAACTCGTGAGGATCCTGACTTGTTAGGACAAGCTGAGGCCTTGGGGGAGTTGGAGGAGGCTACCATCGCGGAAAGTGAGTCTGCAGGACGGGCAGGGGAATGCCGGCTGGCCGGTGGCCGCGCGTCGAGGAACGCTTGATTACCGAACGGTGACGTCCCAAACTCTAGTAAACTTGGCCGAGCCGTCCGGCCCTTCGACTGATAGTGTCACGATGTAAGCGCCGGGCTTCTGGTAAACGTGTACGGGGTGCTGTTCGGTGGAGGTGGAGTCGTCTCCGAAATCCCATTTCCACGAAGTGATCTTGCCATACGATTCGTCGTGAAAAGCCACCAGGCGCCGGCCCCCATCCGCGACCTTGAAGTCCCAATGTGCCTCGATGGGTTTGTGGAATTTTGCTTCCAGGGGCATCAGCTTGAACATCACCAGATCACTCGCGTCGCCGTACATCGTGGTTTTGTGGGAGAGATTGTAGAAACCGTTGTATTCCTTCGCGTTCACGTCATCGTAATCCAACACCGCCCAGGACATGCCGATCAGCTTATTCTCCTCGATCGATGACTCCACCGAGTGCTGCGGCCCGTCGCAACTGGCGTAGTCGAACGGCGTGATCCAAAACTCCAATACGAGCTTGCCGCTTTCGCCGGGCCTAAAGTTGTAGGAGTAGGCGGCGTTGGCCCACGGCAGGCGCTTGAGCCAGTCCTGGCATCCCCACACCATGGCCCAATCTTTGTCACCGGGAGGGGTGAAGATGTGGTAGTTCTGCGCAAAGACGTTTTGGAGACGGAAGTAGCCCATCCAATAGTCCATGAACGTCCTCTGGGGATGCATATCGATGATGTTGGGGCCACCGGAAAGGTCTCCATCCACTGCCAACTCGAAAATATCATTGTGCAAGTCGCTGCGAGAGAAGTCCCAGTAGTTGTCGTAGGCTTCATAAAGAAAATAGAGGCGGTTCAATCCCTTAACCCATCCTACGCGCACGCGCACATCCAGATCCTTGGGGTCGATCTTCGTGCCGTGTCCTTTGACGGTGTCGGCAAGCTGGTCCGTGCCAATGACGTAGTCTTCCGGCACGATATTCCAATCCTCCGTGTTGCCGTCGATCCTCGGAATCTTGTCGGCGGGAAACTGGAAAATCTTGTAGACAACGTTGGGCCGCTCGACGGCGAATGCAGACGCCGCGGCGAAAGTCAGTAGAGCAGCAGTGAGAAACGGCTTTAGGATACGCATGGTGAGAGAGTCTAGCTCATCCGCGGGTATCACGCCATACGGCTGCAACGAGCTGGCGTCGACTTACGGGGACCGCCCGATATGCAGTATGTATGACGATGCGTCTCGAATGGGATGCAGCGAAGCGTCGAATCAACTTTACCGTGCGGACAAAGTCGATGGCGAAGAAATCATCCGCATCATCCCGGCGCGGGAAGCTAATCAGCGTGTGCGCCGAATCTATCTTCAGCAGGCCGCTGAATAAGCGGAAGAAGGCCGTCCTGGCCCGGATCGCGAAGCGGCAGGCCGCCGGAAAGGATTCCGATATCGACTACTCGGACATCCCCGCGCTGACCGATGAAGAATTGGCGAAATTCCGCCGGGCGCCCAAGGTGCTGATTGCCGCCCGCCTGGACCGCGACATCTACGACTGGCTCAGGCGGTATGGAGTCGGCTATTCCACGCGCATCAACAACATCCCGCGCGCGGTGATGTCCAGAACACGATTGCGTGCGCGCCTAACCGCCTAGGGCTGTGATGACGCTATTGGCCGCGTTAATCAAGGTTTGGCCCTCCGCGGGGGTCAGCGCCCGGAAATTCACCAGAGGTCGAACCTGCGCGATAAACTCCTGTAGGTCCCGGATAGCGGCCAGGGCGCGGCCGCCGTCCGAGGCGGACAGCGCTGCGTCGAGTGGGGCAAGAAGGAATTGGCCCAGACCGGGACTGAGAGTTCCGGTGGAGACAAGGGCCTTGACGGCATTCGCCAAATTGGCGACTTGTGCCTGTGGTTTATTTTCGAACTTGGCCACGAAGACGTCACTGACACCCCCGAATGTCGTCTGGAACGCCGCCGCGGTCGTGGGGAAGTTGCTGGAGAAGGCCCAGCCGGTCAGATAGGCATTCCCCAGGGTGTCCAGGGCAATGCCGTAGCCAAAATCAGAGGCGCTGCCGCCAAGATAGGTGGAATAGCCAAGCGCCGAGCCGCTGGGGGCCAGCGCGGTCAAGAAAGCGTTTGTGGCTTCTGGACCGGCCAGTGAAGTCTGGAATGCTCCTGCGGTCGTCGGAAAGTTGGTTGAGTACGTATACCCGGTAACGTTAGCGTTGCCGGAGCTGTCCACGGCAATGCCCATGCCCGCGTCGTCCTCGCTGCCGCCAAGGTAGGTGGAGTACACCAAAGCCGAGCCCGAGGGATTGATCTTGGCCACGAAAGCGTCGCCGCCGCCACCATAGACTGGCTGCAGGGGATTCTTCGTGGGAAAGTTGGTGGACGCGGTTGCGCCGACAACGTAAGCGTTGCCCGAGCTGTCTACAGCGATGCCGTAGCCAACGTCGGTCCCACCGCCGCCAAGGTAAGTGGAGTACCTCAATGCCGAGCCCGAGGGATTGATCTTGGCCACGAAGGCGTCGTATCCGCCACCCAAGGTCGGTTGCAGGGGATTTTTCGTGGGAAAGTCGGGTGATCCGGAAAGGCCGGTGACATAAGTGTCGCCCGAACTGTCGACGGCGATACCGAAGCCAACTTCATCCACGCTGCCACCGAGATAGGTGGAATACACCAAAGCCGAACCCGAGGGATTGATTTTGGCCACGAAGGCGTTGTTGTAGCCGCTACCATACGTCGGCTGCAATGGATTCTTCGTGGGAAAGTTGGTGGACTCGGTGAAACCCGTCACGTGAGCGTTGCCCGAGCTGTCCACGGCGATACCCATGCCCACGTCGTCCACGCTGCCGCCAAGGTAGGTGGAGTAAACCAAAGCCGAGCCCGTGGGGTTGAGCTTGGCCACGAAGGCGTTGGCGTCGCCTTCGAGATGTGGCTGTAGGGGATTCACCGTCGGAAAGTTGCTTGAGGTTGTACTTCCAGTGACGTAAGCGTTGCCCGCGCTGTCCACGGCGATGCCATAGCCCGGGTTGCCCTGGTAGCCGCCGAGGTAGGTGGAGTACATCAAAGCCGAGCCTGAGGGATTGATCTTGCTCACGAAGGCCATGTCGTCATCGGCGTCGTAGTCCGGCTGCAGGGGATTCTTCGTGGGAAAGTCACCCTCGGTATACCCGGTAATATAAGCGTTGCCCGCGCTGTCCACGGCGATGCTTGTGCCAATATCTACGTCCTCCCCGCCAAGGTACGTGGAATACATTAGGACCGGATCGATCACAAGGGGCTTGCGACGGTCATAATCGCCGACGCGAAAGCTGATCGTGTCGGCCGCCGCCATCCAGTAACGGCCTTCGACGGCTTTCCTCGTCCTGCCGGCATCCTGATAAACCTGAGGCTTCCGCAACCGAACCTCATCCCCATCGGCTCCCAGAACCAGGTCGCCCTTGTCATCAATTCTGAGTTTTCCCGTGCCCCGAAATCTTAGACGTACACAGCTAGGGTCGGCGCCGGGCGCAACTACGAAGTCATACTCAAGCTGCCGCAGGTTGCCGTAATAGATCAAGTCAACGCCGGGATAAAGGTCTTGGTACCTCACGGTGGCATAGGTGGGTATGTTGGTACGCCACTTCTTCGGGTCGTTGCCGATGAAGTAGTTGCTCTTGCCCGGCAGTTCGTCGAGGCCGGTGACCTTGGCCGCAGGATTCGCGCCCACAAGCTTCAAGCGCACCGTGGTGGGGGCAGGCTTCTGGTCGCTGAGGGCCGGAGGAACTTGGATTTGTGATTTTGGATTTTGGAATAGAGGCGCAATGAGCGTGTCCATTGTCCGTGGCGCGCTCTTTGTCGCTGGCCACGACAGGCTGCTCGCAACCGGCAACTGGAGGCTGGCTGATAACTGACGGCCGGCGGCTGAGGGTTTCCTCAACGAAAGCACTGCTCCGTTGCCCGTCAGGAACACGGCGTAGCCGCTTCCTCGCGACAGGAACTTGACCTGCGAGTCGGTTTGCCCCCGGTTGACTTCAAAGCTGAGCGGGAACTTGCCGAAGTTATGAGCCAGTCGAGGTTGATGGATGTGAACGAGTTGGCCTTGCTGGGTTGAGCGCAGATCTGGTGAATCGCTGAGCCGCGACGAAACCCTCGCTGTCAGTATGCCCAACAACAGCAGAGCCAAAAGTAGCCCAAGAACCTTTTCAGCACTACCCTTCATAAGTGCTTCCTCCATTGCTAACCCGCCGCGCACGCATAGGTGCGATTCCGTATTCCTTCTGCTCACCTTACCCGGGCACGGGCCGCGAATTCCGCGCTCTTACTTCCTGCACCGTGCATCATCGTGAACGAACGGCACTTAGCAGGTGCCTGCGAGGAGGGCATCAGGTCGCGCAGTGCGACGCTTCTCCCACATCTCGCGTCGTAAGGTGTCCCTTGGATCGTCGTAGGCCTACTTGAGGTAGCCCTGCGCTGGGTTTTGCTGCGGGGCTCCCAGCAGCTCCATTCGCGGGCAATCCACCCTCAACACAGGTTCGGGACTGTAGGAAAGTGCACAACGCGAGACGTGAGCAGACGCGCTGCCGCATTGTGCTCTCCTTCTTGGCCCCATTTAAGTGCTGGGCTGATTGTGCTCGCCTCGTACGTGTCTGTCAATAGAAAAGGGGTGATAAGAATGATGGTGACAGTAATAGTAACTCCTCAGTTAATATTCTGCCGCGATGGAGGGCTAATGCGGGCTGGCACGATGCCCCGCGAACTTACGCAAGGCGATCAGGGACAGCTCAAGTAGCGGGCCAAGACTGAGTTGCAGTCCTTGACACTCCCAACAGAATATCCTATGCTTTGATGATCAACGTGAGAAATAGCCTGCAACTCGCCGCCTTTGCTTGTTGTTGTCGACGCCCGGAATCGGCGTGTGGAGGGTGCGCTTAGCAGGGAGCCAAATAGAATACCTGCATGCCAACCCACCGTCGGAGCCAATCCGCCGGCGGGTTGTTTTGTTTTTGCGTACGGGTTGAAGGGCAGCAAGCTAACTGAGACTTAAGACCATTGCTTCTCGCAAACGGCTGAGCAAGAACATGCCGGGGGGCGCGGGAGGCGGAGAGCCCGTGTATCGGGATGGAGACAAATGATCATGCAAGCCACAACATCCTTACGGATTGAAGCAGAAGCAACTGGAGTGGGGTTTGTCCTAGCCTCTCACCGGGGACGGCGAGCCGTCCCCCTACAGATCGTGATCCTCCTCGCGCTTCTTGCCCTTGGCACGACCCGATTCAGCTTTGGCCAGGCTGTTTCCGGCAGCATCTTCGGCACGGTGACCGACCCCAGCGGAGCGGCAATCCCTGGCGCGGCCGTGACCATCCGAGATTTGGACCGAGGGGTCGACTACCAACTCAAGACGAACCCCGATGCGAACTATGCCCAGACGCACCTTCTAGCCGGGCACTATCGAGTGACCATTGAAGCGCCCGGCTTCGAGACGTTTGTGGCTGACGCAACCGTGGACGTGGATGCCGCCACCCGCGTTGACGCTCATCTGGTGATCGGCAAATCCAGTAGCACCATGACTGTTACGACGGAAACTCCCCTGCTCAAGACGGACCGCGCGGAGTTGAGTGACACGCTTTCCTCCGTTGAGTTGTCCGCCCTTCCGGTTTTGGGCCGCAACATGACGAGCCTCATGCTGGTCATGCCGGGATCTTTCCAGGATAGTTTTCAGGTCGCCGCGAGTGAAAACCCGCAACAAGGATTGCAGGTTGACTACAACGGCCAGAGCTTCACCGCCAACGGATTCCTGCTGGACGGCACGGAGAATCAGAATCCCCTGCTGGCCATCGCCATCATCAACCCGAACATGGACTCGCTGCAAGAGCTCAAAGTCACCACGAGCAACTACGACGCAGAGTTTGGCTCCGTTGCCGGAGCTCTAGTACAAGCGACGACTAAGTCCGGCACCAACGAGATACACGGAACGGGATTCGAGTACCTGCAAAACGACGTCTTTGACTCAGCCAATCCCTTCACCCAGTTGAAGCCGCCCCTGCGGTGGAATCAGTTTGGTGGTTCGCTGGGAGGGCCAATCATCAAGAACAAGCTTTTCATCTTCGGTGATTACCAGGGATCACGCCAGCGGAATGGCGGGTCCTTGATCACCACGGTCCCCACCACGGCCGAGCGCAGCGGCAATCTCCAGGCTCTGCTGGGGAATTACATTTGCGCCGACGGTTCGGTCTCCGCCACCGCCTGCGGTAACCCGTTCATGGTGCCCACTACGGAGGGCGGCTCCGTGCCGGCGCAGGCCGGCATGGTGTTTGATCCGACCACGGGAAATCCGGATGGAACCGGGCGGGAGGCCATCACCAAGAACGGTCAAGTGAATATGCTCACCGTCCCGGCGGCTGTAACCAATATCATGTCTTATCTCCCCACTCCGAATAGCGGCCCCGCGGGGGCGATCTTCAACAACTACATCGCTTCCGCCTCCGAGATTTTCAATGTCGACCAGCCGGATGTTCGCGTGGACTACAACATCTCGCCGAAAGCCAACTTCTTCGGTCGCTACTCTCTGGCGGACTTCACTATTGAAGCGCCGGCGGCCTTTGGAACGGAAGCGGGCGGACCGGCCTTCTTCAACTTCGCCGGCCAATCCCTGGACCGCAACCAGAGCTTGGCGCTGGGATTGACTTACACCTTCAGCCCGACACTGGTTGGGGAGTTTCGCTTTGGGACCTTCCGTTACCGAATACGCGTAGAACCGTTCGGAGTGGGTACCGATCCGGCCACGCAGGCGGGTCTTCCCGGTCTGAACCTCGGATCCCAGGCCACCAGCGGCATGCCCGCCTTCTACATCCAAGGCAATGGCGGCTTTAATTTCGGATACGCTCTGGGCGTGAATGGCTGCAATTGCCCGCTGAAAGAGACCGAGAATCAATTCGATTGGATCACGAATTGGACCAAAGAACTTGGCAATCACACCATCAAGTGGGGGGCGGAGATTCCCCGCGATGAACAGCAGCGCATCCCCAGCGACGAACACCGTTCAGGTGAAATCTCCTTCGCGCCGTCGATTACCGGCAATGCCGCGGTAGACGCGCTCGCCAGTGGTAATGCCACCACCGGCGCCGGCTTGGCGTCCTTCCTGCTCGGCCAACCGTCCTCGTTTGGGCGCTATTTCACCGGTATCGGTTTGTATCCCGGCCTGCGTGAAACGCGCATATTCCTCTATGTCCAGGACACCTGGCGGGTTACGCGCAAGCTGAGCTTGGACTACGGCGTGCGTTGGGAGAATTACCTGCCACAGGGCGCCGCCAAACCCGGGGGCGCGGGCAGCTTCGATCCACTGACTGGAGATGTCCTCGTCGCCGGTCTCGGGTCCAATTCCCTCTCCTTAAATGTCAAGCCTTACAATCTGGGATTTGCGCCGCGTCTTGGCGTTGCCTATCAGTTGCAGCCGCACACCGTGCTCCGCGCCGGCTACGGCTGGGGATTCACCCCGGCCGGCTACGGCGCGATCTTTGGCCAGGGACTGGAGTACAACCCTCCCATTCTCAATGGCCAGACGATTCCCCAAGCGAACCCGTACTCCCCAGACTTCAATCTGTTGACGGGTCCCCCCCTACCGGTTAACCCACCCATCGCCTCGAATGGCACGTATCCTCTTCCCGACGGCATCAGTGTATACAACTGGTTCTGGCCCCTGAACAAATACCGGATCCCGATGGCCAATTTCTGGAATGCCACCGTGCAACACCAGTTCGGGGGTGGGCTTGCCTTCCAGGTGGCTTATGTCGGCAACGTGGGACGGCACCTGTACGAGAACCCCAATATCAACCAGGCGCATCCAGGCCCCGGCGACTTCGACCCGCGCCGGCCCTTCTACCCCCAGTTCGGCCTCGAACAGGGGATCTACTATACGTGCAACTGCGACAACAGCAACTACAACGGCCTGCAAGCGAAATTGGAGAAACATGCCTCCCACGGCCTCGATTTCACGCTCAATTACACTTACTCGAGGGCGCTGGGCGTCAGCAGCTTCGGCGGTGGTGGCTTTGACGACAACTACGACGTACGAGCTTCCTATGGGCCTCTGAGTTTCAATACCACCCACGCGCTCACGTTTACCAATGTCTGGCGGATTCCCTATGGTCACGGAATGCGCTGGGGATCTGCAAACAGCAAGGCGTTGGATTTAATCCTCGGTGGTTGGAGTCTGGACGGCATCACCACACTCTACTCCGGACATCCCTTTTCGCCCATGGTGGCTAACACGGCGTCGGTGAACGCGGACTTCAATGGCGTTCGCGCGGACAAAATTGGCAGCCCCCACCTCGCCAATCAGAGCACGGCGGAGTGGTTCAACGTGGCAGCCTACACCGACCCGCAAGCGCCTTACAGGGACGGCACGGCTTCCCAAGATTCACTCTGGGGACCGGCGCAGTACGTTTTTAACCTGGCTCTGGAAAAGACGTTCAGGATTACCGAACAAAAGACCCTGGAGTTCCGCTGGGAGAATTACAACGCTTTCAACTTTGACAACTATGGCCAGCCTGCTAATACCATCGACGTTTCAGGCGCGGGCCAGATAACGTATTCGGCAACGCCCATGCGCCAGATGCAGTTCGGATTGCACTTCCGGTTCTAGGGAATTGACGGTCGCCGCAGGCGCTTTGGAGTGCGGCAGCTTGCTGCCGCTCTCCAAAGCCGGGCTTCAGCCCGGCAAGGCGGCGTCAGCCGCCCTGGGCAACCACGAGGGTTGCCACGACAGTCTACACATCAGAATGAATGAAAAATTCCCGGCCCCGATCTACGACGAAACAGTCTTGGCGGTCAACTTTGAGGACGCCAAGAGGTATTTTCTCGACTCCTTGCTGGAGATTCACAGCGCTCACACCTTAATGCTCTGCAGGCAGCGAATCCTCCGCCGCCAGGAAGCGGAGGCGTGTCTTGCCGCTCTGGGTAATCTCGACCGCGAGGCGCTGGCCGTGGCCGAGCGCGAGCAATCCTGCGAGGACCTGTTTTTTTATATTGAGCAATGTCTGCAACAAGAGTGCGGGTGCGACGTCGCGGGCAAGATGCACACCGCCCGTAGCCGCAACGACATCGATGTCACGATGTACCGTATGGTATTGCGGCGGGAGATTCTCAAACTTGTGGCCGCTGTCGTCGATGCCTTGCGGGTTCTTCTGGAGTGCGCGAGCGATAACCTCGCCACGCTCATGCCCGCCTACACGCATACCCAACCTGCCCAGCCCACGACCCTAGCTCATTACCTGATGGCCGCCGTCGAGTTTCTCGAACGCGATGCCTCGCGCTTGCGGGCGCTCTTCGATCGGGTCAACCGGAGCCCGCTGGGCGCTTGCGCCATCACGACCACAGGCTTTCCCATCGATCGCGAATACACGGCCGAACTGCTGGGCTTTGATGGGGTGCAGCCCAACTCGTACGGGGCGATTGCCGCCGTCGATTACCTGACTGAGTCCGCTGCGACCGTAGCCGTGTCGATGATCAGCCTGGGACGACTGGTACAAGACCTGCTGCTGTGGTGTTCAGCCGAGTTTGGATTCCTGCGCCTCGACGACGCGTTTGTGCAGGTGAGCAGTATCATGCCGCAAAAACGCAATCCCGTGGCGCTCGAGCACACGCGCGTCCTGGCCAGCAAGGCGCTGGGCCAGGCCCAGGCGGTTCTGACCTGCGCGCACAACACCCCGTTTGGCGACACCGTGGACGCTGAAGATGACCTGCAACCCTTGGTCCTCTCGATGTTCTATGACGGCTTGAGGGCTTTGCGATTGTTCGCGGGAGTGATGTCTGCGGCGGAGGTTGATAAAGAACGCTTGCGCCGCAGCGTCTCGGATAAGCCTCTGACGGTGACGGAATTGGCGGACACGCTGGTGCGGAAGGAAGGCATAACTTTCCGCCAGGCGCACCAGCTTGTTTCACAGGCGGTGGAGGAGGTGGCCGGTGCCTACACGCATCAACGGCTGGTTGCCGCGCTGAAACGGCTGGCGCCCAAAGTGATCGAGCGCCGACTGAAGCTCGCTGACCGGGAATGTCTGAAGGCTCTCGACCCCAAACACTTTGTGGAAGTTAGATCAATCGAGGGCGGTCCCTCGCCCGTCCGGATGCAAGCGGCCATCGCTCGATCCCGAAAGGTTATGGCGTCAAACCAAGCCTGGGTGAAGAGGAAGCAGCAGTTGCTGCGAAGTTATCCGAAGCGCATCGGAGAAGCTGTTGCCGCTCTCAATGGATCGGCGTAACAGGTCGGGGGCACAAAACCATGCCATACGAGAACATCTCCTTCGATATCGAAGGGCCGTCGGCGATTGTTACGTTGAACCGGCCCAACCGCCGCAACGCCCTGTCGCTCGAACTCATGCTGGAACTCATTGACTGTTTGACGCATATTGGCGGCGACTCGAGTTTGCGCGCCGTCATCCTGGCGGCCGCAGGCAAGGTGTTTTCCTCCGGCCACGACCTGGGCCAAATGGTGGGCCGCGACCTCAATGAGTACCGGCGCATCTTCGACGTCTGCACGGAATTAATGACGAAGGTGCAGTCGATACCGCAGCCCGTCATTGCCCAAGTGCAGGGAATCGCCACGGCCGCGGGTTGCCAGTTGGTGGCGTCCTGCGATCTCGCAGTGGCATCGGACCATGCATCCTTCGCCACGCCGGGCGTGAGGATCGGATTGTTTTGCACCACCCCCATGGTGGCATTGAGCCGCGCCGTCGGCCGCAAAAGGGCTCTCCAGATGTTATTGACGGGTGATCCGATCGATGCCATTACCGCTGCCGAGTGGGGGTTGATCAACAAGGTCGTCGCAGATGCCGATTTGGCTGAAACAACGCGAGAATTGGCCGCAAAGATCGCAGCAGCAAGCAACCTCACGGTGACGCTGGGCAAACAGGCGTTCTATACCCAAGTCGACTTGGATCAGCCCAAGGCGTACGCCTACGCCAAAGAGATCATGAGCATGAACTCGCTAGCCGCCGATGCCCAGGAAGGCATCTCGGCCTTCTTAGGCAAGCGGCAGGCTTGCTGGACCGGCAAATAGCTAGCCCGACGGCTGTCATCCTGAGCGAAGCGAAGGATCACCGCAGTTTCTTGCGTTTCAGCGGCGTAGAAACGACTGCAGAGATCCTTCGCTTCGCTCAGGATGACACGTTCAGGAATCCTCCACAGCTTCAGCGGGCTGGCATTCGACCTGGCGCGCCGCTACCACCCCTTTTCTTTTTGGAACTCGACTCAGCGCTTTCTCGTTTTGGTTATCAGGGGGCCGCTCTAGGGCGGGTCTCCGACAGAACGGGAGGCGCTTAAAATGCAAACCCTCTGGCAGGACATCCGCTACGGCTTCCGCACGCTGGCGAGCAACGCCGGCTTCACGATTGTTGCCGTCCTGACGCTGACCCTCGGCATCGGCGCCAACACCGCTATCTTCTCCGTGATCAACGGAGTACTTCTGCAGCCGCTTCCATACCATGATCCCAGCCGGCTCATGATCCTGGGGGAGAAAACGCCGGAGTTCGACAACATGGCCATCTCCTATGCCAACTTGCAGGATTGGCAAAGGGAGAACCGGTCCTTTGAGAGTCTCGCCGGACACCGCTGGGCGGATTATGACCTGACGGGCAGCGGGATGCCGGAGCACCTGAATGGAAGAATGGTGTCAGCCTCTTTCTTCTCGACTTTTGGAATCAAGCCCGTACGTGGCTGTGATTTCGAACACCGAGAGGACCATTTAGGTGCGGCCCGTGTGGTGATGATTGGTGGTGGGCTTTGGAAGCGCCGATTTGGCTCGAGCCCCGACATCATCGGGAAGGTGATCACCTTGAGCGGCCAGGGCTACACCGTAATCGGTGTTGTTCCGGCAGATTTCCGCTTTTGGGGCGCTGCGGACGTTTTCACGCTGCTCGGCCAATGGGACGACGTGCTTGCGCATTCGCGCGAGGCCCATCCCGGGCTGCGCGCCATAGGCCGCCTGAGGCCTGGGGTAAGCAGGGAGCAGGCCCAGTCAGACATGAACAACGTGGCTGCACAGCTAGCGCGGGCCTACCCTAAGTCGAATGCGCATCACAGTGTCAACGTGAGGCCGCTGGCGCAGGATATCGTGGGGGATGTGCGTCCCGCTCTGCTGGTTCTGCTGGGCGCGGTGGGCTTTGTGCTTCTGATCGCATGCGCCAACGTGGCCAATCTGCTCCTGGCCCGCTCCGCGACGCGGCGCCACGAGATGGCCATCCGCGCCGCCCTGGGCGCGAGCCAGGGCCGCATGATGCGGCAGGTACTCACTGAAGGTGTGCTGATGGCTCTCGCGGGCGGCGCCTTTGGATTGCTCCTCGCTCACTGGGGGACCAAGGCAGTCTTGGCGGCCATTCCCGGCGGATTGCCCCGCGTGGAGGACATCGGCGTGGACAGCTGGGTCCTGTTGTTCACTTTGGCGGCTTCAGCGGCCACGGGCGTGATCTTCGCCTTGGCACCGGCTCTCCAGATGTCGCGGCTGGATTTGCAATCCACCCTGCGGGGAGGAAGCCGCGGCTCAACGGGCGGGCAACACCGGCTGCGTTCCACCCTGATGGTCGCCGAGGTGGGGGCCTCAATGGTGCTGCTGATCGGCGCTGGCCTGATGCTAAGGACCATGTGGCACCTCAGTCGGGTGAGCCCGGGCTTCACTCCGCGGAACATGCTCACCTTCTCCGTGGGCTTCAGCCCCGCCAACCGCGCCACGCCGGATCGAATTCGGAACGCTTATCGGGAACTCACCGAAAGCATTCGCGCGCTGCCCGGGGTCGAGGCGGCAGGGATGGTGGACGATGTTCCGATGTCCGGCAGCGACTCGGAGATGCCGTTTTGGGTTTCAGGCCGTCCTCGCCCCAGTTCCCAAAGCGAGATGTCGTGGGCGCTGCTCTACGACGTTACCCCTGGGTATCTCCGCGCCATGGATATCCCGTTGCTGCGCGGACGCTTCGTCAGCGATTCGGACATCAAAGGGTCCAGCCAAGTGGTGGTTATCGACGAGACGATGGCCAAGGGCCTTTTCCCCCACCATGATCCGATCGGCCAAAGCATTCGGATCGCCGTGCCGGACGGATTTGGCCCCGGTCTCGACGGGCCGATTGAGATCGTCGGCGTGGTGGGTCATGTCAAGCACTTCGGGCTCGATTCCGACGCCTCGTCCAAGATCCAGTACCAGCTTTACCTTCCGCTTACGCAATTGCCCGATCAAATCTTGCCGCTGGCGGCGCAGGGCATGACCATGATGGTGCGGACGAGCGTAGACCCGATGAGCCTGGTCAGCGCAGTCCGCAGCCGCGTTTCTGAGCGCGATAGGGATCAGCCCGTCTTCGACGTTCAGACGATGGAGAAGATCATCTCAGACTCCGTGGCGGGGCGGCGCTTCTCCATGCTGCTGCTCGGCGTCTTTGCGGGCCTGGCTTTGGTGCTGGCTTCGGTAGGGATTTACGGGGTGATCTCGTATACGGCCACGCAGCGCACGCACGAGATCGGCATCCGCATCGCGCTGGGCGCCGAGCGCGCGGACGTGCTGAGCATGGTGGTCTGGCACGGCCTTCGACTGTCATTGATCGGGATCGGGGCAGGACTGGTCGCCGCCCTGGCTTTGACACGCTTGATGTCGTCCATGCTGTTTGGCGTGCGCCCCACCGACTTCGTGACCTTCGCCGCCGTCTCTCTGCTTTTGGCGGGGGTTGCCGCCCTGGCGAGTTACGTGCCCGCTCGCCGGGCCACGAGGGTTGATCCGATAATCGCGCTGCGATATGAATAACTGGGAATTCAGACCCCGCCCCGGCGCGCCGTAGCGGTGATTTCTTCCGCGGCGCGAAAGGCGAGCGCCTGAATGGTCATGGTGGGCTGTCCCCGGCCCGAGGTCACAAAGCTGCTTCCGTCACAGAGGAAGAGGTTCGGCACATCGTGAGTGCGGTGGTGGGCGTCCACGATTGAGGTTTTCGGGTCATTTCCCATCCGGCAGGTTCCCAACAGGTGGACGGCGAAGGACTGATCATGGACTGGCCAAGTCCAGACTTTACGGGCCTTGGCGGCGTTCATGAGTTCCAGTGCGCGGTCGCTCAAATAGCTGACAGTTTTTAGATCATCGGGATGGTCTCTGTAAGTCATACGCATCGCGGGCAGGCCCCAGGCGTCTTTCAATTCGGAGTCGAGCGAGATGCTGTTGGCTTCCACGGGCAGGGAGGCGGCATGACAGGCCACGATCATGGTTCGCGAGTACGACTCGAGCCAGTCCTTGTAAGCCTTGCCCCAGCGCGGGACGTCGGTCGGTAGAGCCCCCAGGCCAAATCTAAGAGGCGTCATACCAAACCGCGCGTCGAGCCCGCCCCCGCCGTAAAATCCCAGTTTGGGATCCAATTCATAAAAGTCGTGCAGCACCCGGCTGACCGCGACGCTCTTGTATTCATTGAGCGGCTCGTCAAACGTGGCGTAGACTTCGTGGTAGCCGTTAATCATCAGGTGTTTTCCCACCAAGCCGCTCGAGTTCGCGAGACCTTGGGGAAAATACGGCGAACTGGAGAGCAGCAGCAAGCGCGGCGTCTCCGCGCCATTGGCGCTCAGAATGACGGCGCGCGCCTTTTGAAATTGCGCTTGCCGCCGGGCGTCGAAATAGGCCACGCCGGTGGCTCGCCCTTGCGCGTTGGTTTCCACCCGATAGGCATAGCTCGCGGTGCGAATCTCGCAGCGCCCCGTTTGCTGCGCCACCGGGATGACGCTCGCCAGCGAGCTGGATTTCGCACCCACCTCGCACCCAAATCCTTCGCAGCGCCCGCAGTGAACGCATCCCGCTCTTCCTCGATAAGATTGGGAAAGAATAGCTAAGGGTGCGGGGAAGGGATGCCAGCCCAGTTTCCGCGCGGCGCGCTCAAAAATGACGCCGGAAGATTTCACGGGCATGGGCGGCACAGGGTAAGGCTGGGATCTGGGCGGGTCGAAAGGGCTCGAGGCCGCCAGACCGGAGACGCCGACCTCCCACTCCACCTTCGTGTAGTACGGCTCCATCTCCGCATACGTCACCGGCCAGTCCGCAAACCCTGTGCCGGGTATCTCTCCCCTGCGGCTGCGCTCCACAAAATCGATTTCGTGAAATCGCCAGTAGTTCGCCGTGAAGTGCACCGAGCCGCCGCCCACGAGGCGTCCATAAATCACCCCGTTATGCATCTCCGCTTTGTCTTGAGGAGTTTTTCGGAACGTTTGCGGCTGTTGGCGAGAGTCGTTGGTCAGTTGGCGTTCGAGGAATACCCGGATTTCGTCGTGAGAAAACTCGCCCGGAGGAATCCACGGCCCTTGCTCGAGCACCACCACCTTAAAGCCCGCGGTGGACAGTTCTTTGGCCAGTACTCCGCCCGCCGCGCCGGAACCGACGATGACGAAGTCAACTTCCTCCGAGGGTTTGTACGTGACCTGCGGATTCATAGCTTGTCTGGCCGAACTTCGTGGCCGGTTTTGGGCGACCATAAGGGGCGCCCCTACGTCCGGTCGCCGCGGTCGTAATACCCAAACGGCGGAGCGAAGGCCGGGCTGTCATCGAACCCGATCTGTTTCCATCCGACCTTGCCGCGATTTCCGCCGCGCTCCGGTACACACAGAAAACCCATGACCGTGTGCGCGTAGATCAATTCGAAAATGGGCTGCCCTTCGAGCGCCTTCAGCACCGCGTCCTGCTGGTCAGGCGAGGCTTGGGAAAACTTTGAGACGCTGGGGAACATCTCCCGCGTCTTGGACTGCAGCAAAGGCAAGCTCTGCGCATAGGCTTCCCGTTGATCGGCGGCAAACGTGGCCAAGGCGCGGTCAATGAAGTAGATGACTCCGGCCTCGCGCGCGCCCGGAGAGCCATCGGAAGGAATGATACGGCAAGCCGCAGCCTCAATTTCGGCGGCCTGTTCCGCGCTCAGCACTTCGAGTTTGGCCGGGGGAACCGCCTCCCGCATGTGCGCGGCATGTTGTGCTGCCTCCAGGATGGCGGGCCAATGGACAGACGCCCACGCCCCGCCTGCGCCTCCCAGAGCAGTAAGCAGGAATCTACGCCGATCGAGGTCGTTGCCTGAGGTCGGGTTCATGAGCGACGATGCAGCTTCTCGGCAGTGGCTTGCGAATTTGCGTGCGCAGCCGGGTGTCGCGATGACTATGGTTTTTCCAGCCCGTGAAAGAACAGTATACACCGGCTGAAAGGGGCGCCAAGAAGGATGATTTTTTCGTGGACATTACCTTTTCTTAGGCTCGTTTCCGCATTAGTGTGTAGGCGCGGGATTCCGGGTGTAAGCACGCGCCCGTCAGCGCGTGCAGGAAGGATGGAAGTTCGATGACTAAACGTGGGCATATTGGCATGCCATCTACTGGGACACGGCTCATCCGGCGATCTGCATTTCGAGGCGCGTGGTGGCGGGTTGCAGTGGCCGCCGTCATCTTGGCGCTTCCGGCCGCAGGTCAGGATGCAGCTTCGCAGGTTCGGGCCGAAGTGGAACGCCTTCAACAGTTGCTGGCCAAGAAGCCGGTTTCCTTTCCGGGAAATCCCGACGCGAACCGGGGGGCCGGCGATGCGCTCAAATCGGCCCTCAAGGACCAATCCGTCGGCAGGCTCTACCGTAGCCTTGAACAAATCGGTCAGGTGACGGACTTCGTCCATGGCGCCTGGACGATCATGGACAACGGCGAGGCGGTGAAGAGCGGCATGCCTGCTTTCGAGGCGGCATGGGAAAAGTCCAGCGCCAGCGTCAGCGCGCTCGACCGCCAGGCGCAGGCGGTGAATTGGAGCGAGTCGCCCGCCGCCCTCCAAGCGTTGTCTGAGACAGCGCAGGCCATGACTATGCCGCTGCTCGAGGGCGGCCGTGCTTTTGCGGTTTCGACCGAGCCTAAGGACGGGCTATTCAACCTCGGTGAGGCAGAAGGCCAGGCGGAATTCGCGGCCTTTGTTGCTTCCTTACGCCTTCCCCGCAAGCGGGCGGCTTACCAATTCCATCCTCTCTTGCCGGAACTCCAGAGCTTCCAGCAAAAGGTGAACGCTGCTTTTCAGCCGCCGCGCTCCATTGACCTCCACGTGCAGTTCATGATGATTAATTCCGCGCTCAAGCAAGCGCACGAGCTTGACGCCACGAAGTGCTATGCCGGTGCGCTATACCAGTATCTGCTGGCAGTGGGATACTACGGAATGCTCGATGCGGCTCCACAGGATTCCTCCCAGCAAACCGCGTTGAAAAGCGCCCTCGCCGCGGCGCGGCAGAAGCTCGATGCCTCTCAGCGCGACGACTCCATCGCAGAGCTCTTCCTGGAGCGCGCCGAATCACAACTGGCACATGTTGACGGCTCCGCTCCCAGCGCGGACGACTGGAAGATTGCGAAGGTCATCACCGAGCAAGTGCTGCCAACCTATTTCGCCGCCGACCACCCCCTCGCCGCGCCGCAGAGAGCCTCCGGCAAGCCGGTTGAGATTACCCTCGTTCGCTGGCCCTACACTTGAAGCCTCTCCGATCCAGCAAGTTTGCTGGTCCAAGAGGTTTCAGCCAAGTACCCCAGCAGAGTGACTTTTGTGAACGAGAATTTCGGGGCGTCCAAACTCGCCGACCGTTTCGGCGTGAAGGGCTACCCGGCGGTGTTTGTGGATGACATCCTGGTGGCTTGCCCCAGGGACTTCGGGTATTTCCGGGAGAAGATAGGCCTTGGCCGCTATGCCCCCTGGCAGAATGCCGATAACCAAGCCAAGTTCAAGGCCGATCTTGCCCACATGATTGACCTGATCCTGGCCGGCAAAAAGGACTCAGCGCTTCGTGAAAGCGAGGCCACAACCACGGCACTCAACCAGCTTATGACGCTCCCCAAGCTCGAGCTGAAGGACCTCAATGGGCAGGCGCTGACGTCGGAACAACTGGCCGGTCGCGCGGTGTTGGTGGAGTTCTGGGCGACCTGGTGCCCTCCCTGCCGCTCGACGCTTGATTGGCTGGGCGAGCTGAAGCGCAAATACGGTGACAAGCTTGCCATTCTGGCGCTTGCTGTTGAGTCGCCCGAAGACAAGATACACTCCGTCGCCGCGTCGCTGGGCCCGGGTCTGCGTGTCGCCATGACCGATGCCGCGACAGCAGAGGCGTTCGGCAATATCACCTCGGTGCCCACCATGTTTCTGTTCGACCGCTCGGGAAAGACCGCACGAGTGGTTTACGGAGCGCCGCCTGACCTGCACGCCCAGGTGGCTGAGGTGCTGGAATCGCTGGTGGATTAGTTTGCTCCTTGACATGAAGTACTTTGTACCATAAAGTACTTCAATGACTCTGCCACTCACGACCCTCGCGCAACCTCCGAAGCGCCTTTGGCGCCCGGCGGAGATGACCCGGGCCCCGCTTCTGGACGTCACGATCCAGGCGGGGCCGGTGCGGTCGCGGTGTGCGCTCCTGATTAATCCGTTCTACCCGAAAGATCCAAATGCCAGCTTCGGCAAGCATGTTCTTACGCCGACACTGGCCTTGACCAGTTTCGCAGCGACCACACCCGCACATTGGGACGTCCGGTACTGGGACGAAAACCTGCTTGACGGGCGGCCGCCTTTTGCGCCGACGCCTGAGGTGGTTGGGATCACGGTCCACCTGACTTTCGCGAACCGGGCCTTCGAGCTCGCGCAATGGTACCGCCGCCGCGGGAGCAAGGTCGTGCTCGGCGGATTACACGTTTTGTCGTGCCCGTCCGAGTGCGCTCCTCACGCGGATGCGCTGGCCGTGGGCGATGGGGTGCAGCTTTGGCCACGGATTCTCGCGGATGTGGAGTCCGGCTGCTTGCAGCCGAAGTACACGGCCACTTATGAAAACGACTATCGTCAGGACCCCGCTCCAAGAAGGTCGATTCTGCCGCGCAAGAGCTTTCTCACCACCACCAGTTTGATCGCGACTCGCGGTTGTCACAATCGGTGCGAGTTTTGCTATCTGGCTAGTGATGGCTTACGTATGCCGAACCGAATGCGAGATCCTGCCCAGATCGCCGCGGAGTTCGTGGCAGATGATCAGCCTTACGGCGTCTTTATCGACAACAACCTGGGATCGAACCGAACGTACCTGCGCGAATTGTGCCAGGCCCTGCGGCCGCTGAACAAAATCTGGAGCGCAGCAGTCTCCCTGGATGTCACGGACGATCCAGCTTTGATCAGAGCCATGGCGCTCGCCGGTTGTACAGGGGTATTCGTAGGATTCGAGTCACTCACGGATGATAATCTCGCCGATGCAAGGAAGAAAACACCCAAGGCCGGCGACTATGCGCGCCGGGTCCGCATGCTGCATGAGAACGGCATCCAGGTGAACGGCTCGTTCGTGTTGGGGTTCGATCACGACCGGCATGACGTTTTCGCACGGACCGCCGATTGGATCGAGGAGAACCGCCTGGAATGCGCGACCTTTCACATTCTTACGCCCTACCCCGCCACGCCGCTGTTCCGAAAAATGGAGTCGGAGGGCCGCTTGTTACACCGTGATTGGGCCCTGTACGACACCGCGCATGCGGTGTTCCGTCCGAAAAATATGTCGCCCGAGGAACTGGAACACGGCTATGCCTGGATGTACCAGCGCCTTTTTTCACACGCCTCTATTTGGCGACGGCGTCCCGCCGATTGGCGTGCGGTTGTTCCGTATCTGGGGATGTCCTACTTATATAAGCGGTCCAACCGGTTCTGGCGATTGCTCATTAAACGCCATCTAGTGCATGCCGCGTGGCGACCGTTGGTTGAACTGACGCGACGCCGGCACGTGCGATTCCGGGAAAGACTGGCTGGCGGCGAAGCGCCGGGCAGACCAGCGGCCAGCATCGTTACGGCCGGAGTGTAGTGGTGGCTGGCGTGCCCCCCGAAGATATGGCCTCTCCAGTCCAGGGGTGGCGTACAGGTCCCGACACTTCGAAAGTGTGGAGAAATTCGGAATCTGTCATCCTGAGCGAAGCGAAGGATCCCTGCAGTTGTTCGTGAAACGATGGCCTGTCGGAAAATACCGAGATCCTTCGCTTCGCTCAGGATGACATCCGTTTGGTTCGAGATTAGGAATGACGTAATTGCCACCCGCGGCGCCAAAAGGCGGCGGCGAGAAGGCCAGCGGCAAGCAGAATGTAGACGCATGCATACTCGATGGTGTGCGTGCCATTGGCGCCGCCGGTGAAATCAAGGCCTGGAACCCTGTTCAACGGTCCGCTATACCAAAGGGCCGTGAAAAGTCCTTCGAACGGGCGGCTGGATTTTGCCCAGACCCCAAGCGCCAGCGCCAGGCTGGGGATAAAAAGCGCGCCCGCGAACCATCCCAAAACGCCCTGGTAGTTGGCTGTGAACAGGAGCCTGGCGGCCACTCCCCCACCCGTGACAACCGCAATGAGGACCCCAGCAAGCCACTCAGCGGGGAGTTGCCGGCGCAGGATTCCCGGGCAGGCGAAGACGATCTGCTCCGTGCCGTAGCGAGCTTCGCGCGCTCCCATCGCTGACCACAGGAGTACGGGCCAAATCCAGGCCGCAGTCAGCAGCGGGCCTCGCGAAACCTCGAGCGGGGCGGCACACTGCGCCACAAGAAGCCCGCCGGCCGCCGCATACCACCACCAGGAATAGCCTTTCAACGCCAGCCTTAACTCCGCCCTGAACATTCCGGGCAAACCCCAGCTTTGGGCGCTGGTTAGCGGGGTCAAGTGAGTGACCGTAGAACTGCGAGAGTATCCCCCCGTGGCAGCGCTACTCCCCTCCTCGCTGAGGAGGGGACTCAGGGGTGGTGCGGCTGCTCGGCGAGCTCGACGCCCGGCACGAGCCGACGCGCGACTCCGCGCAGGATCGAATCGGTCGAAAAATAGCGACGCGAACAGTACGAATGCGACGGCAATTCCAATCCACTCGAGCCGCAACAACACATGCGCAAGGTCCCACCGGATTCCAGGCCAGCGAAGGCCGCTGGCCACAATCGCTTTGCGGCTGACCTCGATCTGGAATGCAAATTCTCCGTTATAACCCGGGATAGCGGCTCGCGCCGCGCGCGTGATGCTAGACATCACCGCAAACAGGCCCGTGAGGTCGAGCCACTCCAGGCCCGTGATGGCAGGCAACGCGATCATGACGCTCCAAGTGAAGAACCACGCGACATTGCCGATGCCGCCCCGAAGGATCGGCGTCGCCTCGAAAAGTACCGCGAGGGCTCCGAGTACCGCCATGGTGGGAAGGGCCAGCAGCAGGAAGGGAGAGAGCAGAGCCCATAGGTCGACGTGCGGGTCTTCGGCCACCACGAATTGCATGACCAGGGAAGCCAAGGCCAGCACGCCAACCTGCACACTGAGGACCGTGGAATTACTGAGCCATTTACCCAGCAGGTACACGGTGCGTGTGAGAGGCGTGGCCGCGAGGATTTCGCCCACGCGGGTTGCCCGGTCCCGCTCGATCGCGTTTTTCACCACGTAGAAGCCGACCAGGGAAATAAAGCAGGAGGCCACCATGGCCATGTTCGCGCCGATCCAGGCCGAGGTGTAGACGCCGCGGTAATCGCCGAGGCGCATAGCGATCTTTCCCGTGGCCGCGGCATAGCCGAGGTAGACGGCGAAGAGCAGCGTCACGAGAAAACTGTACCGCCGCACCCGCTCGAGGAAATCAGCTCGAGCAATATGGTAGATGGCGTGAACGCTCACGACGCGCCTCCGAGGGAGGCTGTTTGGTTGCGGCGGACCGCGAGAGTGCTGAGATAGGCGTCCTCGAGCGTTGGCTCAACGGGGCGCGCCGACGCCGCCGGGGCGTTGTCCGCCACGACGCGGGCGTGAATTCCGTCGCCGCGGTGTGCGGTGTTGCTAACCAGATAGCTCTTACGAAGTTCGCCGAGGTCCGAACTGGGTATTACAATCTCCCATACACGGCGATCGACCGATTGCAGGAGCGCCTCCGGGGCGCTATGCACGACGAGCCCGCCGTGATCGATTAACGCAATGTCGGTCGCCACCGCTTCCACATCGGAAACGATGTGGGTTGAGAGAATCACAATGCGCTCTCCGGAAAGCTCCGAGAGCAGGTTGCGGAACCGAACGCGCTCCTCCGGATCGAGCCCGGCGGTCGGCTCATCGACGATTAGCAACTGCGGGTCATTCAGCAAGGCCTGGGCAATTCCCACCCGCTGCCGCATGCCTCCGGAAAATCCCCCCAGCGGACGGCGTGCGGCATCCGTGAGATTAACCAGTTCGAGCAACTCGGTGATGCGCTTCCGTGCCGCGGAAGCATCGATGCGCTTTACCGCCGCCAGGTATTCAAGAAACTCCACCGCACTCAGGTTCGGGTAGACGCCGAAGTCCTGAGGCAGATAGCCCAGTACGGACCGCACCTTGTCCGGGGACTTCGCGATATCGGCGCCGTCCCAGATCACTCGGCCTTCCGTCGCTCGCGTGACCGTTGCCAGGACGCGCATCAGAGTGGACTTGCCGGCGCCGTTCGGCCCCAGCAGCCCCACCACTCCCCGGCCAAGCGTCAGACTGAATCCACGCAGTCCCCACACCTTGCCTTTGTAGAGTTTGCCTACTCCTTCTATGATGAGCTGCATTCGCGTCTCCTGGTTTTTCCCCTGATTATACGCGTCTTCATGCCTCTGGGCTCCGCCCATCTGGCCCGGGGCCAAGCGGTAGTAAGACTCGTAGCGCCCCGACCTGTCGCGGCACCTGACGGCCTGTCGGAACTGTTCAGCTCTTGCGCTTGTGTGCTGCCTCACCTAACCTTGCATTTGGAGGTGGATCATGAAAAGGACTCTCTGTTGGGCGGCTTTGATCTTGGCACTGGCGGGGCTGCCGGCGTTTACAGGGGCTCAGTCGCCCCCGGATGTCGTGACCGTCACCAGCGAAATCAAGCGCGTCGTGCTGGTGCGCCTGAAGTACAACACGGATCTGTTGGACGGCTTGCAGCAGGCGGTGAAAAACGAAAAGATCAAGAATGCTGTCATCCTGAGCGGCGTCGGATCAGTCACCCGATATCACGTCCATGCCGTGAGCAGCACCACCCTTCCGGCAAAGTTGGCCTATACCGAGCGTGCCGCCCCCATGGATCTGATCGCCGTCAATGGGTACGTGCTGGGCGGCCGGATCCACGCACATATCACCATGACGGACGACCAGAAGGCCTTCGGCGGACACCTGCACGAAGGAACGACCGTTTTCACCTTCGCCATCGTAGCGCTCGGCGTCCTCGGCGACAACGCCGACCTCAGCCGCTTCGACGATCCCAACTGGCGATAGGAAGAGCTGCACATGAGGGCAGAATCCGCACAGTCCGGCGCTACTTGTTCGCTTCAGTCCTGCCTCAGGCGGCTCTTCATCCGTTCGTAGGCTTCGGTGTAGGCCGAGTTCTGAGGCGCCAGTTGGTGGGCCAGTTGGTATTGTTCGAGGGCGGCTTCATAATCGGCCTGAGCCGTCTTGGGAAGAGCCAGGCTGCCGGGCTGCTTCGAGAAATCGCCGCGTGCGTATCCGGCCGAAGCGCCGCGCGCTTCCAGTTGGGCGCCGAGCGTGAAATGGTATTCAGCGTTGCCAGGCTCCAGTTTCACTACTTCCTGGTATTCGAGGATGGCGCCGGCTCGGTCGCGCTTTTGCGCAAGTGCGTCAGCCAGAAGGCGGTGGCCTTTAATTTCGTTCGGCTGCGCCTGAACCGCTTGCCGGTACATGCCGATTGCCCCTTCCAAATCTCCCTCGCGCTTGAGTATCTCTGCCTGGCGCATGTCGGTGCCAAAAGAGACAGCGGCGTCATTTGCGGAGGTGAGTGGGACACCCGGGTTGCCTTCGCTCGAAGCGTCCCGGGCAGTGGCGGCAGCCGTGCCTCCGGGAGCCTGGAGGCCGTGTTCAGCGCCCGGGTTCGCCATCCCGGCGTTCGCCTGTTGTGACGCTGCTGCGTCCATCATCCTGAGCGTTGGAGTTGATATAAGGCCCTCGAGTTCCTGCTGGTCGATAGCGAAGAACTCCAGGGCGACCAGTTGCCCGTGGATAATGGTCACGATGCGCGACACCCAAACTTTGGGCGTGCTGTTGACAAGCTCCATGCGGAGGAACTCCTGGCCGTCTACGGTGAATTCTTCGGGATCGCCTGCCATGGTCACGCCCGGCGGCTGGATCGCCTGGGCGCGCGCTTTGACTTGGCCCAGTGTGGGGACGGCGCCTGTCGCCGGCCAAGCGGAAATACGGGCGCAAGGAAAGGAGAGCCGTTGCCCATCACCCTGACCGCTGCGGGATGCATAGAAGACTACACTGGGGAGATTAAGATGCATTGACGCGCGCTGTTCCGGATGCTGCTCAAGGAACTTCGCCTGCAGATTGGCCTGAGCCTTCTCTGAGGCTGCCTGAACGATTTGCGGGGCCACCGCGGTCCAATTGGGTGGAAGTTGGTAGCTGAAACCCAGTTCCTGGTTCCGATAGACGCCGCGGGATACAACTCCCGCCGCCGCAGGCGCACCGGTTTCCGTTGAAGCCGCCGGGAACTTCAGCGCCCCCGGCAGGTTTGCGGCGGGCTCGGGCACTGGATTCTGGGATACGGAAGGCGCGATGGCTTCGAGCAGGGCGGGATTTGACGGCTTCTTCAGCGATTTGTTAATTAACTCTTCCAGGTCGGACTGCATCTCCGAGCTCCATCCTGCCTGGCTGTAGGTGATAACGCCGTCGCGGTCGACCAGCATAAAGGTTGGATAAGCATTAACGTCGAAAGCCTGCCGCACCTCGTTGGAACTGTCGAGAAACTCCGGCCAGTCCATGTGGTTAGTGATGATATAACGCTTCAGGACTTGCTCGTCGTTATCCGAGCTGATTCCAACAATCTCGAATGGGCGATCGCGATATTTCTTGCGAAGGTTGAGCACCATTGGAAGCGACTCGCGGCAGACCGGACACCACGTGCCCCAGAAATCAAGCAGCACAACTTTCCCCCGCAACGCCGCATTCGACACGCTCTCACCCTCCAGGCTCACAAAGGCAAAATCGGGAGCGAATGGCTCCCGCCCGCGGATGGGATTGGCGATGATGCGGCGAGCCTCGATCACCGATTTCGGGTCAGTGACAGGCGAAGCCAGGTAATTCTTCAATTCCGGAATACCTTCGCTATCGCGTTCTTCACGGACAAGAATCCTTCCGAGATTAAGATGTGCGATCGGCAGATCCGGGGCCAACACAAGAACCTCGCGCACTTCTGATTCAGCTTCCTTCAGCTTCTTGTCGTTCGGCTTCGACGCCATGCGCGCCAGCAACGCGCTGCGAACCAGATGCGCCTGCGCAGCCTTCGCCTTATTCTCCCCGGCCGCCTTGACAGCCTGCTTGGCGTCTTCGAGCGCCGCAGGGAGGTTGCCCAGTTCGCGGTTCAACCTGCACATGTCGAGAAAAGCATCGGCGCAGGTGTGATGCGAGAGCTTGTCAGCCTTGCGATAGGCGCTCATCGCGTTGTCATAATCCCGTTGCTTGCGAAAGGCATCGCCGTCTGCAAGAGCCCTGGCGACGGCGCCGGCCGGCTCCTGGCCCCTGGCCTGCTTCGTGCAAGTCGGAATGATGAAGACGAGAAGAAGACAGAAGAGATAGCGAGGCATGGCACACGCTCCGTAACGTTCGGCCCTTTATACGCCTTCGCTATGAGCATTACAAGCGACACAGAGTCGCCTTAATCCGTCGATAACGACGGGCCGGCCTGGTAGGGGCGAGGCGGCGCCTCGCCCCTTCCCGCTCGTTTCGTGAAGGACTGCCCCTACGATTCATCGATAGGAGTGGAGTTCGGAACCGACCGCATTGGAGAAATTGTAATTACCGTGGTGGTCGTCGTTAATCGTCCAGAACATGGCGCCGATCAAGCCTGGGTACCCGCCGGGTGCGTGCAACTTGTACTGGGTTCCCGCGGGCGCCCTGCCGGTGATGAGGTAGTCCATCGCCTCGGTAACTTCGGTTGGCGTCGCGTCGCCGGTGAGGAAACCGACGGCAATTTTGCTCGCAGGCAGAGGTGGAAAGAACTCTTTGCCCCCAACCTTGAACCCTTGCAGCAGAAGTTCGGTCATTGCGGCGTGATAATTCACTGTGCCGGGCTGATAGATCTCACCATCCAGGCCTTCCAGAGGCGGCGTGTTGTAATCCTGCACATCAATGAAGGAGAGAATATCGCGGATGGCATAGGTGATGGGCAGATAAGAGCCGAATTGGCCTCCGTAGCTCGGATAGCCCGAGGGAATCTGAGTCCCTTCCGGCACCAGGCTGATCATAAAGCCAGGCCCGAAATGCTCGCGCAATTGGCGCAGGCCGGCGATGAGATTCACCACCGATGGCGTGGTGGGGTTCTTGAAATTCGTATCTCCCGGGGCGAGGTTGAGAGACGGACTCTCGAGGTCAATATCGATGCCGTCGAAGCCGTAATCAGCGACGATGCGCGTGACCGAGGAAACGAGATTCGGCACGCTCTGCGGACTGTCGAGCGAGACGTACACGCCGCCGCCCCCCAGCGAGATCATCACTTTTTTCCTTTGGCTCTTCAGGTAGGCGATGTCGGCTTTGAACTGCTCAGTTTCGTAGCCGCCGGGCGTGTGGAACGTCAGGGTCCCTTCCGGCGCATTCTTTTCCGGCGTGGCAAAAGCAACGATGATGACGTCCCACTGCGGCGAGATCGCGCGGAGCGGCAAACCGGATCCGGGACCGCCATAGCCGGCCCAGTAGCCAATGAGCAAATGGCCGTTCGGCGAGCCGCTCATGGGGGCGGGCGTCGCGGTGGGCTGCGAAGGCGCGCCGCGCCATCGGCCGCGCGCCGGGCACGGCTTGGCCGGTTCAGCCAGTGCTTGCGCATCGGGAAAGCTGTAGCTTTTGCCGAGTCCTTCCGCGCCTCCGGTGTACCATGGCAGCAGGGCAACATTTTGAAGGTGATAGAGAGCTTTGTCCGTCTTAGCGACGAACGCCTGCGAGGCGGGGAAGTTGTTCTTGGGGTTAATATCCGTGGGTTCAAGCAGGAAGTACGCGGAGGCAATGCCGGAGCCGCCACAAGGTCCCTGATCGCCGGGACGCATGGAAGCGGGACGCAGCCAGCGAGGGAAGTTGTTTCCTGGACCTTTGCGGTTGTGGAGGCCGAGCAACGAGTCGAACAGCGGGTCGCTCACGAACTCACCGAGTTGCTGCGTCAGCGGCTGCACGTCCTGGTCTTCGACGACGCTCGGCGCGGAGCTGAGGAATGAGCCCAGTACGAAGGAGTTTTGACTGGCGGAGTCGATCCCGTGCGTGCCCCAGGTGCAGCAGACCGTTGCATCTCCATCCGCATAGAACGTGGTGTTATGCGTCACGGCGATCACCAGCTTGCCTTCTTGTTTGGGAATCAGCTTGAACAATTCTTTCTCGACGAACTCGAGATCCACAACGCCGAACGAGGCGCCGGTCCGCTTCGAGGTGAGCAGATAGCCGTAACCGGCGGGAACGGCGATCTTCACCGGATTCACTTCCGGCTTGGCCAGCAGCGTGTGCCACCCGCTTGCCGAGGGGAAGGTGGAGCGCAGCAGCGCGTCCGCATATTGCGTATTGCCGCCGGAGGGAAAGTCAAACTTGGAGAAGATGGGCGAGCCAACCAGGCCCGGCACGTCTTGGGCTGCGTCCATGACGAAAGGCTTGCCGCCGGTCTTCTTGGTTTCAAAAGAGAGCGCGATAGGAACCAGCACGGTGGGAATGCTGGTGGCGCCGCCTTGCGACGGGTCGCGTCCGGCCAAAGTGTAGGTGCTTGTGCCGACCGTGCGCTGGAACGTGGGCACCGTTCCCTGTGCGCGCGCCAAAGGCAGCGGCAGGGCGAGGAGAAAGAGCAAACTGAGGGATTTGATTCGCATATCCTGGACTCGCGGTAAATGTGGCGCGGGCGTGTCGTCCGCGCTACGCAGTGTATTCCACGCGTGGCCGCCACGGCAACTGGAGACTGTAGGGGGACGGCTTGCCGTCCCCTTCGTGGGTGCCGGGGTAGGGCAAGCCCTGCTTCATGACACTACATTGCCTCCTGCGGCTGCACCGGCACGATCTGCGCCACACGTTCCATGACTTTCTTGTTTTGGGCCGCCTTCTTCAGGTCGTAATCGGCTTGGAGGCGCATCCAGAATTCGGGAGTGCTTCCCAGCAGGCGCGAGAGCCTCAGGCACATGGTCGCAGATAGAGGTCGCCGCTCAGCCAGGATGTCATGAACCATCTGACGCGACACGCCGAGTGCTCTCGCTGCTGCCGTCACCGTCAGGCCCACCTCAGGAAGAATATCTTCGCGGAGAATCTCGCCCGGATGTACGGGTGGCAGTCCATTTCTACGGTCCATCGTATTCTCCCTAATGGTAGTCATCAAGATCGACGTCCTCCGCGTTTTCTCCTGACCAGGAGAAGGTGATGCGATAGTTGCCGCTGACTCGCACCGACCACCTCTCGGGGCTGCCGTGCAGGCGATGAAACCTGTACCCTGCTACGTTCATCTCCTCCGGCTGTGTCGCCACTTCTAGAGACTGAAGAATGCGCACGCACTTCCTGACAAACTCGGCTCCGATCCGGTGGGTCTTGCCCGTGAAGTAGATTTCCGCAAGCCCCTTATGCCGGAAGCTGCCAATCATTTTTCAACTATATCTCCAAGAATTGATGATGTCAACTGTTTAGTTGACACGTTGTTTCTAGAAGACCGGCGCTTCATTCCGCAATGCTTGCTCCATGGAAAACCACAAGCGTGGAAAGCAGGCCTGCGCTACGCCTTGACAGCCCAGTGCAGGCCTATGCCGCCAAGAACATAAGAGTGTGCGTCGACACGCGCATACCCAGATCGCTTCACCAAACGGGAGAAATCCTCGATCGTAACGAAGCCTCGCAGGGAATGCGGAATATAAGTGTACAAGCGAGGACGGCCGTGCAGCAGCAAGCCCCAGAACGCGCCCTGGGCGTAGAGATAGCTGAGATAGAGCGCGCGCCAAAGGCGATGGGCGGGCAGAAAGAAATCCAGGCTCACCAGCATGCCGCCCCGCCGGGTGACGCGGGAAATCTCTTGCATCGCGGTGTTCAAGTCGCGGAAATTGCGCATGCCGTAGCCAACAAAAACGCAATCGAAGAGGCCGTTGGGGAAGGGAAGGGCCATAGCATCGGCCGAGATTGCCTTACAACCGCACCGCCCTCGCGCCGTCTCTAGCATCGCTCGGGTGAGGTCGGCGGCGACCGCCGTTGCGGCCGGCAGCGATTGCAGCACGAGTTGAGAAAAGTCGCCGGTGCCGCACGCCAGATCCAAGACCAACGCGCCACCCGGCAAAGCGGCCTTGCGGACAGCAGCCTGCTTCCATCGACGATCCATGCCGTAGGAGAACACGCGGGTGACAAAGTTGTACCGAGGAGCGATAGCTCCGAACATCCGGCGCATCAGTCGCTGGTCTGATTTTTCCGCTGGAATGCTCATTGGCTTTAGAAATCGTACCACTGCTGCACTGACGGTGTCGCATTCATTCCCGCGAAAGCAGGAATCCATTGGCCCTTGGACTGACGGTGGATCCCCGCTTTCGCGGGGATGACGGGCGCCGGTGGAGTAGTCAGTGGAGCTAACGCCCCCTCACCCGTCAGGCTTCCCGATGAAGTGTATCGGAACAGCTCGACACCCTCCCCGATCTCTGGGGTCCGATGGACCCCATCGGGGTCCAGACATCGGACTCTCCGGGGGAGAGGGCGGTTGTCCTGTGTTGGATTGCTTTACTGAAAACTGAAAACTGAGAACCGACAACTCACTGCGTGATTCTCGTCCCGGCCAAGCCCTGCAACGCTCCGGGGATGTTTTCGGGATAAGTGATGATGACCCATAGCCGTCTCTCAAGAGAGCAGTGCCGCCAGCATTGCCTTCTGAATGTGCAAGCGGTTCTCGGCCTGGTCATAGACAATGGAACGAGGTGAATCCATCACTTCGTCCGTCACTTCCTGGCCGCGGAGCGCCGGCAGGCAGTGCATGAAAAGCACCTGAGGCCCCGCGTTGCGCAGCAGTTCGGAGTTTACCTGGTAAGGGCGAAAGACGCGCAGGCGCGTGTCCGCTTCGTCCTCCTGGCCCATGCTGATCCAGACATCGGTGTAGACCGCGTCCGCGCCCGCCACAGCTTCCAGGGCATCGTGAGTGAGCGTAATGTCCCCGCCTTCGCGTTTGGCGTCGGCCACGACGGAGCGATCCGGTTCGTAGCCCGCCGGCGTGGCGATGCGCATGCGCACGCCCAGCCTTGCGGCGCCATAGATGAGGGAATGAGCCACGTTGTTGCCGTCGCCCACCCAGGCGAGGGTTTTCCCCTCCAAGGGGCCTTTGTGTTCGAGCAGCGTAAAGTAGTCGGCCAGCGCCTGGCAAGGGTGCTCGAAGTTCGAGAGAGCATTGATGACCGGGATCGAAGCGTTGGCGGCAAATTCCATCACGGTTTGATGGGCGAAGGCGCGGATCGCCACCGTATCCACCCAGCGCGAGAGATTCTGCGCTACGTCTTTCACCGACTCGCGCTTCCCCAGCCCCACTTCCGGCGGTCCGAGGTAAAGCGCCTTCCCGCCCAGTTGCTCCATGCCGACCTCGAAGGTCACACGCGTCCGCAGGCTGGGCTTCTCAAAAAGCATCGCCAGGGTCTTGCCCTCAAGCGCGTGCTTGAAACGCCCCGGTTGCGCCTTCACCACCTGGCCCAGCTTGAGCAGGTATTCAACCTCCGCAGGAGCCAAATCGTGCAAGGAGATCACATGCCGATGGGCCAGTGCGGAAGGCCGTGACGGCAACGGAGTCTCCTTATCAGCCCGTGTAACAACCTTGAGTCTGCGCATCGTGAGATCCTTTTCCTTCCCTCTGACCATCGTTGTGCCGAAGGCACCTTGGAGTGCGGCGGCTTGACGCCGCCTTGGAATCGCCGCGGCGCCCGGGCTTTCGCAGCGCGCTAATCCGTTATCTCGGTCCTTGGCAGTGCGTTTCAAGCAAGACCTCGGTCTCGATACTCCGAAGGCGGCGTCAAGCCGCCGGACTCCAAGGCGCTTCGCGTGCCACGGCGACTCGGTACGCGGGGTCGCCACGGAACACGACGATGAAATTGTGGAAGTCCCTGCCTGCCGCACCAAGAATGAGCATCTTTTTCATGGCCTGTGCCTCAAACGTGTCCGTAGCCGCCAAATTTCGTCCTTAGGTCAAACGGCGATCTGACCGCCTCCGCGAAACCGAACCGCTTCCACCACGAGAGTCGGATGGAGCAAGAGGCGGGCCAAGTTTTTAACATTCGCCGAATCGGTAGCGTAACTTGTTAGTTTTAAACGTGTTAGAGGTGAAGACGGGATAGAGTCTGAAGAGTTTAAGCCAGGGTTTGGGGGTTATTACACTGCATCTTTATGTCCCTAACTCCTTGTGTGCAGAGCCCCGCTGTGCTAGTGTCTGGCTCGGGCAGCTAGCCTTTTTTTAGCATCGGCCAACCGTTCCCTCTCGCCTGCCATGAGTTCGTCTTCGAAAGACTCATAAATGGCTACGACCCGCTCAAACTCTTCTATCTCCCATGCGGCGCTGGCTTGAGCCCTCTTGGGCGCAAGGCGGTTCAACCTCTCCATGTAAACCTCGTCGGCGCGCTTGACCATGGCTTTGACGGCCTTGAAGGCTTCGGGATCACGCCGTAGGAAAGGATCGGCATATTTCTGGAATAACGCAGCCATCCTCGGGACCAGCGACTGTACGGCGTCGCGAGTCTCCGCGAAGAACATTGTCCTTTCCCCTTCATCCCCAAAGCAGGCATCAGCCTCCGGGGCGCCAGCCCACCTCAGAATCCAGGGGAGGTTTACCATGTCACGGTCGGAATTCTTCGGGCCGAGCTCTACACCCATTTCGTAGGACCCTCGGGAGTGATAAACATTCATATAGAATCTTCGCTTGAATGAGTACCAGGGAGTTTCGTACCGGACCAAGGTCGCCTCCGCACGCACGCGCCTGAACCCGTACTTTCGCAGGAATTTGAAGCTCTTCACTACGGCATCTTTGAAACCGAGCTTCCAGCGGTTTGGGCCCGCCTCAAAATGGAACATTTCAGGTCGTCCTTTAGGCGTGGCTGGCGCACAGCGAAGCTGTGCGTAGTGCTCAGCTATGGCACATCAAGATCGCAGAGCTTCGCACTGCGCCAGCCGCGCTAACCCTGGAGCCCCGGTGAAGACTCCTCCAAGGCCATTTAACGCTGCGTGAGCGCCCGGGCTGTGAGCACCAAGTCTTGAAAAACTCGGGCCTCGAAGGGTGAGCTTGCCCCGGCCCGTGCTTGCAGTTCGGGCAAGAGATCGGCGAGACGCCCATAGATTTCTTCCATATCTTGTATAGTGGGTTGAGACTTGAGCCGGACGAAGGCATTGCACAGTTGCGTAAAGACGCCGCGCGCGTTGCCATTGTGGATATAGACATCGGTGCCGCTGATGTCGCTAAGGGATTTCTCAGCTCGCCGGGGCATGGCTTCGAAGACAAACCACGTGTGATTCGGCCGCTTCAACTTTTGCCACGAGACCGCGAGCCCGAGCTCGAACGGCATGTTGAAGCGCGGGGTTCTGGGAGGGCGACGATTAAGCTCCACGCGGGATAGGTCGTGCAGGGAGTATGCGCAGCTCCGGATGAGGGTAAGGATCCGATCCAGCCGCCTCTCCCCGCCGGGGATTTCCAATGTGGCGCGAGGCGTTAATCCGAAGGAGCTAACGCCTGCAATGTAAGCGAGGTATAACTTGCTAAAAGACGAGTCGTAGGGGATGTTGAGAAAGAGACTCTTTCTTGCACGCGGCAAGATCTTAGCTGCGCCGGCCGCCTCGCGACCGTGCGCTCCCCCGCTTGTTGCCGGACCGACGGTTAAGAACCCGATCCTCCGGACCCGACTTGTAGCGCTTTTCTACCAAGCGCTCGATTTCCTTTGCACGTTCCGCCGGGACCCCTAGCGTTTTGGCAACCTGACGCATGGACGGGAACGGCGTTTCGATTAGGACTGCCACGGCAAGACCTCCCACCGACTCCAAGTCTACAAGCTTCGGCCTGCCGGAACAAGTACATTCGTGCGAGCCAACCGCGGCATGGGTGAATGTGTACGTTCAGAACATCTCAGACCCCCCAGAACGCGCTCTGCTGCAACCCTCGCACACTTTGGCAATTTTCACTTGACAAGTGAGCTGGGCTATGATAGCCTATTGGGATGGTCGATGTTGACGTTTTGTCGCTGGGGAGGGCCGGGATGCCGGGACGAGAAGACAGAGCGGGGGTGGTTGCGCCACATCCGAATCCCGCGGACCAACGAACCGGATTCACGCCAAGCCGCAAAGTACGCAAAGGTCGCAAAGAACGGCAAACACCTCCACTTTGCGGTCCTTTGCGCCTTCGCGTCTTGGCGCGAGTTGTTATTCCAGACCCTCTCGCGTCGTGGGCCAAGCTGCTCCGACGTCTCGAGGCTGGTTTTCAGCCAGCGGCCCTCGTCAGATACCGCGCGGGGATTGCAGAACAACAGAAAATATTACGATCGAAGCCAATATGTTATTGAAAACAAAGGAGCGCGTTGTCGAAACGAACTGAAACGAACTCATTTTGAGCGTCAAATGTGCCGGTTGAACGCACAAATCGAGCTTTCTTTGCACACACCCGCACGTGCGGGAGGTCCGCGCCGCAAACACACGGCACGGTTTCACACCGACCCAACTTGTGGCGCCTCGCAGAGCGCGACAGAACACAAAAACAGTGGGAACGAAGCCAAGGAGTACTTGAAAACAAAGGACTTGGTTTCTTGAGAGGCTGCAAATGATGCGCGTTTTGTGCACAAATGACGAGCGATCTGCTGTAGATCACGTTCAAGGCGCAACCGCTGACCGGCACTTTAATCCTTGACGAAGCGGTATCTGGCGCTAGAATGTGTTTCGCGCCGCGGCGCCTGCTGCAAGCCGGCGACAAGGCGAATACACCCTTCGGAGGCATCGCATGGCCATGGACCTTCCCAATCAAGCTTTGAGTAGCCGTCGCAAATTCATCAAAACCACCGGCAAACTGGCCGCCGTTTCAGCTCTGGCCAACGTGGCCATACCTTATGTCCACGCTGCCGGCAGCGATCTGATCCAGATCGTCCTGATTGGCTGCGGTGGGCGGGGCGGCGGCGCGGCGGCGAACGCGCTCTCGGTAAAGCGTGGCCCGATCAAGTTGGTGGCTATGGCGGACGTCTTCCCGGCGCGCCTCGATGCGACCTTCGCCCGATTGAACCAGAAGTTCGCGAGCCAGATGGATGTGCCGCGGGACCGCCAATTCATCGGCTTTGACGCCTACAAGAAGGCAATGGACTGTCTGAAGCCGGGAGATATCGCCATCTTCGCCACGCCGCCGGCGTTCCGCTGGGTGCATTTCACCTATGCCATCGAGAGGAACATCAACGTCTTCATGGAAAAGCCGGTTACGGTGGATGGCCCAACCAGCAGACGAATGTTCAAGCTCGGGCAAGATGCCCAGGCAAAGAATCTTAAGGTCGGGGTGGGACTGATGTCGCGCCACACGCGCTCGCTCGAGGAATTGGCCAAGCGCGTCCATGATGGCGTCATCGGCCAAGTCATCCTCGAGCGCGGCTACCGGATGCACGGGCCGGGCGGATATTTCTCCTCGCTTCCCAAACCTGCCGGGATCACCGATCTGCTCTACCAGGTGCAGCGCTTCCACAGCTTCATCTGGGCCAGCGGCGGCTGCTTCAACGATTTCTATATTCACGTTATCGATCACCTGGGATGGATGAAAAATGAGTGGCCGGTGAAGGCCCAGGCCCTGGGCGGCCGCCACTATAAGCTGAGCCCCGAGGGGATCGCTTACGTGGACCAGAACTTCGACACGTACTCCGTGGAATACACGTATTCCGACGGCACAAAGTTTTTCTTCGACGGGCGTACGATCGCGGGCTGCGAGGAAATCTATGCGAGCTACCTGCACGGCTCGAAAGGGATGGCGGTCGCTTCCAAGCACGGCGACTGCGGAGGGCCCTCCAGCCTTTATCGGACTCCCGCCACGGCCGCGGACATGATCTGGGAATCCCAGGTGAAACCGGACGAACTCGACCCTTATCAAAACGAATGGAACGACCTGGTGGACGCGGTTCGGGACGATAAGCCCTACAACGAGGTGAAACGGGGAGTCGAGGCTAGCTTAGTGTCCAATATGGGACGCATGGCCGCCCACACGGGCCGGGAAATCACCTTGGACGAAATGCTGCAATGCGATCATGAAATGGCGCCGGATGTGGACAAGTTCACGATGGATTCCGCAGCCCCACTGATCGCTGATGCCAACGGCAGATATCCTGTGCCGCAGCCGGGTATCGTGACCACCCGCGAATACTAAGCGGCCGAGTTGTGGCCGATCAGCGAGCCGTACAGCGCAGCAAAGCCGCTACCAAATGCAGATTCTTCGCTGCGCTCGGAATGACGTGTCATCCTGAGCGCAGCGAAGGATCTGCTCTTCTTCGCGCGCCGCGAAGAAATTCAACCTCAGTGGGACAGGGGCCAACGAGGACTGAGACGACAGTAGCAAAAAAGGTACTTGCAGTGACAATTTGGCGGTATAATGCGTGGTGTCGAGGTAGTCAGCGCCGGAAGCCCGGCTCAATTTGCTCAATTTGGCGGACCACAGACCTGTTGATTCCTGGCGGAGTCCAGACATCGGTCGCCGGTTCGCCCGGTTGCGAACGCGCAGCGAAGAGGCCGTGGATAACTTGGTGTTCAGGCTATGCCAACGCACCCATGCACGATCGCGCGGATGTTAACTCGAGTGCGCTCGCGCAAGTTCTGGGGTCTCCTCATTGCGGCGACGAGTGCGACGGCGCTGGCACTCGCTCTGCCTGCGGGCCCCGAACTCATTGTGGACTCAGTGAACGTCGGGCAAGAGGGAGTGGTGAGCTTTTCGACCCTGTCCCTAGGGCCGGACACTCGGTCCGACTTCCCGGCGCCGCGATTTCTGATCGGCCAGACGGACGATCAAGCCTTCCGGCTCTACGTGGATGTCGATAGCATCCAACAAGTCCGGTTTAACGCCTTTACCCTCACCGCCTACCTAGCCGGTGTCCGAGACGCCGAGCGAGCAGCCTATAAATTTCAGATCACAGGCAATCCCACGGGATCGTTCCGTGACGCACCGGTGAGAGTTCCGTTCCACGTAAAGACGGCCTCCGGCAGCGTCCAGGGCGCGATCCTCATGCCGGTTTACAATGCCGCGAAGATGGACCTGCTGCAGACGGAAAAGCAGAGTGATCCGATGTACGTCAGTGTGTCAGGTTCGAGTGCAATTCGGCTCCGGCTGACCAACGTTCCCGACAGCCTGCCTGTGCAGGTGACGAATGTCGCGGTGAGTGAGGATTGCCCGAAGTGCTGGACACGAGTCTCTTCCGACGTCAGCGAGAAATCGCCTCTACTGATTGACCCCGGCACGAGCGCCAGCCTTCCCTTTGATCTGGCGCCCAACTCCATTCCCGCCCTGCTGCAGGGAGCGCTCGTGATCAAGCCTGATGTGCCGCACGATACGCTTGCTGTGACCCTTACCTACCACACGCTTCCGGGGGGAGCGGACCGGAGGCAGACCATTCCCGCCAAGGTTCGGTTTGGCCCCGGCCTCTTCGGGCTTGCCCTGGCTCTTTGCGGGGGCATTGGGCTGGGGTTGGCGGCGAGATACGTACTCACCGGCAAGTTCGGCAAAGACAACGAACGGACTGCACATGCTATCCTTTCGGCGTTCGTGCTGGGGCTTTTGGCAGAGTTTATCGGCGTGATGCTGACCGCCTATGGCTCATCGAAACTGGTTCTTTTTGGTCTGGATATCGACCCGCGGCAACTGTTCCCCGCCTTCATACTCGCCATCCTGGTGAGCGGGGGGACGGCGGTTGTTTCCTGGGTCAAGGAGCTGTTCAACAGAGCGCAGTGATGACCTTACTTCCACATACCCGGCGCGGACTACTGCCTCTCGGAACTCTCGGCCTGTGCCTGCTTGCCTTGAGTCTTGCAACGGGCGCCCCAGCGGGGGACGATCACGCAAAGCTGGAACGCCCAGTCATGATGGACAGCAACGGCCCTGGTTCAGAGTTGTTTGTTCTGGATGCATCGGGCAGCCTCCATAAACTCCGCCTGGCCCAGGACAAGCTGGAGGAATACGGCGGATTTTCTCTACCCGCGGGGTTCACCGCTGCCGACATGGCCTATGCGTCGTTGGACGGCCAGGAGTCGGTGCTCATCGCGGGGACCGAGTCGGATCGTGGGGCAGTTGTCAGGTATTCTCTGGATGGGCAACCATTGAGAACGTGGAGGTTCAGGAACATCTGTTCCGGAATCGACTTCGGGGTGGCCACTCACTCAGCTTACGTCGCCACTTCGGATTCGAATGAGATTTACCGGCTGGATCTGCGGGGAACTGGCATCGATTTCGTCACGCGCATCGCCTATGCCACCAAGCTTGGCCCGGTGGCCTTCGACGAGGGTCGGCGGGAAATCTATGTCGCGGACGTGGCGAGCGGCAGGGTTTACCAGTACGTCATCGCAACGAAAGCCTCGAAAGTGCTCGTAACGGATCTCAGTGCACCGACTGCCTTGGCCTTTGATGCGGAGGCGGGGCGGCTCTTCATCGCAGACCCTGGGCGCAGAGCGATCTTCAGTGTGGACACACGCGCAAGCAAGCCGGTCGCGGCTGAGTTTGCCTCCAGCTCGTTGAAAGCGCCCTACGGGATGACTCTACTCTCGAATGGCCGGGTCGCCGTGGCCGACTACGGCGCCAACCGCGTGCTGGTCTTTTCGAATACCAAAGGACTGCTCTTTCAGTATCCCCAAATCCCCTGACCTTTGTCGTGCGGTCCTCCCTTTGGCCGGCCATCCTGCCTGCGTCGTTATGTTAGACTAACTCTTTAGGCTTCAGACTTTCAGCTTGGGACTTTTCACGTGCCTCAACTCCCTCGGGTGGCGATCATCGGGCGGCCTAATGTGGGCAAATCCACGTTGTTCAATCGCATATGCGGGCACCGGCGGGCGCTGGTGGGAGACGAGCCGGGCATGACACGCGACCGGCTCTACGCTTCTGCTGAGTGGATGGGAAAGCCGTTTGAGGTGATCGATACAGGGGGAATGATCCCCTTCGAAAAGGACCTTATTGCCACGGAGATTCTGCGCCAAGCTGGAGTGGCCATCGAAGAAGCCTCCCAGCTCATCATGGTGGTGGACGCCCGGCAGGGAATCGTGCCGCTGGACGAGGAACTGGTGCATCTGTTGCGCCGCTCCGGGAAACCGCTCTCCCTGGCCGTGAATAAGGTCGACATGGCCCAGCATTCGTCCTTGGCAGGGGAATTCCACCGCCTGGGAGTCCCTGACATGTTCCCCCTTTCCGCCGAACATGGGCTGGGCGTCGACGATCTGCTCGAACACGTCACTAAGGATTTTCCAGCCTCACAGGAGGAAGTTGACAACCCGCCCGCCGAACCGGCCGACGGGACGGCTGCGGCGCCCCCGTCGCTCCGTGCCAACCAACCCATCAATGTCGGCATCATCGGACGGCCCAACGTGGGTAAGTCCACACTGCTGAATAGCTTTCTCGAGCAGGAGCGCTCGATCGTTTCGCCGCTGCCCGGCACTACGCGGGACGCCGTGGACGCGGAATTCGAGCGTGACGGCCGGCGCTTCCGGCTAATCGACACGGCTGGGATTCGGCGCAAAGGCAAAACCAATTTGCTGGCGGAGAAGCTCAGCGTGATTCAGGCACGTAAACACCTGGAGCGCTCTGATGTGGCGCTACTCATGCTCGACGGACCGGAGGGCTTTACCGCCCTCGACGCGCACATCGGGGGGTACGCGCACGAAAGCCGGCGCTCGGTCATCATCGTGGTCAATAAGTGGGACTTGGTTGAAAAGGCGACCATGAACGATTATGTCAAGGCGATAAGGCGGCGGATGAAGTTCCTTGATTACGCACCCCTCCTGTTCATTTCCGCACTGCACGGCGAGAGGCTGGGTAATCTGCTCAAGACGATTGTACAAGTCGCAGAAGCGCGCAAGCTGCGAGTGCCCACGTCGGAAATGAACCAATTCCTGAAAGAGTTGGACTTCGAGCGGGCTTCCACTCCGGCCGGAAGACCCACACGAATCTACTATCTAACCCAAGGCGGAGTCGCCCCACCTGTCTTTGTAGCTTTTACCAACCGACCGGGGAAATTCCACTTCTCCTTTGAAAGGTTTTTGGAGAACCGCATTCGCGAGCGATTCGGGTTCATGGGGACTCCCATCGTGATTAAGTCGCGCCAGAGTCGTTAAGAGCTGTTGAATACGGGTTTGGCAGAATAGCGTACAATGATATACTGAGTGGGACCGCGTGAATTTATGGGAGCCATAGTTCTCATTTACATAGAGTTTATTGGATCCCGAAAGGGTGTCAAAGTAAATGACCTGGGAAATGGCGGGAATTCGTACAATCTTCGTATTCATCATCATCGGGGCGTCATTCCAACTGCATCCATTCGGCCTGTCCAGGCCTCTCGCCGCTCTCTTGGGCGCCTGCCTGGGATTGTTTTTCATCTTCTTTGAGATGCGGTTGGAGAAAGCCAGCCTCAAACGCCTGATCGGAGCCGCTGCAGGATCGATCTTCGGAATTCTCGGAGCGCTCATGATCAGCTACATGTTGAGCGTAACGTCGCTCGAGAAAGTCAACCTTTCCTTTCTCGAGGTGACTTTACTACTCCTCATGGCCTACGTCGGATTGGTACTGGGCGCCAACAAGGGCGATCTACTGAACCTTTCCGCCCTGGGTGGGCTGTTCAGCAACGAGCAAAAACCGAGGAGGAATTTCAAGGTACTGGATACAAGCGTCATCATCGACGGTCGCGTGGCCGACGTCTGCGAGACGGGGTTTATTGACGGGACACTGATCGTCCCGCAATTCGTCCTGCGGGAACTGCAACTGGTGGCTGACTCTTCCGACCAACTGAAGCGGAATCGCGGCCGGCGAGGCTTGGACATTCTGCAACGCATGCAGAAGATGGGGACTATCACGGTTCAGATCGTCGAGGAAGACTACCCGCAGATGAGGGAAGTGGATATGAAGCTCATCGAGCTAGCCAAGCAGTATGAGGCAAAAATCGTTACCAACGACTTCAATCTGAACAAAGTATCCCAACTTCAGGGCGTCCCTGTGCTGAATATTAACGAACTGGCCAATGCTTTGAAGCCTGTCGTGCTCCCCGGGGAGGCGATGCGGGTGTTTATCCTCAAGGAAGGGAAAGAGTATAACCAGGGAGTCGCCTACCTCGACGACGGCACGATGGTGGTGGTGGATAACGCCAAGCGGATGATTTCCAAGACCATTGATATCGCCGTGACCAGCGTGCTGCAAACCACCGCGGGCAAGATGATTTTTGGTAAGTTCGAGGATCGAAAACCGGTGACCGTGGAGCCGGTTCATCAATAGGGTCTGAAACTTGACCATCTGACACCTGGGATCCGTCATGAGCGTTGTCGCCATCATTCCCGCCGCGGGGTGGGGGCTACGAATGGGGAGCCCGACACCCAAGCAATTCCTGTCGCTCGAGGGCATTCCGATCTTCGTTCACACGCTGCGGAAATTCGTCGCCTGCGAAGCGGTTGACGAGATCTTACTCGGCCTGCGGGCGGAAGAGACCGAGCGCGCCCAAAACGAAATCGAGCGCGATTGCCTGGCCAGGCCCGTGCGCCTGGTGGAAGGCGGACCGTCGCGGCAGGAGACTGTGGCGCGCTGCCTGGAGCAGGCTCCCGCGGATACGGAAGTGGTGCTGGTCCATGACGCCGTGCGGCCCTTCATCGAGCTCGAAATGATCCCGCGCGTGATCGCCGCCGCACGCCAGGAGGGCGCCGCGATCCTGGGCATTCTCACCGTGGATACGGTGAAGCAAGTGCAGCGCCACATGATCCTGGGTTCGATCCCTCGGGAACGGATCGTGCTGGCGCAAACCCCCCAGGCTTTCCGGTATCCGATCATCCGTGAGGCTTACGCACGTGCTGCGGCAGACGGGTTTCACGGGACCGATGACTCGAGCCTTGCAGAACGGCTGGGCTACAACGTGACCGTGATCATGGGCTCGGACCGCAACATCAAAATCACTAAACCCTCGGACTTACCCCTTGCCCGCCTTTACCTCGCGCAAGAACGAGACCGGCAGGAAGCCGCAGGATGAAAACCTCAAAGCAAGCGGGGAAGCGCCGAGAGGCGAGTCCCCTTCGCATTGGCCTGGGGAATGACTTGCACCGGCTCATCGCGGGCCGCAAGCTCGTTCTGGGTGGCGTACATGTTCCCTTCGCGAAAGGTCCGGCGGGCCACTCGGACGGCGACGCGCTGGCGCATGCAATTTGCGATGCACTGCTAGGCGCTGCCGCGCTGGGCGATATCGGCCGGCACTTTCCCAACACTTCTCCCACATGGCGTGGCGTTTCCAGCCTCGTTTTCCTGCGTCAGGTTCGTGATCTCTTGCGGAAGGACGGTTACGCGATTCTGAACATTGACGCGACCGTTGGTCTCGAACGTCCCAAACTCGCCGCTCATATCCCCCGCATACAAGAGAAACTGGCTGAGTCCCTGGGGCTGAACGCCGGCCAAGTCAGCGTGAAAGCCAAGACCGGCGAGGGCGTGGACGCGGTGGGACGGGGCGAAGCCGTGCGGGCTGACGCGATTGCGCTGATTGTGAAGTTTGGCAATCTGTCATCCTGAGCGCGGCGAAGGATCCCTGCGGTTGATCGAAAATTGTTGAAATATGCAGAACTGCGGGGATCCTTCGCTGCGCTCAGGATGACATACCCCAATATGTACAGGCAGCCTCCGATCGCTGCTGAGGGTGAGGCCGGCGGGCCACTGGTCTGGCCGCCGCTGAACATCGCTCATCGCGGCGCGAGCGGCGAAGCTCCGGAGAACACTCTGGCGGCTTTCGATTTGGCGTTGAGGCAGGGCGCAAGCGGGATCGAGTTCGATGTCCACCTTTCTTCCGATGCCATTCCGATGGTGATTCACGACCCGCGCCTGAACCGCACCACCTCGGGCAGCGGCTGGGTCGGCGAGCATCGGGCGAATGCGCTCCGCAAACTGGACGCCGGCTCGTGGTTCAACCGGCGCTTTCCGGAAAAAGCGCGGCGAGCCTACGCAGGCGCCAAGATCCCGCTGCTTTCCGAGGTGCTGGCGTGGGTTCGAGCTCGCAAGGCGCTTGCCTTTATCGAGATCAAGCGGGGCAAGAGAGATTATCCGGGCATCGAGGCCAAGGTGGTGGACGAAATCGAACGACAACGAGTCGGCAAGCTGGTGACCATCGTTTCGTTTGAGCTCGCGAGCCTTCGCCGGGTCCAACAGCTTAACCGGCCTATCTTCCTGGGGTTGGATGTTTCCCGGTCACTTCTCGCCATCCGCCGGGTGAGGTCTCTGGCAGGCAATGCCGTCCTTCCGCACTGGGCGATTGCCTCGCGAGGATTTATCCGCCGCGCGCACCAGCATTCGATTCCGGTCTTTCCTTGGACCGTTGACCAGCCGGCCCGAATGGAACGGAAGATCACTGAGGGCGTTGATGGTATCATCACCAACTACCCGGCGAGTCTGGCAGAAGTCCTCAGTAGGCACGAGTCGGAAGGCAGTGTTGCTGAATGCCCGAAGGGCATTAATATCATTAGCCGTAGGTGAAACCTACGGTCAGAAACCAGGCCCCGCAGTTGGATGGCGACCTCAAAGGGGTCGAACCGGGACGGATTCAACCCCTTCGGGGTTGATCGGTGCCTCACGCGACCGCCCACCGTAGGTTTTACCTACGGCTAATGATCTTGGGTCCCTTCGGGACCCGGCGAATCTTGACGCCCATGAGGGTGGTGGGACGCCAAGCAGGCAGAATTTCGAAGGGCATTTGTGAAAAGCGAAAAGACGAAAAGAATTGCTAAGAAATTTGTGATCTCGGGACGAGTACAAGGGGTCGGCTTCCGGTTCTTTGTCGAGCGATGGGCGGGACAACTTGGCATCTGTGGTTATACCAAGAACCTTTGGGACGGGACCGTGGAAGTTTACGCCATCGGCGACGCCGACTCATTGGAGCAACTCAAGCTGCGGTTGGCAGAGGGGCCTGGCGCCGCGCGCATTTCCGGCGTCAGAGAATCCGATGAACCTGTAGACAAGCGCTACGCGCGTTTCATGATCGAAGGCTGAGGGGCAGAGTCGACAGTTGGTAGTTAACAGTCGACAGTCAACAGTTGACAGGCAAGCGCAGTCTCTCGTATCTTCGGCGGTCTGATTTGACTGTCGACTATTAACTGTGAACTGTCGACTTCTTCAAGGAGGAACTCTGGTGGACCTTAAGAGTTTGATTCGTGAAGTTCCGGACTTCCCCAAGCCCGGCATTCTGTTTTACGACATCACCACTTTGCTGAAAGACCCGGTGGGGCTTCATTCCGCCGTCGATGCGCTGGCCAACTGCTTTGTCGGGCGCAAGGTTGACAGCGTGGTGGGCATTGAGGCGCGGGGCTTCATTTTTGCGCCGATGGTGGCCTACCGTCTCAACGTCGGATTCGTACCCGTGCGGAAACCCAAGAAGCTCCCGGCTGCTACGGCGTGTGCGACGTACAACCTTGAGTACGGCGCCGACTCGCTTGAAATCCACCGCGACGCCATAAGCCAGGGACATGACGTATTGATCATTGATGATCTGCTGGCCACAGGTGGGACGGCGGCGGCAGTCGCGCAGCTTGTCGAGTCGCTCGGCGGGACGGTCGCCGGTCTGGGATTTCTAATTGAGCTCGCCTTCCTCAAGGGTCGTGCCAAGCTCAGCAAGTACGACCTGCACGCCGTCCTGAAGTATTAAAACGGGCAGGAGGTAGGTGGTAGGTCGTATGTGGGGGCTGCGACGACCACATCCCAGCCGCGCGTCTTCCCCACATACCACATACTACATACCACCTACGGCTTATCCTGCATACCATCTACCGTCCGCAAGATTTCATCCAGGAAATGTTCCTCCGGCAAGGACCCTTCGATGGAGAAACTTCCGTTGACCATGGTCTTGGGAACGGCGTGGACGCGATACCTGGCCGTCCATTCCGGAAACTCCGTAGCCTCGATGGCGTCTGCGCAGACGTTGTCACTCTCGATGGCGAACTGACACGCGAGGCGCACCGCCCGCGGACAGTGTGGTCAGGTGGGAGTAACGAAGACTTCCAGGTGGAGGGGGGAGTTCAATTGGGCCAACTTCATTCGGCTCACGGGGAGGAGGCCGGAATCCCCCTTCGAAACCGCAAGAATAGCGTCGAGTAAGCTGGAAAACTCGTAGCCGGCCGGCAAGCCGTAAAACCGAATGCCGTAGTCCTTGCTATTCTGAATGACGGTTGCAGGAACCTTATCCACTCCGTACTGCGCCACCTTCTCTCTGTCGAGCTGAAAGTTGAAGACCTGAAGCGAAAGCTTGTCGGAGAGTGGGGCGAGTTCTTTCATGAGCTGCAAGGTTTCGGCGCCCAACTCCAGGTTCAACTCCTGTGTGAAGTGGAGGATGGTTACGGGGTTTACAACCTCTTCAAGTCTCTTGCGGATTTCGACGGCATCCTCGTCCTGGATCAGTCCCATAGTTATCGATCCTCTATACTTCGTTGTCGGCGTCAAAGCCGAACTTCTTCATCTTGTAGCGAAGTGCGTCGCGGGAAATATCCAGAAGTTTGGCAGCATGGGTTTGGTTCCCGCCCGTTTGCTTCAGCGCCAGGCCGACCAACTCCCGCTCCACTTCTTCGAGAGAGGTCCCCTGCCGTGGCAGTTCCAGGACAGGAATCATCCGCCCGGAGGAGAGCGGCCGCCAGGAGGTCGTGGTGGTGGTCACAAGCGGTTGCGGGTCTGCCGACACGCAGTCAGCGACAACCGCGGGCGGAAGGGCTTCAAAACTCTGCGATTGGCCCGTGACTTGAATCGGTAGATAGGTGGGGCGGATGTAATCGGCCTCCTCCAGAATCATGGCCCGCTCAACGGCGTTCTTCAATTCACGGACGTTCCCAGGCCAGTCATGAGCCAGCAGCAGGTTACGAGCTTCCTGCGTGATGCCCCGGATGCTCTTTCGAAAGCGGAAGTTGTAACGCTCGATGAAGAAGTCGACGAGCGGAAGAATATCCTCCTTCCGGTGTCGTAGAGGAGGAATGAAAATCGGAATTACGCTGAGACGGTAGAAAAGGTCCTGGCGAAAGGTGCCATCCCGGACGCCTTGTTCGAGATCGCGGTTCGAGGCTGCGATCACCCGCACATCCACCCCCAGATCTTTCACTCCGCCGATGCGCCGGATGGTCTGATCCTCCAGAACTCGCAACAGCTTTGCCTGGAGATAAGTTGACATTTCGCCGATTTCATCGAGAAACAACGTCCCGCCGTCGGCGACCTCAAAGAGGCCCTTCTTCTGCGCTTTGGCGTCGGTGAACGCCCCGCGTTCATGGCCGAACAGTTCGGCTTCCATCAAGGTTTCCGGGATGGCCGAGCAGTTGATCGGCACGAACGGCTTGTCGGCGCGCACGCTGTCGTAGTGGATCGCCTTGGCCACCAGGTCCTTGCCGGTGCCGCTCTCACCCTGGATGAGCACCGTGGAGGCTTCGCTCGCCGCGACCTTGCGCACAAAGTTCATCAGTTCCAGCATGCGCGGCGATTTGCCCACCACCTCGTGGTAACCGGAACGCTTGCGTACTTCTTCCCGCAGGCCATCGCGTTCGGAGCGCAACATCGAGCGGTCGATGGCGTTCGCTAGGGTGACCTGCAGTTCGTCGAAGTCCAGGGGCTTCTTGATGAAATCCAAGGCGCCCAGCTTGATCGCAGTCTTGATATCATCAAGCTGGGGATCGCCGGTTATCATAATAACCGGGATGGAAAGGTTGTTCTGTTTGATCTCGCGCAGCACCTCGATACCACTGAGGTCGGGCAGACGCACGTCCAGCAGGATCAAATCGGGCGACTCGGCGCGGATCTGCGACAGTCCCCCCGTGCCGGATTCGGCCTCGAGAGCGGTGTAGCCCCACTCCTCAAGTTGTCGACGCACGGACCAGCGAATCAGTTTTTCGTCGTCGACGATCAGAACCTTCTCATTGGGCATAGATTTCTTTGGGTTCCTCGACTGCCTCGCGCAAGGGCAGGCGGATGATGAATCGGCTGCCTTTTCCCGGCTTGCTTTCCACGGTCAACGTGCCGCCATGCTGGCGAATGATCCGCCGGCAGAGCGACAGGCCCAACCCCGTGCCTCCCCGCTTGGTGGTGTAAAACGGCCGGAAGATGCGCTCCAGGGATTCAGGCGGAATGCCTGCGCCGGTATCACTGACCGAGATTTCCACCGAATCGGCCTGGTCGGACCCGCCGGGAGCATCGACCTTGGCAGCTATCGTGATCCTGCCTTCCCCTTCAATGGCCTGCATCCCGTTCAGAACCAGGTTCAATAGCACCTGGTGAAGTTGCTCCGAGTCGATGCGAAAAGCCGGAAGGTCCGGGGGGACCTGAACGGAGAACTCGATGTGTCTTAATCCCGTCTGCTGCCGGGCGAGGTGCAGGGTTCGAGCAAAAGTCTCCTTCAAGTCAGCGCGTCCGAACTGTGGAGGCTTGGGCTTCGCATAGGCGAGCATGTCATTCAGGACCTTCTCGATTCGCCGCACCTCCTGCCGCAGATCCTCCAGCACTTCCCGGTCCGGATGGTCCTTGGGGAAGTCTTTCGTAATGATCTCGATAGCGCCAGCGATCCCGGCTAAGGGATTACGAATCTCATGCGCCACCCCGGCGGCAAGTTCCCCCATCGTCGCCAGATGCTCGGCCTGTAGCATTTCGGCGTCATGAGCCCCATGGCAATGATCGCAAAAATCCTTCCATCGGGTGGCCAGACCACGGATCTCACTCTCCAGGCCGCTCGAGCCACCTTGGAGGTGCAGCGGCATCGTGAGAGTAAAATAGTTCGGGGCAATTCTTCGGATTGCTGTCCGCAGTTCCTTGAGCAGCGCCCAGGACCGGCGCTCCTGGTAAGTGAGCATGCCCGCAGCGGCGCACAACGCCGCGAGCAACGCTGTGGCCAGCCCAAGTTGGAAGCTCGAGCCACGCCGCACCCACTCCAGCACCATGAGCAGGATGATCCCCGCCACGGCAGTGATCAAAACCACCAAGTTCTGCCCAAAGGTCGGGGGAAACCTGAAGACGCGCTTTACCGGGCCCCAGTTCAAAGTCTTGACGTATCCTTCCCGCAGACCTAACGGGTTGCTCCGAGACAATTGCCAACCGTCATTCTGAGCCGAGGAAAGAGCCTCTGGCGTTGTAGCGATGAAGGAACTACTGAGATCCTTCCCTCGTTTCGACCAGGACTGCCTGCGGTTCCTCCGGGTGGCAACCGCAGGTGTTTCTAAGCAGCCTGCTAAGGCTCCAATTTTAGCACAGGGCGGGGCGTGTGGCCAGAAAGCCCGAAAGATTTTTCCACCTTGTCGCACCAAGTAGGGGCGGTTCGCGAGCCGCCCCTGCGATGTATTACTTCCAGCCCATTCGATCACGCAGAGACGTGATGTGCGCGATGTGGTGCCGGCCGTGCCAGGCGACCAATGCAAGGTATTTGTCCAAGGTCAAGACTCCCATCTCCGGGTGCCGAAAGGTGCGGGCAAAATCTTGGGCCTGGAGGGACCGCAGCAGCAGCACCCAGCGCGAATGCAACGATTCGAGCAGGGTGAGTGAAAGTTCGATAGGCGCGGTGCGTGCGTCCTCGAGGACCGCCCAGCGCTCCTGGTCGTACGGTTTAATAGTCGGCTCGTCTTCCGTCAAGGCAAGCCGGAAACGGGTGTAGCTGTTCATATGACTATCGGGGAGATGGTGCACCACTTGCCGCACTGTCCAGCCTTCCGGACGGTAGGGGGTGTCCACCTGCTCCGGCGTTAGCCCTGCCACGGCCTCGCGCAGTTGTGCCGGCGCCCGTTCGATTTGAGCAATGAACTGCTGCCTCTGTTCGTCTGTAATGGCTCCTCCCCATTGGAACTTTCCGATCGGGTATTGCAGGTCCATAGAACCAATCCTCCTTTGTCAAACCTCTCTTTCCTTCGCCTGACCAGACTCGATAGCGGCGCCATTATAGAGTAGACTAATCCTGGGACTGTTTAATGGTCAATCGCCGATTCGGCTTTTGCGTCTTCCATACCTTCCTGACACTCCTAGGTACGCTTCTAGCGCTACCGATGCTCATCGCCTCTCAGCAGGAAAACGTGATACACCGGCCCCTGCCCGATATCAAGCAGTTGCTGAATGACGTGCAGGAGAATCAAAAGCAACTCGAAAACCTGGTAGACCAGTACAGTTGCACGGAGGACGAGGAAGTGCGCGAGCTCGACAAAGACGGCGTAGTGAAGAAGACCATCGTGAAGGAATACATGGATTTTTACTTGGGCGGGCAGCTCGTGCGGCGGGAGGTAAAGAAGGATGGAAAGCCTCTAACTGACGACCAGCAGAAGAAGGAAGACAGCCGCATCGAAAAGCGTATCCGAGAGTATGACCAAAAGAAAGCAGCGGGAGGTGAGGACGCGACAAATAAGAAAGAGAAAATCGATGTCTCTACGTTCCTGAGGATATCGAACTTCACGCATCCACGTTGGGAAGAGTTCCGCCGGCAGGAAGTGATTGTCTTCGATTTTGCGCCCAATCCGGCCTACAAGCCGCGGAACAGAACGGAAGACCTTTTGCACAAGCTGGTGGGGACTCTGTGGGTGGACGACCAGGCTCGCCAGGTGGTGCGCTTGGAGGCCCACCTCAGCGACTCCTTCAAGCTTGCGGGGGGCTTCCTGGCTTCCATTCACAAGGGATCTTCGCTGGTGATGGAACAAGCCAGGACCAACGGCGAGGTTTGGCTGCCATCTTATGTTGACGCTCACTTCTCCGCTCGCCTGTTGCTTCTCGCGAGCGCACTCGGCGACTACGCCTCAAAGTTCAGCGATTATAAAAGGTTTCGTGTGGAGACTGTGACGGGAACGACGAAGAAGTGACTTTGGTGCGACGACTCCAGCTATGGGGTCGGCTTCTCCATCGGTCGGGCCTGACTTTTCCCTGTACTCCCGCAGCGCTCCCTCGTACCCGGGTACTCGCTGCCCTTGGCTTGAACCACCCGAACCTTCTCTCCTAAGACGCCTCGGTTCATCGTTGCGGATGGAGCAACAACCCAGTCGAGACTGGTCATCGTAACCCAGAACTCCTGACGGTCGACCGAAACGCAGTAGTAGACCACACCCGGCCGCTTCGAGACATTATCAACCCGAGCACCGGTAGCATTCGGGAAGACCAGCACCTGATAAGGCAAGGCGCGCCCCTGTCGCTTGTATCGGCTTCGCGGTTCAGAAATGCCGCTGCCGTGAAAAGCGGCATCTCCCTCGGCCAAGGCTTGAGCGAATTGAGACTCGTCTGACGGAAACGCACAGTGGTTCTCATACCAAAGGCGAAAACAGGATCCGACGCCGCCAAGGTAATTTTCGTCAGCCGACCTGCTCCACAGGAGAGGCAATACGTTCGGGATGGTCACCATTGCATACAGTCCCAATAAAATTGGGATTATGTAGAGAAGCCCATAGAAACTGCGCCGGAATGCCGAAAATAGCGTAAGGCCCAAACAGACCAAACCGACGCCGATGCAACCCAAGCCAACGCCCAGGTAGGGAAAATTGACGTAGTAGACAGCAGTGATGTGAATGCGGATCCAGCAGACAAGGAGATAGGCCCCGAACGCGAAGTAGGGTACCGACGCCAGCCCCACGAAAACCGAGAGCACGACCCGAATACCCTTCCGCAGTCGTGCTGAGGTGTCTGCATTCATGTTGATGAACGAATGCAACGCATCAATTCAGGAACTCACCCGTCGGTTGTCGCGATTCCGCTTGCTGACGCGCCGGAACACGACACCTTCTTTCGAAGGGGACGTTTCTCAAATGCCTTCGCACGGGCTCGGCGCGATGCAGCGATGCGGATTATACCATCATTCCAACCACCTCACCCGGCCCGCACCGGCTGATGAAACCGCCGGCTGCGGTCCACCCTCTCCGCCAAGGGGGAGAGGGCAGCAAACTCGATGGGGGGCGATTTTCGAATTTCGGTTCTATGCGTAGGCGTGCAGTCCCGGCAGCAGGTAGGTGACACCAAAGAAGGTGAACATCACGATGGCGAATCCGACGATCGCGAAGTAAGCGGAGCGGCGCCCGCGCCAGCCTCGCGTTAGCCGCATGTGCAGATAACCTGCATAAGTCAGCCATGTGATCAGCGCCCAATCTTCCTTGGGGTCCCAGCTCCAATAGGTTCCCCATGTCCGGTTCGCCCAGTAGGCGCCCGCGATGATCATGAGGGTTAGCAAAGGGAACGAAACGGCAACGGTCTTGTAGATCAGCGCGTCGAGCTTATCCCGCTGGGGCAGGGAATTGGCGATCGAATCGTATTTCCCGTTCAGCACCTCCCACGCCACGGAAGCAAACAGCCCGCAGACAATCCCCGCCAGCAGGAAGGGGCTGGCCGCCAGATGCACGCCGAAACTCTGCCCCACTTGCGGAACGAAGTAGGGTCCGGAGTTGACCTTCAGCAAAAGCAGCGCAAAAGCCAGGGCCTGCCCAAAGATCGAGGCCAGGAAAAGCCGCTTGGCCCAGTTTTCCCACTGGCCCGGCTTCTCGCCATATGAGCCGGCCAAGTTGAAGATCAGGGCTGCTGTCGCGAGCGCCAGCACAACTACAAACGGCCAACCCAGGGCCGAAACGGAAACCAGCAGCGGCTCCTTAGGAGCCACCATGACCTTCTCCTGAGCCGCAGCATCCCAAGCGGGGAGTAGAAAGGCAAAGCTGCTGTCGACCGAACTCAGGACGACCGCTCCGTAAATCGCTGCGATCAGTCCGGAAGTCCAACTGAGGAACACGCGCGCGCTGACCTTATCCTTGATGAGGAAAAGCAGCGCCAGTGCAAAAGAAATCGTAAAGCCCGCATAGCTCAACATCGCAAGGGTAACGTGAATCTGCAACCAGGTGCTCTGCAGCGCCGGAACCAGTGGCCGGATTTCCCCCGGCAGCACCTGCAGCAGAATTATCGCCAGGGTGGCGACCGGCAAAGTTATCGCGCCCAGAAACGGGATGTCGAACTTCCACTCCGCCACCTCGTGCAAGACCACCACGGCCCAGGCGAAGACCAGCACCATTTCGTAGATGCCCGAAAGCGGCGCGTGCCCGGCCGTGACCCAGCGCGCCGCGATGGCCACGGTGTGCAACAGAAGGCTGCCGCGGGTCAAGGCTTCGGCGCCCGCCTGCAGGTTCGATTGGCGAACGGCCAAAGAAGCGATATGCAGCGCCGTGGCTCCCAGATATCCAACCAAGGCGAGGTAGAGGAACTTCTCGCCGCCTGCCCACCCCTCGCGCCCGATCAGATGCGGAACCGAAACGGCTATCACCACCAGCACCGCCACGCTTACGCTCAGAAGGATCCAGCTTCCGGCGCTACTGCTGCGGTGGTCATCGACATAGGCGGTCAGAACTTTCGACATGCTTTATCTCCCGTGTCCGTTGTCCATGGTCAGTTGCCAGTGATCAATATCCGTCGACAGTCTTGGGTGTTGCAGTAGACTCCAGAGCGGGCACCACTCACGCTGCCTCCCACAACAGGCAGCGGGCAACTGGCAACGCTCTCTAGGCAGAAACCGCCTCCCTGACCTCAGCCTGGGATGCGCTAAGAGCGATCTCCAACTCTCCTGCCAATTGGTTAAAACGCCTCTCAAAGCTCTCTCGATACTTGCTGGGCTGTCCGCCCAGCAAGAGGGCAGGCTGCCCCTTTCGATCGCGACCTACGACGCCCCAGATGCGCACGTGCGACATATAGAGGGCCATCATCAGGCCCGCGGTCAGCAATAGGCATCCGCCCCAGATCAGGTTCTGGCCTGGCTGGCGCGCGACTTGCAACCCGGTCATGTACTCCATTTCCAGTTCCTGAAGCTGGAAGTTGATCCCGGATTGATTAGGCGGAGCCATTTGCGGAGCTTTGGGAAAGATCCACACTTCCGCCGGCTTCCCGCCTGGTGGCGTCACTGACAACTGGATGGCGGGGTTGCGAGGCTCGTCAGATCGTGACGATATCTGATTCCCGTTTAAGACGAAATCGGGTACGAACTCCGTCAACTCCACTGTCGCGCCGGAATCAGCCAGGCGAGCTGGTTTGCCGGGTTGCAGGCTGATCCGCTGCGCAGAGTGCTGGCTTGCATCCTTCCCGGCCCAACTGGCGTCGAAGACCAGCTTGTCAGGCGTGCCGGTTGGAGCGTAGCTCGCCTGGAAGAATCGCACTCCTTTAAACGTCAGCGGATCATTGACATAGATTGTCTTCCTGACGACCTCGCGGCCGCTTTCTTCGACGGCCAATTGACTCCAGTACTGCTTTGGCGAGCCGTCGCTATACCGTTCCATGCCCACGCCGTCGCACCGCAGAGTGAATCCCAGGTTATGAGCTGCGCCTGGGGTGGTCATGGCTTCTACGGACTCTGTCCGCGCCCCGGGAGTCAAGTTCACGAACCCTTTAAAACCCCAGAAGCCATCCATGATGGCACCCGCGAAAATAATCAGCAGGCTGGCGTGGACGATATAGGGCGCCAAACGGGCTGCACGGTGCTTCTCCACGTAAAGCGTGCCTTTCCCCAGACTCTTCGGCTTTGGCGGGTAACCCAGATCGCTGAGTTTTGACTTGGCGAGTGCAAGGGCCTCGGCAGCCGTATGGAAGCCCAGCGGTATTTCCTTCCGGAAAGGTAGTTGGCGCACATACCATTCGTCGGCCAGGATGTGCGGTCGCACGAACAATCTCCAGACTTGGGGAAAACGCTCCAGAGATGCGAGCGTGATATTGGCGCCCAGTAAGCCCAAGAGAAGAATGAACCACCAGGTGTGGAACACGTCGAACAAGCCCAAGGCATTTAAGAGCCGGACGGTCTGGGGAGCATAAACCTGCTCAATTTGCCCTTCTTGAGTCATGGGTCGCTGCAGGATCATAGTCCCGATAATGACTGCCGTTCCCAGTGACCCCAGTAAGACCAATCCGCATTCTAAAGAACTGAGGAACCTCAAAAGCTTGTCGAGCAATGTCTGTTGCTTTGCCACTATTTACTCCTGCTGAAAGCCCCTTCAATTCGCGGGTAGCCTGCCGCTGAGAACAAAGGAAAGGGCATTTGGGGTGCCAGTGAGGAAGAAAATGTCCTAATTCCCTAATCGATTGAAAATACATAAGGACTTCACGCGCAACTGCGAGGTTCCGGAGTCCTCCGTCGGCTATCCCTATGGAAACTTGGGGCAAAAGTCGCACGAGGATGCGTGAACAGACTCAATTTGTCACTTTTTTCGGAATCAGAAGACAGCGACGCCCAAATTCGTCAACAACTTCGGAAATCTTCCCGAGGGCATCAAAAATGCAGACAAAAAGGACAGTCACCGTTCTGGTGCTTATATTCGAGGAGGCGTTAATGAAGACCATTCCGATCAACCGCAGTGCAAACGAAATTGTTGTTAAAGAAATAACCTCAGTGTCCAGGGGCGGCGCTGCTGCCGGCGATGCTGTTCCCGTGGAAGTTCAGCCGACCTTTACGATCGCGTTCACGCTCGGCACTCGCATGAAGGATCTGCACGACACCATCATTCGCACTGTCCTTCAGCAGACAAGGGGCAATCGGCTGCGCGCAGCTCAATTGCTGCACATTAACCCGCGCACGATCCGTCGCAGGCTGGGCAAGAAGGAGACTTTCGGTCCCGTGATTCGCGCCGCATAAGACAGCTCCAAGCAATGGCCGCGGGAGGTTTCCACGAGGTGGAGCACTAATTCCCCGGTCCATGTGGCGAAGATCTTCGCGAGTGATCGCAGCTTGTGGAATTGGAAGCAAGGTTTGCGGCTTTGTCCGCATTGTCTTGTATTTAGCCCGCCTCTTCTCGACCCGTGAAGAGGAACCCTGCCAATTCATTGTACCTCCCGTGCGGGGCACGATTAACCCGCTGCTTGCGGGTGCAGGTTCGTCTGACCCGTGACTCGCGTCACCGGCATCGCCGGCTGCCTCCACACGCTTCGCATAGCTAGGGCATTCGCCCCTCCGGCGCGTGCGGCCAAAGAGGCGCACTCACCCTCTCGCCGTGCGTCTGTAGAGGAGGCCTGTCTCCAGGCAATAATGCCGGAGATGGGATGACAGACTGTCGTTCAAGCACCTCATTTCTACCACGCTGCAAACTGGGCTGGGATTGGCGCGCTACGTGCTCGCATTGAGGATGAGTCGCAAGGCACGTCCATCTCGCAGTTTTCGAAATTCGTTGGAGTCCAAGCTTACATGTTGAAACAGGCCACTGACCAAGGTTGGATTCAGGCGACACAAGATGGCCAGAATGCTCCCGTTGCGGAACTCGCGGGGCGAATACTCGTCCTCGATGACGACCCGCACTTTTTGAGGGTGTTGGCACGCATCCTTTCGGGTGAAAATTTCCTGGTTACCTCAGCGGCAGGGGCATGCGACGCAATGGAACTACTGAAAAGCGCGCAGTTTGACTTGGTCATCTCCGATCTCCGCATGCCGGAATGCGACGGCCTGAGTTTCCTTGAATCGCTCCGCCGGAGCGGAAACACCGTACCCGTCATCATCCTCACAGCCTATGGGGAAGTCGATACGTATCTGGAGGCCATGAACGCCGGGGCCACCGAGTATCTGAATAAGCCGATCCAATCGGATGAGCTGCTGAAAAGTGTGCACGCCTGCCTGCGCTCGGGGAAGAACCGGCGAAACAGGGCCTAGGGGCTGGCAAATCCGCGCATTTCGGCTTCTCTCATTTGTTCCGCGGCCCCACCCGTAACCATCAGCCGCCCGTCCCTTTTACCCAGTCCCCAGACCCTACTCCCTAGCCCCCAGTCCCTAGCTTTTCAGTTCGACGATCGTGGCGCCTGCGCCGCCTTCCTGAGGGGGAGCGAGGTAGAACTTCTCGACGTGCGGGTGTGACGCGAACATCTCGTGCAGGGTCCTGCGGAGGATGCCTTTGCCGAACCCGTGGATCACGCGCAGCCGAAAGTGCGCCGCCATGTAGGCTTCGTCAAGGAACTTGTCGACGCGCTCGCGGGCCACATCGGCCGTATCGCCGATAACGTTGAGTTCCGCCGGGGCCTCGTCGCCACGCCGCGCGGCCATAGCCGGCATCGCCGCGCCGGTTCCGCCGTGGACGATCCGCCGCACCTCGTTGCGCTCGAGGCGCATGTGCAAGTGCCCGACGGCAATCTCGACCTGTTCGTCGTCGGGAAAGGCCATGACCGTGCCGGGAGAGGATAGGTTGGCCACTCGCACCAGGTCGCCCACGGCCAGGGGCTTGTCCGCGGCGGGCTCTACGGTTGCCGGGGCGGCGCCGCCGATCGATTCCAGGACCTGCGTGTTCCACTCTTCCCGGACATCGCGCTTGAGCGCAGCCACCTTGCGTTCCAGGCCCTTCGAGGACTTGGGGCCTTTAGCGGCTTCGAGTTGGCGACGAAGCTGATCGATCATGTCCTCCCAACGCTTTTCGTTGGCGCGTAGCGTCTGTTCAAGCCGCGCATCCAGGTCTTTCAATTTCTGGCGGTGTTCCGCCTCTAGGTGTTTCTCCAGTTCTTGTTGCCGCGCCTCCTGGTCGGTCCGTTGCTGAGCCAACTCCCCCGTTTGCTTTTCGAGTTCCTCCCTCTGCTGGTGCAGACCCGCGATCAGGGCTGCCGCTTCCGCATCCGCCGGGTGCAGCAAGGTGCGCGCTTTTTCCACGATGCTGGTTTCGAGGCCCAGGCGTTGCGCAATGTCAAGCGCGCTGGATTTTCCCGGCAGCCCGCTCAACAGCCGGTAAGTGGGCTGGAGTGTCAACTCGTCGAACTCCATGGCCGCGTTGAGGGCTTCCGGCGTTTCCGCCGCATAGGCCTTGAGGCGCGAGTGGTGCGTGGTCACGAGCGTCATCGAGCCGCGCTCGCGAAAGTGCTCGAGAATGGCCACGGCCAGCGCCGCGCCTTCGTTCGGCTCCGTGCTGGTACCCAGCTCATCCATCAGCACCATGTCGTTTTGGCCAGCCACCTCGGCCATGCTCTGAATGTTCTGAACGTGCGCCGAAAACGTGCTCAGGTTGGCTTCGATGGACTGCTGGTCGCCGATATCCGCCAGCACGCGCCGGAAAACCGGCAGCTTGAACTCGGCCGCCGGCACGGGGATGCCCGCCTGCGCCATCAGCACCGCGCTGCCCAGTGTTTTCAGGGCTACGGTCTTTCCGCCGGTGTTCGGCCCGCTGACGATCATCATGATCTTGGGCGGCTTGAGTTCGATGCTGAGCGGCATGGGACTTTTGCCCTGCGCCCGCAGCGTTTTCTCGAGCAGCGGATGCCGGGCATCTCTCAGCTCGAGCGCGCGCTCGGCGCCGAACTCGGGGATGCAGGCGTCGTACTGGCGGGCAAATTCCGCCTTGGCAAAGGCGAGGTCGAGTTCGCTCAAAATGTCGGTGGCCCGGGTCAAGTCGTCGCGCCGCTCCCGGAGCTTGCGGCTGAATTCACCCAGGACGCGTTGGATTTCGGCGAACTCGCGGTCCTGGAGTTCCACTAGTTCGTTGTTGAGGGGCAAAGTCTCCATGGGCTCGAGAAACACCGTTGCCCCGGACGAACTCGCTCCGTGCACCACGCCCTGCACGCGGCGCTTTTCCTCCGCCCGGACGGGAATGACGAAGCGGTCGTTGCGAAGCGTCACCACCGCGTCCTGAAGCACGCCCTCGCGGCTGAGGTGGCGCAGCATGCGCTCCAGCACGGCTTGCACTTCGACGCGCAGCCGCTCAATCGCGCGGCGAATCCGCGCCAGTTCGGGACTGGCGGAGGAATCCACCGAGCCGTCGGGATGGATCTTCCCTTCCAGCTCCGTAACCAGGTCTCGGAAGTCCGCCAGACTGCGCGCCCACTCGTCGAGGCGCGCCAATGGGCACTTGACGAATCGCCGCTGCGTCTCGAGCGCCGCGCGCGCCACCTCCGTCAGCGCCAAGATTTCGAGCGCCGCCAGCGCCGCGCCCTCGATGCGCAGCTTCTCGAGCAATGGCCGCGGGTCGCGCAAGCTGCCCAGGCCCGGACGCGGACTCTCCCGCAGATATTCGCGCGCTTCCTTCGCCTGCTCCAGCAGGCGGCGGATTGCGTCCAGGCGCGTGTGGGGCTCGACCGCATCGAGAATTGGCGCAGTCAGCGGCCCCGAAAGATACCCGCCCAGTAACTCCAATACGGCGGGGAATTCGAGTACATCTTGAGAGAATCGATCAGCAGTGTCGGTCATGCGAAATCATAAAGCAGAAATTAGAAATCAGAAAACCGCGAAGCGAAAATCGGAAAGCGGATCTGTCGTGAAAATGCCCTCTCCCCCTTGGGGGAGAGGGTGGACCGCGGCGGCGCTTTCATCAGACGCCGCGGGCCAGGTGAGGGGGCTGGCGCGAACACGCTTCGACGACGTAGCGGCGGGTTTGCCCCGCCATGCGTCTGTTGTTTTCATTCCCCGATGGCGGCATAAAGCCGCCTCTACACTCTCCTAGCCTCACCCCGTCACTCGGAAGCTCCGCTTCGTTGTGCGCGAAACGAGCGTTTTTTGCCGGTTTTGCGCTTTGATTCGCATCTTGCTGCGCACAAGAACTGTCAAATCTTAGATCTCAAATAAAGGCATGTCATTTGTTTTCAACTACTTAAATGCATCCGTTCCGTCATTCTCGAATAACCCATTTGTTTTCAACTACTTCTTAGTTTCGTTTCAATAGGCCTTATTTTTTTTCAACAACATACTGGCTTCGATCGTGCTATTTTTTGTTATTTGTCGACTCCCGTTCCCCGCGCGCGCCGGCTCCGAACCGCTTTCCCAATGGTGCCGTCGTGCCCGACGCTCGGCTACGCCAAAATGTCTTCAATATGACCATGATAATAGGCTATCATACCTTCATCGGCTTGTCAAGCGGAAAATGCGTGGCGTCTCAATTTGGCGTAACGATCTGCTACTATTACAGTCGAGAGGCGCCGATCTTCCTGCTTTGAGAATCTCTGTGCCGAAGGCACCTTGGAGTGCGGCGGCTTGACGCCGCCTTTCTTACGAGGTCAATACCTTGCTCTTGGCCTGCGGAACGGCCTCGGTTGGCTCGCTGGTCCGTACGAATATCGATACGGCAAGGCGGCGTCAAGCCGCCGCAGTCCAAGGCGCTTCGCGCATTTTCATGGGTTCCGGGTGCCGTGGGCGGCGGAGCGAAACGCGCTCGCCAAGGTTGCGGCGGAGATCAAGCATCAGCTTCAGCCGGCGAAGTCATGAGCAAACATGCATTTGAGAGTATTATGCAGAATGGAATGGGTGCCAGGAAGCTGTGAAATAATCGCCGGCGCGAGGGTAGCGGCGGGTTTACCCCGCCATATCTCCTGCGTTTTCAGAACCGCGATGGCGGGATAAACCCGCCGCTACGATTTTTTCACAGGTTCCAGGCACCCTTCATCCGTTCGCCCTAATCCCTCAAGGCGACAGTGCAGTTGTGGAGGGGCTTGAAAAGGAAATAGGGGATAAGGGAAGGAATATCAATGAGTGCGGGTGTATTGACTTGCGAGTTGTGCGGCGGCCAGGATGCAAGCCGTCGCCGGAAGCGTGACCAGTGTCCAAGCTGCTTGCGGATCAAGGAGATGTTCCTTGCCGGCGAGCGCTTAAGCAAGATTGGAAAACGGCTCGGCATGACTGCTCAAGAGGTGCACGATGTTGTCGAGCGATTGAAACTAAAGCAGCTGCTCACGGCTTGCCCCGTGTGTGGATGGCAGGGCAAGATGGCGGGCCACACGCCGAGCGTCTGCGCTCGCAAGTTGCTGATCAGGGGTCTGAGTGACTCTGGCATGCGGGCGAGCGAGATCGCGCGTAGGCTCGGCGTCTCCAGGAATCTGATCTCTTTGACGAGCCGACGCTTGAAGATCAAGTGTTCTACCGCTAGAACTGAGGGGTGTCAGGTATGTCCGGTATGTGGTTGGGGGGGAGTGCTGGCTTTCCACAACCTAGAACGTTGCGCAATTTACTTACGGCTCAGGCAGAAGAGCGAAGCTGGATTACCCTGGCCCGTGATTTTCCGCGAGCTTGATATCTCGAGTGGTACCCGCTTCCATGCCCGCCGGCGAACGGGGTTAACATCCTCCAAAACTCCTAAATGAACCAGCGAGACGCAGCCATGAGCAAACAGGCATTTGAGGGCATTATGCAGGGCCTGGAGGAAGCACTTGCCTATTCCCGTGGCGACAAGTCAGCCGCTGCTCGTGTCGTCAACATTGCTGTGAAACCGAGGATAGAGGGTACCTGGAACCGTTTGCCCCGAGCGACCGGGACGAAAAAGCCGCAGACCTGAACAGCAGGTCTGCGCCACCTCCTCGACCGATGGCGTTTTCAAATCTCTTGTCAACAGCCTCCGGTCGTGCGAAGATGCGGCTGGGTAATCCCACTAGCAACGATTTCACGGCTCGGCAAAGCCGCAACCCAAAACAGATTCTTCGCTTCGCTCAGAATGACGTGTCTTCCTGAGCGAAGAGAAAACAGCGAAGGAGGTCACAATGAGACGAGCTGCGTGGTTCGCGACCCTTGGTGTGATAGCCCTGGTGTCTCTTGCCTATGCCCAGGACAACCCCGCTGCCCACAGGCGCCTGACCAACCAGGACATCATTGCCATGGTGCAAATGGGCCTTTCCGAAGACGTCATCACCGCCAAGATTCGCGAGGCGGGCGCCAGTGATCCTGGCTCGCTGAGCTTCGATACCAGCGTCGATGGTCTAAAGGCGCTGAAGGAAGCGAAGGTCCCCGATGCAGTCATGAAGGTAATGATCAATCCCGGCGCCGCGCCGGTCGCCGTCGTGGCAGTCGCCGCGCCCATGACGATCGATCCCAATTTGCCGCCACCGGAGGTCGGCGTCTACTGGAAGGACGGGGCCAAATTCGTTCTCATTCAGGGCCAGGCGCTCACCAGCATGAAGGCGGGCGGCCGAGCGGGGAGCTTTTTTACCGACGGCCTGCGGAACCAGCATTGGGACTCCGTCCTAGAAGGGCCGACTTCCAGGAACGTCGTCAGGGACCGCCGCCCCACGTTCTATCTCTACGTACCGGACGGCGACGATTCGTCCGATTACGTTCTGATCAAACTGAACAAGAAAGGCAACCGCCGGGAGTTCCAGGTCGGATCGTTTGGCGGGATCTCGGGCGGCAAGTCGGGCGTCAAGCGGGATAAGGAAGTTCCCTTTAAAGCGGAGCACGTCGGAATCAGAACCTACAAGGTCGCGCTCGAAGCTGACCTTCCGGTGGGCGAGTATGGCTTTTTCATGGGCACGGGACAATCCAACACCATGTCTGGCGCCAGAGGAGGTAACCGATCGGGGGGCGCTGCGGGCGGCCGCATCTACGACTTCAGCATCCTCGAATGAGAGCGCCAAACAAACAGGTCCGCGCTACTCACCTGCTGCGACTAGTGGCCTGTCGCAGAGTAAACGTTACTAGCATGGCTGGCATCTAAGTAGTTATGCCAACCGATGATGTATTGCTCACTAAAGACCAGCGCGTCGAACTAAGCCAGATTGCCCAATCGCGTTCGCTCCCTTCCGGGTATGTGTTTCGAGCCCGACTGATTCTGCTGCTGGACGAGGGAGCATCGTACAACACCATCAAGCAGCAACTGCAGACCACGGCACCGACCATCAGTCGCTGGAAGGTACGCTTCCTTCGTTCGGGCATCGACGGACTGGATACTCGTCATCCCGGCCAGTCGGCTACGGTGCTCACACCCGCGTTGCGGGCCAAGATACTGTCGGCCACCCGCAGAAAGCCCCAGGACGGCTCGACACATTGGAGTTGCCGCAAGCTGGCAGCGGTCCTCGGGGTCAGTAAGGACGCGGTGCATCGGACCTGGAAGGAAGCGGGGCTGAAACCGCATCGGTTGCAGCGCTACATGGCGAGCGACGATCCCCACTTTGAGACCAAGGCCGCCGATATTATCGGACTGTACCTGAACCCGCCTCGGCACGCGGCGGTGTTCTGCGTGGATGAAAAGACAGCGATTCAGGCCCTGGACCGGCTGGACCCGGTTCTGCCGCTTTCTCCCGGACGAGCGGAACGCCACGGTTTCGAGTACTTCCGCCACGGAACCCTCTCCTTGTATGCTGCCCTGGACACCGCCACCGGCCGGGTGCAGGGCAAAACCACGGCTCGCCACACCAGCCGCGAATTCATCGCCTTCCTCCGGGAAGTCGTCGCGCGGTGCCCCGGCAATCAGCAGATTCACATCATCCTGGACAACCTCTCCGCTCACAAAACCACTCTGGTACAAGAGTTCCTGCAGCAGAATCCACGGGTTCACTTTCACTTCCTCCCTACCTATTCGTCCTGGCTGAACCAAGTCGAACTCTGGTTCGCCAAGATCGAACGGGAGGTGATTGCCCGCGGCATTTTCACCTCGGTCTCCGATCTCGCCCGCAAGTTGCGCCGCTACATCAACGCCTATTCTGCCAACGCCCGCCCCTTTCGATGGAAGTACTCAGATCCCACTCGCCGCATCCACAGTAACGAATTCACTGCGACAGGCCACTAGTTCTTGCTGACGAAATTCCGCGTCATAATGCTGAGCGGCGGGAAGGGGCTTCAGCCCGGCCACGGAAAACGGCTAGTCATTGGGGGCTTTAGCCCCTGAAGGAACGTGGCTTCAGGGCCTAAAGGCCCAACTCGTTGGGCTCCCGGAGGCGGCGGGGCTGAAGCCCTGCCCTTCCAAAGCGCCACGTTATCACGGCGACTTCCGTCATTAAGTACTAGCTTTCGAGCAGGATCTTCATAACTTCTCCGTCTACTTCGGGAGCCTTGCAGGTGGAGACGGCGAAATCGTAGAGGGTGTTCACTGTCCCAACGGTATCCTGCGGCACGCCAACGGCGTCGAACGGGTTCGACTTGAGCAAGTTTTGCCAGTCGGTGGGGGCTACTGAGCTAGACATGCCGCTGACAGTGTAGGATGTGACCGTGAGTGAGATGTTGACAACGATGTCGAGAGCCTGCGAAGCAATGAGCGTGCCCTTGGCGAGGCCCTCCGTCTCAAGGGTCTTCAAAATGGGTTTCAGCGTCTCGATTTTTTTCCCGCCGCTTTCGGCCCGCGTGTACAACTCGTCGATGGCTATCCATTTCGCCATGCTGGGGATATAGAACCCCTTGGTCAGGAGCTTTTTCACTTCTTTCTCCGCCTTCTTGAGCGCTTTGTTGAAGTTATCATCCTGCCGGTCGAGTTCGCGCGCGGCAGGTTTTACCATGGCATAGAACCCCGGATCGTCACTCCTCAGCGCCTCGTTTTCCTTCAACTTGGCATCCAGTTGATCCGTTTTCTCGAGCAGTTCGGCCAACTGACCGGAAAGATCGTGAGCCTGAAAGCTCAGGTTGGCGAGCTTGTTTTCCCACAGGTCGACTTCGCCCATAATATCCTTGACGGAGGTGAGAGTTTTCTTTGCCGGATACTTCAGAATCGAGTTGAGGAAGAAGTTTGACGCGAGTTCCTTCGCCGTGTTGCTGGCCTTGCTGGGCGCCCTGGCGCCGCCTTTCTTGTAGCCGGCCGTGTCAGCCTGAGCCAGGGTTTCGAATCGCTCCTTTTCGGTGCCTCCCTTCTGATCCGTGAGTCCGTAGGATTTGGCGACAAAGGCCAGGCCATAGATAACGTTTCTCTGGCAGGCCTCGGCCTCCTTCGCGCAGTCGATGATGAACTTCACCATGGTCATTATCGATCGGTACAGCCCGACAACGGCCAGCGGCAGGCTGGCGCCGGCGGTTGCGAAAGCAACGCCCGCGGTGGAGGCTACGGCAGTGCCCAGTGCCGCCGTATTGAGCACCGCTTGCTTGGCTACCTTAAAGCGGTAGTGTGAGTACTTCTGTTGCTGGGCGGCAAGTTCGGCAATTTTCTTCGGTATCTCTTTTTCGCACTCGTCACAGATATTCTCCAGGCCCTGTTTGATCGCGTTCCGTAGCTCCTTCATTCTCAAATTGAATTGGGAAAGCTGTGAGTACCGGTCCCAGCCCCGGTCGATTCTATCGAGGACCGGGAACAGCCGGATCCCACAGAATTTGACAACTTCGGCTTTAAATAAATCGTGCAAAACACCCTGCAGCAGCGGATCTTTATTCACCAATTCCCACTGCTCGTCGGGCACCTCAACCTCCATCTTGATAGCTATCTTGGGAACCAACAGGTTTTTGAAGGGAGTTCTCTCAAATCCCCTGGCCTCTTTCAGGGCTTTTAGCAGTGTCCAATCTAAGACGGTGATCTTTTTCATGGCACATCCCTCCCGGAAATGGCAGAATCAACCTCGCGCTTTCGGAAGTTGGTGCCGCCCTGTATTATTGTCGTATTAGCCCGGTAGTACTATATCACGCCATGGCCGGCTGGGGTATCGAAGCTCAGACCTGTTTTCCAAGGTCCGCTGCTTTTGGGGGGCCCTTGCGCGCCGGGACGACACGGGGTAAATTACGGCCATGCCGCGCCTGCGGCAGGCTCGGCGGAGGGAAAGGCTACCTGGAAGCTGTGAAAAAATCGTAGCGGCGGGTTTATCCCGCCATCGCGGTTCTGAAAACGCTGGAGATATGGCGGGGTAAACCCGCCGCTACCTCTCGGCCGGAGATTCTTTCACAGCTTCCTGATACCCTTCACCCTTTTCCCTCGACGGGGAAGTGCAGATGGGGAGGGGCTAGAAAAGGAATAGCGGGTAAGGGAAGGAACTTCAATGAGTGCGGGTGTATCGACTTGCGAAGTGTGCGGCGACTGGCAGGATGCAAGCCGTCGCCGGAGGCCAGGCCATTGTCCACGCTGCTTGCGGATTAAGGAGATGTTCCTTGCCGGCGAGCGCTTAGGCAAGATCGGAAAACGGTTCGGCATGACTGTTGTCGCGGTGCAGTACGTGGTCAGGCGAATGGAATTGAAGCGGCGACCTGCGACTTGCCCCGTGTGTGGATGGCAGGGCAGGATCGAGAAACACACGCCAAGCGTGTGCGCACGCAAGTTGCTGCTCAGGACTTTGAGTCAGGCTGGCATGCCGGCGAGCGAGATCGCGCGTAGGCTCGGCGTCTCCAGGAATCTGGTCTTCTTGACGACCCGCCGCATGGGGATCAAATGCTCTCCCTTTAAGGCTGAGATTTGTCCGGTATGTGGGTGGCGGGGAGTGATGTCTTACCACGGCCCAGAACGTTGCGCATATTTCTTACGGGTCAGGCAGATGCGCGCATCTGGCTTCCGCCGGCGCGAGATTGTGCGTGAGCTTGGTGTCTCGCGCGCTACAGTCTTCGCCAACCTCAAGCGAATGGGGTTAACGGCCCGCAAGACTCCCAAGTGAACCAGCGAGGCGCAGTCGCCGCGATAAAACGAGTCGTGACGAAAGCGCCACCCGTGCCACCCGCGTTCGCCAGACAGTGGTGTACAACTAGATTTCTGTCGCCACACAACTTCCGGGGGTGTAGGATGCTCACCGGCGCGCGAGGTTCCAGGCGCGGGTTCACGTGTCGAGCATTCAGGAGAACCTTATGGATACATTCTTCCGAAGCTGGGATCTTCTAGGGCGCAGTTTCGCGATCCTGAAGTCGGACAAAGAACTTCTCTGGCTGCCGGTCATGTCGGCGCTCTACTGTCTGGCAGCGACCTTAATAATTTGCAGCGCAGCCGCGATCACAGTAGTGCTTCCAGCAATGCCACTGCATGATATCGCCCAGAAAAAAGTGCTGGGCCAACAGTTGCTGCCCTTCTTCTTTCTCTTTTACTTCGTCACGTACGGGGTTGGGATCTACTTCAATGTGGCGCTCGTCAGCATCGCGTCGGATCGACTCGCCGGCGGCCATGCAGTCCTGAATGATGGCTTGCAGACGGCGTGGAAGCGCAAGTGGAGCATCCTTCAGTGGGCGCTGCTGGCCGCGACCGTGGGGGTGCTCCTGCAATCGCTCGAGCGCCGCCTGGGTTTTCTGGGTCGCATTGTTACCAGCATCACCGGCTACGTCTGGACGCTCGCCAGCTTCTTCGTCGTTCCTATTCTCGCCGCCGAGGACATGGGACCCGCCGAAGCGCTTAGCGAATCGGCGGAGATATTTCGCAAGACGTGGGGCGAAGAGCTTGCGGGTAGCTTCAACTTCGGACTGATCTCTGTTGTGCTGGCATTGCCGGGAATCCTTCTTCCCGTGCTGGGGGCGCGGCTGGGGATGGGGCAGACAGGAATGCTTGCCGGCGTCGCTTTGATGCTGATTTACTGGATGCTTCTCGCCCTTGTCTGCTCAGCCGCTCGGGGGATATTTGTCGCGGCGCTCTATCGCTACGCCACAACGCAGCAGGTCTCGGACGGGTTTCACCGCAATGATCTCTCGGGCGCATGGCAGCGGAAAACGCTGTGACCCACCCGCGTTTCTCATGACGGCGTCCAAGTCCCGCCGTTGACTTGACCATCATGCCCGCCGACCGAGTCGGGCGCGGTATCCTGCGAAAGCAGGAAGGCGGCGACCAGTCCGTCCGGTGGGATGACCTCCGTAAAGACCATTTGTACCTCGGCCGCAGTCAGGGCCCGATTCCAAAACCGTACTTCGCGGATTGCGCCGAGGAAGAAGCTGTTGAAATCGCGCGTGGCGATCCGCACCGGCGCCGTGCCATGCACAGGAACGATGTTTTCCTTCGACCACGGCTGTTGGTCCTCCTGTGCGCCGTTCTTGTAAATAAGGGTGGCCTGCTGCCCGCCATCCGCCACGCCCACCACGTTAATCCACTCGCCCACCGTCACCGGACCCGGAAAATAAGCTCCGACTCCAAGGTTGACGGTTCCTCCTGAGGGAGCCGCCGGATTAAAGACATAGAAACTGATGCGGCTGGGCCGTGCCTCGGTGGGATCGTCGTTGTACATGCGAAAGGTCCACTCCTGCTGGCCGTCCTCCCCTTTGCCCAACCAGTGAACATAGGTGTTATCTCCCGCCCCGCCGCCTTCCGAGATGGGAAAAGAGAGCGTATCGGGCCGCATCCATGCCGAGACGGTCAAACTGCCTGTGGTGGCGATGCTGAATACCGTGTCGTCGGGGATCTCAATGTAATTGGTCGTAGTACCGTTGAACTGAAGGACGCTCATGGATTCATCCTCCTCATCCCAATTCGCATTTGCGACTTGCGCCGCCGCGACCTCGGGTGGCGCAGACGTGCTGCCTTTAGCATGTCTGCGCCCCTGCCTGTCAATTCAGTCGGGCGCATGCATCACGACAAAACACGTCGTGGCGTATGCGCCACCCGCGGACATTCGCCCGCATTACTGTTCCTATATGCTTTACACCAGCCCCGTTCCGAAAAAGCGTACCTGACCCCGCTTCTGCGGATTCTACCAAAGTGAATTCACCTTGTCACGAGCATTGCCGGAGTAGATTGCTTGGAAGCATGGTTTGATCTGGACCGCAAATCAATCAGCAAAGCGATGGAAATGATTAACTGCGCTGCCTGCAGGATCATCCAACTTCCGATCTCATGATTCTTGGGGAAGAGAATATCGGAGAAACCCCACAACACATCTCCAAAGGCATGGGCCAGCGTGGGGACCCAAATATTCCCGGACCTGATGTAAAGCCATCCCATAGGGACGACGACCAGGATGTTGTCGATCGGCGTCATGACGAATGGACCCAGAATGGGATGCTCGTGAAAGGCGCCCTGGAAATAGTAGATCGGCGTGTGCCAGGCACCCCAGATGATCCCGAGCAAAAGCAGGCCTCTTTCCAGGCCAAACTCCTTCACCAGTTTGCCCTGAGCGTAGCCCCGCCACCCGAATTCCTCCCCGAAGGCGAAAGGAATCGAGATCGCGGTGTAAAGGCCGACATTTCTGAGTATTCTAGGGAGGTGCGCGAAGGCGCCGCCGGGTGCCGATAGAACTGGCGCCACGGTGGCATAGCCGAGCCGGATCGCGATCGGCAAGGACATGAGCAGCCCTAGGATCGGCAAAAGGCAGGCCCAAAACCAATAGATCGGCGGGCCCACACCCCATCCTACCGACCCGAATGTCCGGCGTCGAAGATGAAGAACCACCGCGATCAGCCCGGGTATGAACATCAGGGCGTTTTCCGCCCAGTTGTTGGTTACCTTGAGGAGCGGGAAGCAGGCGGCAATAAGGCTTGTCGTAATTAGAACTGCCAGGGTAAAGAACAGGAGGTCGCGGCGGTCCTGATTCATCGCGCCATCATAACACGGGAAACGGTGGGAAAAGGTGTAGGCTTTCTGATCATAACCTAGTCAGGCGTTACCGGCAGACTCTCGAGTCATGCTTGTGGGACCGCCCCACCGCGCCTTATAATGCGTGCATGAGCTATCAGGACATCATCACTATCGAGCCGGGCAAGCGCGGTGGGAAGCCCTGTATCCGAGGCATGCGCATCACGGTCTACGATGTGTTGTCTTACCTTGCTTCAGGTATGAGCCACCAGGAAATCCTCGCTGACTTTCCCTATCTGACGGAAAACGATATCCTGGCCTGCCTGAGCTACGCGGCTGACCGTGAACGCCATCTCATGGTGGCACGGGATTGAAGCTCCTCTTTGACCAGAACCTCTGGCCAGAGCTTAAAAAGCAAAACTGCCCTCCACGCATGATACAATTGGCTCTTAGAACGAGCGGAGCGTGAGAGCATATGGCGCAGGAATATGTGGGAAAGCGGAACGGCGGTTACTATGTTATGGGGTCCCGTGTGTCGCTGGAATCGGTCATCTACCCGTTTTTGGATGGGGCCTCACCGGAAACCATTGTGGAAGAGTACCCGACCCTTTCGCTGGAACAGGTGTACGGAACCATCACCTTCTACCTGGCAAATCGAGCGAAGATCGAAGCGTACCTGAGTGAAATCCAAAAGTTGTGGGAGAACGCCCGGAAGGACCAATCCCCGATCCCCCCTGCTCTGCGCGAAAGGTTGGAGCGCGCACGGCGCCAGCCTGCCTCTGCATGAGAACCCAATTTCTGGCAGATGAGAATTTGCGCCGAGCAATCGTGTTCGGAGTTCGACGCCGCGAGCCCGGCGTGTCTTTCACCGAGGCGTTCGAGGCAGGTATTGTTGCGATGGCGGAGCCCGCCGTGCTCCGGGTTGCCGCTGACGAGAACCGCATACTCGTCTCACATGATGTCAGAACAATACCCCGACATTTCAGTCAGTTCGTCGCTCAGCATGCCAGCCCCGGGGTCATTATGATTCCACAGAAGCTCGCCTTGAACTCTGCCCTCGAAGATCTCGTAACAATCTACCGCGCTTCCGAGGCAGAAGAATGGTTCAACCAGATCCGTTTTCTGCCGCTTTGAGCCCTCCCGACGGTCGGCGAGATAAAAGGCAACGTCGCCGCCTCCGCGATAACCATCCCGCTGTAGGGGGACGGCTTGCCGTCCCCGCATTTACGCTGGCCCCGACGCGGGTAGTGCAAGCTCTCCCCCTACACCGTCAGGCTTAGAAGGGAGGACGCTCCGCCTTGGCGCGGGTTTTCCGTGCCGGCTTGGGGGCGGGTTTACGCCGCTTCACGCCTAACGCTTGCTCCAGCATTGCCTCGAGAATTTTCTTCTCCGCGTCGGTAACCGTCCGGGTGAATTTCTCCGGGCGCTCGCCGATAACAGATTGCAACCGGGCCAGCCATTCCAAAGAGGGGGCGGCGGGATGGTCCGGCAGGCGCCGGACGATTTGGAGGGCAGCGGCGAAGTCTGGGACAGCCCTGAAGCACCGCAGAGCATTCTTCAAGTCCCCGGCCTCGAAGAAGCTCTTGGCGGCCCCGCGCAGGTCACCCAAGCCTTCGTAGCAGACAGCTTCCAGTTTAGGATCGCGCCGCGTCACGTTAGCGAGCACTCTTAATGCCTCGTCGAAATACTGGCTTTTGACAAGCGCCTGGATTGCCCGCTGGCGCAATCCCTCCAAGCGTTCCGCGGCGTCAGGGACTTCCAACGCATCGTAAAATGCCGGGAAAAGCTGGAGAAACGCTTCGGTGTTCGATGGGTCTACCGGGGAGGCGGTCTCCAAGGTCTCGATCCAACTCTGGCGCTCGGCGGCAATCTCCACCAGAACCCAGCTTTCAAGTTCAGATTTGTGCCGGGGCAGAACCTTCGCGAAGTCGGCCAAAGCCTGGAGACGCTCGACGGAGGGGGCGCGGTGGACGCGTCCGATGGCGCGAATCACTGCTGCCAATCCCACCCGCCGCGCTTCGAGGGCAGCCTGAGCCGATTCCGCGAAAAGGTCCGGATTCCCTAACTCGGCGGGCAGGCGCGTATGGCGTACGCCGAGCAAAAAGCATATCTCCGCCAAGGTGAGATGGACGGCGTCTCGCACTGCCACGTCGGTAACAGCTGCGGGAGCGTCCAGCCTTCCGAGGAGCGTCGCCGCCTGCTGGGCGCGCGACCAAGCCATTTCCGGCTTGACCTCGAGATACTGTCGCGCGTCCGCCTGACAGCGCTGCACGCGCTCCTCCGCCTCCAGTTCTTCTTCCTGAAGCGTCTTGGTGATAGCTGCGGGGACGGATGAGGAAACCCCGGCCCCCAGCGCGCCCCCGTTGAGAAAGGTAAGACTCGCCGCCACCACCTTGTCTGAAGGGTTGATGTCCAGCCACACCAACCGCTCCCAAGGACGGCTCACCGCCACGCGCAATTGATCGATGGCCAAGCGCTTGCGCAACTCGAGAAGGCCGGAATCTGCGCGCGTCGGCGGCGCTGCCCCCAGAATCTGTCCGATCTGGCGGCCAGGGTCGATCACGCACACCGTGTGGAAGTCCAGGCCCTTCGCTTCGGCGACCGTCAGCACTGCCGCCCGCGCCGACTCTGGAATGAATGCGGGCACGGCCTCGTCGAGCGTGATGAGCGCCACTCCTTCGCGGGCGGCAAGCAATTTGAGCAACTCCTCGAGTTCGGGGCCCGGGGCGGCCGTGCAATAAAGGATTTGGTCCGTGGCGTCGTCTTCAATTTCCGCCTGGCTGGCGCCGCGCGGCCGATCCTCCTTGAGGATGAACGAGTACAGGTCCCAGATGCGGTTCACCAGTTCCGCAATCCGGCGTGGGCTGCGCAGGTTTGCGGTCAGCTTGTACTCTGCTGGAGTCGCCATCCGATAGTGAAGCAGATCGCTCAGCCAGGCCCATTCGAAATCGGTAGGACGCACAGTCTGGGCCTCGTCACCCGCCAGGACGAGTGAGGCGAGCGTCTTCCGCCGCTCAAAGGCGAGCGTGCACAGCTCAATCAGCACCAGCGCCTCGATAGGTGTCAGATCCTGTACTTCATCAACCGCCATGCAGTCGAAATTGAGCGGAACGCCCTCCCCTCTGCCCTTGCGCACTCGCTCCACCGCCCGCCAGGCCAGCGCCAATTCGGGGAAGTAACGGTCCGCCAGCGTCTCCGATCCGCGCTCCAGGCGGGAGGCTGCTTCCAGCGTTCCCGCGACGGCCTGGGGACCGATGAATCGCGTCCGGCTCTCGCGATAGACCTTATCCGACACACGCGGCTGCCGGACCTCCTTGAAGCGTCCAACGCTTACGGGAAGCGCCTGCCCCACCAGGTGTGCATAGATTTCCGCGAAGAGCGCCGTCAGGTTGTTTCCCCACGGCCCCAGGCTGCGCGCGTAGGGGCCGAGATCCTGGGAAAAGCGCTGCAGCATGTCCCTCTCCGGATTCACCGGTGCGCTCGACCCCAGAATCTGTCGCACCAACTGCGGGAACACCACCACCTCGAAATGCTTGTGCGAGGAACAGTAGCGGTCAAAGTAGTCGCGCGCCAAGGCCGCCAGGTCGCGTGAGTAAGTGACGTAGAGGATGCGTTCCGCTCCGCTCGAATCGGCCGCGTGCCAGAGCGCCGTGGTCTTTCCCGAGCCGGGATGACCCTTGAGCAACCGCACGCGTTGCCGCGCTTGCGCAAAGCGCGTTTGCGTCTGCGTCCATGGGGCGGGACCGTATTCCTCGGCGCGCATTTCGGCAACACTTACCGGCAGGTAATGCTCCGCCAAGGATTGCGGGGGGAGAAGGGAATGATTGTCATGATGACGAATCGCCCGGATGAATACCGCGCCTTCGGGACTTTCGGCAAACCCGTCACTTTCCCGAAGAGGAGCGGCGTTCTTCGGCGCCCACCAGAGATAGAAGTGGCTGCCCTGGCTGCCTCCCAAACGCGAGCGGCGCCAGCCCCGGTTCTCGCCATACGTGGGTTTGTAATGAAGCCGCCGCGGGTCCACGGTCAGCCGTTGCATCACGTAGGAGGCGCGCCGCCCGATCGCCGTGTTGCGCTCCAGCGCGAGCCTCTCCAGGAATTCCTGGTGGCAGAAGATCGGATGAGGGGACCTCCCGGTTTCAAACATCACGCCCAAATCGAGTGGTCGTTGGGTATCCATCAGTCGCAATCACCGACCAATTATTCTAGCACCCGATCCAGGTTTAACGGTTCAAATGTCAGGGCTAAAGCGCCCCAGAGGCAGGCGGCTCGAGGATAGCATCGAAATCAGGTGAGCACAGAAGAGAGTGCCTGAAACCGTTTCTCCCTGCCCATCTCTTATGAGTATTGGTACGGCTCCTGGCGATGCCGCTGCCCAAGAGTAGGCTTGACAACTCAGGTAATTGGCTGTATGGTAACGGTCATAGACCCCGAAATATAAATTCCCGCTCAAGTCATGGAGGAACACAAATGAGAGATCCAATCAGACTCACAGCGACCATTTCTCTGCCCACTGACTTCAAAATCGAGGAAGTCGTCCCGATGCGGACGATCGTCCCCACCCCACCCCCGAGTCTTGGGCCACTCGCCGCATTTGTCGGGAATTGGAGCGGCAACGGCTTCAACACCATTTTCCGGCCCGACAACTCGAAGACACCAACGGTGCTCCCCGTTCCCGTTGCCAGTGATAACATCCTTGAACTGAACCTCACCTCCGAAAGCCTGTCGTTTTCGCCAAGCCTCGGTAGCGTTCCTAACCGAGGGTCGAACCCGCAGGGCGACATCTTTCTCAACGGTGTGCCTTATCTGCAAGCTATCAACGATGTCACAACCGTCGGCCAGAGTATCGGCATTCACCTTGAGCCAGGTCTGTGGGTGATTGTTCAGCCAACGACCCATCCTGAGGAAGGGACGACGCTCGTACGCATGGCGTCGATCCCGCACGGTACGACGATTCTGGCCCAGGGAACCTGGACGTCCATAGCTGGGCCACCGACCATACCACCCGTCAACATCACCCCGTTCTTTACGGGGACGAACACGCTACGCCCATTCCCCAGCCAGACCGCCGCCACCCTAGGCACGCCTCGAATTCCACAAGATCTGACCGCCTTCATCGCCGCTGGCAAAATCACGCAGGCGATGTTAACCGATCCGAATACGGTCATTCGCAGTCACATCACCGGGCAAAAGATCACCGCCACCACGCAGATATCCATCTCCACCAAGCCAGCTCTGCCGCTATTCGGTGACGGCGGCAGCGACAACATCGCCTTTTTGCTCGGCGACAACCATACGCCGCTGCCTAACCAGCCGAACGCCCAGACGTTGCAGATGACGGCCACTTTCTGGATCGAAACTGTTGAGCACACCATTATTGTGCCAATCTTCAACCCGGGCGATCCGCCCCTGATCATCCCGGGCGAGCCGAAAGTTCCTGGGCAACCCGTGCCGGTGTTTTCCGTGAAGCCGCCGATTCCGATTCCGGTGCCGCGCCCTATTACGTTTACGTCCACCCAGATTCAGTACTCGCAGGAGGTCTTGCTGAACTTCAACGGCCTCACCTGGCCCCATGTTTCGGTAGCCACGCTTGTGCCGAACGACGCCATCCCAGTTACCCCCTCCGGTGGGTGGTAGGCAGCGTGGAGTTGCCTTGTTTTTGTGGACACCTCGACGTTAGATCAAGAGGCCGCAAGGACAAAGACTATTACCGTTAGGGTGCGTCCCGGAAGGTGGACATAGAGGTGTTAAGCAGAGCGCCGAAGACCTAAGAAGCAGGTTTGCGCCACCGGTTCGGCGGATGTTTAGCTTCTGGAATGGAGTGCGTGAATTGCGGAGGCTTGGTCCGCAAGCCTCCGCACTCACGATGGTGCGGCTTCCTGAGTGGGCGATCTCACTTGAATGTTGCGACGGAGCCATCCGTGTCCCTATCCGCGTCCGGATAGAACCCGACACCATCACCGCAGTTGTTAATTCCGTTGACGGCGGAGGTTCCGATGCCTTTTGGATCGTCGACCGATAAGAACGCTTCATAATGGTAGACGAATCCGGCCATCAGATTTGAAGTATCGCGTAGACTCTGACCACCTGGTCGTTGTTATTCAAGCCCAGCGCCAAATTTCTGGCCGACGCCCGAACTCGGCGCGAAGTTCACGAATCCGTTCACTTTGGCGCCATCGGAAAAGAATCCGACGATGTCACCCAGGTCGTTAACGCCGTTGATGAATGTCCCCATGACGCCAAACGCCGCTGTCTGGGACGAACCTGGGGCGTCAAATTGAGAGAATCTCCCCCGGGCGAAGATGAACCCGTGTAGGTTCCCATTGCTATCGGTGAATGAACCGACGACCTCACGTTGGTCATTGCATCCAAAAGCTGAGGTGCTGGTGACAGTGACGCCGTTGAGTTGGACATTAAAAGTGAGGAACGTCTCACCCAGACGCCCAAAGAAACCGTGATTGTTGCCATTGCCGTCCGTCCAAAAGCCGCACACATCGCCGTCGTCCGTGATGTTGCTGGCTTGGGTCGCAACGGCGCCGGGAAAGGTTGAGGGTGGAATCTCGATGAACTCCGACGCGCTCGGCGACTGTAGGTCGAGGTTGACAACGAAGCCATGCTCGTGGCCATTGTTGTCCATCCAGAATCCCGCCGCCTTGCCAAAATCGTTTATCCCCAGCAGATTTTGGACTGGCGTGGTGACGTTCGGCGTAGAACCTTCCGGGTCATCGACAGCGGATTGAACGCCGTTAGTATCCAGGAAGCCATGGGTGAAACCGCTCACGCTGTCCGTGTAAAAGCCCACGATATCCGGAAACGTCCTGCTGTTAATGCCGATCGCCTGTGTCTGCAAGGCGGTGTCACCCGTGGGCAAGTTAGTGAAATTCTCTACCGCGTAATGGTTTTGGGGAACCAGCACATAGCCATTGTTCGCAACTATCGCCCCATCGCCGAAATAGCCGACGATCACCCGTCCGTCGCTGATACCCAGCAATTGATTGAAGTTCACGTCGCCGGGGTTGTCGAGGACAAAGAACCCCTGAGTATTCGTCCCCGGTCCTGCCGCCGAAATTGAGGTTGAAACGCAGAGGCAAACCGCCGAGCAAACCGTCCAAAGAATCACCATCTTCTTCATGGCCGTTCCTCCTTGTTGGATTCCGATCCTGGATTGTCAGACTATCGTTCCATTCACGCCGATGGCTCAGCGCAGAGCGGGAAACGAGCCCGGCAAACAGTCGCTGTCGCCTTCGGCGCGGCTAACCTCGCAGGGTTAACTACAGAGTATCTTTACTAGATTTGGATAGCCCCAATCACAGTAAGCCAGATTTTTTGACGGATGTCAAGGCGTGGGACATGGGGGTGTAGCGCCGACCTTCAGGTCGGCAGATGCTGGCCTAAAGGCCAGCGCTACGCCGAAACTTGGACTCTACCGCCACGGGGGGGTAGCGCCGACGTGCGCTTGAAGGTTTGCACTTTCCTGACGAGAGAGAGTTGCACAGGGCGGCCGCGTGGAGCCACCCCTGCGAACATCAACCTTCCGGTCTACTTTACCGTGAGGCTTACGCTGGAGGTGTGCGCCAAATCCACGCTGGCGGGAACCGTCTTCCCCCATCACGCCAAACTGCGGCGTAAATCTACCCTGCGCCGTTCCGGTACCGATTTGCCCGCACGTCCCTCTGGCCCAGCTACATGGGCTCGTTGACTTTATGATGCGTTGGCATACGGTCTCTAGGATTTGGTTTGAGTTCGTTGCTTTTTCCCGAGGCAGTCCCCTTGGACGTTCCTTCATTCGTGGTAGAATCCCCCCATAAGTTTTTCAAAGTCCTCCACTGCCGCGCGAGGTGGCAATGCGATTCCGCAAAACGTCGACTCTTCTCATTGTGGTGTTAACTCTGGCTTTTGCTTCTGCTGTCTGGGCACAGCAAGCTACCCAGGAAAACACCCCCGCTCTCCGCTCGAGCCAGAAGGCTAACCAAGGGTTGAGGCCAGACTTCCCGCGTGCGCAGGAGTGGCCGTCCGCAATGCAAAAGCTTTACATGGACGAGAGCCATTGTCTGATCGGCCCTGAAATCCGTAGCGACAAGGATAACCCAATTTCCTGCTATTGCAGGGATGCAATCGCGGATGCCCGGTACGTGTATTTCACTTACCTTCTTCCGGGAAAGGACGCGAACCTTCACGGAATCTTCCTTACGTTGCAGCACTACGTTCTGGACGAGTGCAGTCGAGATACGGCTGAAAGACGTGACGCCGGCTTCATTCAAAAAAGCTACGCTGCGATAATGTCGGAGGACTGGAAATGGAGTGGCCCGGAGGTTGTGCGCATTCTCCCCTCTGATGAGGTGGTCAAACGGATAAGCCCGACTGGCGAACACGGTGCCGGGCGGTGGGTGCCCTATACGGTGCAATTGGTCTACCGCGATGCTCAGGGCCGTGTCACGCGGACGGAGGAGTACGCAACCCGTGAGTTCAGGCCGGTTTTTCCCGAAAAGCCTTGACGCACCGATTTCGCGAAGGGAGGGGACTTTCATGCTGTGGACTAAGGACGGCCTCGTCATGGCAACGATGGAGGTGCCCGCGCTACTCGTTCCGGTAACTCCTGCGTATTGGGCGCAACACGAAAATGACAAACTTTGAGTCGTACCGCAGCTACCGGCAGTTTGCGGTGTCAGTCCTGAAGCGTTGGAGGTACGCCAGAAGCCCCGGGCAAGCTGTCTTCTTGAAAGCAGTGCTTTCGACCAGCATTGCTCGGCAGGAAGTGATCAAGTCTGGTTTCAAGCTCTGGCGCGCTCAGTTGGGGCACGTTTGGCGCAAAGAGGATCTCGGAGGGGGAGTGGTTGAGGATCTACCAGAGCCGTTCAATATAGAACGGATGAAGCCGCTTCGTGACTGCGCTCGCGAGGGTCGAGCGAATCCGAAGGGCATTCCGTTCCTGTACCTCTCGACGTGTCAGAGGACCGCAGTCGCAGAGGTTCGGCCATGGATCGGCTCGTACGTGTCCATCGCCCAATTCGCCCTCAATCGTGATGTGCGCGTCGTCAACTCCGTGACCGATGACCACAGACTGATGATGTATTTTGCGGAGCCCGAACCGGAGGAGCGCGAGCGAGCAGTTTGGAAGGACATCGACCGGGCTTTTTCTCAGCCTGTTACTTCTGGGGACGACACCGCCGATTATGCGCCCACTCAGGTAATCGCCGAGTTCTTTCGGGAAAACGGTCTCGATGGCGTCGCTTACAGAAGCTCTCTCGGGGAAGGCCACAATCTTGCACTTTTCGATACGGAGGCAGCTGCGGTTGTGAAGTGTGGACTCGTTGAAATTCGCGGGGTGAAGCTGGATTTGTCACCCGTAGGTAATCCCTACTTCGTAACGGAGGCATCTCCGGAAGGGGGTGCGGGCGGTGCTTGAAGCGACTCTGCACCTACCGCCCGCAGCGTAGCCCAGGAGGCAGTAGTGACGAAACTACTATCCCCGGGAGTAGACGAAAAAGGATGCGGCAGATCACGTCTTGCTCTAGCCTCGCGCCTGCCTTTCCGCTAAGCCCTGATAAAATGCGGCCTTCCTTCTACCCGTCTTTTTGATTCGGTAGCAGAAGGTAGTGTCTCACTTTGAATTTCTAGTAGCCCTCCACTTCATGGACTATAATTTCTGCCGAATTCACGCCAGCCTGAGAGTCACCCCGGCGATGGAGGCTGGCGTTTCAGATCACGTGTGGGATTTAGAAGAAATCGCAGACTTGGCCAAGGGGTAATTATGTTCAGGCGTCAAATCCTACCTGTAAACGTGAATAGTACTTCCACGTACCAACCGATCAGAAGCGTTTCGGAAGGGAGTGACGGCGACCTCCTCGAAGCGATGTTCAAGATCTACTCAACCATTCCACCTGAGCCGATTTTGGACGCGACTTACAATGCGGGATGATTCTGGAAAGGCTCCACGCGGCGCGTCCCAATGGTGGTAGAATACGCCCCTATGTTCATAGGTCTGCGTGTTTGGTGGTACGAACACTTCGTTAAGCGGGAGGCATGGCCACCCGACGTGGTGGAGTATATCTACCGGTCTAGCCTTGAAATGCTGAAAAAGGCAAATCTTTCCCCCGAGCAACAGAGTGAAATAGCAAAAATTGAGCTTGCAGCCGTCTTAGAATCTGAGAATCTAGGTGGTGGTCTAAGGTCAGAATTGCTCGGCGATGCCTTGGAACGCCTCGGGGAAATCCCCCTTGAGGATTGCGCGAGTTGCAAGTGTCCTGTATTCACCCACGAGGCTATAAGGATTGGCGCGAAGCCTTACTGTAAAGACTGCGGAAACCGCAAGATGCGGCAATCCTAATGCCAAACTTCCCTGGTTAAAGTTCAAACTGAGACACTACCCAGGCGAGTCACGTTAGGGGAGAAACGGTGTATCGTGACTCTAGGCCTAGAGCCAACCCGCACCTGCCAATCGACCAACCCCCTGATTTTCCAATTCTTCTCCGCCCACGCCCTATGACCCCGAGGCATACGGTCTCTTGAAGGGGCCGACCCGTCCGACCTCAAATCCCCTGGAACTGATTTGACTTGGAAACGTTCCCGTCATCTGCAGGTCAAAACCTGCGGCTACTTACGGTTGGCCCCATTCGGGGCCACACGGTCAAGAGGTACCTTAGCGCTTGTGGGTGTTGGGACCGAGGGAGGTAAGGGTGTCAGGAAGCTGTGAAAAAATCGTAGCGGCGGGTTTATCCCGCCATCGCGGTTCTGAAAACGCTGGAGATATGGCGGGGTAAACCCGCCGCTACCTCTCGGCCGGAGATTCTTTCAC
>Ga0181532_10000110_pt1 | contig 79244 bp, 70 predicted proteins | sample PEATcosm2014_Bin_33_FD_119768 | JGI IMG/M metagenome (GOLD analysis project Ga0181532, IMG submission 119768) | Peatland microbial communities from MTU Mesocosm Facility, Houghton, MI, USA - PEATcosm2014_Bin11_30_metaG | ecosystem: Environmental > Terrestrial > Soil > Wetlands > Peat | place...
CTTGGGGATCGGCCTCCCCAAAGTTTATGAAATGGTGGGGACCGGATAGGCCTATGCCGAACGGCACTCCATCGGCCAACTAACGTGGATTCACGTGGCCGGTTCCCACTTTTTCTTCAGCAAGAAATCTGGCAAACACTTCATTGGATAGAAGACGTCCTCGGGCGGTGAGGCGCAAGGTTGCGCCGTGCCGCTCGAGCAAACCATCTTGCAGGCTTTGCTGGATCGCGGATTCGCAGACGGCCAACGTCTCTGGGTCGGGTTCTAGCTGAAGCCCTTCAATATCGATGCCGCGATTGAGGCGCAGACCGAGGAAGAAGCCCTCTTCTATTGCTGCCTGCGCGTTGACCGGAGTCACGGTGCGCGGCACGCGATTCATGTAGGCCTCAAGCGAGTCGGGAGTTGCGAAGCGGACGGACGAGGGCGCCCGTCCCTCCACAAACGGAATTCGCTTCAGCATGGAGTGCCCATCGACGCCGAATCCGACGTAGGGCTGGCGCGTCCAATATTTCAAGTTATGGCGCGACTCGTTACTCCGTAACTCGCTGCCGCACGACGGCGCGACGGCGCGGGCAAAATTGGAAATTTCGTACTGAGCGATTCCGGCGGCAGCTAACATTTCGCATGCCTGCTGGTAGAAATCCGCGGTCGCGTCGTCGTTGGGCACAAAGTGGGCATGGTAGCGGGCGCCTCCGGCGATCAGTTCCCTGCCCAGCCGCGAATCCTCATCGACCTCGAGCAGGTAAACGCTGGCGTGCGGAACACCCGTCGCAATCGTCTCCGACACCGAATATGCCCAGCTCTCGGCTGTCTGGTGCGGCAACCCCGCGATCAGGTCGATGTTGATGTTGGCCAGGCCAGACTCCCGCAGACGGCCGATCTCCTCGAGAACGATGCTGCGTTTGTGCAGCCGCCCGACAGACTGCGCTTCCTGATCGACGAAGGACTGCACGCCCAGGCTCACCCGGTTCACGCCACATTGCAGCAGCATCTCGATAAGAACGGGCGTAAGCGTTCCCGGAGCACATTCGACCGTGATCTCGGCATCGGGCGTTATCGCAAAGTGATTGCGCAAAGCGGCAAACAGGCGCAGCAACTGCGCGGCCTCGAGGATGGATGGAGTTCCTCCGCCCAGATAGATGGAATCGGCCGTTTCTTCGAACACGCAGCCTAATTCCGCCGCAAGCTGGCGCGAGGCGGCGATATCCTCGATCAGGCGGGCAACGTAGTTTTCGTACGCGGACTTCGAAAACACGTCGGAGGCGAAATTGCAGTAGCTGCACTTGGTCCGGCAGAACGGAACGGAGATGTAGAGGCCAAGCGGCATGCTGTTGTTCATTCTGCTACGGTTCATTCTATGGGATGCACCTGGCCGGACAGTGGCTTAAAATAGAGCGTCGGGGGCCGGCTAAGATAGGCGCAACAAATCGGAGGTGGACGATGAATAGCGCAAACATGAATAACGCAGATGTGAGCAACGACTCGATTGAACGTTTGTGCAACTCCTGTGGCAAGACTTTTTCCACTTTCCTGCACGAAATGGCCGACCAGAATGCCAAGGTTGTATGCCCTGATTGCCGCAAGAGCGCTGACTGCAGGCCAGCCAAAGCTACCAAGACGGTGGCGAGGACGCGATCCACCAAAAAGACTGTCTAGCGTGTTGCTTGCTTTTTCCGCGCCAAAAATACGGGCGGCCTCGAGGCCGCCCGTTCGTAGTTAGCTTGCCGAGTTAGTTTCCCTGCGGCGGTTCAGCCACAAAACCGGCGAAGAACGCAAGATTGCCGGGGTTGTTGGGATCCTGGAGCAGCAGACCGCGCGTGACCAGCGGCACCGCCGTGGTGAGCCGAACCTTTTTCCGTCCTGCCCGAGGGTTCGCCATCTACCTGGAATAGTGTTGTTTGGGGGTAAACTTTATTAAGGCAGTCTTTAAGGTTTAGGGTGATCGATTTCGTGTGATTCTGGATTTGGTTCTCTTGCTCGACCGATGGCCTCCAATCAGGAAGAAGAAGTATTAGGCAAAGCGTACGACGGCCGGCTGATGCGGCGGCTGCTCACCTATCTGCGTCCCTACAAATGGCACGTGGTGGTCGCGCTCGGGGCGATCATCCTGAAGTCGGGCCTCGACGTGCTGGGCCCGTTCCTCACCAAGATTGCCATCGATAAATACCTGGCCAAGTCGCCCAACTCACACTCCTGGATTGGCGACCGGCTGAGCAGCACTCCGCTGACCGGCATCGCGCAGATTGGCGGCCTGTATGTCGGAATTCTCGTCTTCACCTTCGCGCTGGAGTTCGTCCAAACCTACCTGATGCAGTGGACGGGACAGAAGGTGATGTTCGATCTGCGGCGGCAGATTTTCCGCCACTTGCAGCATATTCACGTCGGGTTTTTCGACAAGAATCCGGTCGGGCGACTGGTGACGCGCGTGACCACAGACGTCGACGCGCTGAATGAAATGTTCACGGCGGGCGTGGTCTCCATTTTTGAAGATGTCTTCGTGTTGGCCGGGATTATCGCGATCATGATGGAGATGAACTGGAAGCTGGCGCTCATCACATTTGCCGTGCTCCCGCTGATCATTTACGCGACCAAGATTTTTCGCGATAAGGTGCGCGATTCCTACCGCCGCATCCGCACGGCGATCGCCCGGATTAATTCCTATTTGCAGGAAGCGGTCTCGGGGATGCTGGTGCTGCAGCTTTTCAATCGCGAGAAGCGCGCCTTCAACAAATTCTCCGATATCAACGCCTCCCACATGGAGGCGTTTAAAGACGCCATCATGGCCTACTCGGTGTACTACCCGGTGGTCGAAATATTGGCGTCGATTGCGGTCGCCAGCATCATCTGGTTCGGTGGGAATGGAATCCTCGAAAACGTGAGCGTCTCCAGCGTGGCCATCGGATTCTCCCGGAAGAGCCTCCTCACCTTTCACATGGTGAGCAGCGTGATGACGCTCGGCGTGCTGGTAGCCTTCATGCAATACGCGCAGCGATTCTTCCGTCCAATTCAGGACCTGAGCGAGAAGTACAACATCCTGCAATCGGCGATGGCAGCGGGCGAGCGCGTGTTCAAGCTGCTGGACACGAAGATTGAAGTGACCTCGCCGGCGATCGCGAAGCAACCGCAAGGGCCGGGGCGAATTGAATTCGACCACGTATGGTTCGCGTACAACGCGGGGGAAACAGATCGTGTGCTGGCGGGGCTCCGCACCGCAGGGACGGGGCAAAGCCCCGTCACCACACAAGCGGCCGCCACGCCAACTTCCCGGGCGACGGAGCCCGATTGGGTTTTGCGCGACGTTAACTTTGTGCTGGAGCCGGGCGAAACGATCGCTGTCGTCGGCCATACCGGAGCAGGCAAGACAACTCTGATCTCTCTGCTGATGCGCTTCTACGACGTGCAGCGGGGAGCGATTCGCATCGACGGCGTGGATATCAAAGAGATGAATCTCGACGACCTGCGCAGCCGGTTCGGCGTGGTCTTGCAAGATCCGTTTCTATTCAGCGGAACGGTGGCGGGCAACATCCGGCTGGGGACGGCGCGCATTCAGGATGCGGACGTGGAACAGGCCGCCGAGGACGTTAACCTCGCCGAGTTCATCCGCACTTTGCCGGGAGGATTTAAAGAGGAAGTGCATGAACGCGGCTCGACGCTCTCGACCGGACAGAAGCAGCTGATCAGTTTCGCACGGGCGCTAGCGCACAATCCGAAGATTCTGATTCTCGACGAGGCAACATCGAGTGTGGATACGGAGACCGAGTTCCGCGTGCGCGATGCGCTCAACCGCATGGTGGAAGGCCGAACGGCGCTGATCATCGCACACCGGCTATCTACTATCCAGCGCGCCGACAAGATCATCGTGATGCACAAAGGCCAGGTCCGCGAAATGGGATCGCACCAGCAACTGCTGGCCGAGCGCGGCATTTACTACAAGCTCTATCAACTGCAATATAAGGATCAGGAGATGCCGGCTGTGGCTCCCTCGGTCACGGCGAACGCGGACGACTGAACGCTGGTCCATCGATCCCGTTACAATGTGTCCCGTGCACGTTCTCATCTCCGCTGGTGAAGCCTCGGGCGAAATGTATGGCGCGCAATTGATGGAGGCGATGCGCCGGCGGGCGGCGGATACTGCTAGTGTGGTGACGGGGCTCCGCCCCGTCCCGGCGGGGCAAAACCCTGCCACCACACAGGCTCTGCAGTTTGAATTCTTTGGTGCGGGCGGGGAGCGCATGCGGGCCGCCGGGTGCGAAATAATTGTCGATGCGAAGGAGCTTGCTGTCGTCGGCATCACCGAGATTCTCAGCCGTCTGCCGAAGATTCTTGAGCTCTATCGGAACTTGATTCGCTCGGCCGATGAAAAACGTCCGGGGCTAGCCGTCGTCATCGACTCGCCGGCTTTCAATTGGCGGGTGGCGCGGCAAATGCGCAAGCGCGGCATTCCGGTGGTCTACTACGTCTGCCCGCAGTTCTGGGCGTGGCGGCAGGGACGCGTGAAGTTGCTCCGCAAGTACGTCGACAAGGCGCTGGTGATTTTTCCCTTTGAAGAAAAATTCTATCGCGATCGGGGAGTAGACGCGACGTTCGTCGGCCATCCGCTGGCCGATTTGCCCGCGCCTGCGATTAGCCGCGAGGCTTACGCGGCCGAGAGTCGCATCGATGTCGCTAAGCAATGGATCACGCTGATGCCGGGCAGCCGCCGGAAAGAAGTGCGCATGAATCTGCCCACGATTCTTGAGGCGGCGGATCGCCTGGAGAACGATCGTCTGAAGAACGATCCGCTGGGAGAAGATCGTCCGCGCAGCGGTTATGAATTCCTGCTGCCGGTCGCACGCACACTGGACGCTTCATTTCTTCGGGAATTGATCGGGGTGCCGCACACAGGGACGCGGCAAGCCGCGTCTCTACCCAACATTCATCTGGTTCCTGAGGCTTTGCCGGCGCTCTTTCATTCGCGCGCCGCGGTCGTGGCCAGCGGCACGGCCACAGTCGAAGCCGCCATCATGGGCGTTCCATTCGTCATGGTGTACCGCGTGTCCCGGCTGACTTACGCGCTGGGCAAGCCACGCGTGAGGGTTCCTTACTTTGCCATGGTCAACCTGATCGCCGGGCAGGAGATCGTCCCCGAGCTGGTGCAGCACAAATTCACCGGGCAAAACATCGTCACCGAGCTGAACAAGATCATCCCCGACGGCGAGCCACGGACGCTTATGATCGAACGCCTGGCGGCGGTGAAGGCAAGATTGAAGCAAGGAAGCGATTCGGGCGCGCACCCTTCAGATACAGCCGCGGAGATCATTTTGCAGATGGTGCGTTAATTTGCCTTCGAATCAGAGCTACGATTGGTGAAGAATGGGCGTCCTCACCCCTTCAAGCTCAGCGCCTTGTGACAAAGTTTTGACGAAACAAATTTTGCCGACCCTTGTGGTCACAGCATCTTTTGCGGGAAAATCAACATCATAGAAATTGTAGCCCTGCCAGGAGACCTTACTTGAAGCTCTGCCACTCTCGACCGGCGCGCCGGGCGCACGGTTCAACGGTTGCCGTTTTTCTGGTCTTTTTTCTTGCCTTGGTCGCGAACCGGTCGGCGCTGGCCGCCGAGAAGACGCGCCTCCGCGCGGACGACTACCAGATCAGCGTCGAACTCCTGCCGCAGACTCACAAGCTCACCGCGCGCGCCACGGTCAAGGTCAGGGCGCTTGAAGACCTCAACTTTGCGACGTTTCAGTTGAATAACGCCCTGCGCATTACCAAACTCACGGACGCGAGCGACAAGCCACTCACGCCCGAGCGCAATACGCAGGAGTCAACCGTGCGCTTCGCGCTCAACAGCGACCTCGCAAAGGGTGCGTCCACCACCTTCACCTTCGAATACGAAGGCACGCTGGACAGCGCCGACGAGAGCCCGGTAGAGGGATTGAAGCTCGCGCACGTCGGCCCGGAGACCAGCTACTTGCTCTATTCCGGACTGTGGTTTCCGGTTGCGGGATACGGCATCAACCGGTTCACCTCGACCATCAGCGTTACCGTCCCGGCGCACATGGTAGTGATCGGCAGCGGGAAGGAATCTTCCGGTGAGCCAGCCACCGCCGCGAAACAGCCCGCGACTGCGATTGCGAACTCCAAGACGTACACATTCACGTGGGATAAGCCAAGTTTTCCGGGCACGATCATTGCCGGCACATTCCAGGAATTCAAGAGCGACGAAGCAGGCCTCGACTTGCACGTGTTCTTCAAGCCTAACAAACAGGACCTGGGCACGGAATACGCATCGACGGCGGTCAAAGCATTCACCTATTTCGTCACCCAGTATGGAATCGCGCCTTCGACACGGTTAAAGATCGTGGAACTCCCCGATGACACGGTGCCTTCGGCGTGGGCGCCCGAAATCGCGGCGCTTTCGAGCCGCGCCATCACGGAAAAGATCAACTACCGGTTGCTATCCAACACGATTGCCCATCAGTGGTGGGGCGTCTCGGTGAGTCCGGCTACGAAGGATGACTGGTGGATCACCGACGGCTTCTCGCGCTACTCCGAAGCTCGCTACGTAGAGAGCGCGGCAGGCGAGGCGGGGCTCGAGGAAATGGTGAAGGAAATGTCGGTGGGCGCGCTCGCGTATGACAGCGTGCCGCTTTCGAGCGCCAACAAGCTGGACTATTTTTCCCCCGAATTTCAGTCGCTGGTGACCGACAAGGGCGCCATGATTCTGCATATGCTGCGCTGGGTGGTCGGCGAGAAAGATTATTTGAAGATCATGCGCGACTTCGCCACCAAGTACGCGGGCAAATCCGCCAGCACCGATGATTTCCGCGAACTCAGCGAGCAGGTGTCGGGACAAAAACTCACATGGTTCTACTCCCAATGGATGGATTCGACCAGCGCCCCTGAGTTCAAGGCCAAGTACACAATCTACCGGCTGGGTAACAACAAGGGCTTCCGGATCGTGGGGGCGATCTCGCAGGATCTCGATCTGTTCCGCATGCCGGTAAATTTGAAAATCGATACCGATGGAAAAACGGAAGAAAAACGCATTGAGGTGGTAGGCACCGATTCTCCGTTTTCGGTCGAAACCTTTGGACGCCCGCGGCGGATCGCGGTTGATCCCGAAAACCGTGTACTGACCAACTCCAAGGACATCAAACTGCGTTCCTCCATCGTGCGCGGACAGGGTCTGATCCAGCAAGGCGACCTGGCAGGAGCGCTCAGCGAATTCAACAAAGCGCTCGAAGTCAACAAGAACAGCTCGTACGCTCACTACCGGATCGCCGAAGTGTTTTACATGCAAAGGAATTATCAGGCGTCGGCAAACGCCTACCGCGAATCGTTGAATGGCGACGGAGAGCCGCGATGGACCGAGGTTTGGAGCCACTTGCAGCTGGGGAAGATTTTTGATGTAACCGGCCAGCGCGAACGCGCCGTCAATGAATACCGCCAGGCCATCCAGACCAACGACAATACCCAGGGCGCTCTCGACGAAGCGCGCAAATACATGCAAAAGCCCTACGAGCGGGAAAAGGGAACCTAACCCTGGTAGAGACGCGGCTTGCCGCGCCTCGGCAGTGCCTCGCTGCCTGAGACGGGGTAAACCCGTCTCTACTATAAAGATTGCTAAACGAAAAAAGGGGGCCCGTACCACCAGGCGAATAGCGGTACGGGCCAGGAGGGAACGATTCAGAATATAAGGCAGTTTCCAAATAATGTCGAGTAAGTTTATAGACTTTATTTAAACACCTGCATCTCGTTGAGCGTCACATACTTACTAACCTCCGCACCGCTCCGGTCAGGCTTTCACCCCGTCAAATCCCTTGCGCCGCTGCTCGCTGTATCGGTGCAGAGCATCCTCGATGATGGGGTACGCCTTGGATGCCGGCTGGATTTCGTCCACTTCGACTGACTTGCCCTCCAGCTGCTTGTAGTCCTGAAAAAAGCGGCGCAGCATGATCAAGCGGTGCGGCGGCATTTCCGCCGCTTCCCGGTAGGCGTTGAACTCCGGGTCTTCGGTGGCGATGGCGATGATCTTGTGATCCTTCTTCCCAGAATCGATCATGGTCATAAGCCCAATGGCACGCGCGTGGATGATGGTCAGCGGAACCACGGTTTCCTGGCACAGCACGAGAAAATCGAGCGGGTCGTCGTCTTCGGCAAGCGTCTGCGGAATGAAGCCATAGTTCGCGGGATAGTAAACCGCCGAGTACAAGATGCGGTCGAGCTTGATCAGGCCGCTGGTCTTGTCCAGTTCGTACTTCACGCTGGAGCCGAAGGGAATCTCGATGACGGTGTTGAACTCCTGCGGCAGCTTGCTGCCGGGAGTTACATCGTGCCAGGGATGGATCATGGAATCAGACCTGCCTCTGTGATTTCGCACATGCCGCTGAAAGAATTGTAAATGCAGTGCGATGGGGGTGTGGCGCGGACACTCTTGTCCCCGAACCTGTGAGTCTTGACCCGGACTCAGCCGACGCGTACAGTTTTCAAGCAGGGGTGGGGTGTTTTCAATGTCGAGCGAAACGGGCAAGTATCTTAAATTTGGTTCGGTAACTGTATTGATTCTTCTGTCGCTTGGCTACCTTGCCTATACCGGCGTGCAGGAAAGCAAGAGCTATTACGTCACCATCAAGGAATTGAACGGCATGGGGAACGAGGCTTATTCCAAGCGTCTGCGCGTGGCCGGAAACGTGGTGCCGGGTTCGATCAAGCGCTCCGGAACCCGTGTGGATTTCATGCTGAAGGAGAATGATCTCACGCTGCCCGTTTCCTATACCGGGACCGAAGCTCCTCCCGACACCTTTAAGGACGACTCGCAAGCCCTGGCCGATGGCAGTTTCGGACGCGACGGAATTTTCCACGCCAAGCAGTTGCAGGCCAAGTGCGCGTCAAAGTACGCGCCGCAACCCGGGGCCACTCCAGCGGCTGAACCCGGCAAGAGCATGTCGCAGAATCAGAATTCGGGATGGCGCAGCGGAATGAACAATTGATTTCGCGGGCGCTCGCCTGGTTTACAATCAGCCTCGCGAGATTTTTCTTGCCATGAAACACCAGAAAGGGTCTGTCCAATTATTCATTCCTGTTGCTTCAATCGTGGGCCTTTTGCTGTGTGTAACCGCGACATCGCAGGATCAGCACGCTACTAAGACATCCTCAGAACCGCAAGCGATAGAGCCTCCCGAGCATCCCATCACCGAAGAGCAGCTGCGCATGTATTACAACGTTTGCCACATACCTTCGCTCTCTCGCCAGTTGACGCACGAGAAGATGGAGGTACAGCGGAAACAGCTCCCGGAATGGTATATCCAATCGGTGTGGGACGAAATTGAAGATGCAGTCGATAATATTGACCTCCCAAAGGTAGCGCTGCCGGTGTACCAGAAATACGTTAGCGAGGACGACGCAAATTTCTTGATCAGGTTTATGGCTACGCCTCAGGGCCAAGAGATGATCCAATCCGTTTTGACAAAAGATGCGCAGGCGCAACATGCCGGTACGGCTCCCCTACAGGCACGCGGCCAATCTATAGCAAAGCTCGCCCGAAACGAAGGGCAGGAAGTCGAGCGCATCGTCTCCGGCATGAGTCCTAAAGATTTGCGCGACCTTGAGTCGCGTTCCCCCCACCTGCAACAAATGCAACCAGTTCTTACGCAAATGAGGATGGAAACTGGGCAAGCCACGATGGACGAGCAGGTGAAATTGACGAAGGCAATCATAGCCAAACATCAATCGGAACTAGCTAAGGCCAAGCGTAGCTATGAGGCCAGTCATGCGTCGGTACCGAGTTCCCAGGCTTCTCAATAGACATGCTGTCGTACCCTTGCTCCCTTCACAATCCTGATGAACAATCTGATTGAAGCCGCGACCGTCCCCGTCATTACCGTCTCGAACCTGATCAAGCAGTTTGGCCGTTTTGCCGCGCTGCGCGGCGTGACCGCGGAATTTTCCGGCGGCAAGCTCTATGCCATTCTCGGCGACAACGGCGCCGGCAAAACGACACTGCTGCGCACTCTGGCGGGACTCAACCAGCCCTCGAGTGGCGAGTTCACGATCCTCGGCGTCCGCAAGTTTCACGACATCTGCCAGCAGGTGGGCTACATGGCGCATCCTTCCCTGCTCTATGACGAAATGGGTGGGATGGAAAACCTGGAATACTTTGCCCGGCTGTACGGCATCACCAGCCGCACACGCTGCGCGGAAGTCATCCGTTCGGTCGGCCTCGACCCCGATCTCGTCCGCCCAGTGGGCCAATATTCGCAAGGCATGCGGCAGCGAATGTCCTTGGCGCGGGCTTTGCTGAACGACCCCAAAATCCTTTTGCTCGATGAGCCCTTCTCGAATGTGGACCTTCATTCCGCAACGGAAATGGTCCGTCTGCTGGCCCGCACCCGCGATCAGGGCAAGACACTGTTCATCGTCACTCACCAGGCGTCGTTGCTTGAGGGCGCGGCCGACGAGTTTGTCTGGATGGAATTCGGCAAAATTGTCGGGCGTACGCGGGAACTGAAACGGCCGGAGATTTCGGGAGGGATTTCAGCAGAAGGTTCGCGGGAGAACGCACCATGATCCCGCCCACAAGAAGCGCGCCCACCGGCATCACCCGCGTCACGCTGCTCAAAGACCTGCGCCTCGAGTGGAGATCGAAGGACGCCATCAACTCCATGCTGTTTTTTTCTTTGCTGGTGGTGGTGGTATTCAGTTTTTCGTTCGATCCGAGCGCCGAGGAATCGCGGCAGATCGCCGGCGGCCTGGTCTGGGTGGCATTCCTCTTCGCGGCGGTCGTGGCGTTGAACCAGACCTGGGCGCGCGAAATTCGCAACCAGGTGCTCGATGCCTACCGCGTCTCCCCTGCCCCAGCGAACTCGCTGTTCATGGCCAAGACACTGGGCAATTTTATTTTCGTGAGCGTGCTGGAAGCGCTGATGACTCCGTTGTTCATCGTGTTCTACCGACTGCGCTCGCTGGGCCCGGTTTGGCAATTGCTGCTGGTCGCAATGTTCGGGACATGGGCGCTGGTGGTGAACGGAACTTTTTTCGCCGCCATGTCGCTGCGGACGCGCAGCCGCGAGATCATGCTGCCGCTGTTGTTATTTCCGATTTCGATCCCCGCTCTCCTCGCCATGGTGCAATCGACCACCGCCATACTGAACGGCGAAGGCGCGCGTTTCTGGATCGTGTTGCTTGGAACCTACGATCTGGTGTTTACTACGGTGTGTCTGCTCTTGTTTGAAACCGTCTTGAACGCAGAATGAGAAGAAATTGAGACATTGAATCATTGAGGCATTGAATCATTGAAAAGCACAACGGATCGAGCTTTTCAATGACTCCATGATTCAATGACTCAGTGTCTCAATGACTCAATGTATAAATGACTGAATGATTCAATGAAGAAACTCTTCCCCATCCTCAGTGTCCTGACCGCGATTCTGCTGAGCTATGCGTTGTACATGGCCCTGGTCGGTGCTCCCACCGAACGGACCATGGGCAATGTGCAACGGATTTTTTACTACCACGTGCCTTCGGCCCTGATTGGATTCACGCTTTTCTTCGTCAACTTCGGAGCATCGGTCTTCTATCTGATCAAGCGCAAGCCTGCCGCCGATATCGTCGCGCTGGTCAGTGCCGAAGTCGGCGTCGTTTTCCTAACCGTCAACTTGGTCACCGGCCCGATCTGGGCGCGTCCGGTCTGGGGGATTTGGTGGACCTGGGACATGCGCCTGACCTCAACCCTGGTGCTGTGGCTCATCTACGTGAGCTATCTTTTTCTGCGCCGCTTCTCCTCCAGTGGAGAGACGCCCATGCTCGCCGCCGCCCTTGCCGTTCTCGGCGCGCTCTGTGTGCCCTTCGTTTATTTTTCGATCTGGTTTTTCCGCACCCAGCACCCGCAGCCGGTGATGGGCGGAGGCGGATCGATTGATCCACGTATGCTGCACGTGCTGCTCCTCAATTGGTTCGCTTTTTCCTGCTTTGCTTTTCTCGTTTGCTGGTCGCGCTATCGCCTGGAGAGATTGCAGCGCGACGTCGACCAAGGCCACGCCATGGAATCGCTGATGGACCCTCGCGGGAGTGTGCGATGAGCGGGAACGGATACCTTTTTGCAGCCTACGCCGTCACCTGGATCATCCACATCACCTATTTGGGGACGATCGTCCGCCGCTATAAACGGCTGCAGGGCGAGATCGAGGCCTTGAAAAAACCAGGTGTCAGGTCTTAGGTGTCAGGTGTCAGGAAACCCTCGAATACGTCGAATTTCAAGTATTCGGAAACCTGGAATCGCAGACGGAGCGGTTGGGTCGAATTCTGAGCGGTCTGATCAATCGCTTCCAGCCGTCAATTGAAAAGATCTCCTGAAACCTGAGACCTTGGACCTGAGACCTTTTTCTTTGCAACCATTTGTCCCTGTTTCGGCTTCTCAGTATGCGGCCCGTGCTGTCTGTCCCGCTTGACAGCGTATCTGTTGGATGTAAAAGTATTTATTTGGTTCAAACCCAGTTCTGGTGACAGGTACGCATCCGCTTCCTCAGGGAGTCGAGGGGCAGCGGCGTTTGTGTGCCATTCTTGTTCTCACCCCGCGAAATTGGGAAATTGGAGGAGCTTCGTGAATCGGAATTACCCTGTGTCGGTAGGAGGTTCGGTGAGACGTTCGGTGACAGCAGGAAAGACGGGACAGACAGGAAGTTGGATGAAGGTAGCGTTTCTGGGGACGGCAGTGCTGGCCGCCGCGGCCGCCGTGTTCCATTTTGGAAGCGCAGTACATGCCGCCAGCGCCGGCGTAACGCCAGACGCCCATAAGACGCTTTCTTCGAAGGCGATCTCGCTGCCGCTATTCTTCGAGCCGAACCAGGGTCAGACCGCTCCTCAGGTCAAGTTCCTGGCCCACGGCGCCGGCTACGGCCTGTTTCTGACCGCCGACGAAGCGGTGCTCCAACTTCAGCACGCGGCAACCAGCACTCAGCATTCAGCGCCCGGCTCTCAGCTCTCGGCGCCCAGCTCTCAGCCTGCGTCCAGTGCGGTGATTCGGATGCGGCTTGAAGGGGCCAGCGCCTCGGCTCGAGTTTCGGGCACTTCGCCTCTGCCGGGGAAGAGCAACTACTATATTGGGAGCGATCGTTCCAAGTGGCGGCGTGACATTCCGCAGTTTGCCCGCGTGGAATATCAAGCGGTTTATCCTGGCGTGGATCTGGTTTACTACGGCAACCAGGGACAGCTCGAATACGACTTTCACGTCGCTCCGGCCGCCGACCCGAGCCAGATTGCGTTGAGCTTCACGGGTGCCTCCGCCCGCATAGTTCCTGGCAATGATGCGGGCGCTTCCGGCGATCTCGTCCTCTCGACCGCCAATGGAGAGGTACGCTTCCACGCGCCTCGTGTCTATCAACCCGCCGCACCCCAAACCGGAGAATCGTCAGGAAATGCATCGGGCAAGGCCGAGAAAACAATCGCGGGAGCTTTCCGCCAGCTCGCCGGCAACAAGATCGGCTTCACCATCGGAGACTACGACCCCACCCGCGAACTCGTCATCGACCCGACCATCAGCTATTCCACCTACCTCGGCGGCAGCGGAACCGAGAGTTTGGTGCAAGTCGCGGTCGATAGCGCCTTGAATATTTATCTCGCGGGATCAACCAACTCAGTGGACTTTCCGGTTGTCACCGGCGTGATCCAGCCCTGTCTCGGCAATCCTGGATTTATACCAACCCCGACCTCGCCCTGCCCCGCCAGCACAGCGCAGAACATATTCATTTCCAAGATCCAACCGGCAAACTTCGGTACGGGCACGCCGGAGTTGGTGTATTCCACCTATCTGGGCGGTTCGGGAACTGACAGCCTCGCAGGAATTGCGGTCGATGCAAACAACGACATCTACGTTGCCGGTTACACCAATTCGCCCAACTTCCCCACCACCACCAATGCGTTCCAGCAAGGCCCTCAGACTGGAACCCACGGATTCCTCAGTGTGATAGGCGTGACCGAGACTACCACCAACCCCCCGGTACTGGTTTACACTCTCTCCTATTCCACCTATCTCGCCGGCAATGGTGCCGATCAAATCACCGGGCTGGCGATCGACACCAGCAACCAATACGCCTACGTCACCGGCAACACCACTTCCAACAACTTCGCCAGCAACAGTCTGCCATTCCCAGCGAACCCCAACAACGCCTATCAGTTGGGGACGAACGCTCCACTGACCCCTCAGGGCAACCCCCAGCCGGGCTACCCTCAGTTCTTCGCCACTAAGATCAACACCACCGGCAGCGGTGTCTACAGCCTGATCTACTCCACCTACTTCGGTGGCGGTTACACGCCTTCTGGCGCGACTGTCGTGGGCGGCGGCATTGCCGTGGACGCCTCCGGCAACATGTACATCACCGGCACGACCAACATGCTTTCCGTGCCGGGACCAAACCCCGGCGAGGTACCGTTTCCGCTCCTCAACGCGCAGCAGTCCTGCCTCAATCAGCCCCCCAACATCACCTCTTGTACGGCCTCGACCGCTACGGACGCTTACGTTGCCAAGATCAACCCGCAGAACTCGGGCCAGAACTCGCTCGTCTACTCCACCTATGTAGGCGCGGAGAATAACGATACCGGCGTAGCCATCGCTGTGGACTCATCCAGCAACGCCTACATCACCGGAGGGACCTACTCGTTGGGATGGGTATGTAGCTGCTCCGAATTTCAGCCTACGCATGGCGGGGACAACAATACCAATAGTGACGCCTACATCGCCAAGCTTGGCGGCCAGACCGGATCGGTCTATCCGCTCAACTACTTCACCTATTTGGGCGGCAGCGGCAACGACTTGGGCAATGCCATCCAGGTGGATTCGTCGCAGGCGGCTCATGTGGCGGGTAATACAGCATCTCCGGATCTGCCAGTGACCCAAAATGCCCTTCAGGGATACGGCGGTAACGGAGATGCCTTCGTCGCGCTGATTTCTACCTCGGGGGCTGCCGGCGATTACCTGACCTATCTGGGCGGCAGCCAGCAGGATCAGGGCACCGGAATTGCACTCGACATCTACGGGTCAGCCTACGTGGGCGGCAACACCCAATCGACGAATGTAGCGGGCTTAAACGCGCCGCCAAATTTCCCCATTTCTGCAACTGCCTACCAGAGTCAGCTGCCTGGGCCGCAGGCTGCCTTCGTGAGCAAGATCGGCGCCGTCAGCACATTGTCCGTGACGCAAGATAATTCCAGTCCGTCGCCCAGCCCGGTCGCGGCCGGAACTCAGGTCGCATTTACCTTCGATATCACCAACACCAATGTAACCGGAACCGGTTCTGGGACCGACCCCGCAACCCTCGTGATTTTTAACGCCGTGGTGCCTACCACCGGAAATGCAACCAGCCCTACAGCCAAAGTCACCAGCGGCACGGGAAACTGCACGTCAGTGCAAACAGGAGGAATCATCTCCTGCTTTATTCCTACTCTGGCGGTGAACGCAGTGGCCAAGGTCGAAGTTGACGTGACACCGTTAATCAACCCTACGCCTCCGACGCCCACCCCCACGAGCGTTGTTGTGACCGGCACCGCCAGCGCCAACGGCGGTCCATTTGTTGCCCCCACGCCGCAGTCTGCTAACGTCGTCGACTTCGCGGTCTTGGCCGCGCCCGGATACCAAGTTGTTAACGCTGGACAGCCAGCCACGTACACCCTCAATTTTTGTCCCACTACCGTGAGTATTCCGCTTGGAGGGTATAGTGGCACCATCACCCCAAGCCAGAGCACTTCGCCTTCAATAGTGACCTCACCCGCTCCCACCTTCGTTCCCACCAGCGTCACGCTGGCCGGGGCCGCTTGCGCAAACACCGCGCTGACCATCGCTACCGTGGCCCGCCCGATCAGCACCAGCAGCCTATTCCGCCCCGGCTCGTTCTATGCTGCATGGCTCCCCATCGGCGGCCTGAGCCTGGTGGGGCTGGGTATCGGCGCCGGTCGAAGACGTCGCCGCTGGTTGGCCGGAGCCGTCCTTGGCCTGATGACAGGCATCATCCTGCTGTTGCCGAGCTGCGGATCAGGCAGCACCAGCGCTACCACCCCCGGTGGCACCGCCGCTGGCACCTACACCATCACCGTTGTCGGCGCGGCGGCTGCGGGAGCGTCACACAGCGCCCAAGTGACATTACGCGTGAACTAGGGAACGGTCCTCGATGGCAAGCCTCCGCCCCGGCGGAGGCTTTTTCTTTGCGCCAGGTGGAATCCTCCGTAAACCCTTGCCAACAGAGGCAATCGAGTTCTTGACAATATTTCATATTGCGATATCATTATCGCGATCTGTCATATTTGATCGGACAGCCATGACGCTGGGAGAAAAAATCCGCTACCTCCGCGAGGTCGAAGGTTCCCTTCGCGGCTTGAATCGCCCCCTCACCCAGCAGGAGTTGATGAAGGGCATTCGCGCCGAGACGGGCAAGACCATCAGCCAGTCCTACCTCTCGCAGATTGAAGGCGGAAAGCGTCCCCATATGACGCAGTCGTCGCGCACTTTGCTGGCGCGTTTTTTTAAGGTGCATCCGGGCTTTCTGGTCGACGATCCCGAGGGCTATCACACGGAACTCGTCAGCGACTTACGTACCACCGAAGGTCAGCTCGACGTCTGGCTCTTGCAGGGCTCGGAGCGATTCGCCAGCGACCCCGAGGTGAGCGACGTTCTGATCAAGGTGGCGCGCGACAAGGACACGCGGCGCAGCCTGCTGCTGCTCGGTGAAATCCTGAACACGCCCGGGCTCGCCGACCGTCTGTTTGAAGCTCTGCGGCCGGAACCAGCGCGCGGCGCCGTGACCGGGAGGCGAAACCTATGAATTGGAATCTGACGCGGGCTGATTTTTATTTGACCTGTTTCGCCATTGGTTTTCTGCTTAGCGCGATTTCGTTCATCGCGGGTGGATTGCGCTGGCATCTGCATCTGCCGCACTTTCCGCACGCGGGCGGGCAGGTTGCCGCCGGACACGCACCGGTGGCGCATGGCGGCACGGGCAATGGCGCGGCTACACATGCCGGCCACGAGGCGCCGATGTCGCCGTTCAACTTCGTTACGCTGACGGCGTTTCTCGCCTGGTTCGGAGGAACCGGTTTTCTGATCACGCGTTTTTCGAGCATCTGGTTCGCGCTCGGATTGCTGATCGCCATGGCGGCCGGACTCTTCGGCGCCGCCGTCGTTTTCCTCTTTCTCACGCGCGTGCTGATTTCGCACGAAGAGAACATGGACTCCGCCGATTACGAAATGGTCGGCGTGCTGGGACGAATCTCGATGCCGATCCGCGAAAACGGCACCGGCGAAATCATTTATTCGCAGGCCGGCACCAGGCGGACCTGCGGCGCGCGCAGCGAAAGCGGGAGCGCCCTCGAAAAAGGCACCGAAATTGTGGTCGCTCGCTACGAGAAGGGAATCGCCTACGTGAACCGTTGGGAGGAAGTTAGTGGTGAATAGGAAGGGAGTGCTGTTTGATTTTGGGTGGCGCAGCGCCGGGGTCCCCAGCACGCCCGGTTTTGGCGTGGTGGGGTGGAGCGCTTCAGCGCCGCCAACAGTGGACTGTTTTGAATGCGGCTTTAGCCGCTGAGGCCGCACTTCAGAGCTATCTTTATGCATCGTCGAATCCATCAACTCGCAACCGTTTTCCTCTGGCTGTCGCTGCCGCTGGTCGCGCTCCAGTACCGGAAGGTGTGGGACCAACTGCCAGCCCACGTGGCCACCCATTTCAACGCTGCCGGCCAACCTAACGGCTGGATGTCGCGTGGTGAAGCGGTCAACTTTGCCGTCGGATTCATGGCATTTCTGTTGACGATCTTCACCGCCATTCTGCTCTACATCGGCCACCGCCGGGTCGACGCATTTTCCTGGGCGATGCTCGGCTTCTGCGCCCTCGTGCTTGGCGTCATGGTCGGGGTAAACGGCAGTATCGTGAACTACAATCTGCATGGCACCGCGCTGCAACTCGGAGCAGCGCTGATCGCAATCCCGATCGCGGCGATCTTACTGATCGCGATTTACATCGGATCCAGACGCGAGCCTGCGCTTCCCTCAACCGCAAATGCGGCTGCTGATCTTCTTGTCGAAGAAACGCACTCTGGACGATTCGTGGCCCTGCTAATTCTGCCGGCCCTGATCGGGCCCGCGATTGCCGCGTCCCTAGTGCCCGCGCCGGCCTTGCGCCTTTCGATGGCCCTCGTCGCCCTCATCGGACTCGCCGCCATCGCGGCTGCCTGGAACGGATTTCAGTACCGCTTTCTCCGCCACGGCGTCGAGATTCGTACCCTCGGCTTCCGTTTGCGTTCGATACCCAGGCAGCAGATCCAGAGCTACGCACCCGAGGCCTGGAACATGCTGCTCGGCTACGGCATTCGCGGCGTTGGCAGCTCTCGCGCCTACGTGTGGGGCAATAAAGTCGTTCACATTAAGACTTCGAATGGAGACATTTTCCTCGGGCACGACGATCCCGAACGCATCGTGCGGGATCTGGATATGGTCACGGGCTTGATATCAGCGCCCGTAGAGACGGGGCTTGCCCCGTCTTCGCACGCTGAGAACTGACAACCGGGAACTGAGAACTGATTTTTTAGGAGGCGATATGTATTTCGGCATAGCAATTGAAATTTGGGTCATCGCGGGACTGATGGTTCTGGCCATCCTGTTCCTGATGAGCATGCTGGCCCGCTTATACCGTAAAGCGGGACCGCATGAAGCGCTGATTGTTTACGGCTTTCGCGGAACCCGCGTGGTCCAGGGACACGGCACCGTCATCTTTCCGATGGTCGAGAACTGCAAGGACCTTTCCCTCGAACTCATGTCGTTCGATGTAGCGCCGCAGCAGGATCTCTACACCAAGCAAGGCGTAGCCGTAACCGTGGAGGCGGTGGCTCAAATCAAAGTGAAGTCCGACAAAGAGTCGATCCTCACCGCGGCGGAGCAGTTCCTCACCAAAACCGATCAGGAGCGCGAAAGCCTGATCCGACTGGTGATGGAAGGCCACCTGCGCGGCATTATTGGACAACTCACGGTGGAAGAAATCGTCAAACAACCCGAAATGGTCGGCGACCGCATGCGCGGCACCTGCGCCGACGACATGAACAAGATGGGCCTCGAAGTAATTTCCTTCACCATCAAAGAGGTTCGCGACAAGAACGAATACATCACCAACATGGGCAAGCCCGACGTAGCGCGCATCAAGCGCGACGCCGACGTAGCCACCGCCGAAGCCGAGCGCGACACCGCCATCAAGCGCGCCATGGCGACTCGAGAAGCGGCAGTAGCAAAAGCGCAAGCCGATCAGGAGCGCGTGCTGGCGGAAACCCTTTCCCAAGCCAAGCAGGCCGAATCGCAGCGCGACCTCGAGGTCAAGAAAGCGCAGTACCTCGAAGTCACGAAGAAGCAGCAGGCGCAGGCCGACAAGGCCTACGACATTCAGACCAACATCATGCAGCAGCAGGTCACGACTGAAAACGTGAGAGTGCAGCAAGTAGAAAAAGAAGGGCAGGTCAAAGTTCAGGACGCCGAAATCAACCGGCGCGAGAAAGAACTGATCGCGACCGTTTTGAAAGGCGCCGAGATCGAGCGTCAGCGTATCGAGACCATAGCCGCCGCCGAGAAGCAGCGCCTGATAGCCGAAGCCGAAGGGCACGCGTCGGCGATTCGCGCTCAGGGAGAAGCCGAGGCCGAGATCATCTTCAAGAAAGGTGAAGCCGAAGCGAAAGCCATGAATGTAAAAGCCGCCGCCTATCAGGAGTACAACCAGGCCGCGGTTGTCGACAAACTGATTACCGGATTGCCAGAAATAGTGAAGGCTCTGGCCGCGCCGTTAGCCAACGTGGATAAGATCACCATCGTTTCCACCGGCAACGGCGACACCGCCGGAATGAGCAAAATCACCGGCGACATCACAAAAATGGCAGCCCAAGTGCCAGCCCTGTTCGAAACGCTAAGCGGTATGCCGCTAGGAGAACTATTAGGCAAGGTTCGCCAAATAGGCGACAAAGCACCGAAGCCAGAAGAAAAGTAGTAAGCAAGAAGGTCGTTGGTCGGTAGTCGCTGGTCGTTGGTCGTTAGGAAATGCGTATGCGACCCGCGAATCGCGAACGACCAATGATCATCGACTAACGACAGATTTCAGGAGGTAGCCGTGCAAGAAGAACTTCACCACGCCAGATCACTCGGCCTGTCCGTCGCCTTGGGAGCCGCCATGGGTGCGGCCCTCGGCGCCGTTACCGGCCATGTGGGCGTCTGGGTAGCCGTCGGAATCGCAGCCTATATAGCAATTTCGGTGGCAGGCGGCGTCTGTAGCAAAAGACCAAACGACCAACGACGAACGACCAACGACTAAAGCAAAGGAGTCCCTTATGGCATTACTCGAACGCGTTTCCACCTTAGTCCGGGCAAATCTAAACGACCTGATCGACAAAGCCGAGGAGCCCGAAAAGATGATCAAACAAGTTATCCTCGACATGAATAACCAGCTTTTGCAGGTCAAGACCCAGGTCGCTATTGCTATCGCCGACCAGCATCTGCTCGAAAAGAAAAAACTGGAAAACGACGACAAAATCAAAGAGTGGATGCGTAAGGCCGAGCTCGCCGTCGACAAGAAGCAGGACGACCTCGCCCGCGCCGCTCTTCTTCGCGTAGAAAGCTATCGCGACCTGAGCACCAACTTCGCGCAACAACTCGAAGACCAGAAAGCCCAGGTCGAAAATCTGAAATCGGCCCTGCGCAATCTCGATCAGAAGCTGGCCGAAGCCAACGCCAAGGCCGATCTGTTGATCGCGCAGCACCGACGCGCCCGTGCCGCCAACCGAGCCTCCGACGCGCAGTCCGGCATGAACGCCAACGCCAAGTCCGCCACCTTCGATCGCATGAAGAAAAAAGTAGCCCGCGAAGAGGCCATCGGCGGAGCCAAAGCCCAACTCCTGGCCGACGATGTGGAAGACCGCCTCGCCGCCCTGGAAAAAGAAGACCGCATCGAGCAATTGTTAGCCGAGCTGAAAACAAAACGCGGAGCATAACCAGAAACTCATGTCAGAAAATGCGAACAAGGCTCGTTTGATTGGGATGCTCATCGGCATCGCTGTGCTCATCGTGGCTTTGCTGTTGAAGCGTCTTAGATAGAGCGTGGCTGACGTAGGGAAAGGCCCCCGGCTGTCCAGCCGGGCAAAGCCCGCGAAAAGGTGGAGCGACGGGCGTCCTCGCCCGTCCACAACGAAGATCGCACTCGCGCCGGTTGCGCAGGTTAGAATCGGGAGAGTAGCCCATGCGCAAGGTCTTCCATTTCGACTCGCCCGCCGGCCCTTACGTTGCCGATGCCGCCGTCCTCTGCTGCTTCGATCACCGCATCGGCATGGCCGTCCGAAAATTTCTCAAGAAGCAAGGAGTCGAACGCGCCGACATGATCGTCGTCGCCGGAGGAGCCAAGACCCTCGCCTCCCCGCGCAACGACTTTGAGCGGGACTTCATCCTCGAGCAAGTCCGCATGTCCATCCTGCTGCACCAGACCGAACGCATCATGGTCATGAGCCACTCCGATTGTGCCACCTACGGCGGGCTGGCCCATTTCAAAGGCGACCAAGAAGCGGAAGCCAAGCATCACCGCGGCGAACTTCTCCGCGCCGGAGCACTGCTGACCGCAAACTTCCCCAACATTTCGGTTGAGCCCTACTTCGTGAAGTTCGACGGAATCTGGGAAGTAAAGGGCGCGGACCATCTGAAATCTGCGGCAGGGGCCCAAGAGTTGGCCGCATCCTGACTCGCGATGGCCTGTAGAGACCGGGCTTGCCCCGTCTCGCACCGCCCCCGGGTCACCGACTCGTACCCGCCTTGGCCCAATCTTCCCATTCCAACCCCTTGACCCGGCCGAACTCCCTCCCGTTGGCCGTGATCAAAGTCATCTGATGCCGCAACGCCTGCGCTGCGATTAACAAATCGTAAGCACCGATCGGCTTACCCACGGATTCCAGGTCCGCCCGCACCCGGCCGGCAACTTTCGCATCTTCGGGCTCGAACGAGAGCAGTCCCACGGGCCCCGCAAAGAACGTCTCCACCAGCCGCGCATTGGCTTCCGGGCGTGCGCTCTTGGCAACTCCATACCAAAGCTCAAACGCCACTACCGAGGAAATCACCACCTTTTCATCCGCAGCCAGCACCTTCTGCAAACGGCTCCGGACCGCAGGAACCTTGTCGTTGATCAGCGCAATGCAGGCGTTGGTATCGAGCAGATACTTCACCTGAAGATCTCACGACGCGGCGTCACCGGCTGGTTTCGCCCTTTGCCGAGGAAGCGTGCTTCGCGAACCCGGTCCAGCTCTACAAACCATTCGCCGGCATCTGCGATAAGCGGCTCCAGGAGCACTCCCTCCGCCAACCGCCGCACGCGTACCTGGCTGCCCTCAAAGCGAAACTCGCGCGGCAGGCGTACGGCCTGACTGCGCCCATTGCGAAACAACTTGGCAATTCCCGTCTCAGCCATGTGAGCGATCCCTCTCGCCATAGTATATACCAATTGTCGATACCGTGAACTATATCAAAGATATATATCACAAAAAGGTTTTGTTTAGACTCGGTCACTGCGGGGTTTGCAGCGAGGATTACGCGCTGGCCTTGTCGAGCAGCGGAAGCGGTTTATCCGCCGCAGAAGACGCATCCAGCTCCAACTGCTCCTGTCCACTAAGCGCGGACACTTTCCCTCGATAGCTTTTCAGGTGCCGCTGCGCTGTCTCGAACGCTTCCTGTGCCTTGTTCAGATTCTTGCCCACGTTTTCAAACTGGTTCTGGAAGAAGTCGAACGACTTTTGCGCCTTGGCCAGTTCGGCGCGGCTCTTCTCAAAGCCCTTGGCAACTTCGTACCACTTGTGCACCAGTGAAATCGTATGCAGCGTCATCAGCAAGGTGTTGGGTGAGACGGGAAACACGTGCTGCTCATTCATCCAGTCGCCCAGTTCGCGATTACGGATTACTTCCATATAGAGCGTCTCGCTCGGCAAATACATGAGGGCGATATCAGTGGTGCCATTCTCTGGCTGGATGTACTGCTGAATGCGTTTGGCTTCCGCCTTCATCACGCGCACCAGCGCCACGCGCGCCTCCTCGATCTCGGCTTTGTCGTTGCTCTCAAAGAGCGCAATCACCTGCTCGCGCGGAAACTTGGCGTCGATCGGCAGCTTGCGATCGGGGAAATAGATGATGGCGTCGGCGCGTCCTCCACCCTCGCCCGGCGACGATTGCAGCGCGAACATATGCGCGGGCAGAAAGTCGGCGAGCAGCCGCTCCAGGCTTGCTTCCCCGAACTGGCCGCGCAGATGCGGCAGCTTAAGCAGGTTGTTGAGATCGTTGATCGAGTGACCGAGCGCGCCCACTTCGCGCAGCTGCTCTTCGGCGGCCTTCAGGTGCTGCTGAACTTTTTCGAACTGCGCAAACCCTTCCTTGATGTTCTGATCGAGTTTCTGCTGCACCTGCTCGGTGATTGCCATCAGCTTCGAATCCACGCGATCGCGAATCGAATCGAGACTCTGCGCCGTTTGCTGATTCAGACTCTGAAATTCGACCTTGAGTTGCTGCGTAGTAAGCAGAAGAGAACTGGTCATCTCGCTGCGGCCATCGCTCAAGGTCCGGTTTTGCTCTTCCCTGCCCGCCGCGAGCTGCTGCTCGACCGAATTCCGAATCTCTGAAAACCCCTGCTGGATGCGGTCTGTCACCTGCTGGCGCAGGTCCCCTTTAGTCTGCTCCAGCCGACTGGCCATATCGGCAGTCGCGGCACTGAACTTCTGGCCGAGGCTGGTACCAAGCCTTTCGAGCTCGCCCGCAACTTCCGCCTTTACATCCACTTGCGCGACGGCTGAAACGCGACGCAGCACAACGGCCGAAAACCCAAGCAGGACAAGGGTTCCGGCGAGCACAGTAACCAGCAGTATGGTCTCCATAGTAAGTGGCTGAGGTGAATTCTAGAGGTTAGCGTCAGAGATGGAAAGCGGAACTTTACCGGCGATCCCCGCGCCGAAACGCCGACCACATAAATTATGCTTCGGGCCCTGGCAGTTTCGTTCGCGATGTTGGCGGTAAGTCCCGGCCTCTGCGCAGCGCAAGCAACGCCGCAGGCAATCGAATTTCCCGACCAGGACGTTAGCCACAAGCAGCCCACCCCCCACTCGAACTCGGCGGCCGGATCATCCTCTGGCTCTGGCGAGGATTCCGCCGCCGAGAACGAACTCCTGGCAGCGGCCAATCAGAGCCGCGAACACGCCGGCGTTCCGCCCTTACGCATGGACGAGAGCCTGCGCGAAGCGGCGCGAGCACACGCCCCGCAGATGATTGCCAACGGGCGTCTCGACCATCAGTTCTCCGGCGAGCCTCCACTACTGGAGAGAATTGCCCGGATCAGCCCGCCTCTGAATGACGCGCAGAAAAATGACACGCTGAAAATCGATCGCGCCGGCGAGAATGTCGGCTACGCTTCTTGCGCTCCAGATGTGAATGACGCGCTGATGCATTCGGCGCCGCACCGTCACAACCTGCTCGATCGCGACTTCAATGTCGCGGGAATCGCTGCCATCTGGAGCAAAGGCAAGCTCTATGTAGTCCAGGATTTCGCGCACCAGATCCCGTCGTACTCCGCCGAGCAGAGCGCAGAATTGGTTGGCCGCGCCGTCGGTGGAATACGGCAACAGGCAGGACTCTCGGAGCTTGTCCAGTTGACGCCGTCTAATCTTGACGAGGCCGCCTGCTCGCTGGCGAAAGAAAGCCGTCCAAACGCCCATCTGCTCGCCACCGCCTACGACAATCGAAAAATGATCACCTACACCGAGAGTCATCCCGAAGTGCTGCCGCAAGCCGCGGTGAATATGCTGCGCGACCCTGGCGTCCGCCAGTTTGCAGTAGGCGCCTGCTACGCGCGCAACGCGGCGTATCCGACCGGGACATACTGGGTGGCCATTCTTCTCTACTGATATTTCCTATACACTCGCAGCACCCGCACTTGGAGTGTCCGCGCCACACAAGCTTGCCAAGCCGCCTCTGTGCTAACCTGCGAGGACCTGATTTTTCACATCTAGCCCCCCGTATGGAACCCGCTCCGCGAATCCGCATCGGGACTGCCGGCTGGTCGTACAAAGACTGGGACGGGATTCTGTATCCGCCGGAAGTGACGCGGAAGAAAATTCATCCCGTCGAATTTCTCGCCAGATTCTTCGATGTCATCGAAATCAACACGTCGTTCTATGGACACATCCGGCCGGAACTGGGTCGTCTATGGTCGCGGAAGGCAGCAGCGGTAAATCCAGATTTTCTTTTCACCGCGAAGCTGCACCGGTCGTTCACGCATTCTCCACTGTCGGTAATGGAACCAACCTCGGCAGCCAGCATCCGCCCGAATGACCACGACGAACGCCTGGCTCGGGAGGGCCTGGATTCGCTGGCCGCGGAAGGCACCCTGGGAGCGCTGCTCATACAGTTCCCCGTCTCGTTCAAGAACACGAGCCTTAACCGCGAATATCTGGAGCAGTTATTGCGTCAGTTTATCGAGTATCCGCGCGTAGTCGAAGTGCGGCACGACAGTTGGAATAATCCGGAAACGCTCGCCGAATTCCTGCGTCACAACGTCGGTTTCTGTAACATCGATCAGCCCCTCCTGGGGCGTTCTCTCGCGCCGACCGAGCACGTAACCTCGGGCGTCGGATACGTCCGCCTGCACGGACGCAACTACGAGCATTGGTTCGAGAGCGGGTTCGACAGCGGATCCGACAGCGACCGCCGCAATCGCGATGACCGTTACAACTACCTCTACAAGACTGCGGAGCTGGAGAGGTGGAAAGAAAAAATCGAGCTCATCGCGCAGCGGGCCGAGTCAACCTACGTGATCGCGAACAACCACTTTCAGGCCAAGGCCGCTGTAAACGCGCTGGAATTGAGGCACTTGCTTGATGGTAAGAAAGTTCGCGCCCCGGAGACGCTGGTCAAGAACTATCCCGAACTCCGGGAGATGGTTGAGATTGAAGACGCGCGTGGAAATTATCCGCTGCTGGCCTAGCCGCAACGAACGACTTGGATTTCTGTCTCTGCCTCTACCGCAGGCCCCGGCGTCTTGGCCGCAGCCCGCATCCCAGCGGGGATACGGTGCATCCTATAAGTTATTAGCGTCGCGCCAGGATTGAAAAAGGGGCGATGCACTAGGCCGTCCGACCCTGCGGTACAATGGGGGTAAGTTGATCAACTCTGGCCGCATAGCATGCGAACTGGCTGTGGTGGCGGTTCTCTGCGTGCTGACGATTTTTTTCTTTCCAGCCATGCAGGGTCCGTACTCAGTGGTACACGGACCGGCTACTGCATTTCTGGCCGCGCGAGCAGCGGCTGGTTTGCGAAGCGCCATCGTGCGGGCCGCACGTAGATCACTCGGCACTTTTCTGGTTTCGCCTCTCACCGTTCTCTCTTGGATGACGCGTCCGGAGGTAGAATTTCCCTCGCTTCCCCTGGCAGGTTGCGGCACTGTCCTCCGTTGCTGATGCTCTTCCAACTGTCGCTCTAGAACCTCACAATCTCGGTCGCAGCTAGAAGTGTTTTCGTCGCGCAGTGCTTCGCGGCTTGAGGTTGTAGCCGATCATCGCTCCACAACAAATTTATCGTTTTTTTCAAATTAAGGAGGATCAAATAAATGACTCGGAAGTGTACGAAGACATTTGCTCTAGTCGCAGCGTTGGGCTGCGCGTTCGCACTGGCAGGATGCGCCAAGAAGGCAGCCAAAGTGACGCCACCGCCTCCGCCCGCACCCGCCCCGCCCGCGCCAACGGCCACTCTGGCGGCCAACCCCAGCGTGATTCAGCAGGGACAACAATCTCTGCTGACGTGGCAAACCAGCAACGCCAATGAAATTGCGATTGCCGGACTCGGCACGCTGCCCGCGTCCGGTTCCCGGTCGGTCGTGCCCAGCGCATCTACCACCTACACGCTCGTCGCCAAAGGCCCGGGAGGAGCGAACGAAGCCTCCGCGCGTATCACGGTTAATGTCCCAATCGCCAACGTTACGCCTTCACCCACGGATGAGGAATTGTTCAGCAGGAACGTCAAAGACGTTTTCTTCGACTTCGACAAGTACGTCATCCGCTCCGATGAGGCGACGACCGTCCAAAACGACAAAGCCTTCCTGGCGCAGCATCCGAGCATCAAGGTTCTCATCGAAGGCCATTGCGACGACCGTGGATCCGAGGAATACAACATCGCCCTCGGCGCCAGCCGTGCGGAAACCGTAAAGCGAACGCTGGTGCAGGAAGGAGTTCCCCCCGGGAACATCCGGACCGTCAGCTACGGCAAGGAACGACCGTTCTGCACCCAGGACAACGAGCAATGCTGGCAAGAAAACAGAGTAGATCACTTTGCGTTTGACCGCTAACCAGTCGCATAGGAGGGCGCCTCACTCTAGAGCCGCCCTCCAATCCAGTGCGTTATCCTTCTTAAGGAGAAATTCTGAACCGTGAACGAAAGCGTCCAGACGACGAGCAGGGGTGGGTGGAGAACCTGGCTGTCGGTTCGCGTTGCCGAACTGCGGCAACGTGAGAGCCAGGTCTTTCTGGTTTTGGCGCTGGTCATTGGAGCATTGACAGGGCTGGCGGTCGTCGCCTTCATCGTGCTCACGGAGCGCCTGGGGATGCGCCTCTACCCGGTGGGCGGCGCTCCATGGCGGCGTTTGCTGTTCCCGGTGGTGGGGTCGCTCGGCATCGGATACCTGCTGTATCGCTATTTCCCCAACGCGCGCGGCAGCGGCGTGCCCCAAACTAAGGCGGCGCTGTTCGCGCGCGAAGGGCGCATCACGCTGCGCACTGTGCTCGGCAAGTTCTTCTGCACCTCGGTGACGCTCGCGAGCGGAATCCCGCTGGGCCGCGAAGGGCCTTCAGTGCAAGTGGGTGCGGGCATCGGTTCCGTGCTTGGACGCCTCCTCGGATTGCCCACCGAGCAAGTAAAGAGGTTGATCCCGGTAGGCGCGGCCGCGGCCATTGCAGCCGCGTTTAATACGCCTCTAGCTGCGGTACTGTTTTCGCTCGAGGAGATCACCGGCGACCTCTACGCCCCGGTCATGGGTGCGGTGGTGCTCGCCTCGGCAACGGCGTGGATGGTTCTGCGCGTGCTCCTCGGCGATCATCCTCTGTTCAAGGTTCCGCAGTATCAGCTGATCCATCCCGCCGAGTTTGCCGTATATGCCGTGCTCGGCTTGGCCGGCGGCGTGGTTTCGGCGGCGTTCACCAAGCTCTTGCTGGGCATACGGGCGCGCTTCCTGCGCTTCCCGCAAAAGACGCTCTGGTTCCAACCGGTCGCGGGAGGCTTGCTCGTCGGCGTGATGGGATGGTTTGTGCCGCAGGTTCTGGGCGTCGGTTATGGGTTTGTGGGCGAAGCACTAAACGAAAGGATGGCGTTCCGGTTGATGGCCCTGCTGGTGGTTCTGAAACTCGTCGCCGTCACCACCAGTTATGCCACCGGAAACGCGGGCGGGATATTCGGCCCGTCCTTGTTTATCGGCGCCATGTTGGGAGGCACGGTGGGAACCGTGGCGCATCATTGGTTCCCCGCCCACACGGCAACGCCGGGAGCCTACGCGCTGGTCGGGATGGGCGCGGTTTTCGCCGGCGTGGTCCGCGCTCCCATGACTTCGGTGCTGATGATTTTCGAGATGACGCAGGACTATGCCGTGATCGTTCCGCTGATGATTGCGAATCTGGTGAGCCTGTTCATTGCTTCGCGATTGCAGCACGAGCCTATCTACGAAGGTTTGGCCATGCAGGATGGCATCCATCTGCCTTCAGCGCAGACTCGTCAACGCTATGGTCAGCGTCAAGTGATAAACGTGATGCAGACGGCGAGCGAGTCGGTACCGGCTGAGATCACGGTTCGGGATGCCTTGGAACGGGTACGATCGAGCAAATTACGCAGCTGGCTGGTCACGGATCGGCGAGGAGTGATAGGCGTCATCAACCTTGCGACGCTCGATCGAGAGCTAGCGGCAGGACAGGATGAAGAAGGTGCGGATAAAAAGGTTGGCGAGCTGGTGGATGCGATGATTTTCCCGCACGTTCACCCCGACCAGGGGCTTGATTTGGCGCTGGAGCGCATGGGGGCAAACCAAATCGAAATATTGCCGGTTGTAAACCGCGCGGATGTGCACAAGTTGGAAGGGATGGTCACGCTGCGGGATGTCTTGGATGCATACGGCGTGAGCCGCGCCTGAGCACAGCTTTGCGTAGGGACAGCCGCCCTCGGCTGTCCGGCCGAGCGCAGCTCGAGCGGGGGAAGCGGCCGTCTCCACGTGACTCTCGCAGAATCCAATTCGCATCGACGTTCATCTATCCAGCATGAACCTCGATAGCTTTTTTGTAGAACCCGTGTCCTCGCACCAGCTGCTGGGTGCAAGTTTGCCGGATGGAAATTTGACGGAGGAAACAGCGCGCGCCGCGACTACCGAATCTGCGGACGCTGGCCTGCTCGACTCTTACTCGCAGGCGGTGACCGCCGCGGTGGAGAGAGTCAGTCCGTCAGTGGTGAACGTTGAAGTACATCAAATGCGTCGCCCATCTGGCGGCCGATCTCGTTCCGACGAACGAACCGGCGAGCCGCGTGAGCGCCGTGGCGGCGGCTCCGGTTTCGTATTTACGCCCGACGGATTGATTCTCACCAATAGCCATGTTGTGCACGACGCGACACGGATCGAGGTCACGCTGGCCGACGGGCGGCATGCTCCGGCTCAGACCATCGGCGACGATCCGGCGACCGATCTTGCGGTCATTCGAATCGATGCTTCCGGATTGCAGGCCGTTCCCCTGGGAGATTCCCAGCAATTACGCCCGGGCCAGATGGCGATTGCGATCGGCAATCCATACGGGTTCCAGTCCACGGTGACGGCGGGAGTGATCAGCGCGCTGGGGCGATCGCTGCGTTCGAACTCAGGGCGCCTGATCGAGGACGTCATTCAAACCGACGCCGCCTTGAACCCGGGAAATTCCGGAGGCCCGGTCGTCGATTCCCGAGGCCAGGTCATCGGAGTCAATACGGCGACGATTCTCCCTGCCCAGGGAATCTGTTTCGCGATCGGCATCAATACCGCAAAATTCGTGGCCAGCCGCCTGCTCCGCGATGGACGCATCCGTCGCAGTTACATCGGTGTCTCGGCGCAGACGGTGCCGATTCATCGCCGGGTAGTGCGCTTTTATAGTCTAGCGCGGGAAACCGGCGCACTCGTGGTCGGGATCGAGGACCGCAGCCCGGCGCGCGCCGCGGGTTTGCGCGAAGGCGACGTGATCGTGGCGCTTACCGTCGCAAACGATGAACAGCCAGTCGCAGGCGTAGATGACCTGCATCGCTTATTGACCGATGCTCAAGTGGGTGCGCGGTGCATCCTGAAGATCATTCGCCACACCGAGAGGCTGACTCTACCGATCTTTCCCGAAGAAGCGGTGTCATGATGGAGCGACGGGCGCCCTCGCCCGTCCACTCCGCCTTCTGCAGCATCGTTGCCGGACTGGAACGCCCGGCACTCCACCGGCCCCTCCTATCGCATTGCACACACAGGATTTCGTGTGTTAGCTTCGATTTCGAGAGGTCTGCTTGCGACACACGGTTCCGGCTGGGATGGACCGCAGAGAATCCGAAGTTTACCTGCGGCTTGATGCGGCGCGTCTTCCCCAGCATATCGCCATCATCATGGACGGAAACGGCCGTTGGGCCCGGCGTCGGCACATGCCGCGCGTGGCCGGACACCGCGCCGGTGTCGCCGCCGTGCGTTCCACCGTCGAAACTGCGGCGCGCATCGGAATCCCCGCGTTGACCCTCTACGCCTTCTCCGAAGAGAACTGGAAAAAGCGTCCGAAGACAGAAGTCGATTTCCTGATGCGGCTTCTCTGCCGCTACCTCCAGGCGGAAATCAAAACGCTCAACGAAAATAATATCCGCTTGAAATACATCGGGCGTCAGCATGAATTACCGGAGTCGGTGCAACGCGAAATGGCCGAAGCGAGCGACGGCACATCCAAAAACACTGGAATGCTTCTGACCCTGGCGCTGAACTACAGCGCGCGCAGCGAGATCGTCGACGCGTTTCGCTCGCTGGCCGATGCTGCCGCACGCAATGGCGGACTCGATCACATGGCCGTCGACGAGCAGGCCATTAGTAATCATCTCTACACCCGTGGTCTGCCGGATCCGGACTTGGTAATTCGCACCAGCGGCGAGATGCGGCTGAGTAACTTTCTGCTCTGGCAATTGGCCTACGCGGAGATCTATGTAACGCAGACGTTGTGGCCCGATTTCCGCGGCCTGCAACTGCTCGAAGGTATTGAAGAATATCAGAAGCGCGATCGCCGCTACGGCGGACTGGGGCCCGACTGCCATCCTCCGCAACACCCGCCGATCCCCACCCACGCAGGGGCCAAGCGTTAATGAGCACGGGCACTGCTCGTGTGGGGACGGCCGCGCCGGCCGTTCAAGCCGAGTGCACCGGGGCCGACGACAAGCCCGGTGTTGGCTTGACGGGGTGGAGCAGTTCGGCACTCACCCGCGCTCACGGCAACTCTGGACTCGTAATCGTCGGAATGTCACCCTGCGAACCGTGATCCCATGATCAAGCGCATCGCAACCGCCGTAGTTTTAATCCCCCTGGTTCTGCTGCTCGTGCTGAAAGCCCCGCTTTACCTGCTGTCCATCGTGGCCGCGGTTGTCGCCCTGCTGGCCATCGCCGAGTTTCTGAAGCTCGCAACACACTACGCGGTTCAGCCGCTGGCGCCGGCGACCTACGCCTTCGTAATACTCTTCTTTGTATTCGTAATCGTAGCGTCCGCCAATCGCACGCCCCTGGTTGAAACCACTGCCATGCTCTACGGAATCGCGCTGGCAGCGGCGCTCGCTCCCTTTGTTTTTCTGACTGTAGCCATGCAGCGCGCGGATTTGAAGACAGACTATCCCGCAGCAGCAGCTTCAACGTTTGCTTTCGCGTACATTGCGATTCCGATGGCGCTGCTGGTCGCGATCCGGCAGCAACCAGCGGGAGCGATCTGGACCATCTACACGTTGCTCGCCGTCTGGGCGGGAGATATCTTTGCTTATTTCGTTGGCAAGTCGCTGGGGCGCCTCCGCATGGCGCCCGAGATCAGCCCGAAGAAGACCTGGGAAGGCGCGGCCGCGTCAATCCTGGCCAGCGTGATCATCGGCGCGCTCTGGTTTCAGCACGCCCCCGCGATCAGTTCCGCTCTGCTGCGGAGTGGATTGATTGACCGCCGCGATGGCATGTTCGGCCTGGAGCAGCCCCATCTGTGGCCCATCATTCTGCTGTCGGCCGTGGTCAACATCGCAGCCCAGTTAGGCGATCTGGTCGAGTCCCTGATAAAGCGCGGCGCCGGAGTGAAAGATTCCGGCACGATTCTCCCCGGCCACGGAGGCATGCTCGATCGCATCGACGCCATGCTGTTCGCCGTGCCAGTAGTGTGGGCGTATGGGGCTTGGCGGTTGATGCAGTAAGTCGCGCCCGGCGACAACGAGAAAACCGTTGTCGCATTTGGTGATAACATGCATCCGCGAAAGGAGACCGCCGTGTCTCGAACATTCCGCTTTTTCACCTTCCTAATCATTTTTCTTTTGCCTTCACTCCTCGCCGGCGTCGCGCAGGAAAATGCTGATCGCCTGGAACCCATGGATGTTTTCCATGTTCAGGTTGCTTCTGATCCGCAAATCTCTCCCGACGGCAAGCGCATCGTCTACGTCCGCCAGTCCGCGGAGATCTCATCCGATCGGCGTGTCTCCAACCTCTGGATCGTCAATTTCGATGGCTCCGAACATCGTCCCCTCACCACCGGCACTTATAGCGACACTTCCCCGCGCTGGTCGCCGGATGGCACTCGCATTGCCTTCGTTTCCGACCGCGATGGCAAGTCTCAACTCTATGTTCGCTGGATGGATTCCGGCCAAACCGCCAAACTCACCGACGTCGAAAATGCTCCTGCCGGCATTTCCTGGTCTCCTGACGGGAGGCAGATCGCCTTCACTTCGTTGGTCTCCGCCACTCCTCCGAAAATCGCTACGCTTCCGGCCGCACCCGAGGGCGCGAAGTGGGCCGACGCACCGAAGGTCTATGAGGACCTCATCTACCGTTTCAACGGCCCGGGATACCTGAAGCCCGGCTATTCGCAAGTTTTCGTCGTTGCCGCTGACGGCGGCGCGCCGCGTCAACTCACCAGCGGTAACTTCCCCCATGGCCGGGGTGAAGGCGGTTTTGGCGGCTCCTACGCCGCCTGGGCCCCCGATGGAAAATCGCTAATCTTTTCCATGAATGGCACGGCAAACTACCAGTACGAACCTCTGCACACCGAGCTCTTCGAAATCCGACTCGCTGACGGCTCTCTTACGCAACTGACGCATCGCAACGGCCCCATCGAGTCGCCGGATATTTCACCCGACGGCAAGCTCATCGGCTACATCGGCTTCGATGACCGTTACCAGGGCCACCAGACGACATATCTGTACGTCGCCAACCGCGATGGCAGCAATCCTCACGCGGTTACTGCCAAACTCGATCGCGACGCGGCCGATCCTCGCTGGTCCGGAGACGGCAAAGGCATCTTCTTTACTTATCACGATCAGGGCGACACCAAACTCGCCTACTTGCCTCTCGACGGTTCGCCCAAGGTTCTCGCTGAGCACGTCAATTCGGGCGGCAGTTTCAGCATCGCCAAAAACGGCTCCTTCGCCATTCAGTACGACACGCCCTCCGATCCCGGCGACGTGGCAGTCGCCTCTCTAGCCAATCCCAAACTCAACGCCCTCACTTCTCTCAATCGCGAACTCTTCACCGCCAAGAAACTCGGCGCCGTCGAGGAACTCTGGTACAACTCTTCCTTCGATAAACGAAAAATCGAAGGCTGGATCATCAAGCCGCCCGATTTTGATGCCGCCAAGAAATATCCCCTCATTCTGCAAATTCACGGCGGTCCCTTTTCCGACTACGGCGATCGTTTCGACCTAAACGCGCAAATCTGGGCTGCCAAGGGCTACGTCATTCTCTACACCAACCCACGGGGCAGCACCAGTTATGGCGAAGAGTTCGCCAATCTTATCCACCACGCCTATCCCGGCAACGATTTCCAGGATCTCGACTCCGGGGTCGACTCGATTCTCGCCAAGGGCTACATCGACAAGGACAACCTCTTCGTCACGGGTGGCTCGGGCGGAGGAGTTCTAACTTGCTGGATGATCGATCACACCGATCGTTTCCGCGCGGCCGCAAGTCTCTATCCTGTGATCAACTGGTATAGCTGGGTCCTGACCTCCGACCTGCCTTCTTTCGGTACACAATACTGGTTCTCCGGCAATCCGTGGGATTACACCGACGATTATATGAAGCGCTCGGTAATCTCTCTGGTGAAAAACGTGAAGACGCCCACTCTGCTCATGACCGGCGAGGAAGACTTCCGCACTCCCATCTCCGAAGCCGAGCAATACTACGCGGCTCTCAAACTGCTCAAAGTCGAATCCGCTCTCGTCCGCTTTCCTGGCGAGCCCCACGGCCTGAGCCGCCGCCCGAGCCATCAAGTCGCCAAGGTCGTCTACACCCTGAACTGGTTCGACGCGCACCGCAAAAAGCCCTGACGTGCTTCTCGCGTCGGGCCTTCCCGTCCTCCAAGATTCAACCGCGTCCAATCCCGTACAATAGAACGACCTGCCTGACCTGCACATGAAACGAATCGCTATTCTCGGTTCGACCGGCTCGATCGGCCGCAGCAGCTTGAGTGTGGTCGAGAGTTATCCAAACCGCTTTCAGGTCGCCACGCTGGCCGCAGGCAAAAACGCCGAACTTGCCTTCGAACAAGCCGTGCGCTGGAAACCCAGAGTAGTGTCGTTGGCGAATGAAGCCGCCGCCCATGCGCTCCAAGCCAAATTACGGCAAGCAGGCTTGGGCAAGAACGACGTCGAAGTCGTACATGGCGCTGCGGGCACAGTGCGGGTGGCAACTCATCCCGAGGTAGATTTCGTGGTCAGCGCGATTGTGGGCGTCTCTGGCTTGGAGGCTACCTACGAAGCGGTGCGCGCTGGCAAGACCGTCGGCCTCGCCAACAAAGAGTGCCTGGTGGTGGCGGGCGAGTTGATCACCGCCGAGGCGCGCAAGCAGGGAAAGGCGCTGTTGCCGATCGACAGCGAGCATAACGCCGTCCATCAGTGCCTCCGCGGCGGGCGGATGGAGGAAGTGGCCCGCATCTGGCTGACCGCTTCCGGCGGTCCATTTCTGCACACGCCCAAGTCCCAATTTGCCTCAATCACGGTGCAACAGGCTCTCAATCATCCCACCTGGAAAATGGGAAAGAGGATCACCATCGATTCGGCCACGTTGATGAATAAGGGGTTCGAGGTGATCGAGGCCTGCCGCTTGTTCCACGTTCCGCCCGAGCGCGTGCAAGTCATTGTGCATCCACAGTCTACGATCCACTCCATGGTCGAATTCGTGGATGGCAGCATACTTGCTCAAATCTCCGTGACTGATATGCGTCTGCCCATTTTGTATGCGCTGACGTATCCGGAACGGATCCCGTCGGATCTTCGCTTCTCCATAAGTGACTTACGGCATCTAGATTTCTGCCCCCCGGATATGGAAAAATTCCCTTGTCTCGCTTTAGCTTACGAAGCGGCAGTAAGCGGCGGCGCAAAGACCATCGCCCTGAACGCCGCCGACGAGGTCGCGGTGGCTGCGTTTCTGGAGGAGCAAATCGGATTCGAGGACATTCCGAGAATCATCGAGGCCGTAATGGCGGCAACGCCAGCCGGACATTTGGAATCTATACAGAAGGTGCTCACTCTGGACACCGAGGCCCGCCTTTTGGCAAGAGAAATTGTGAACCAGCGCCGCCGCAAGGGATCGCCCATCGGGGCCATTTCAGAATAGGAATTTTGGAGTAATCTGGGAATGATGCCGCAGCTTCTGTCCATCCTTCGTACCATCTTCGACATGGGAATCGTGCTTGGATTCATGATCCTGATTCATGAGTTCGGCCACTACGCCGCAGCCAAGTATTTCGGTGTCCGCGTCGAAGTGTTTTCCATCGGCTTCGGCAAGCGTCTGCTGGGTTTCACCAAGGGCGATACCGACTATCGCATCAGCGCCATTCCGTTGGGCGGGTACGTGAAGATGTCGGGCGAGAATCCCATGGACGATCGCACCGGCGATCCGGGCGAGTTTCTGTCGCATCCCCGCTGGCAGCGCTTCATCGTGGCCCTGGCCGGGCCGGCCATGAATATTATGCTGGCGATAGCCCTCCTCACTGGCGTTTACATGGTGCATTACGAATACCCCGCCGATCTCGATGAGCAAGCCGTCGTGGGATGGGTCATTCCCAACACCCCCGCCGAAAAGGCGGGAATCGAGCGTGGCGACAAGATTGTCCAGGTCGACGAGGTTAAGAATCCAAATTGGGAACAAGTGCGCCTCAAGGACGCGCTCAGCCCTAATCAGCCTTTGAAATTCAGCATTGAACGCAACGGCAAGGTAACGGAGAAGACGTTGGTCCCAGTGCCGTTTGGGCCCAATCAATACGGAGACATGGGGTGGGCGCCGCAAGAGCCGACCAACACTTTGACGTTCGTCGAACCCGGTATGCCCGCCGCGAATGCGGGGATTAAGGTTGGAGACGAGATCCTCAGCGCCAACGGCGAGGTAACTCCCCACTTGGGCGCACTCATCCAGACCTTGAACCGCACCAAAGACCAGCCTCTGCAAATTGTGGTTCTCCGCGGCGGTCAGAAGCTAAGTTTCACCGTAAAACCAATCCTCGATCCCGGAGCACCCGGGCAGGGCGCCGCCTACCGCATCGGCATCGCCAATAATCCCACCAAGATCGTGAAGCTCAATTTCTCTGAAGCTCTGCAACGGTCTCTCTCGGATAACAAGAGAAGTTCCTTTCTGATCCTCGAATTGCTGCAAAAGATGGTGCAGCGCAAAGTATCCATGCGGCAGGTCGATGGCCCCATAGGAATCGGCAGCGCTGTTGGCGCAGCCGCCCGCGAAAAGGGCTGGTCTCCACTGTTCTTAATCTCAGCCGCGATCAGCTTGAACCTCGGCATCATGAACCTGCTGCCCATCCCTATCCTGGACGGCGGGGTCATCCTGCTCCTCTTCATCGAGAGCCTCATGCAGAAGGAAATCAGCCTGCCCATCAAAGAACGTATCTATCAGGCGGCCTTCGTCTTTCTGGTGCTCTTCGCCGTGATGGTGATCTATAACGACCTCGTCAAGACCCTGCCCGGTCTCACGCGGATGCCGTAGTCTCGTGTAGCGGGCGCCGCCCGCGTGCCGCAACCACGGCTCGCACAAGGATAGCCGCCCTCGGCTGTCCAAGCCGACGCAAACCAACGCCCAGCAACATTTTCGCTTGACAAGCGACTCCGCATCTCCCCGTTTCTGGCAGGGGAACGGAAGGACTCGCCGGGCTCTGCATGCTAAAATAGAGCTTCCGATATGGCCGAAATCCAGCGTAGAAAAACCTTCACCGCGACCATAGGCGGAGTGCGCGTGGGCAGCAATGCACCAGTTATGGTGCAGTCCATGACCAACACCGACACCGCCGACATCCCCGGCACCATAAAGCAGGTGGCCGCCCTGGCGCGCGCCGGCAGCGAGGTCGTTCGCGTCACCGTCAACAACGAAGATGCCGCCAAAGCCATCCCCCACATCGTGGAGGGGTTAGCCAAACAAGGCCTGCGCACGCCTATCGTCGGCGACTTCCACTACAACGGACACCTCCTGCTCACCAAGTATCCCGGGTGCGCCGAAGGCCTGGCCAAGTACCGCATCAATCCCGGCAATGCCAGCATCGGACGCAAGAACGACGACAACTTCCGCACCATGATCGAAGTTGCCGTGAAGTATCAGAAGCCTGTGCGCATCGGCGTGAACTGGGGATCGCTCGATCAAGCCTTGCTGACCAAAATGATGGACGAGAACTCGCTTCTGCCGGAGCCGAAAGACGCCCGCGAAGTGACCATGGAAGCCATCGTAGCAAGCGCTCTCACCTCGGCGAAGCTGGCCGAGCAGCACGGACTGCGCCCCGACCAGATCATCCTCAGCGCGAAAGTCAGCGGCGTGCAGGATCTGATCGACGTCTATCGCATCCTGGCCGCGCGCTGCGAGTACCCGCTGCATCTCGGACTGACCGAGGCTGGCATGGGCGCCAAAGGCATCGTGGCGTCGAGCGCGGCCATGGCGGTGCTGCTGCAGGAAGGCATCGGAGACACCATCCGAGTTTCGCTCACCCCTGCTCCCGGTGGCGATCGCACCGAAGAAGTTCGCGTGGCGCAGCAGATCCTGCAGTCGCTGGGTATTCGCAGCTTCACGCCGCAGGTGACCGCCTGCCCCGGCTGCGGCCGCACCACCAGTACTTTCTTTCAGGAAATGGCCGAGCAAATCCAAACCTACTTGCGCGATCAGATGCCGGTCTGGAAACAAACACACACGGGCGTCGAAGAAATGAAAGTCGCCGTGATGGGTTGCGTGGTCAATGGCCCCGGAGAATCCAAGCACGCCAGCCTGGGAATTTCTCTTCCCGGAACCGCCGAAGAGCCGAAAGCCCCCGTCTACGTGGATGGCCGCCTCTTCACCACCCTTAAAGGCGACAAGATCGTAGCCGAGTTTATCAAGATTCTCGACGACTACGTCGAGTCCCACTACGCCGCGAGGGAGAAAGAAAAAGAAGAAGTCGGCGCGCGCGGCTAAGTCTTGAGAATCACGTGGGGACAGCCGCCCTCGGCTGTCCGGGCGAGCGAAGCTCGCCGGCTGATTCCACTTAAGTTCCCGACTATCGTTCGACCCGCCCCGGCGGAGCTTGAAACCGCCAGGCTCAATCTCGAGTACTGCTACATCCACTCACCCATCAATGGCCGCGCCGGCGGGGCATACTGTTGATTTGGGTCGAGGAGATCAGGGGATTGCAGCCTTGGCCGCAGGGGCCGAGATCGTGACCGAGTCAGGTACCGTCCAAACGGCTGTACCGTTATTTGATTCAAGACGGTGCATGGTGATCTTGAGACTGCCACGATCTACGTCCACCATGATGTAGTGGTAGTTCACTTCTTTGCTCTGAAAGGGATCATCTTTGGCGCGTGTAATGGGATACGCGTGCGCTCCCGCGCCGCCAGTCACGAAATAGGTGACGCCGCCATGCTCGTGGCGTTCGTAGTTATGCACGTGCCCGGAAAAAACGACGAACCGGGCGCGCTGGTTCGGCTGCCGAGCTTCCAGCATTTTCGCCAGCTTTTGCTCCTCAGCGCGGGCTGAGTGTCCGCCACCGAATATCTTGGCATCCGACGAGCTGGTGTAGGGAGGATGGTGAAGAACAATAAACACGAAGTCCACATCGCCGGGAAGACGGTCCAGTTTCTGGGTCAGCCATTGCCCTTGCGGGCCGGAGGTCTCTTCCTGAGAGCTATCCAGCGTTAGCAGCAGCGTGTTGGCGATGCGGACGGAGTAGTAGCGGCTGTTCTTCAAGTCAGGAAAACGCTGGAAATAATTGGCGAGGGCAACTCTTTCATCGCCGTGAAGATCGTGGTTGCCGAGCGCGGGGTACACCGGAACCTTTTTCTCTCGCCACACCGCGGTTTCGCTGTCCCACACTTTCCAGTCGTCTTTGTCGTAGCCGTTGTAGACGATGTCGCCTCCAAAGGAAATAAACGCGGGATTGGTTTCGGCGATCGCCTTTACCAGAGCCTGGCGCACGGCCGGATTCGCCGCTTCTGTATCCTTGGGATCATGGAAGCGCGAATCTCCATAGGCGACGAAGTGGAAGGGGGTGCTCACTTGCAGTTGCAGTTCAACCGGCTCGGCATGCGGCTCCGCCTGCGAATGCAAGCGTGAGCAGGCAATGCAGCCGAGAAAGAGATTGATGATCAGCAATTTCTGGAAAACTTTCATTTAGTTACCTACGACCAGCACTTCGAACTGTCCCGCTTCTGCCGTGGATAAGAAGAGACGGTGCGTTTTGGGGTCGAGCGCCATAGTCTTTGCCTTGGGCAAAGTCTTGACGTTCTCCACAACTGAGTACTTGTCCGGGCTGTCCTGGCGAATCACAGTGATAGTGCCTTCTCCGTTGGAATTGAAAACGAGCCGCGAGGCGGGATCGAAGGCGGTAGCATCCACGTGGTCACCAATCGGAAGCGTAGCGATGACTTTCCCAGTATCGGCGTTCATGACCGCCATTACTTTGCTGCGGCAGCCGATGAACAAGCGCCGATTGGCTCGGTCCATGGCTATGCTGGAAGGCGATGCGCAAGGCGCAGTCGGCCAACGCTGCTCGACTTTCAGCGTGCGGGAGTTGATTTTCAGCACCAGGTTCGCATCTTCCACGTTATCGTAAACATACCCTGTACCGTCGGCGACGGCAAACTCGGGGCCGCCGCCGAGATCGACCGTTCCCACAACTTTCCCGTCCGCCGCCTGAATGGCGGTCGCGCTGTTGCTATCGCCATTGAATGCGAATACGCGCGACGTGCCCGGATCGTAAATGATGGCGTCGGGCTTCTTGCCGACCGGAACCTCCGCGATCGTCTCTAGCGTCTTCAGATCGAAGATAGTGACGGTCGAGGACTGGCCATTGCTCACGAATCCCCGTCCCAGTTCCGGCGCAACAGCGATGCCATGCACGCCGGGAGTGTTCGCGATCTTGCCGACGATTGCCCCCGAATCGACATCGAGCACTTCGACCTGGGTTCCGTGAGAGACATACAGCCGGCGGGCGGATTCATCGACAGCGAGATAGTCCCAGCCGCCTTGGCCGGCTACCGGGATTTTCTGAGTTATGTGATAGCTGTCGGCTGCCTGGGCGGACGCAGCCATAAGGGTGAAAGACATGGCGAAGATCAGCAGAGTTTTCAAATGGAGGCTCCTCTAAATGTGCGATTCAAGATATCCGAACTTCATTAGCGACAAGAAGTCGCATGAGGCGGGCCACGTGAGCCCGCCTCATTGCGAGCTAGAACAGGAAGCGAAGCATGAACTGCAACTGGCGCGGCGTGCCGGTTCCCGTGTTCCCGGCGGCGGCATTGTCGTTGTTGCTGTTGAAGTTTACCGACGAGTCGATGAGACCGAAATCACCGGGAACCGTTAGGTTCGCGGAGTTCTGCCCGGGAGCATAGACCAGGGTCAGATCCAAAGGATCGGCAAGCTGCACGTGATTGAAAATATTGAATGTTTGCACCCCGAACTCCATCGACAATCGCTCGGCAAGTTTCGTTGTTTTGGTGAGGGCCAGGTCGATCTGCCAGATATTCGGAGCGCGGACGGCGCCGTTCGTCTCGTTCCCGAAGCGGGTGAAATTGCCGTTCGCATCGACGGGTGGCGCCTGAAACGCGGCCGCGTTGACCAGCGGTGTGCCACCACCGTTTGGACCGGCAGGGTGAGGGTGGGGCAACATCACTGGTACACCTGGAACGATGTCAGGCCGCTGGTTAGTCTGGTCATTGCCATCAGGAAGGAGGTAAGTATAGGGAAAGCCGTTGAATGGGGATGATGGATTGCTAATTGATCCGGTAAGGTCCATCTGGACAGTCAGGGGATGCCCAGTATGCCAAAGTCCGATGCTGCTCAAGCTCCATCCGCCGAGGATTTTGCCAAGCGCACCGGTATGATTCAGATACGGTTTGCCCGGTCCAAACGGAAGCTCGTACTCAGTGTTGACCGCGATATTGTTCCGAATGTCATAAATGCTGGGGCCTTTGTCGCATGCAAGGCAATTTACATTCTCCGGTCCTGTCGATTCGCCTCCTCCAACGGATCCATCATTAATGGAATGCGACCAGGTGTAGCGCGACTGGAAGGCAAAGCCGTTGGTGAAGCGCCGTTCGAGCGAAGCTCCGAGCGCCTCATAGGTGCTAGCTCCAATATCGCGTTTGATGTCAACCGAGCCGAAGGGATTGCCGTTCGGATAATATGGGTCCAAAGTTCGGAAGCAATCTCCGTCCACGGGGTTAAACGTGACCGGTTCGGTGCAGAGGTTGACACCTCCGCGCGAGAACAGATGCACGCCGTGGCTGCCGATATATTGCAACGAGAACAGGAAATTGGCCGCCAGTTGATGCTCCACCGTCAGCCCCCATGTTTCCACATACAAATCGGGGCGGGCCTGTCGCTGCAGCGCCCGCGGGTGGTTCCCCTGTTTCGATGTACTAGGAATACTGGAGAGATCCGGGTCCTGTTGCGCCCAGGCGGGTTGCAAGGGTTCGTTATTAAAGGAATTCACCAGAATGCGAAACGTGTCACTCTCCAGCCCCGCATTCAAGTCGTCATTTTGCGCGGCGCCGTGATAGATGCCATATCCCCCGCGAAACACCGTCTTCCCGTGAAACTGCTCGGGCGCCCAGGCGAGCGCGAGTCTGGGATCAAAGTTGCGGTTGCTCTCGTTATATAGAACCGGATTTCTGGGACACGGTGGGGTGTTGATCGGGCCTGGACTCGGTGCCACGTTGTAGGAACCCGATCCCAGACAGACACCGTGGAATTGATTCAGGTCAAACACCGTGGTCCGGTTGGTTGCTTCATTGGCAACACCGTAGTAATCCCAGCGAATTCCCGCCGTGAATGTGAAGGTTGGCGTGACCTTAAATTCGTCCTGAAAATAGGGCATGTAGAAAGTCCGGCGCAGCCGATGACAGCACCATGGGGCGATGTAATCGATGCTGCTCAAACTTGCGGTCGCGAGTGAGTAGTCGTCGCCGAAGGTCAAGGCGTTGTTCGAAGTTTGTCCCTGATTGAGGCGAATGCGGCGGATTTCTATGCCCGCCTTGAATGCATGCCGTCCATGAACCCAGGTCAGATTGTCAATTCCGCCGTAGGTTGTGCCGACCTCGATATCGGCGCTGGTGTTGTCAAGCGTGACGAAACTGCTGGTGTTGACAGCGTACGGTAACGCGCTTCCTCCCGGATTGTGGAAGGGCGATCGATTGATGTAGAGCTTCGCTTCATTAAATAAGGTGGGGCCGAAAGTATGCTGCAGCGCCAGCATGTAATTTGCCGGATGATTGATGGTTGCCTGATTGTCGCCCGGAACGCTGGAGCCCGTAGCCGGTGCGTACCAAATGCTGATGTCGCGTTGGGCGCGGCCGTAAAGGAGGGTTTTGTCGTTGATCTTCTGGTCAATCCGTACGAGCCACGTGTCTTCGTGGATGGTCGTCTGCCTGCCAACGGTCACAGAGTCTTGATTATTCAAAGGATTCGGAGCGGTGGAACTGCCTTGCCACTGGAAAGACCCATCGGGAATGGCGAAGCGTGGCGTACAGCCATCGATCGAACCGGCCGAGGCACGCCACGGAAACGCCCGCATGATCTGGCACATCGTTGGTCCGATGCCAAGGCTCTGCGCCTGATCCAGCACGTACTTTTGGTATGTCTCCGTGGGCTGGGTCAAAGGTGGCGACAGTTCGGGGAAATTGGCGCAGCAAATACCAGCGGGAACAATCATTTGCTGACCGTTGAACTGCAGCTGGCGGATTCCTTCGTAGTTGATGAAGAAGAACGTCTTGTTCTTTACGATCGGCCCGCCGAGCGACATCCCATATTGGCCCATCCGGAATGGGGAGATTTTGGGGTTGCCGTTTATGTCGAAATCGAGGAAACTGCGCGCGTCGAAATAGGAATTTCTGAGATAACCGAAGGCCGTGCCGTGAAGATCGTTCGTGCCGGACTTGGTTTCGGCGTCGATCTGGCCCCCCGCTTGCGTTCCATATTCGACGTCATACAGCGCGCTGCTGACGCGGTACTCTTCGATAGCGTCCTGTGAGATCTGCAGACGTGTCGTCGATTTCTGTGCCTGTTCCTGAATGCCGCCCGCATCGACTCCGTCGATCGAGAAATTGTTGTCGTCGCGTGCCCGCCCCGCGAAACGGATAGTTCTCTGGTCGCCTCCGCCGTCGTCCTGGGCAAACGGCGCCAGCATCGACAAGGTGGTCCAATCGCGCCCGTTGTTTGCGAGATCCGCAATTTGATCCTCCCGAATCACAGTCCCGGCTTCGGCCGAAGTGTGGTTGGAGAGTCCGTTGGCGGTGACTTCAACTTTCTCCGTTGGCACTCCCACCGGCAGGTTCACGTCTTGGGTATGGGTCTCTCCCACTTCCAGAATGACATTCTGAATCACGGTAGTCTTAAAGCCGCTGCTCGAAACCGTCACCGAGTAGCGGCCGACCGCCAAGCCCGGAAAGCGATAGTAGCCGACAGTATTTGTCGACAGGCTGGCGGTGAGGCCGGTGGCGGCGGCCACGACCTTCACACTTGCGCCGGCTACAGCGGCTCCCGATGGATCGGTCACCCTGCCTTCGAGTTCTGCTCGATCGATTTGAGCATGGGCCGCTGTTCCCAGGAGTAGCGCGAGAATTACCGCAAAAGAGTATTTCGAGACGACTGAAAGAAGCGAGTGGGAGAGGTTTGGCTTCATAAATTTCAGCTCCTTAAAGAACCAGCCCTCGAAACGGGATGAGGCCTGCCTACGGTTCCTGGCGGAATGCAATCAATCGGAACTTGAGGTCTCTCTGAAGCAGAAAACTACCACCGCTCGGGATGACTAGCGATGCTAGGTGGGTGGTGTGAAGCTTTTATTAAAGGAAGGTTAATACTTTTTCAGACTCTATCCGCCGAGCTTGTTCCCGTTCTACCCTAGTGCACAGTTCCTTCGACGAATGGGATCGCGACAGGTTTTTCCATGAAACTGCTGGTGGTGGAAGACGAGCTGCGGATGCTGGAGTTGCTGCGCCAGGGCTTGAGTGAAGAAGGGCACACGGTTTCATGCGCGGCGGATGGCAGCAGTGGATTACAAATGGTCCGGGACCACGACTTCGACGTCGTGATACTCGATGTAATGATGCCGAAGATGGATGGATTTGAAGTGGCAAGGCGCATGCGAACCGAAAACAACTGCACGCCGGTGTTGATGCTCACCGCGAAGGATTCGGTTCCAGACGTCGTTCACGGGCTGGACCTGGGCGCCGACGACTACATGACCAAACCGTTCTCGTTTGACGAACTGCTGTTGCGACTGTGCGCGGTGCGTAGAGCTGCGGTCGCTCCGCGGACAGCGCAGCTTAACGTCGATAATTTGTTCTTGGATCCTTGCACCCGGCAGGTTTACCGCGATGGGACGCGCATTAGCCTGACGCGCACCGAATATGGTTTATTGGAGCGGCTCATGCGCGACGCTGGCGAAGTTGTTCCGCGAGAAATCCTGATTTCGTCTCTGGGGCGCGAGGTTGAGAGTAACACCCTGGACGCCTTCGTCGGGCGGCTGCGAAACAAAATCGATTGCAATGATGATAGTGATAACGACCTGCGAAAACTGATTCACACCGTGCGTGGCGTCGGATACGTGATCAGTTCGCACTGGCAATCATGAAGAGACTCTCGATCGGCTTTCGGCTCACGTTGTGGTACCTGGCAATCTTCGCGGCCGCCCAGCTTTTCTTTGGCGTCGGCATGTGGCTCGTTCTCCGGCAGGACCTCTACAGCGTGGCCGACGATGCATTGACCGCCCAGGTCGAGGACCTAACTAATTTCCTGAAAACGCAGAAGAAGAAAAACATGACAGTAGCCAAGCTTCGGGAAGAAACCTCCGAAGCTTACGCTTTTGAGCACTCTGGCGACTTCTTGCAAATTTACGACGGGGATGGAAACTGGATCTTCCTTGCACCTTCGCTGGAACAAAATCGATTTGCGCCACCTGCTGCCGTCAAAGGTCCTTCCTTTCAAAACTCTTGGCTCGGAAATAAGCCTTTTCGTTTCATAACGCAAAGGATTGAAGTGAATGGCCGCTCGTACACAGTGCAGACCGGCGTTCCCACCGATCAGATCATTACCACGCTGTCTCTGTTTCGGCGTTATCTGCTGATGCTAGCGCCGCTGTTACTGCTTGCCGCCGCATCCGGAGGCTACTGGCTGAGCCGCAAAGCCTTGTCTCCGGTGGATGCAATCACTCGGACTGCGAGAAACATCAGCGGCAGCAATCTTGGCGACCGACTAGAAAAACTAACAACTGGCGATGAGTTGCAACGGCTGTCGGACACGTTGAATGAAATGCTGGCCCGCATTGAAAGCGTATTTCTCCGTGTAAACCAGTTCACCGCGGATGCTTCGCACGAACTGCGCACGCCGATCTCGCTCATTCGCACTGAAGCGGAGATAGCACTCCGGAAGTCGAGGGGAAATGAGGAATATCGCGAAGCTTTACGCCATATCATGCTGGAAGCGGAAAGAACTTCGTCGTTGGTGGAAGAACTGCTGTCGCTTGCCCGCGCCGATTCCGGCCGCGAAAGCTTACACCTGGCGCCCCTGGATTTGCGCACAGCGATTGCCGATACTGCCAACGAATGGCGTCCGCTGGTGGAGTCTCGCAATCTGCGATTCACTCAAGCGATCGCGGATTGTGAGCTTCCGGTCCTGGCGGACCGCAGGGCGGTGCAACGACTGCTGGCCATCTTTCTCGACAACGCCGTCAAGTACACGCCGCCGCCCGGAATCGTCGAACTGCGTCTGGAAGCGCGGCATGGCGGCGCGGTCATTTCTGTGCGCGACACGGGAATTGGAATCGCCGAACAAGATCAGCACAAAATCTTCGAGCGTTTTTACCGTGTAGACAAGGCGAGGAGCCGCGAGTTTGGCGGAGCCGGCATCGGCCTCGCCATCGCCGATTGGATTGTGCAGCAGCACCGTGGATCGATCGCGGTTCAAAGCTCGATCGGTAACGGATCCACCTTCTTCGTCGAGTTTCCACTACAACCGGCATCGGCAGTTTTGGAACTATCGCAGGCAAAAGCGCTCACGGACTACGCCGACCATTCGCCAGAAAGGCCTCGCGGTTGATCAGGCCAGCCGCGAGCTTGAACGCGAACGTCATTGGTTTGGCTGTGTGCCAGAAACCAAGACCACGCGTAAATCCCTGAATGCGAGACCCGGTTGGCGAACCAATCGATCCAGCTTGCCGAGTTGCCGACGATCCAGGAACCGATCATCGCGACGGTGCGGTTACGGTGCACTGCTACTGGCTCGCAGCTACCGCGTATCGGTTAGTATGGTGGAAGTAGTTTGGCCAGAGCATCGAGGAAATCGCCACTTGTCGTCCCCAACCAGTGCTGCCGTGTGCGATTCGCCCCTGCCGTTGCGTGTTGAAGCGCTAGTCAAGCGCTTCGGCAAGGTAACTGCCGTCGACGGCGTCACTCTAGAATTGCGGAGCGCAGAATGTCTGGGGCTGCTCGGACCCAATGGTGCCGGCAAGAGCACGCTGATTCGCAGCATCGTTGGCCGTGTCATTCCTGACTCAGGCACGATCACGGTATTTGGCGCACCCGCAGATTCCGCGGCGGCGCGCAAAGCCCTTGGGTGGATTCCGCAAGAGATTGCGCTCTACCCGCGTCTCACCTGCCGAGAGAACCTGCAATCGTTCGGTCGTTACCACGGGCTCGGAGGTGAGACTCTCGCACAGGTGATAGAGCGTTGCCTCGACTGGTCAATGCTTACCGACCGTGCCGACGAACTCGTCAGGAATCTCTCCGGAGGAATGAAGCGCCGCCTCAATATGGCAGCAGGGCTCATTCATCAGCCCAAGCTCGTCCTCATGGATGAGCCTACCGTGGGCGTCGACCCGCAGTCGCGCAATCACATTTTTGAAATGATCGAGAAGGTGCGTGGCGAAGGCATGTCGATCATCTACACCACGCACTACATGGAAGAAGCCGAACGTCTGTGCGACCGCATCGCGATCATCGATCATGGCAAAATCATCGCTCTCGGCACCAACAGCGACCTCGTCCGAAACGCATTCGGTACGCGCAGCCAGGTTCTGGCGCATTTTGGCGGCTCGCCCGACCGCATCGTTCCCTGGGTCGCCGCGCGCGGCGGGCAGACGATCGATGGTATTGCGCAATTCACGATTGCGCATCCCGTTGAGATTGCGAGCCTGCTTGAGGATTCAGCAAAGGCCGGACTCGAACTGGTTGATGTATCGCTTCGCAAGCCAAATCTGGAATCGGTCTTCCTGCATTTGACCGGAAGGGAGATGCGCGATTGATGTTCGCCATCGTTCGCACTGCCATGGTCTCCCTACGCCGGGACCGTGGCGCTCTCGCGCTGAGTTTCATTCTGCCGGTGGTCTTCTTCAGCATCTTCGCCGTGATTTTCGGCGGACACCGCGACAGCACTCCCAAAGTCAGCGTGATTATTGTTGATGAAGACCACAGCCGCGCATCGCAACGACTCGTAAGAGGCTTCCAGAGTGAGGGCTCGCTGAACGTGAAGACTCGACCCGCACCCGTCAAAGGTACCGAGCAGCCCGAATTCACGGCGACCACTGCCGAAGCAGCGGTTAGAGCAGGAAGGGCGCCCGTCGCGCTGATCATCCCCCACGGCTTCGGCGACAACCCGATTTCGTTCGGTCCCGCAGCGGCTGGTCGTCCGACAATCCAACTGCTCGAAGACAGCAGCGACATGATCGCGCCCCAGGTGATCGCTGGTCTTCTCCAGAAAGTTGCGATGACCTCGATGCCCGATATCATGGCCGAACAGGGCTCAAGGTATTTTGATCAGTTTGGCGGCGGCCTCACTCGGAAACAGCGCGAAAGAGTCGACTCGGGTCTGCGTTCGCTGCGCGAGCGGGAAGAGAGCGGCGCGACCACGGCCGCATCCGGCGCTTCCGCCAATGGAGGAATCATTGCCGTTACCACCCGCGCGGTCGTCGGCGAGAACAAGAACAATCCCATGGTCTCGTTCTACGCGGCCGCGATTGGCGTGATGTTTCTGCTCTTCACCGCGAGTGGCGCCGCTGGCGCGCTGCTGGATGAAGTGGAGAGCGGAACGCTCGACCGCGTCCTGAGTTCGCGCGTCACCATGACCACCCTGATGCTAGGTAAGCTGACCTTCAACTCGCTGCTCGCCTTCTTACAACTCGTGGTGATGTTCCTGTGGGGCTGGGCCGTTTTTAAACTCGATTTCTGGTCGCACATTCCCGGCTTCGTCGTCATGGGAGCATTCACCGCTGTTGCGGTGGCCGCCTTTGGCTTGCTGTTGGCCAGCATTTGCCGCACGCGCGCGCAACTGGGCGCGCTCTCAACGCTGGTGATCTTGATTATGTCTTCGATTGGCGGCAGCATGTTCCCTCGCTTCCTCATGTCGGAGGCGATGCAGAAAGCGGGCTTGTTCACCATCAACGCCTGGGCCATCGACGGATTTACCAAAATCTTCTGGCGGGACGAGCCGATCTCTCATCTCTGGCCGCAGGTTCTGGTTCTTACAGGGATCGCCATCGTGCTCTTCGCGATCGCCCGCAAAGTGGCTCGGCGATGGGAGTACGCGTAGCTGGCGTATCGCTCCGGATCCTGAAGATCGAATCTTTGCCAGCACGGTCAAACTCGGCCGCATGCCACTTGGGTACACGTCGGTGGGGAACGTCTTGAGCACAACCTGTACGCGCCTGGGCAAGGATCACGTGAGCAGTCGTTGCTTCCGTCACACCTACCGCAGTTGGCTGGATGCGCTAGGCTCGCCCATCGGGTTGCAACAGCGGATGATGCGGCACTCCAGCATCACCACTACGGCGAACTACGGGGACACGGTTGGATCTACGGCAGGCGCATGAAAAAGTGGTGCAGCGGGCGTTACAGCACGGGAAGGGCACGGAAGGCATTACAACTCACTGAAACATTGGGGTGGGAGACGGGAATTGAACCCGCAACCGTCGGAGCCACAGTCCGATGCTCTACCAGTTGAGCTACTCCCACCACAGATAGAGCCATTATAACCCAACCCATTCAGAGGAAAACTAGTTAGGCAGAACAGCAGCTTGGTGCTGCGTCTGCGCCTGTGCTGCATTTTTGGTGCAATTCGCGGCAATCGTGCCCAAATCGTGCCCGAAGCCTTTGCTAAGCTCCACTGCCGCAGCGTTTTGCTTCGTGTCCAGTCTGCTGGCAGCGTCGGCGAGATCGGCTTCGTCAACGATGTTGTAGCGCTCGAAGACGGCGCGCGTCTTGTGACCGCTGATCCGCATAGCCACGCTCTCTTGAACGCCCAGTCTGCGAAGGTTGCGGACTCCCGACCGGCGCAGATCGTGGAAGAGCAGATCGGGAACGCCCGCGCGAGTGCAGACGGCTTCCCAGATTTTGCGGAATCCCTCCACACGCCCGCCTTTCACCAAGGTGCCGTCCTTGCGTTTCTTGTCCGGTCGGGTGAACACGAAATCGTCCGGCTGCTTGCCAATAATGCAAGTGGTTAGCAGAGTTGCGACTTCGCGCGTCATCTTGATCACGCGGGCTTCGCCGTTTTTTGTCGTGCCAGCTTCCAGCCTGATCGTGCCAGCGCTCAGGTCGATTTGCTTGACGCGCATCGAGAGCAGCTCGCCCTTGCGGAAGGCGAAGCTGTAGGCCGTAGTCAGCAAGGCGCGGAGCCACAGCCCGACCTTGCTGCATTCCATCGCCAGGGGAGTGTACTGCGCGTCTTCGAGAAAGCCTGTGCGAGGCGCGCTTTCTTTGTACATGGGCATTTCAGGACACGCTCTGACTTTCGGCGGCGTGCGTCTCATCGCTAAATGAAAAGCCCGCTTGAGAAAGGCCAGTTCCCGGTTGATTGACGCGCCGCTCGCTTTCTCCGCTTCCCGCTTGGCGCAGTAGCGTTGCACCAAATCTGTGCTGAGATCGTCGGCGGGCAGCTTGCGGAAGAATGGCTCCAGATGCTTTTTCCAGCGCCACTCTGCCGTCTTGATGCTCTTGCGGCCTTGCTGTCGGTATTCGGCGAACAGATCGGTAATCAGTTCGTCAATTTTCACGTTGGTTCGTGCGATGTAGGTTTTCGTTTCGACTTCGGCGAGCCTACGCTTGAGCAACTTCTCTGCGACCTTGCGGTCGGGAGAATGGCTGCTCTCTCTGCGTGCGATGCCGCGCACGTAAAACTTGATCCACCAGACGGCGGAGCCGTTCTGATAGATCGAGCCAGAGCCGCGCGGCCGTGGCGTTACGTTTTCGGTCATAGTACTTGCTCCCTTCAGAGTTTGAACACACAGACCTGAATCAAGAGCAGAATTTGCGGCGATCCCGGAACGGGAGATAATGGTGGGAGCCATGTTCCTGCCTTTTTCAGGAGTGTGGTCAGTGCCGGGTTCGGTGTTTGCTGCACCGGCTCGGCACGCTCTAAGTTTACTACTTAAATCGGCGAAGTTATGCTTAAGTTTCAGTCTTTCAGCCCAGAATTTCGCCTCTACCAACCCGCATCCGGCAGTGAGGAACAGGAAAACAATGTCTTCTTCTCCGATCTCGCACTCAGAAGCTAGGGATCTCTTGCATAAACTAATAACGGAGTCCACAAATGTCGAAGGCGTTCTAGACAGCTCCAATGGATTTAGGGCGTTCGTATCCGGCAAGGTACATGCTGCCCCGGATGGCAGCATTCTTGTGATCGGTGGAGAGGTACCCACTTCGCCCTTTATCGCCTTTAACCCGGCCCGATCTGTTTCCATTCGATACGGCGACGAACGGGCGGTGCGTGGCCGAGAAGGAGTAGGAGCTGACCTTTTCCGCCGTGAGTTTGCTTCTGGCATAACGTTTTTGTTTGAGGACGGTTCGTCCGCAGCGCTTTTTGAAACTAAAGTGCCGGAATGACGCCAACACGTTGCTTCAGACACCGCAGACACCGCCGAGTTTCCTCACTTTGTCACCACCTTGTCGGGCAAACTTTAGGCAGAGCCCTTTCTAAAGCCGCGTCTCTGCTGGCTTTCCAAGGGCTCACAGGATAACTGGTCCCACGCCGATCCCTGTCTTCCTGGTCGAGCGGGACCGTGAGTGTATAGTTTTCGCCATGAAATACTTTGTTCTCGCTATGCTGTTGGGTCTCATGCAAACAGCGTTGCCAGCCCAAAGGAAAGCAACCGACACAAATACTGGTAGTAATTACAGCGTCCACAATGATCCCGCTGCAAAACAAAAACCAGCCAATCCGACGCTTCCCGTCAAGAATGCGGATAGTAGCCAGACAAATAAACAGACCCGCGATACCCCATCCAATCCCACTGATCACATAACCGTAATCGTCCAACCGCCCACTTCTGTATCCGGTTGGGAAAAGGCTTATGTGATCTTCACGGGACTGCTTGTAGCAATCGGGGCGATTGGAGGCGGATATGCTATCAAGACACTCAGAGCCGTAGAACGACAGGCCAAGGCAACCGAAGATCAATTGATCGAAACCCAGAAGGCTGGCGAGGAATCTGGACGAAGTTCTGTGTTCGCTCGAAATGCGGTAATGGTTTCGGAGCGAGCCGATATATTGCTTGATGCCGCCAGCATCGTCACATCTTCGGCAAGTGGCATTATCGGCCCGGATGCAAGACTCAAGTTGCAGTACAAGAACTTTGGGCGAACTAGGGCTAGAGATGTCAGATTCAAGGTATGGATGGAAATACCCGATGTAAATTTGCCTTCCGCAGTCCAAGAACTCCCACGGATGGTCATGGGAGCCGGTCAAGATCAGACCATAGCCTTTCAAACATTTGGTGAGTGTTTGACGGAAATCACTTTCAAGCAAATTGTTCAGGGGAAAATCGAATTGCGATTTATAGCTTTGGTGACTTATGAGGACGTGTTTGGTGCGCTCTATACTACCCGAGACGCGGGATTGTTCGACCACCGCGCCATGGGATTCAGAGTACTCGATAAAATAGCAGGCTAGAACGATTAGAGAGGCTGCACAAGAACTCTTTGTGTTGCACAGAATTTTCCTTCGCTCAATCCATCCATCGAGATCAATCAAGTTGTTCATCGAGATACCTGGATACAGCATCCAATGCCCCTTCTAATCGCCAGTGTCCATGCGGGCTTGAGAGCGTGCGTGCCTCTTCTGTGCCCATCCTCTTCACTCCAAACTCCTCTTCGTTCGCTCAACCCAAGCGTCTAGGTCGCGCACGTCGAGCAACCACGGCGCGTGACCGTTCTCTGAGCTGGATCACCGGCAAGCCCTCGCGCTGCACGATCTCACGCAGTTTCGCGGGCGAGATGGACAAATATTCAGACGCGCGCCGCAAGCGAAGCAGCCGTCTCGCCGAGTTGTCACTCTTCGTCATTCGCCGCTCTTGCCTTCCAATCAATCTGTCGCGCCCTCGCCCACTGGCACGGCCCGATGTGGCCCCGCGGCGAACCACAAGTGATCTTGCGGTCGTTCGGTTCTGTCCCTGACGATAGGATTTGAAGGCGCCGGGCAGCCACGCTCGACGCCTTTGTTGTTTCAGTGCGCAGAAGGCGCACACGTCACCACCAACGACGATTGGCAGTCGCATGTGCGTCGTCCCTGTCATTGCCGTGTCACCTTTGTTTCGCCTTTTTTATAGCTGTAGAAAAACCGCGCGCCTGCCGAATCCAAGCGTTCGCCCTTTGCCACTACTCCCGCCGGTTCGGCGGTTACTGCCAAAGCGTCCCGCACACGCGCTGCGTGACTCTCGGTTGCTTCCGTGATGGCCTTTCTGATCAGACTTTCTTCATCTTTGGTAAGCGACAGATAACCGCACTCAAGAAAGCTGAGACGAGTGCGGTCGATACCCGTGCGCTGGGAAAGTTCTATTTGGGTTAGGCGAGCGATCTTGCGAAGTTGCCTTAGTCCTGTGTCCATTGCGGTGTCGCCCTTTCACAATAAATTCTGTTATGGGCGAAGCTAGCACGGTCGGTATGGTCATCGGTATGGTCAGATGGGGTGAGATGTGGGGGTATTTCGCGGGTATTTGGTGACTAAGTGGACGTTTCAGCTCTTAACTTATTGATTTGGAAGACTGAGCCTGTAGCAACCAAGACATTCTCAAACACGAAAGGAAAAGGGTTCCCCGTAGAGATGGTGAAGTTGGAAGGGCTCATAGCCTGTAGCTCGACTGCTCGACTGTCGCCCTGACCGAGGTCGAGGCGTACTGGTGCCTTCGCCGGTTCCATTAAATGGAAGTCCGGAATCTCGACGTGAGATTGACGCTCCGACCTCAAGCTTCTGCGTTTTGCGCTCATAGGCAATTAGGCGGCCCGAGGGATTTACAGTGTTCTGAAAATCCCCGCTAAGTCGGCATCTAAAGATTTAAGCTATTGAAAATAAGGAGGTTGAAGAGCTCTCCGTTTCCACTAAATGGAAACGGGCCGGGAACGGCACCCCTCCGAACCCGCTTGGATCCATTCTTCTCATCCCTTCAAAGTCGCTCAAAACATCTGAGAAAATTCTACTGTTGGTCCATGATTTTGCAGCACGCGCTTTTGTGTTTATTTTCGCGAGAGTGTCTCACCGAAGCTAGGTGCGCATGTTTTTGATTTGGGTCGTTTAAGGGTCATTTAAGGATGGCGGTTCCTGATTCGTCTGTTTTCAAGCACCCTCGAGTCTCCGTACTTGAGCGGAAAGTTGTTGATTCTAGACGATGTCCATTAAATGGAAACATTGGTCAAGAATAGGCAGCTCCGCACTTCCACGGCCCAAGCCCGGAACGGTGCGAGCGAATTTGGCCCGGAAGTGCTGATTTTACAAAACGAAACAAAGTCCAAGTTCACCCAAATTCTGCGTATCAGGCTGACTGCTTGGGGTTTGGCGGCTCGTGGCTGGGCTGAGATGTGCCATCTACGTGGGTGGAAATCGCGCATTTTCGTGCCACTTGGAGTCGTTCTAGCTGAGCAAGAGCGCGATAAAGCCGGTTCTCGTTTGCAGTTTCGTAGCGCCCGTAACCGTCACACAGTCTCTCAATGATGTCGCAGCCGAACTTCGCAGGTACGCCCGGGTCTATCAACTCACGCTCAGAGTCCTTTATGAGCTCTCGAAGCTGCTGGTCCTGTAGGCTTGGTTTGTAGGACGGGGGATGGAGGTGTTCAGTCACTGCATCCGCCTCGAGCTTGGCGGCCCGCTTAACCCGCACGATGCCAAGCGCGATGCGCTGAACAAAGAACTGCTCCACTGCTCCGCACGGCTCGTATTGGCGCTTGAGCTGCCGACACAGGAGCTTGTAACTTGGCACGTCATCGCCTTCGCAGATCCCTTCAGAGGTAAGTCCATGTTTTAAGGCGTTAAATCTTGTTTCGCTTGTATCGCTCGGTCCGGAGCTTTTGCCTGCATTCTGGTTGTGAGTGACTGCTGGCAAGTGATCATTCTTCGACATGCTGAATCCCTTGAGATAATCCCATTGTCCGGCTTTCGATTGATGCAGGGAATACATAAATCGGCACGAATCCACGAATCAGATAACAAAACATTTCCAAACCGATCGACACGCGAGCACGGCCGGTTTTGAAGTGACCACCGAGGGCATGGCACGGATTTGCCGCTGGCGGAATGGGCAGGAAAAATGCTCGTCGGCTTGGCAGACCTCGCCCTTCAACGCCGTCCCGATCCAAGTTGCGGGTTCGCGGATCAGCGCGCATTGCCATTTTAATGCCGCCATTTTTTCCACTTTTCTACTACTCTCGTCAACCCCCTCCAGCCGAAGATCGTCCGACTGCATCGTCCGGGTTATGTACTTTCATCGCCTCTATCTCATGCGTATAAAGTCACTTGGCCAAAGCGCACCCGAGGCACGTCCTACAGCTCGGGTCATTCTGAACCCGTTTGACTCAAGTTGAATGGTGTCACTAAAGAAAGCTTCTCGTGCGCCCAAAAGCACCTTGGGCAGGTTGTATATCGACTCCGAACCCCCTTAATTTGGTCAGAAAGCGGCTGTGAATGCTCCGGAGTTAACCGTCTTTTTCAATCGTCGCCGCTTAATCATGCCTATTGATTCGCCCGGCTACGGCTGCAAGACGGTCTGCCTGACCGTCCTACTCCGTAAGACGTTGAATTAAGGCGACCCAAACGGCGGGAGAGCATGTGGGGAGCGAAGAGCGTGCGCTGAGTATTTCGGCCCGCGGTACTCTCCGCCGCTCTTTTGGAGTTATATTTCGCCGGGAAGGTGCGCCACCCGCCGCCGAATTGTTGGGGACCGACCGGAGCACCGTATTAGAATAGTCGCGAGATGGCTGAAGAGAAGAGTCTCAGTTACCAGATTAACGCCGCGTTCTTGGGTGTTCAGCGGCGTGCAGAGGCAGTCGATCGGGAAACGCTCGTTCAAACATTTGTAGATATTGGTGCTCTGTTCACCGTGCTTTCATCTCACGACCACCAGATTGTTTATGGCCGCCGCGGAACGGGCAAGACCCATGCTCTTCTATATCTAGCGGAGCAGGCGAAGAAAGTCGGTGACATTCCGGTTTATGTGGACCTCCGTTATATAGGATCATCTGGAGGCCTGTATGCAGACACCACAATCCCATTACCACAGCGTGCTACACGGCTGCTGCTGGATGTTCTGGGCTCAATTCACGAAACTCTGCTGGCGTATGCCGTTGATGCAGCGATGGATCTCGCGGCCGTGGGCCCTGCACTAGATGCGCTCGCGTCGTCAGCGACGGAAGTCGAAGTATTAGGTGAGATTCAAGTCGAATCCAAACAAACAAAAGGCAACGAGCAGCAGGACTCAACCGAGAACAAGTTCGTGCTGCAGAGTAAACCTGCTTAGGAGTTCGCCTCCGCATCCGTATCGAAAACATCGTTGCAGTCGGAGACTAAGGTCGCCGAATCCGGGACAGCTCGATACAGAGTACATTTCGGCAGCACCAGCAAGGCACTGGCAGAATTGGTCAAGGCGGTGAAACCAGCTCGTCTGCTCTTCGTCCTGGATGAGTGGAGTGCCATTCCGCTTGATCTTCAGCCCTATCTCGCCGATCTCATCAGGCGGGCCGTTTTCCCGGTACCAGGAATCACGGTGAAGATTGCAGCCATCGAACAACGGTCCAACTTCAAGATGGGGAGCCACTCAGATTACACCGGTATTGAGATAGGAGCAGACGCCTCCGCTGATGTTGATCTTGACGATTACATGGTATTCGACAATAACTCCGAACGAGCCGTAGAGTTTTTCCAGGAGTTAGTCTTCCGCCACTACAAGTCAGAGACCACGCCCAAGCCAGACTTTAGCGACTCGAATGAGCTAGTCCAAGCTGCATTTACGCAACACAATGCGTTCGAGGACTTCGTCAAGGCCGCCGAGGGAGTACCCCGAGACGCATTTAATATTCTGTCAATCGCGGCGCAGCGCGGCATGGATGACAAGATCTCTATTCCAACAGTTCGGGTTGCCGCTCGGACGTGGTTTCAACGTGACAAGGATGGGGCCATCCGCTCGAATCCTGACGCGCAGGATTTGCTGCATTGGATTATCGACGAGGTGATTGCCCACCGCCGCGCTAGAGCGTTCCTGCTGAAGTCCAACACCCGGCATCCCCTGATTGACGCTCTATTCGATGCAAGACTCCTGCACGTGATGAAGCGAAGCATTTCTGGGCAGGAGGAACCCGGCGTCCGTTACGATGCGTACAAGCTAGACTATGGGTGCTATGTGGACTTGCTAGCAACTACAAAGGCTCCAATCTATCAGCTCTTCGAAACCGAGGGAGATGTCGAAGAGGCCGGCGCTACCATCAAGGTTCCTACAGATGACTACCGAGCTATCCGTCGCGCTATCTTAGATCTTGCTGAATTTGAGAACCGCGCAAAACCAGTGGTTCCAAACACCAAGCTGAACCCATGAACCTGGGAGGACAGTATCGACGGCCTTAGGCGGCATCCTCCCGCGGGAGTAGCGGCTCCAGAAAGCCGGAAATCTCGCGGAGGGCGCCAGCCCTGTTCTCGATGAACCACTCCGTGATGGCAACTGAGCGTGCCGTCTTTTCGTAAGAGGCGCGAGCGTCGGACAGTTCTTGGAAAGCATCCTCTAGTATTTTCGCGGCGTCGACCCTGCGTTCCCAGTCAGTTGTTGGGAAGACTCGCCGATGTAGCTGTCCACGAGCGGTTTCAGTGCCCGGTACTTCCCCGCTGTCCGCTCTTGTTCTTGGTCCATCAGGCCCCGGTGTTCAGTCTGTCCGTGGGTCTGGGACCGTTTGTGGAAACAGAACCGACCTCCGGCAAGGAAGGCGCGAAGATTGGCATCCTCGGGCAGGGCTTCAGCAGTGCTTCGGTGGTCAAGTTCGGCGGCACAAAGGCAACGACCATCGTGCTCTCGGGCACGACATTCATCACCGCCACGGTGCCCGCAGGGGCGCTGACCGGAGCTGTGACGGTCACAACCGGCACGACCACGTTGACCAGCGCGAAGACATTCAAAGTGCTGCCGACCATTGCAGATTCACTCCGGAGAGCGGCCCGGTGGGGACCTCGGTTACCATCACCGGCACGCGCCTGAAGCAGACGACGAAAGTGACGTTCGACGGGAAATCCGCAACCTTCACTGTGATCTCCGATACCGAAGTCACAGCCGACGTGCCCACGGGAGCGGCGACCGGGAAGATTGCGGTCACCACCAAGGGAGGCATGAAGCTTTCCGGATTGCCCTTGCCGCGCACGATGTACGAACGCGCTCCCATGGTGCCGGGAATAATTCCCAAGTCACCCTCACGCGCCCGCACTGCGCCCTTTCGCGTGATGAGCACGTTCTCGCCGTTGTCGGTCAGAATTCTTTTCTATAACACGTACACAAAGGGTTAAGATGTCCCCGAGTCCGGGAACCGCTGTTGGTTGCACTTGGAGTCCAAGTCCATCGTGAAGTTCACAACAAACGCGCCAGCCGGGAGGAGACCTGCAATGGTACGACGCCTGATTATCCCAATGACTGTCTTGATGCTATTGCTTGACGTACCTATCGAAGACAGTTCTTTGGCGCAAACGCATGATGAAGACTCCTATGCAGCCGCGATGAAGCTCTGGGAGAAATCAGAAAACCTTTCGGTCTCGACCGAGGCACAAGATCTGATTGGGTCTGGGTTCCGCGAATTTGGTGGACGGCTCAATGAATTTGGCGGAAACGTTCGTTGGAAAAACGGAACTCGAACACTGAATCAATCGTTGGTCATTTACTACCTGAGCAATCTCCGAGACCGAAGAATTGCGGAAGAGCAGGGTGGGAATGCGACGCCGGCTCCGACTGTTCAAGGCTCAGGTGCGAGAAACGATCGAGCCGCCACAAGCGAATTTAAGTTGTCGACGATTGGTGTTCCCGATGTTCAAGCGTATCCGGTAAAGGAGTTCATCGCGAAAGTTGAGCCAGTTCTGAAGGGAAAGAATGGCGAGCTTCACACGACTTCGCAACCATCAGGTGCCACCATCATTCTGGACAACTCAAAAAAGAGGGGATTCACAGAGAAGATCACAGTTGAAGACGCAGGAGAGCACCCCATCCGCGTCGTCGGTAGAGGAGTGCAATGCTCGGACAAGGTGAATGTACCGGACGGCGGGACCGTTACGTTTCACTGTCCCTGAGAGTGTGGGTACTTGTCGCATCGACCCGTTGAAGAGTAATCCTGAGCCGGAGCCGGGGCAGTCCGAAAGTCCTTCAGGGAGACCGGGAGGTAGGCCTGGTCGAGATTCGTTGCAGATTGCAGATTCGTAAGCAGGTACTGCCAGCTCCGTTTAAAGGGTGCTGATGATGGCACGAATTGCCAATCCGCCGATTCGGCAATTTGCATGGTCCGATATACGCCTGTAGCGGCGGATGTCTTGTAGGTGTTGATCTTCGTCTTGTCGAACGGAGCAGGTGACTTCGATTTCTTCAGGGTGAGTGCGTATGCAGCGACCTGAGAAAGTTCGGCCCCGCGAAGGTCCGTCTTGAAGAAGTCGGGAAAGCCCGCGATCCTTTCGGTGGGATCCGGCGATTCAATTACCCCAAAGAATAAGCTACCGGAAAAATCTGCGTAAGCGGCATTGGAGCAGGCGAAGTTGGGAGGCTCCGGTCTATGGCCTGTGGCGACAAATTGTCGGACAGCGGAGCTATCGTCAGGTGTTCCGGTGAAACTGGCGCCCTGAACCTCTGCACCTTCGAAGTTCGTATGCGACAAGTCCGCACCGGCAAATGAAGATTGTGTAAGCTTCGTGGCGGAAAAGCTGGCGTTCCTAAGCACTGCTCCGCGAAAATTGCCCCCGGACAGATCGAGTGGTGAGGGGCCGGACGATGAGAGGTCACAGCCCGTGCAGTCGATTTCAGAGAAGTCCCGTTCAGTTGTGCCTTTTCTTATGAAAATCACGATTGCTCGCGCGGACGCGCGGATCGCTTCGGTGCGGTTCTGCTCAACGGCATTGAGGTCCTTCGCCCAAGTGAGTGCGCCCGAGTCTTGCCGGAGATACGCTGTTCGCGCAGATCGGTTCAAACTCAAGAGCGTCTGCAGCCCATCTCTTCTTGCACGTTCGGATACGACTTCGGGATCCGTATGGGAGAATGTCTCCAGGATTGCCTGACGAACATTCGGGTCGTCCTCGATCACCAATGCGGAGGCGAGGAAGCGCAACGTAGCGGCGTGACGAGCCTGCTGATCGCCGATCAAGAAAAGGCTGAGACCTGCTGCGCCAGTCAGGCGTTCTCTTACAGAAGGGCTGCCGAGTCGGGTCAATGCCTTGTCGAATCGATCTTGATCCTGCCCATTTTGGGTCTGGTTTAGTTGTTTTATGCCCGCATTGACGGTCCAAATGAATGTGGCGAATGCGGCGACAGCTGCTAGTAGGGTGGCCCAACTTTTCAAGCGTTCCAGAACATGATTCTCGTTCGAAATGGCTTGCTGGAGTTGGTCGATCTCAAGCTGGATCTTCTGGGTCCTAAGACCGGCATCGGGGTCAGGGGCGGAAGCAGGAACGGGAGCAGTAGGTACAACTGAAGTAGGCGCTGTTGGGGATACTAGTGGAGAAGGCGGTGGGGGATTTGGGGAGGTCGACAACATCAAGTTACCCCGACGTTAAGTTCAGAAACGTACCATAAATCTAATCTTCAAGGTACAGGTTTCCGCAAGCCCTCAGATCCTGTTCTTGGATTTGGGAGAACATTCGGTTCTGTGTCAACGCCGTGCGGTTTGGGAGTGGAGAGGGGTGCATGGTCGGAGTCTGCAAAATGTGCAAAGAAGAGAAGGGACTCGTGGAGAGCCATCTTATGCCGCGTTTGCTCTACGATTATTGCCGACAGGGTCCGCACCGCCCTATCTTTGCCACGGAAGATGGTCTTATCCCTAGCGACCGCCAAATCCAATATCCCCTCCTGTGTAAAGGGTGCGAACAGATTCTAAATAACGGAGGCGAGACGTGGGTGGCCGAAAAACTCGCTCACTACGACAAGACCTTCCCGTTGCATCAGGCTTTGAGCGCGGTTCCTCCAGTGCGTGTCGGACAGACCCTGATATACAGCGCCGCCAAGACCCCAGACGTCCGTGTTGATAAGCTCGTTCACTTCGGCATGGGTATCTTTTGGAAAGCCGCTGTCCATTCGTGGAAAGGAGGAGAGAAGGAACCTCGTATCGAACTGGGGAAATACTCCGAACAGTGTAAGCGTCTGACCAACACACCTGTTCGCGGAGACCTGTCTGTGTTGAGGTAGCTGGATGACTGTGGAAAATAGGTTGTCAGCACCCAAGCGACGGACACGAGCCGAAGTTCAGCAGCTAGTGGCGGAATTTGTGAGCAGCGGTATGCGGCGGAGCGAGTTTTGCCAGAGTCGGGGTTTGAGCTTCAGCACGCTGGATCGCCATTTGAAGAAGCGACATTGGAAGAGAAGGCGTAAACCAGTTTCTTCGGCCAGCGGGTTGGTGCCGGTGGAGTTGGCCGCCAAGAAATCGCCGACGCAGCACGAACCGAATTGCGCGCTGGCCGTGATGCTTCCGGGCGGGCGCCGGATCGAGGTACACCCTGATTTTGATACGAATACGTTGGAGCGCCTAGTGAGTGCACTGGAGCGGGTGTAGGCCGTGTTTGGCTTGGGTCCAGCCACACGGATCTACCTGGCTGCCGGCGTCACCGACATGCGCAAGGGGTTCGAGGGGCTGTACGGACTGGTCCGGGATCGATTGGCGTGCGAGCCTCTGAGCGGGCATCTGTTCTTGTTCTGCAATGCCCAACGCAATCGCTTGAAGGTCCTCGCCTGGGACGGAACGGGACTCTGGGTCTGTGCCAAGAGGTTGGAGAAAGGGCGCTTCACCTGGCCGCAATCCGGTGATGCGCAGGGCAAGGTCATCCTGAGTCACGAAGAGCTTTCGCTGTTGTTGGGTGGGATCGATCTGACCAAAACCAAGCACAAGCGGTGGTACCGGAAGTCTTCCCCCGAGGGACACGCTGCCGCCTAAGGTTGCTGGTAGTGGGCTACGTTGTCAAAGTAGCCCACTACCAGGTTGCTTGGTTGTTTGATCGTTTCGATCGACTCTGGTAAATCATTAACCCATTGTGAGTGTAGCTCCCATTCCTTCCGCGCCAGCCGATCTGGAACTCATCGCACAACTTAAGAGCAAGCTACAGTACGCGGAGCTGCGGATTCGGGTGCTGGAAGAGCGACTGCGGTTGATGCGGATCGAGAAGTATGGACCGGGCGGCGAAAAGCTTTCCCAGGCGCAATTGGAGTTGTTCGAGCTTGAGCCTGTCGTCAGTGAAATGATCGAGCAGGTGGAGAGCGAGCACGCGCCCGTGCATCGCTCGACCAAGAAATCCGGCAAGCATCCGGGCCGCCAGGAATTGCCTGCGAATCTTCCTCGCGTGGAGCGGATTCTGCCTTGCACGCCGGATCAGCGCCTTTGCAAACGCTGCGGCAGAGAAACTGTGGTGATCGGCTACGAAGAAAGTTCCCAGTTGGATGTGGAGCCGGCGAAGTACTTCGTACTGGTCACGAAACGCGAGAAACGGGCTTGCCGGTCGTGTGAGGAACTTGGAGTGGTATCGGCCCCGCTGCTGCCACGGATCATCGAGAAGTGCCTAGCCAGTGACCGCATCGTCATCGACACGGTCGTCAGCAAATACTGCAATCACACTCCCCTGCATCGGCAGAGCGTGATCCTGGAACGGGACCTCGGCTTGGCAGTCAGCCGCGCAACGCTGGACGGCTGGGTCCTCAAAGTGGGCGAGTTGCTGATTCCGATGGTCGCCGCTATGAGGCGGGAGTTGATTAGCGGAACTTATATACAAGCCGATGAAACTCCGGTTAATGTGCAGATGCGCGAGGGCCGAGGAAAGAACCACCAAGCGTACCTCTGGCAATACAGTCGCCCCAGAGGAAGCGTGGTGTTCGATTTCCGTCTAGGCCGTGGGCGCGATGGGCCGAAGCGGTTCCTGGGACAGTTCGAAGGCATTCTCCAAACCGATGCATACGCGGCTTATGACCAGATCGGCGGGACAAGAATGGTACATGCCGCTTGTTGGTCTCATGCAAGAAGACAGTTTTTCGAAGCGGTGCAACTAAATCCTCGAGATCCGGTTGCAACCCAGATTGTGGCTCAGATGGACGAACTGTTTGCCGTCGATGCAGAAGCTCGCCGCAAGGCTCTCGGTATTGCGGAGCGCCATGTTCGGCGTCAGGATAGAGCCAAACCGCTGTTGGACGGGATTCGTGGGAGGATCGAAGCAGCGCAGTCTATGGCATTGCCTTCAAGCGCACTCAGTAAGGCTTGCCACTACGCCCTCGGGCTTTGGAAGAAACTTACGCGCTTCCTAGAATATCCCGAACTGGAGCTAAGTACTAACCTCGCGGAGAATTCCATGCGTCCCGTGGCTCTTGGTCGAAAGAATTGGTTACATATCGGCAGCCCACAAGCTGGGCCAAAGGTCGCTTCGATTCTCTCGGTCGTGGAAAGCTGCCGACGGCTGAGAATCTCCGTTCGCGACTACCTGGCGGCGGTACTTCCCGGACTCGCTGATCGCCTGATCCAGCGGCTATCAGACCTTACTCCCGCCGCGTGGGTTGCGCGGCATTCATAGACTCAAGCGACCTGGATATTAGCGTGAAGTGATTTTGCGACTACAACCCCCATGGTTTTCGGCTTACTGACAATCCGCGCAGTCCGGAAACGCAGACGTTGCTCCGTCTCGCTAGTGATGGAGGGTGTTTGTGCTCATGGGTTCTTAGTTGCTGAATTGCTTAAGGGCAGGAGTGCCGTCAAGTCCAGGTTGTGCATCACCACGATCTGCCACTGGCCGCCGTTCTTCTCCATTGTGAAACTCAACAAACCTCGACGGTCGGGCCGTGGATTTCCTTGAGCGTCCATCACACCCGTCATTTCCCAATGCACATCCACAGTCGCAACATCCGAGCGGATGAACCGCGTGTTGATGGCTGTATAGCGCTGGTGACTGTTCTTGAAAATGGTCGCGAACATCGGCGCGTGGAACGCTTCAATTTTCGATCGTCCGCTCGCGCCTTCGCCCCGCCAGTTCGTAAAGTCGGCGTCCTCGGCGAATACTGCTGCGAACGCCTTGGCGTCATGCCGGTTCCACGCATCCACGAACCGGTCTATCACCGCCGCGATTGCCTGTTGGTCTGTTCCGCCTATCGTCTGGCCCCGCACGCTCAAAGGCAATCCAGCAAGGGTAACTGTCAGACCGGTCAGCAGAAGTTTCCAAGTGAGAGCAGCGTTCCTCATGGTGTCCTCCGATTTCGAATCTTTGGTTCCGGATCCCGCCTCTCAGGGACCGACCACGCTGGTCAGCATGTTATTTATGCCGATGACGACGCACACGACCTGCCCGGTGCCCAACGCTGTGCAGGAGGGAGAACCGACGCCGGTGCCGGTGGAGATGAAGCTTCCCCACGCCGCCCAGGCCTCGGGGGCCATCAGCAGACAGGCAGACAACACCAGATACACTGCGATTTTCTTCATGGTTTTCTCTCTTAGCTGAGTAGCCAAGTTTTTCATAATTTTCTCCAAGTGTGTTTTCGTCTCTTTTTCTCTGTCTGCTGCTGTTTCTATTTCAGCTGAGCGGGAGGCGCTTGCAACGATGCATGGGCGGTCCCGACTTGCGCCGCGGGCTTCATCGGAACCGGCGGCGCCAGGTAGCCGATCGCCTGCTCGGCGGGTGCGCCGAAGAGTTCTGGATGCAGGTAGCGTCCTTGCTCCTGCGACGGCTTTTCCACCTCCACCTCAATGCGGTGGGCGTCGGCGTAGGCGTCATGGCGAATACCCGTCACTTGCCAGGAAACTTTCACTCCGGGCTTGCTCGTTTTGATCGTGAAGCGATTGCTTCTGATCTCCTTCGCGACGATCGCTTGCGAGAACTGGCCGATGACGGTGAGTTGATAACGGAAGTCCTGGTTGAGGGCTTCGAAGTAGTCGGGCAAAGTTACGGTTGCGACTCCACGCTGATTAGTGACCACGTTCCCGTTGTAGACGTTCATCATGTCGGGCGATTCGACGAAGGAATGATAGAGATACTTGTTCGCGGGATCGAGCGGGTGGTCGATCTTGAATGAGCCGCTGCCCTTGCTGAGACTGCCGGTGACGTGAACATCGCCGTATTGATCGATGGTCATGGCGGTAGTGACGTTGTTCTGCGTGCGGAAATAGATGCTGCCGGTAGGAGCGCCGATGTAGGTGTTCACGCTGTCCCCCACCATCGAGTAGTTCCCGCAGTTCTGGAATCCGGCAGTCCCGAAGGCGATGCCAGCAAAGGGATGTGCCCCGCAGCCCGGATTCCCAATGAAAGTTTCCAGTTGGTACCCGGCAACGTCCAACGCGGCTTGCGGAGCCGTGGTTCCAATGCCGACGTTGACGCTGGCGCCGGCGCCGTTCACGCCGTTTATGCTGCCCAGCACCAGGGCGTTGCTTCCCGCGACCTCCGCGTTGGCGCCGATGGCCGTGGCATTCGTGAGGGCTCCCGTGCTGAGGTTGGCAGCGGCTCCCAAGAGGGTGTTACTGGAGCCGGTGATGGCGCTATCATCCACCGGTATGCCGGCTTCAACGCCTATCGCGGTGTTCTTGCTGCCCGTGGTGTTGTTTTCAAGCGCATTGAAGCCGGAGGCAGTGTTCTCGCTGCCCGTGGCGTTGAGGAAGAGCGCCTGGCCGCCGGTGGCGGTGTTCTCGCTGCCCGTGGTGTTGAAGAGGAGCGCTTCAGTACCGGCGGCGGTGTTATTGCTGCCCGTGGTGTTGCTGGAGAGAGTAAGGTCGCCGGTGGCGGTGTTGGCGGCACCCGTCATTGTGGTGTTCCCGGCGAAACCTAGGAACGCGTTGAAATTCCCCGCGGACCCGAAGGCGAAGAGGCTGCTCCCAATCTGGAAACTGCTCCCCGATACCGCCCCGGTCGCGCTCAGGTTCCCGCTCACCGTCTGATTGCCGGTGAAGGTGTTGGCCGTCCCCAGTTGCGGGACCTTGGTGGTGTCCAGGTTTAAGGTCTGTACGCCCCCGGCGCCGCCGCCGGTCAGATCCGTGCCTGCGGTGACCCCGGTGACGACCTTGGTCGTGTCCACGTTGAGCGTCACGCCTCCGCTGCTCCCGCCGCCGGTGAGGTCGGTGCCCGCTGTGACCCCGGTGATCGTGCCTGTGCCCGGAAAGGTCTGCCCGGCGGCGAATGTAATTGCTCCGGTGAAGTTGCCGGTGCCATGCACGTCCAGCGTAGCGCCAGGCGTGGTGGTACCGATGCCGACATTGACGCTGGCGGTGGCGTTATTCACACCGTTGATGCTGCCCAGCACCAGGGCATTGCTTTCGCTCACTTCAGCGTGGGCGCCGATGGCCGTGGCATTGGTGAGGGTTCCCGTGCTGAAGTCAACACTGTAACCCAGAGCGGTGTTAAAGTTCCCGGTCAAGTTGCTGCTGTCGGCCGTTGCGCCTGCGTAAGGGCCGATGGCCGTGTTATAGGAACCCGTGGTGTTGTTGTTGAGCGCGGAAAGGCCGCTGGCGGTGTTGTAGGAACCCGTGGTGTTGTTGGGGAGCGCCGTGTACCCGTTGGCGGTGTTGTCGTAGCCCGTGGTGTTGTTGAAGAGCGCATCCTCGCCGCTGGCGGTGTTGAAGGAACCCGTGGTGTTGGCGAAGAGCGCGGCAACGCCGCTGGCGGTGTTGTTGCTGCCCGTGGTGTTGCCGAAGAGCGCATTACCGCCGCTGGCGGTGTTGTTGCCCCCCGTGGTGTTGGCGAAGAGCGCGTCACCGCCGCTGGCGGTGTTGTTGCTGCCCGTGGTGTTGGTGTAGAGCGCCCGGTACCCGTTGGCTGTGTTGCCGGTGCCCGTCATCGTGGCATTCCCGGCGAAGCCAAGGAAGGCGTTAAGGTTTGCGTAGGAACCAAAAGCGAAGAGGTTGCTCCCAATCTGGTAGCTGCTGCCCGTCACTACTCCGGTCGCGCTCAGGTTCCCGCTCACCGTTTGATTACCGGTGAACGTGTTGGCCCCCAGAGTGGCGAAGGGCGAGCAGGTGAATGGCAACGCGGTCAACGCGTTGCCCGTCCCGCAGGCATTGGACGCGAGGCTCAGCGTCCCGCTGCCGGTGATTGGACCGCCCGTCAGTCCCGTGCCGCTGCCGACGCTGGTGACCGTGCCCGTGCCCGCCGAGGCGCAGGTCCAGGCGCTGCCGCTCCACTGCAGAACCTGATTTGCGGCGCACGCGTTCGTCAGTGAGAGGTTGAGCGTGCCGCTCGTTCCTCCGCCGATCAGCCCGCTGCCGTTCGCCGTAGTAATGCCGGTAATTCCCCCGCCGCCACTTCCCGGCGCAAACACAATATCTAACTCGGCAGCGTGGCTCGTTGACGTGCTTTCTTTGCTGTCGAAAGTCGCGTTCAGCGGACTGTTGCCGACCAGCGCAATGCCGTCATTGGGAGTTCCGCTCAGCCACGCCTGCACCGCCGCGGTGATGTCGATGAGGATGTACTGGTTCTTGTCAGCGGTGACGAGCGGGACGCTGGCGGCAATGGTCGTTCCGAGCGCCGGGGCGTTGCTGGCGTCGATCGTGCTCTCGGACCAGGTGCCGTTGACGTAGTCCACGTTGAAACTGCCCGCCGTGGTCACCGCATTCACATAGAGCTTGAGCGTGGCCTTGGTGATATCCGCGCTGGTGTAGCCGGCGGGGATCGACGACAAATTGAACTGAATATAAGTCGTCTGTGAGCTCTCGACATCAAGCAGCGTCTTGGCGCCGTAGTTCGTGGTTGGAGATGCGGTGTTGGTGTAAGCATCGCCGCTGGGAGTGAGTTGGCCGTGGGCACCGGTCAACAAACATAGGGTGCAAAGAAACAGAACCAGCAACTGAGATTTCAAGTTTTTCATGGCGCGCTCCGATTTGTTTTTTAGTTATTCGCGAACTCGAACAAATCACTGGCGATCGAACTGAAACTTCGATCGCCATGACCCGTTATGCCCCGACTAATTGATCGCCTGAAACGAAGTGATTCCGAAACTGGCAAAGCCGCCGCCTTGCGCCTGGACAACGATGTTGTCGATGTTGCTGACGTCGGCCTGGGTGAGACTGCCTCCGCCGCCTCCTTTACTGAAACCTGAAAACGGGAAAGCCACGGGGAAAGCATTGCCGTTAGGCGGCAGCCCGACCTCGACGCCGTAATATCCACCGCTGTGCGGCCATACGGTGATAACCACGATCAGCGATTCGGATGTAGCAATGCCCTGGAAGTTCAGTTGGAAACCCGAGTATCCGCCGAGATTCAGGCCCAATGGAGTCTGGGCTCCACTCAGGGTATAGCCGTAGCCGATCGACATAGCCGGGTTGCAACCGAAGCCCGCGTCAATTACGAAATGGCCTTTGCCGACTTCAAGTGTGCTCCACTGGGCGTCGGGGTTGCCTGTTGCCTCAAAGTCGGTTTGACGAGCCGCGCCCATAAGACTGTTCGGAGGCAATGCTTCATAGTGAAGGTCATACAGTTGGGGGTTATTGATGCGTTCTACGTAGTGTCCATACGTAAAATCGTCAAGCGTGAGCTGGGCCGATGCCTGAACTGGAATCCAGGTCAAGGCGATGGACGCCAAGAAAGCGTACGTTGCTAGTTTGTGCATAAAGCTTCTCCTTGGTTAGTTTCATTGGGGGAAAGCTTGTACTTAAACTCGTTAGTCGTAATTTCTGTTGATCGAATCCTTACTGGCGGGCCGTCCTCAGATCGGCGCTTACGGTGCGAACCTCCGACCCCGCTCGACCGCTGGTCTTGAGCGAGGCCTGGACGGTTCTCATCTGCGAAGCTAGCTGGGCAATCTGCATTCGTTGCGTCTTGATCTGCTCTTGCTGTTCGCGGATGAGTTTCTGCTGCTCTTTGGTCGCCTCGATGAGCAGCGCGGTGAGGCGGCTGTAATCGACGCTCTGGGCGTCGCTGCCGTTCTGGTCCCAGGTGACGACCTCGGGGACGACTGCGCCAACTTCTTCGGCAATCACTCCCACTTCGTGCTTGCCGTTCACCTTCAGTTCATAGGAGACGCCCCGGAGCTGCTCGACCTTTCCTAACGCGTCGTGCAGCGTTTCGATGTTGGTCTTCCAGCGGCGTGAGCTGTAGGTAGCCCAGCCGTCGGAGATGGCTTGGCCTGCGCCTTGAGCGATGGTGAACACATTCGCGGGCGTGGCTGTGCCGATGCCGACCTTGACCTGCGCTGCGCTGCCCAGCGGACCTCCCAGCACGAGGGCATTACTCTGGCTGACGACTGCACCCGCACCGATGGCGGTGGCGTAGCTCAGGTCAGCGGATTTGCTGTCTGGCCCAGCCAGGAACCCCAGGGCCGAGTTGTTGCTGCCGGTTGCGTTGTAGATGAGCGACTCTTCGCCGACGGCCGTGTTTGCAGATCCCGTGGTGTTGAAGTAAAGCGCCTCGACGCCGACGACGGCGTTGAAACCTCCTTTGGTGTTGTTGGCGAGTGCACCTCCACCGGTCGCCGTGTTGAAACTGCCCGAGGAGTTGACTTCGAGCGCGCCCGCGCCGCAGGCGGTGTTACTGCTTCCCGTAGTGTTAAAGTAGAGCGCTTCGAAGCCGCTGGCGGTGTTGCCGCCGCCGGTGGAGTTGATGGCGAGTGCACCCTCGCCGGTCGCCGTGTTGAAGCTGCCCGTGCTGTTGTTTCTTAGCGCCAAGACGCCGCTGGCAGTGTTAGAGGTGCCCGTCGTCGTGGAGTTCCCCGCGAAGCCGAGGAAAACGTTGTCAAGCGAGGCAGAGCCATACGCAAAGGGCAGCCCTCCCAGGTCGTAGCCGGTAGCCGCGTTGACCGCGCCATTCACGTCAAGCGCGGCGGCGGGAGCGGTTGTGCCAATGCCGATCCCCGCCGGACCCTGGAAAATGTTAGAGTTTCCAAGCTTGGTTGCGCTTAACCACAACGGAACGTAATCCGTGGTGCCCTTGCCGGTCACATTGCTGACGACTTGGCTGCCTGCGTTGGAATCGCTATTTCTGGCTGACGCCAAACTTTGCTGCGCTTGACTGAGTGCACTGCAGAACAACAGCAGCGCCGAATACATCACCACCCGAACGCTTTTCATTTTCGATTCTCCTTAGTTATTCTTTGGGGAAAGCCGCTGCTGAATCTCGTTAACTGGGGCTTCTGCGGTCGTATTCGGATAGGCGCAAACGGCGGCACGGAACTATCATGCCGGGGTCACTTTTCTCGAAGGAAGAGAAGTCAGATCCCCCTTACCGCATCCCGTGTGGAGTCCCCACTGCTCCACACGGGCTGGCACGGCCATGTTCGCCTGTTGAAAGAAAAGGCGCGATCACGGGCGAAAGGTGTCCGTTATTTGTGGTTCTCGAGGTCTCCTTCCGCGTTGCCCACGCGCACACCACTGCTGCCGATATTCACTGGCACCGTGTTCCCGCCCATAGTCAGAGCTGAGACAACGGTGCGGAACTCACGTCCTTGGTTGACGACCACGAGTTCCAGATCGATCCAAGAGCCGTCCGGATAGTTAATGGTGGCTGTCCCGGTGCAGTCGGAGTTGATTGCATAGGTGCCGGTTTCCGGAGCAAAACCAGATGAAGTGGGAGAGCCGTTAATCACAACAAAATCCTGCTGTGTAAAGCTTCCTTTTCCGTCGAAAGTTGTCATCGCGACTCCGTTTTGGGGTAACACGACGCCGGGCCCAGGCAGGAGTTGGCCCGAGATACTTTGGCCGTATTGGCCTTTGAGCGACGCGTTCGAGCACGCCGCGGCGTGCGCCGTGGATGCTGCCACGAGTGTTAGGCAGGCTACTGCTGCCGCCAATGTTCCTTTGCCGAACGCCCGATTGCAAAACCAGGTTTTCATTTTCTTGTCTCCTCAAAGATTGATTGTCTGGGCCCGAAGACCTCAGTCGTCCCGTTCGAGCGGCAGATTGACGTAACTCGGCATGATTGGCAATGGAGCACGCCTGACGATTCGCTGTTTTTTTCGTGACCTCGTAAGCTAATGAAAAGGTGGCCGTTGTCGCTGCCGGATCGAGTCCCTGTAGAATATGACTCTCTTCAGTTTGTGGTGGAGATATGCCTGCGGACGTGGTGAAATTCGGAGACGGCCTTGAACTCGACCGCAACTCCTATGAACTACGCCGCGCTGGCCGTGCTCTGAAGCTGGAGCGAATCCCGCTGGACATCTTGTTCCTGCTGGTTGAGCGCAGAGGGCAGCTCGTCACCCGGGAAGACATCATCGGAAAGATCTGGGGTAAGGATGTTTTCGTCGATACCGATAGCAGCATCAACGGTGCCATCCGGAAGATTCGGCAGGTTCTAAAGGATGATCCTGAGAATCCAGTCTTCGTACAAACTGTCACGGGAAAAGGGTATCGATTTATTGCAGCGGTGACAGAGGCGGAGTTTCCGGCCCATAAAAGCGGTGGCAAGAACCTTGAATCCTCGAACACGATCACTCAAGAGCCGTCTACCCTTCTTGCAGCCGGCCAAGAACGACGAGTCGCGTTGACGTCTTGGCCATGGGTCGCGTCGCTGGCAGTCCTGCTGGTCGTGGTTCTAGCCGCCGCCATCTTTGGGCTCCGCCTACGCGCTCGATCGCAGACTGCCTCCGAACACCGGGTCATGATGGCAGTCCTACCCTTCGCCAACCTGAGCAATGACCCGGAGCAGGAGTACTTCAGCGATGGTCTGACGGAAGAGACCATTACAGATTTGGGCGAACTCAACCCAGAACGGCTGGGCGTGATCGCGCGAACGTCAGCCGCCGCTTATAAACACACCAATAAGACGATCGCGCAAATCGGGCGCGAACTGGGAGTCGACTACATCCTGGAGGGCAGCGTCCGGCGAGATGGCGGTGTCGCTCGCATCAGCGCGCAACTGATTCGGGTCAAGGATCAAGTCCATTTGTGGGCGCACAATTATGACCGCGAAACCGGCGGTCTTCTCGCACTACAAAACGAGTTAGGCAGAGCCATCGCACAGCAGGTTCAAGTGAAACTCGCCCCGCCTTCGGGAGGCGGATCGACCAACAAGTACGCCCCCAATCCGGAAGCTTACGAGCTTTACCTCAAAGGCCGCTTTTACCTGAACCAACGCACCTATGCGGAGATCGATAAGAGCACAGAGTATTTTCAACGGTGCATCGAGAAAGATCCCGGCTTCGCACTGGGCTATGCCGGGCTTGCCGATTCCTACCTCGCAAACACGATTCGGTCCCCACAGGACTTCGATCCAAAGGCAAAGGCAGCGGCTGCCAGAGCGCTAGAGTTGGACGGCGACCTTGCCGAAGCCCACGCCGCGCTGGGAGCAGAAAAAGCTGACTTTGAATATGACTGGCCGGGCGCGGAGCGGGAGTTCAAGCGAGCGATTGAACTCAACCCGAACTATGCCGAGGCGCATTTTCGGTATGCTTTGTCTTATTTAATGCCGCAGGGGCAGTCAGAGAATGCCATCGCCGAAATGAAGAAAGCCTTGCAGCTGGATCCATTTTCGCCAATCTACAATACCGTCTTTGGACTGACCTATTTCTATGCTCGCAGATATGACCAGGCGCAAGAACAATTCAAGAAGGCGATCGACTTAAATGCTAATTTCTTTGTAACCCACTACCACTTGGCGTGGCTGTACTCCCAGTCCGGGCAGTATGAAAATGCCATCAGCGAACTGACGAAAGGACGGCTGCTCTCAGGCGACGATCGTACAGTCAAAGCCGCCGCACCGGACGAAGTAGCTCTCAGAAAAGCATGGGCAGCACTGGGAGCCAGGGGATTCTGGCAGCAACTTCTGCGGTCGAACGAAAAACTCGTGGGCAATATCGGCGAGTTCGACGTTCCGCAAATTTATGCACGGCTGGGAGACAAGCAGAAGGCTCTGGAATCGCTGGCCCGTAACTATGAAGAACGAAGAGCTCTCGGGACGCTTTTGAATGTCGATCCGGCCTTTGACTCGCTGCGTTCAGACCAGCGATTCGGCGATCTAGTTCGGCGTATGGGGCTCACTCCGAATACCAAGGCTGACTAGGGAAGCTGGCGGACGAAGAGACAGTCAAGAAAAATGAGAGCAGGAACTTTCCCCGCTCTAGAAATGCTTTTAACTCTTTGTGCCTGTACATCAACTGCCAGGCAACGTTTCTGAATAGCTTCGGTCCATCATCGGGCCAAAATTCTCCTGTGCTTGTCATGCCTCAAGTGTCCGTTCCCACAAATTGTTGGAAGCCTACGCAGATGCAAAGTCGAACAGCCTAGACGCCTGAGAACGAATGAAGCCGATCTTTTGACTGTGGGCGAAATTGAAGCCGTCACGCAACTCGCATCCAAGACGTTTTGTCAATCGTGTACTTCCTCTGACGCTTACCGAACAGTTGCGGACCTGGCTGCGGGGCGAAACGCCGTTTCCGGCTCACATGTATCTCGTCATCTGCATCACGCCTCCGGAGATCGCGCAGATCAGCATGTTTCCGCCGTACGAGGCACGGAGAGAGGGCTGGCGCGTGTTTTTCAGCTACGTTCCGGGCCTGCTTTTCATGCTCAACGTTGGCCGAACTGTAGACGATGGCCGGAAGTTGCTCTGCACATGGAGCAACCCTGACCACCCGATCACCTACTCCGAAAAACTCCTTCAGAATTTCGTGAACGCAGCCGCGAGCACGTTTAAGAACGCAAGAAAGACACAGTCGTTCTTGCGGGCGATGGAGAAAATCGCGAAAGAAAGAGGCGAGGAGATTTGATCTCGTAAGGGAGCGACGCTCAACTTCCACAGACTCGGCACTCGCGCATAAACCGGCCCAGCCCTGGATCGCTTCGGCGCAGCAAAATAGATACCAGCTCTCATCACCAGCCCCTGCGGCAGCAATCTTTTGAACCGGCGATACAACCACCAGCCGCGCTGACTCGTTTTCCGCTCCACTTCAAACCGCAAGCGCTCCAGCACCGCAGCACGCCACGAGCGGTATTCGAAGCGCAGTTGCGCCTCGGTTCGCGGAGTGGAATTCTTTTCCATCTGAGTAGAAGGGAGCGGCGCGGCATTCCGCCCCCAGCGCCAGGCGTTAAAGGAGAACGAACACGCCCCACGCCCCAACTTTTGTTCCAGGCGGCGGGAGGAGGATTGGTGGATGACGTCACCATTGACTCCCGCCACCTGCCTTTCTTGGTTGCGCGGTTGGATCTGCGCCCATGCTCGGACCGTAGCAGTCCGAGAGCGCGAATCGCAAATTTTTCGGGCTACTTTTTTAGGGGCTCGGTAGGTAATCCCGAGCGTCTGGCGGTCAGGCGCACGATCCAACTGTGATCACGACCCACGGAAGGACGTCACGAAAGACGTCTTGCTTGGCGATCTTGGTCCAAGGGATAGCCGCTGGCTGGGAATGTGGATCTACAAGATCGACCGCGATCTGGCCGTCGCGGGGCCCAAGAATACCCGCCGCAATTTCGACGACTCCAGAGAACGCGGTCGGGTCGCAGATCGCCCCGACGCTTTTCGGCGCGTAGCCAGAAAAAACTACGAGGGGCTCTGTTCCCCGGAACGTGCCCGTCAAGGGCTGATGCTGGGTGGACGGAAGGACCTTGCGTCCATCACTCTTCATGTGCAGAGCGCCGTCGAGGTGATAACTTGCGTGAACGTCCCAGTCTCGCTCGCCGCGCGGGAGCATGACGAAGAACTCGCCCTTCCGCGAGCGCCGAACCCACAATACCAGCCAGAGATCGGAGCCCTCTCGAACAGCCACCGCGTACTTATGTTCACCGGGGATTGGTTGAAGCTTCATCAAGCTAACCTTGGGCATGGTCGCGCTGCGCTTCCGCGCCTCGTCGAAAAAGGCCTGCCACATCTGCAATTCCTCCGGCGCAGTCGTAGCGGCGTCAATGCCTTGATACCTCAGCCATCCTTCGAATGTCTTCAGATCATCCTCGCTGATGAACTCTTGCACTTCATGCCTCCGATGCAACTGTGATCCGTTATATTCTACGAGTTGTTCGCCACCCCCAGTGGCGCGGAAATTCTTTGCAGACTCTATTGCGACTACCGGCTACAAAAAAGAAAGGGCCGCTACTACCGGCCCTTTGCATCGTTCTATGCTACCGAAAACACGTGACGCGCCATGATACTGGCACTTTAAAAGGGCGTTGCTCGCGCCCTTAGATTTTTCCGAGCAAGCGGAAATTTCGGGCAGCACTCGGGCAGAGACCATCTCAAACTAGCGCCAGGCACGTGTTTTGCGCGGCGCGTGGGACTGCCAATCCAGGGTCAATGAGTGTAATGGAGATGTATCGACAATCAAGCTTTGACCTCAGCTGTGACCCTGGGAAAACCTCTTGACTTTGTTTCTGCCCGGCAGTCTATTGATGTCGGAATACCCTAGGTTCCACGCAGCTAATCCAGTCCTGATAACTCGCGTGCAACCCATTCCAGGAGGTCCCATGAACCGCGAAGTGTTTTCTCCCACGCGACCTTTCAGATCTGCCTCTATGCTAATTTGCGCCTTTTTAATTCTGATGCCACTCGAAGCCTCGTCCCAGCAATTGGGCACGAGTCTCGCGAGTCTACCGTTAGAGGTTCAAGGTCCGATTTCGGCGGCGTTGGGAAAGGACGACTCGGACCCGTGGATGGAGAAGGCCGAGCTGACCGCGTCCGATTCGGCGGAAGGCGGCGGCTTCTTAGGCTGGTCTGTGGCAGTCAGCGGCGGCACGGCTGTGGTGGGGGCCATTGGGGGCTATCCTAACCGAACGCCGGGAGCGGCATACGTGTTCGTCGAAAGCAACGGAACGTGGACTCAGCAGGCGAAGCTGACCGCGTCCGACGGCGATATACGCGACTTATTCGGGACTTCCGTCGCGGTCAGTGGCAGCACGGTCGTGGTGGGGGCTCCTCAGCACCCATTTACGTTCCCGATCAGCGCTGGTCCGGGAGCGGCCTACGTGTTCGTCGAAAGTGGCGGAACGTGGACTCAGCAGGCGAAACTGACGGCGTCTGACGGGGCGAATTTCGACGAATTCGGCCAATCGGTCGCGATCAGCGGCAGCAAGGTCGTGGTGGGGGCATACGGATCGAATCAGTATCAGGGAGCGGCCTACGTGTTCGTGCGGAAAGGCACCACGTGGACTCAGCAGGCGAAGCTGACCGCATCCGACGGCAACGAAGATGATTACTTCGGCGATTACGTTGCGGCCAGTGACAGCACGCTCGTGGTGGGGGCCCCTAATCACTCATTTACGTACCCGGCCAATTATGGTCCGGGAGCGGCATACGTGTTCGTCGAAAGCGACGGAACGTGGAGTCAGCAGGCCGAGCTGAATGCGACCGACGGCGCGCCACTTGACCACTTCGGCTGGTCCGTCGGGGTGAGCGGGGGCACGGCCGTGGCGGGGGCCCCTGGTCACACGGTCGGTTCGAATTTGCAGCAAGGAGCGGCGTACGTGTTCGCGCGGAACGGCACCACCTGGAATCAGCAGACGGAGCTGACTGCATCCGACGGCAAGGAAGATGACGGCTTCGCCAATTCCGTCGCGGTCAGTGACAGCACGGTCGTGGTGGGGACCCCCGGTCACACGGTCGGCTCGAATCAGGGTCAGGGGGCGGGCTATGTGTTCACCAAAAGCGGCGGAAAGTGGAGTCAGCTGGCGGAGTTGACAGCGTCCGACGGCAAGAAAGATAACTATCTCGGCTTTGCCGTCGCAGTGGACGGTAGCACGGCGGCGGCGGGGGCCCCTTATCACCCGATCGCCCCGAACTACACCGCTGGAGCGGCGTACGTGTTTGTGCCAGGGGGCCAGACCGCAGTCACGCTCTCAACCACTGCGATCAACTTTGGCAAGCAAGCCCTCGGCGAGACCACCGAGCCCAGGTCAGTCGCAGTGAGGAACACCGGCACGACCACGCTGGAAATCAGCAGCATTACCGTCAGTGGCGATTTCGCGATCTCAGCAAGCACCTGCGGACCCCCACTCGCCGTCGGCCAAGAGTGCAAGGTGCACGTTACCTTCACTCCCACGCAACTGGGCACGCTCACCGGGACACTCACGTTCACCGACAATGCCCCCAACAGCCCGCAGACGGTGGCGCTGTCGGGCGCGGGCGGGTAACATCAGGCCCGCAGCCAGGAACCCGCCTCGCAGAAAAGCAGGGCTTCGTCCTACTCCTGCATCGGAGGGAAATCACTTCCAACCGACTCCGGCATGGACACGGAGCTCGCCATAGTACTGGCAGCCGGGAGGTTGTGCTCGTTACGGAGGCGATCTCCTGGCAAGCGTGTTAGTTGCTGTAACCAGGCGTTAGCACTCATCGGCCCACTTGGGACTGAAAATGCCGGGACGGATGTAGAATGAGGCGGCATGGCGGTGGATACCCCAAGCGCTTCTTGAGGACGAGGAGTCATGAAAATCTTAATAGGAATCGACGATTCGAAGGTCTCCGGCGATGTGTTACGGGCTATGGTCGCGCAGTTTCGAACTGAGCATACAGAGGTCCGGGTTTTGCATGTGTTGCAGCCGATGGCGCCGGCTCCCCCGCAAATGGCGCCAGGTTATGCTCCCGAGTTGGAAGATCAGAAAAAGCCAGCCCGTGAGTTGGTCGAGCAAATTGCGAAGGAACTTCGTGGCGCAGGATTCAAGGTGGACGCCGCCGTCGAGGTAGGTGACATCAGAGAGAGAATTATCGATTCCGCAGCCGAGTGGAGTGCCGATCTGATCGTCGTTGGTTCACATGGGCAGAGAGGCATCACGCGTTTCTTGCTCGGCAGCGTGGCCGAATTTGTCGCTCGCCATGCCAAATGCTCCGTGGAAATCGTCCGCACACCAGCGAATATCTGACCGGACATGAGTGCTATCGGGATGTAACGCCAACTGACCGAACTACCGCAGGCTGACATCCCATTTCGACGCCACGTCAAACAGTCTCACCAATTGCCGCTCTGTCTGCTCATCCGGTGCGTGCGCGTTTATTGTGGTGTGCAAGGAAATGTCAGGTTCACCATGCGGCTGTATGCTCGCGTCAAAGAACAACTCGGCTTCGTTCACTGCCCTAACGTCAACGCACGAGTACGCGGTCTCGAACTCCCGTACCGAGCGACAATTCGAGACTAGGTAGCTGGGCCAGTCTGTCTTCTTGTATTCTCGGAGGTTCTGGTCCCGCATCGAGAAGCGTCGGAGCGACGAGTACAAAGCCGCTGCGAGGCCGCTGGCTCTCCATTCCGGCAGGACGACCGGTTCATTTTGCTCGTAGTAGATACCTGCTGCGTTGTAGTGAACGGCGGAGACTATCGCTGGCCGGTTCCCTTGGGCAAGGTAGATGTGCGCATGTCGCAGCATTCATTCAGCGGGGATTTCAGAGTCATTCTACGCCATGCGTTCTGCGTCGCTGGCGAAAACAGGCGATAGCGCTCAGGACGCAGGTCAGGCCGCGTCCTCCGCTAAGAATTTAGCCAAAGAACGGATTGACTTCAGCTTGTCCTCCCGCAATCCGCGCAGCTCTTCCTCACCGAGTCGCTTTTCGTACAAGAGTCTCCCAAACACCTGCGTCAGTTGCGAGTGCCGATAGTCGTACTTGCGGTCGATCTCTTTACGGCGTTGAGTCAGGTAATGTTCCAAGTCCCACAGATCCGACGACTGCTGGATCTGGTTGGCCATCTTCTGCGTTTCCTGAATCACCTCGTGGAGTTCTCGTCCCAGGGCAGCGTCGAAGGCTTTGCGGGCGATGATCTTTTCTGAGCTCGACCAAATCGGTTCGTTTTGGTAGGGATAGCGGTCTTGAGTCGCAGACGGGCTGTTCATGTTCCGATCCTCCGTGGCCGCATTCTATCCCTTGCCGAGATGCCTTTTCTACCGGGTCGGAGGATTTCACTGGGGCAGATTCAGCATCGTTTTCATGCTGCCGCCCGGCAGTTCTGAGGTCAAAGAGATCGTTCACTGGATGCCCGAGATTCTGTTTGCAGCCGAGATAGCGTTCCGTGGTCTGCACTGATGCATGCCCGAGCAAGAACTGAATCTGCTCTAGCTCACCGCCGCGATCGTGGCACAGCTTCGCACAAGCATGCGGCGCAGATACACGTTGCCCCGCTTGCTGATGCCGTAGAGTTTCTGCTTGCCCCCGGTCGAGTATTGCCGTGGCACCACCCCAACCCAAGCTGCGAAGTCGCGTCCACGACGAAAG
>Ga0181532_10000111_pt1 | contig 78650 bp, 65 predicted proteins | sample PEATcosm2014_Bin_33_FD_119768 | JGI IMG/M metagenome (GOLD analysis project Ga0181532, IMG submission 119768) | Peatland microbial communities from MTU Mesocosm Facility, Houghton, MI, USA - PEATcosm2014_Bin11_30_metaG | ecosystem: Environmental > Terrestrial > Soil > Wetlands > Peat | place...
CGGAGTCGTCGCCACTGAACGCAGGCCAGCTTCCGTTGGGATTCTGCATTCTGAGCAAAAACTCAAGGCCGAGGGCACGGGCAGGACTGGAATCCCATCTCAGAGCCAGGAGAGCGAGACACGTCGGCTCGAGGGCCGCCTGGCTCGTCGACGAACCGTAACTCCAACCTCCACCGGGAAGTTCCTGTTTGATCAGGGTCTGCTTTATCTCCTCGAGCAACGCGGCGTCTATCATGGCTTGGTTTTAATGGAAGTTGCGAAGGCAGTCAAACGAGAGCAACGGTCCCAGGCTCGGAGGTGGTTCGGGCACGGGACTCATACGATGTTGGGGCGCCAAACAGCACACATTACGCGAGGACCCAGACATGCGATGACGCCCGGGGATGTGGTTCTCACATTTGTCGACCCGCGAAAAAAAGTTGGAACGCCTCGTGCCGGCGTTTCTTCCAAAGCTCCCGTCAGGCGAGCTGGTTCTCACATCTGTCGACCCGCGAAAATATTTCTTGAATTTGGCTTACCTCCCGAAAAGCGTGTGTGGCTTAGATTTCGTGCTTCGTCGCGATCGAGGTGAGCGCTGCGCGCAGAGGTCAAACGACCACTCGCGGGCAAATTCCAGTGTACTGTGTGCCTCGGGAGGCGCTGGACGTGTTTCGATCAAGGGAGGAGCTCTCCGGCAAACTGCGCGAGGCCAAATATGTCATCGACGAGGTGACCTTGGAAGTGGTGTATCTCGCCTCCCGTATGCAGAAGCCGCTGCTTGTCGAGGGGCCACCCGGCTGCGGCAAAACCCAACTTGCATATGCAGTGGCTGAGGCTGCCGGAACGTTCGTCGAGCGTCTCCAGTGCTACGAAGGCATTACCGATGACAAGGCCATCGGCAAGTTCGACGAGGCCTTGCAGAAGCTCTTCCTCGAAACCCAGGGAGACCAATTCAGCAGCGACTGGGACTCTATTCGCAAGCGCCTGCATTCGCTCGATTTCTTCGCTGAGGGTCCCCTGCTGCGGGCTTTGCTGTGCCGGGACCGACCCTGCGTGCTGCTGGTCGACGAACTCGACAAGGTGGACCACGAATTTGAAGCCTTGCTGCTGGAGATCTTAAGCGCCTGGCAGGTGACGGTTCCAAAGTTAGGGACCATCAAGGCGGAAACGGTTCCCTTTGTGGTTCTGAGCTCGAATGAGGAGCGTCGGCTGGGCGATCCCCTGCGAAGACGCTGCTTTTATTTGCGCGTCGAGTACCCGACCGTGGAACGGGAGGCGGAGATCCTCGCCGTGCACAGCACAGATATGGACCCTGCCTTACGGGGACAACTGGCCGGTTTGGCGCGAGCATTGCGTGGGTGGAGTCTCGAAAAACCGCCGTCCATTGCAGAAATGCTCGACCTCGCGAAGGCCCTTCAGATCATGGGGGTAAGCGAAATAGAACCCGACCAACGAGATGTACTGCTTGCTCTCCTGGCCAAGACCGAGGCCGACCGGAAGCGTCTGCTGCTGCGCGCCGGATTCGATGGCTTGGTCGCGGACTCGAAGAGATATCGTGACGAGTTAACCGTAAGGAGCGTATGAAGACGGGCGGCAGGGTGTTGATCGTTTTATTTTGGTTCGGGGGTGTGGCGCCAGGTGCAGAGCCCACACCGGTGCGTGATTATTCCTCCCGGTGTGCCGAGTATTACGCGCATATCTATCGAGTTCCGGTTGAGTTGGTGGACGCCGTGATCGAGGTGGAGTCGAATTGGCAGCCTTACGCGGTTTCGCCTAAGGGCGCTGTGGGTTTGATGCAACTGATGCCAGCAACTGCCGTGAGATTGGGAGTGCGGAATCGGTTTCAGATCGAGGAGAACGTTCGTGGCGGCGTCGAGTACCTGGCTTGGTTGATACGTCTCTTCGGCGGCGACCTCAGGCTGGCGATTGCAGCTTATTACGCTGGGGAGCGCCCGATCCTCGCCAGGGGACTCGATTACTCTTCACCGGATGTCTATAGCTACGTCAGTCGTGTGGCTCGTCTTTATCGCACGAAAAGGGTTGAGAGAATGCGACGGGTGCCCACAGCGGAGGCTCCGCGAAAGGAAACGAGGTGACCAATGAGGACGTTTAGTAAGGCTATCGTAATCTGCATCTTGTTCGTTTTCCGGTCGGCAATGGCGCAGGTTCCCGAGGTCAAGCCGCGGGTGCTGACCAAACTTGAAATGGACGGGAAGGTCACGGTAGTCGAAGTCGCCGCCCACTTTGTGACCGCGATCCGCATGCCGGAGACTGTGAATTCGGTTGTCGTCGGCGACCCGACACTATTCAAAGTCGAGCACTCGGACCGGGAGCCACAACTGGTGTTCGTTAAAGCCCTGACGGAGAAGCCAGCAGAGACCAATGTGCTGATTTCAACGACTCACGGGCGCGAGGCAAGCTTGCTGCTGGTGAGCCGAGGGGAACAAAAATCAACCAACCCTGAAAACGTGGACCTCCTGCTCAATTACAAACCTGCCAAAGGCTTTCTAATCGAGCCCGATTACCCCTCTGCGCAGGTAGCGAAAACTGTGGAAATAGGATCGCCCGGAGCAGGTGCCGTGCCAGCAGCTCTTGAGACAGCAAGCACAGGCGGGGCGGCGACGGACGTCAAGCAAGCGTCCTCCGTCGCACAAGACCCACCGGATGCCCCTCCACTGACGGGGTTGGATGAGCTTCTTGCCCGGCAGGAACGGTCTCCATTGCCACCGCTCTACGGCGAACATGTGTCGGCGGAAACGGCCACCGGAGACCGAGTGCGCGCCGGCGTGGGCGAGGTAGTAGATGGCGGAGAGCGGGTCATCGTGCTGTTCTCTGCCCTCAATCCAACCGGCCACAGCATTCTGATTGTGCCGCCACAAGTCCAGCTTGGAGGAAAAGTCAAATCGGGGAAGATCATTCGGCGGTCGCGCTGGACGACGGCCGAACAGCTTTCTGTGCTGAATTTTCGCTTGAGCAAGCGCCGTTTGGCGCCTGGTGAGCGCGCAGATGGAGTGGTGGTCTTCGATCGTCCACCCTACAAACAGTCTAACGAGACGCTTTTCTTGCAGGTAGCTGAAGCGGGAGCCGTGGATCACCCTGCCTTGGCGCCCATTGGTTTTGGCATCAACACCTTGAAGGAGGATTCTACTCATGGACAGCCCCTCAAAGGAAAATGACACGCTGCACGGAACGACACCGGAGTCACGAGCTGATCTGGCGGAAGCTGCGGGACCGGAAGCAACGGATGGAAAGCGCGGGATTCAATGGCGCGAAATCATCCGCCAAGCGTTTGACAAGGCGCGGCAGAGCCAGCAGCCCAGAACCACACGCCGCGAGCTCAGCAAGGACAAAAGCAAGTCGCTCGTGGTGCTGGGTGGTGCTGCCCTCGCCATGTTCCTGCTGTTCTTGGGAATCTTCTCTTCGCCTCAAAAGGCCAAGAGAACGGGGGGACAGGCAGGAGCGCCGGACCTGGGGCGCAGAACAACGCCGGGCCAGGAGAGTGGCCAAAGCGGATCTGTCACGCCCATGTTGAACGCCGAGGTAAGCGGCGACGAGGTGGTGAATAGGGGCGACGTGACACCCGAGGAAATCGGGCGAACGGCGCGACCGGGTCGGCCAAAGGCCCCCGCCGCACAACAAACAACTCCGCAGTATGCGCTGAATAAGATTGATTTCGATTCCACCCCGCCGCAGGAGCCAGGCTATCAACGCCCACCGCAGCCTCCCTCACCTGACGAATCCCCTGAGGCTGCTCTGCGCAAGCCATCGCTAGTGTTTGTGCGGGAGACAGAGACTGGCGCTGCCGGAGGCGCACCGATGAGGTCGGCCGTCCTCGAACAGAGCGATTTCGTCACTTTGCTGCCTCCCGGCACCCGCCTCGTAGCGCGGTTGGAATCAGCGGTCAGTACAGGAGTCAAAGAGCCGGTTGTCGCGGTAATCGAGTACAACTTCGAACGTGAAGGCGAGATCGTGGTGCCGGCTGGAGCAAAAGCGATCGGCCAGTTGCGTCAAGCCGACCGCACGGGGAACGTCGATATCCGGTTCGACAGGCTGGAAATGCCGGATGGGACCACGCAGAAGATGGATGGGGTAGCTATGGACCTGGCGTTTCAGCCGCTTAAGGGATCCGTATCTGGAAAGAAAACAGGGACCAAATTCCTCGTGCGGACATTCACCGGTCTTGGAACTGTCGCCGCTTACCTAGTCGGAAATGGGGGCAGCAGTGGATTCTACGGCCCGCTTTCTGAGAGCGCGCTGCTCCGGGAACGAGTCGCGAACAACGTCGGGGTCGCGGGTGATGAGGACTTGAATGAGCTGGCATTTAATCAGAACATCGTGGTGACTGTCCCTGGCAATACCAGGTTCTACGTTGTGCTGGGGACCGGTGCCGTAGGCCGTGACGCGGGAAGCAGACAAGCGGCCGGATCTGTTCCGGCAGGGTCGAGAGTTGCCACAGCACCGAGCCTTGAGGAGCTCCGGCAGTTGATGCAACTCAGGCAGGAACTCAGCGCGATGTATCAACAGACCGCTACGCCTCCCGCGGCAGGCGAGACGCCGCAGTAGATCAAGAGGCGAGGGGAGCCTCGACCAGCGAGCGCCGTGTTGACGTGGGCGATGTGACCGGAAGCGGTCCGCGAACGGGTCCTTTTCTGGGCCCCATCGGGCCACATCTGCGTGGGGATGAGGCAAAACGGGCCATCAGCAGCCAGCTAAGGGCCTTTGGAATCAACACCGGCCATCGTTACGACATGCCTGGCAGGCAGGAGTTCATAGAACGGCTGATGACAGAGTTGTTCCGAGAGCCTGAGCATCCCAGCCCTTTCCATGAGCGAACAGGCATCGTAATTGCGGGAGTCGAAATCACCAGCCCAGAGGCCATCAAGAAGTACACCCGCATGAACCTCGAGCGCCGGATTCCTGCCGTCGATTCCCTCAAGACCTGCGAGGAATTCTGGTACCTCAACGTCAAGTGCTCGGACTGTGCTTGCCACAGCGTCTACGAGATATACGACATGAATGGCGCACCTTTGCCCGAAGGCGGGTACGCCTGGGTCTGCTGAGCCGTCTACTCCGCCATCCGCCCAGATTTGCATGCTGAGCAGCGGCGATTGTCGGCCCGAGCCCGGCGCGGCAGGCTTGTGCGGAGGACATTCCCGGAGCTTTATGACGAGAATGGAAATCGTCGACCATACCCCTTCGAGAAAATCGACAAAGAATCGGCATTCGGTTGGGAGGCGAGCGGAGCCGAGAGCCCTATCGCTGAAGCAGTGGTCAGCGATGGAGCCGAGCTCGCGATCTCTTCCTGACCAGCAAGTGGAACTCCAGGGCTGGTGCTAAGAAGCATCTTTGACGAGAAGGACGCTCAATGAGAACAAAAATGGAGTGTAGCTCACATGCGAAAGGAGCTTGAGGAAAAGCTGTCCCGCCGCTTGGCCGGGTTGGCTCGACCTGGCCGGCAGCCCGATGACTAGCGCCATGGCGCAGGGGTTCGAGTGTGGCGACGGGTGGTTCGAGGTCGTGTGGCGGCTGTGTTCCGACCTGGAGCCGCTGGTGCGCGAACTCGAATAGGAGACCGGCCAGCGCTTCGAGGTCTTGCAGGTCAGGGAAAAGCTCGTCACCATGGGCTTCTACGTCAGCCACCACACGGACGCGATTGACGGCCGGATTGAGGGGGCTGCGCTCGAAGCGTCGCGCACTTGCGTGACCTGTGGCAAGCAGGGGCGGCAGCGGAAGGCCAGCGGCAGGGTTGCTTGCAACGAGCACGCGCAGGTCCTTGGGGTGTTGTGAAGAAATCCACCGCCGCAGGACGGAAGACAATCCGCCCGAGAGGAGCGAAGAAGGCGAAGGTGCCTAAGGTTGGCCTGTTCTTCGCCGTCAACGGAAAGCCCTACTTCGACGGAATTCCGTGGACGGAGAACCCGAGCGTCTCGGGATTCAGGATATATGCCGTCGAGCACCCGGACTACTGGAAGCGATTGCAGGAACACCGGGCGGCCCCCATTGACATGCACCATGAGGATGCCGCCCGCGGGCGCGCGAACTGCATGGACGCGACAGGCGGCTTCACCCTGCTCGCCGACAGGTGCATCATCGAGAGCAAGCCGCTGCTCGGCAGAATCATGGCCGCGCTCGGGCTGCCAAAAGGCACGGCGGTGATGCGGGGCCCCCACTACAGGTGCGAAGTGTGCATGGGGAAGGTGCCTACGAAGAGGCAGGAACGAGAGGACTGGGATTTCTGACGACTCAGCTCAGCACGTGTGTCCGTCCGCTTAATCGGTGTAGCGATGTGCGGTCGACGCGCAGAGCGGTTTTCAATGTAGGTTTTGCTCTATTAAGGCATCCGCCGCCGTCGGCGAGGTAAATCTCTGCCTGCAAAAGGGGCGCAACGCATGCTGTGTGCCGGCATGTTTCGCCTATGCTGCCAGCGCGGCCGGCCGCATGGCCATGAGAGGACATGTCCCTGCCTGTGCTGCGGTTCTAACTTATATTCGAGATGAAGGGGCATTTGTGGGGTCCACTGCCGTCTAGAAGGGTTCAAACAGCACGAGGTACTCGCCGGCTTGGAGGTGTTCGAATACCGCCTCCCAGTGAGACGATCCTTCCGGACATTGCAACTCCATTACCTGAGCCGCATGTTCGCCCGTCGTGGGCACCAACAACACCAACGGGGCTTTCGTGTCGGGCGGCAAGTCATCCACGCGAACCTCGACTTGACCTACATCACTGGTAATCGCTATGCGAGCACTCGAAGCACCTCGCGCCACAGCCACTGAAATGTTCGGAGCTTTGCTGGGCTTACCCCTATCGGCGGCGTCGCGTCCGCGTACCGAGGTTAGCACCACTGGTTCTAAAGCGAATTTCCACAGGGCACCGGTCCGCAGGAAGTCGTCCAGGCCATCGGTTATGATTCGAGCGGCCCTGTTGGGACCTTCCAGGACCATGCGGACTGCGCCTTCCCCCATGCCGGACCACTTGTCAGCCCAGACCCGCAGTCTTTGCCGCCACTCCGTACTGGCCGTACGTTCGATCAGATTTGCGAGAGATCGAGCCAGAGTTGGGTTACTGGCTTCCAGTGAGCCCCTCTTGGGTAGAGACCAGGCATCCAGGAGCTTCCGAGAAACGTGCACTCGCCGGGCTATAGCGGCACATTCGTCACATTCGGCGAAATGGCGCTCGAGCGCCTCTTCGGCAGCTTCGCGTTCCGAGGTTTCCTCGCCAGGGGCGGACTCGAAGTAATCGAGGATCTCATCGAGTTCGGGATGGGTTTCGCCGGAGTTTTGAATCATTTCACAGCCATTTACGTTCCTGCCGGTTTATTCTCGCAAGGGCCAGCGAGATTTTGTTGTCCAGCGGGCTAGTGTAGGGCATCTGCCGCAGCCCGTCTCACCACTGTCCAGATCCACTCTGCAATTGCCGCCCTCCTCCGGTCAAGCTTCTCCTTTACGGATTCCTTCGGATCGTCAAGGTGGTACTGGCACAGAATGGTATCGCCCGTGCGCCAGTCTAGGAATGCGGTACACATCTCCCGGGTCTTCGACTGGGTTACAACATCGCCGACGAGACGTAACATGTTGTCTCGCAATGGCTTAAAACGCAGCCTAATCTTGTGCGGGTCCAATTCGGAAGTGGCGATGTACTCGTCCTCGAGTATCGCCGCCAGTCGACGTTGCTCGTTTTCGCGTGTTGGAGATTGAGGATTAGACTCTCCAAGGGGTGGTTTCTCCCAATATCTACCCTCGATCTCTTCGGGAGTCCAGCTCAGGCGTTTATTGAACCCAAACACAATAAGCTGATGCGGCGCGGCGGAGCCACCGAATGTCAGGCGGAGCGTCACGTCCTCCAGCACGAGGTTGATCTGTTTTGAACCGCCGTAAAAGTGCGAAGGAGTAATCCCGGCGATCACGTCCCAGATTGGGAGCGGGTTACCGTCAGCGTCCTCGGTAATGGGTACGACACGCTGGTGCCAGCGGTCCCGGTAGTAGTCACTTATGCAACTCGCTGCGATCACCTTGAGAAAAGTGAGGACGCTGCCGAGTTTGGGATTATACCCCCCCACCTTGGCCAGTGTGTGAAACTTTGTCCAAGTATCCTGCGCAATATCCTCTGCGTCCTCCTGTTTGGCCGTGCGAGCCCTGATATACCCCTCCACAGCGGCTCGAAGCGCCTCGTATAACTCATTGAAGGCCTCCTCATTGCATTCCCTGTACCGGGCGACCAGAGCGGCTTGTTCCTCGCGACTTAACTTTTGTTGGCGACTCAGTTCCATAGGGAATGTGCGCGATTGAACGACCAATCAACGATTTGGCTCGTCAAATTGCGGCTAACCTCGCCAAGTACTCATAGCATAAAACGGATGCGCAACGCAACTCCCGTTTCAGCGGGAGAGGGACAATCAACCTGCTCCTAAGACCCCGGGATCCGCACAAAAAGTTCAGGCGTCGCCCGCGAGAAAAAGGCTTCCTGGGAGTATATGAACTCGACAGATATCACATCAGCGAAGGAGGAGGTGAAGGGAATGATCATACTTGAGATTCTGTTGACGATCGCAGCATACCGGCGAGGTTGGAAGAGGTACGCTCTGCTCCCCGGGGCACTTGCCTTGCTGACGGGATTCGTGGTTGGATTGGCAATCGTGGCCGGCGGCGGTTCGGCTGCCACGGATACGTCCGGCGCGGTCTTTATCGATCTATTCTGCATCGTCGCGCTCATCGTGATGGCTTGCCGCGCGCCAGCCCGGCAATCTGGATGCGGTGCTTCCAGTCCGACTCTGAGTACGCCGGTGCCCCACGAAGCTGGAGAGCTTCGGTAATCGTGAGAGCTGGTTCCTCGACGAGTGCAGGCAGGTCCAGGCCTGGCCGACAACCACAGGGCGGCGGCGCCTCACGCGCCGCCGCCCTGTGGTTCGGAAGCGCGGGCATTCAGGGACGATAGAGTCACGCGCTGTGCACTGGTTCCAAGAACCCAGGATTAGGAAGGGAGATTCATATGAGGAAACGAGTCTGGTTTACACTGTTGGCCGCAACGCTTTTCTTTTCTTGCGAACACTCTATACCGTCAGGCGAAGCCTCAGCGCAGCCCGTCCCAGTGAATGCCGGGTTGCCCAGCTGCAATGCTCCATCAGTTCAGAGGACGGAGAATTCGGGCAACCCGCCCGCCGCAAGGCGGTTTGAAGTCACAGATCCAGTAATTCCATCCGGGTGGATGGGCGACGGAGAAGAGGGAACCAACTATGTGCAGGTGAATCCTGTCTGCCGAGAGAAGCCCCACTCGGGCCGCGTCTGCTTCAGGTGGACTTACAAACCTGGTCCTCAAGGTTGGGCGGCAGTCGCCTGGCAGTATCCCGAGAGCAACTGGGGACAACGGCCTGGAAAGAACATGTCAGGTTTCACACGGGTGACTTTCTGGGTTCGCGGGCAGAGGGGAGGAGAACGACTGGTCTTCAAGGCCGGAGGTCACACCAAACTTTCAGCCGCTTATCCAGCTTCCTTTGAAGCCGATACTAATCTAGTCGAGCTCACAACTGACTGGAGGCGGTACTCGATTTCATTAGAGGGCAAAGACCTGTCTAATACAATCTGCTTCCTTGTCTGGGTGGCTACGGCGAATCAGAACCCCGACGGGCTGGTTTTCTTCATCGACGATATTTACTATGAAAAATAAAGTCAGGGCGATTCTGATGTCCGTCCTGTGATCGAATTCTCTTGAGCTTGTCTCGTCTGCGGGAGAGACACGTGTTTTGAAACCGCCCGCTGAAGCCACTTGCTGAAATTGCACGGAGTGCATGAAGCCAAGACTTAACCACGCCGTGCTTACGACGTTCCGTCAAGCCAGCCGGTACCTATGCATTGGAACGCCGCCCAATAGTACGGATTGGAGAACTGCCCGTCCTCATGTTGGCCAGAGGAAAACACTCGCCGCACGTCGTCGCTGGGATGTCGGCTTTCGAAGCGAGTACCGGTTCGAGAGCCGGGGCGAGCCGCGGAGATTCTTTCTATGCTCAGTCTACGAAGCTCGTCAACTTCATCGGCGGTAAGATCGCGAAGCCACCTTTGGGCGTCGCGCAACGCCTCGGCTTTGGCCATAGGTGATTCTCGTTCATAGAGATTGAAATGGAGTCGGTCCATCAGCAGGGCTGTGGCGAAGTCGTCGACGGCCCAGAGGCTGCCGATTACGCTCTGCGCCCCGGCAATCAGAAATGCTGCCGGAAGTCCCTGGTACTCATCAATGATGTCTCGAAAGTCAGTCATCGCACTCTCGCAGGCACTCATTATCACGAGCTTAGCCCCGCTCAGATCGAGCCTCATTACATCCTGCGTCGTGAGTTTCTCCCCGCCGGCCAGTCTTAAATGCGACCGCTCGACCTTCTCCAGGTCATGAACACCGTGACACGAGAAAAGTTGTTCTTCGCCAAAGACAATGCTTTCGAGCACGCCTTTCTTGTTGGCTCGTGCGCCCTCCAATACGAGGCGGGCATGTTCAGGGAATACTTCTGAAATCTTCATAACTTCCCAGTCCGAAAACGGCAGGGAATCGGGCATACTCACGTCCGGATTCTGAACTGCAAACAAGGTGCGAGCGGGCCCGGGATTCAACAGTTCGCGGGCAAGGGACCGCTTTAGCACTTGGCAACTTGGGGCGTAGCTGATCTCGTAATCGTCCAGCAGATACTGGCGTGGGCCGCTTCTCTTCTGCCACCAGCCGGCGTGCAGCGGCAACAGGTTCAGCCATAGATTCGGCACGAGCACAAGCCTCTTTGCTGCCGGATAAAGGTCGAGAAGCCGTTGGTGCACAGGTGCCAACAATCTGCGGTAAAGTTCCCGGGTAGTGTCCTCCACATGGAGGGGCCAACTGTCTCTGCGCTCAAGATAGTGGAGCAACCAATCCACAACCACCTGACGTAACGTTGCCGCCGGAAAGTCATCTATTTCCACAACTTGACGTGAGGAGACATCCCGGTCCGCCGGCCCCAAAAGGAAGGCATAGGTACCCGCGGAAGTTACGCGAAAATCCACAATCACTGCACGATTGGCCTTGGCCAACTCGGCACAATTCTCCACGGCAAGCGGGGGGGCGAAAGGAACGTAGTCGGGATCCCTCATGGCGAAGAGTTTCTCGAGTTCCCGCGAACGGGTTCGCACCAACCCAAGCTGGGCGAGCAGGTCGTTAGAAGGAACGATCAAGCCGTAGTCGGACGGCCGTTCGCTGGTGGAAGCGGAGGCAGGCTCCGCGAGACTCTGCTCCAGTTCGCGTGCTTCCGCGAGATTGTCTTGGTACTCTTTCCAGTCCCGCGCGGAGACGCTTCGCGGCCTTGTCTCACGCTGCCACAAATGGTCGGCGAGGTTTCGTGTTTTGCCCCGTTCAACCAGCGCCAGCGCGCGGGTGTATTGGCGTGTGCGTAGAGCGCAAAGTGCCCCTCGTTCAAACCCGAGCCACGTTTGCTCTAGGACCCGGCGGCGGCTAACATCTTCCAGCGCGGTCATACGTATCCGCTCCGCGACGTCGACTAACATTTCATAGTGGACGAGCGCCTGATCCCATGCCTGGCGGTCAAAAAGCAGCGCAGCGAGGTTGTTCAGTGTCTGGTGGCAGTCCGCAGGAAGTTGGTCGGGAGTACGCACCCTCAATGCCGCCTGGTAGCAATCGATCGCAAAGGATGGGTCCGCCTTAGGGTGGCCGGCCGGCAATCTTGAACAGGCGTTTCCGAGGTTATTCTTAGTCGTCGCCCAGTCTACCGGGAAATCCTCCGCCGTCCGGACCCGGAGGGCTGCCTCATAACATTCGATGGCACGCTCCAAGCCAGTCCCCGATTGATCCGCAGCCAAATCGGCATAGGCGTTTCCCAGATTGTTCTGGGTCATGGCCCAATCGACGGGGTAGCGTTCTTCCGTGTACACGCATAGGGCCTTCTCGTAAGCCGCGATCGCCAAATCCAGGTTGGCGGCGTGGTTGCCTTCTCGCAATTGAAGATAAGCCGATCCCAGGTTGTTTTCAGTCATGGCCCAATTAACAGGAAAATTGACCTCGGTGAAGACGTTGAGTGCGGCATTATATGCAGTGATCGCGTGCTCCAGATTCTTGCCGGGCTCGCTACCCGGCAATTGGGCCCAAGCCGCTCCCAAGTTGTTCTGAGTCATAGCCCATTCATGAGGGTATTTTTCCTTCGTGTAGATCCGCAAAGCTGCCTCCTGGGCCGCGATGGCTCGCCGCAGGTTCACGGAACGGTCCTCGGTGGGCAGGCGCGTATACGCGGCGCCTAGATTGCTTTGGACCATGGCCCAATCGGCAGGGAAATCGCTTTCCGTGTAGATTCGCAACGCTGCCTGGTAGGCCGAAATAGCCTCTTTCAGATTCTGTCCGCGCCTAGCGGTCGGCAACTGAGCGAAAGCATTGCCGAGGCTGTTCTGGTTCATTGCCCGTTCGCTCGCGTAGCGGTCTTCCGTGTATACCCGCAGGGCACTCTGGAACGCCGCGATCGCGAGATTCAGAGTCTCAGTGCGATTCTTGCGCGGCGATCGTGCATAGGCATTGCCCAGGTTGCTCTGCGTTCTGGCCCACTCACGGGGCAAAGTCTCCTGGGTGTAAACTCTTAGTGCATTTTGGAAGCAACAAATGGCACTCTCCACGTACGCGCCGAAATCGGCAGTTTCGACTTCCGCATAAGCCAGGCCTAAATTGCTCTGAGTGGCCGCCCAATCGATAGGCAAGTCTCGTTCCGTGCGGACCTCGAGCGCTGCCCGATACGCCGTAATCGCGCGTTGCGGGTTCACGCTCCTATCGATTGCATACAGTTCCGCGCAAGCGACTCCTAGGTTGTTCTGTGTTGCGGCCCACTCCACGCGGCAGTCTCCTTGCGTGTATACTCGCAACGCGGCCTCGTAAGCACCGATAGCTAATCCCAGATTGGCGTGCCGATCCCCTTCTGCGAATTCAGCCCAGGCCAGGCCCAAATTGTTCTGAGCTAGCGCCCATTCGCAGGCGAAATCGTGTTCGGTGTAGACCCGCAAGGCCGCCTCGAAGCAGGCGATAGCTTGCTTCACGTTCAGCGTGTGATCCGGCCTGGACGACCGGGCCAAGGCGCTCCCCAAGTTGATCTGAGTAGCGGCCCAATCGCTCGGCGAGTCCCTCTCGGTTCGGACCTGGAGAGCGGCCTTAAACGCCGCTATCGCTTGGGCCAGCACTTCTTCGTCTCCCGCCGCCTTCTCGGCATAAGCAATTCCCAAGTTGTTCTGCGTTTCTGCCCACTCTTTCGGGTACGCTTCCTTCGTACAGACCCGCAGAGCCGCCCGGTGCGCGGCAATCGCCCGGTCCAACCGCGCCGCCCGACCGTCCGTCCGCAAGTCTAACAGGGCGTTGCCCAAGTTGTTTTGAGCCTCTGCCCACGCAATGGGGAATTCGTCTTCTGTGTACACCTTCAATGCCGCCTCACACGCGGCAATGGCTCGTTCCAGGCTGGCCGGTCGTTCCTGTGACGGCAGAATGATTAGAGCTTTTGCCAAATTGCTTTGGACCCCAGCCCACTGTACCGGGAACTCCTCTTCCGTGTAGAGGGTCATGGCAGCTTCATACAAGCGGATCGACTCCTGCAGCAAAGGCAGATTTTCTAATGACGGCGAATGTATGTATGCGTCGTGCATTTCGATCGCCAGCTTGAGTGAGTAGTCAGCTTGAGTTGGCCACATCATTGTCGTGAGGGACCATGTTTCCCTGGTCATGCGTTGGAGCACATGGCCACCTGCCCACGCAGGCCATTGGTTTAAGAACGATGGGTCCCGCGTCCGACAGCGCTTGGCAGGCGGACCCTGTCTATCCTAAGCGAACCTGGTGAGGATGGGCAAAGCTAAAATTGTGTCCGAAACTCCTCACGCTACTGAAATCTATTCCGCCCTCAGCCCATCAATATGTGGCTCGAGCGAGCCAGAGTGGACGGTTTATCGGCTGTCCACTTAGACGTGCCCTAGTGCAATTTGTCGCACAGATTTGCGACAGCGCGCGAGCGTCGACTGATTGGTAAGTATTCAACCCGAGCATTGACTTTTGCGCGTGTAAGCATTATAGATGATGCGCGATTTTGGGCGGGGCCTGTGTGGAAAGCCATCCGTCAGTTTGGATCCTATGCCCAGAGAATACCTCCACTCAAAAGCGGCCCTACGGCCTCAGCAGGATATCACGGAGAGCGAACGTCTCCCCGGCAAGGTCGCCGAGGAGGTTAAGCATGCCTTTTAGGTTTCGTGCACAGCACGCCTTTTCGCGTCGTGCCGAAGGCCAGTTGCGCGCTATCGGCATGCTCGTGAGCCTTGTCCTTCTTCTTTCAGGCTTGTGTTTTTCCACGGCGTGCGCTGTCTTTTCGCGTGGAGACGGAGCGGAGCATCTCCAATATTACCCCGACGGAAAACTGAAGCAGTGGACTCGACTAGATGGAACGCCAGTCCGTTATGAATACAGCAAGCTCGGGCGCCTGTCGAGGCTTAGATACGGACTGTCTTCGGTCAACTTCGGATACGACGCCGCACATTACTTGCTGACGGTTCAAAACGCTTCGGGTACGGTCAAATTCAAACGCGACGCCATCGGGAGAGTCGCTGAAGTCGACAGCCCTACCGGCCAGAAGATTTCCTATGACTACGACCCCTGGGGTCGCGTCATTTCAATGTCGATTTCTGGCGGGCATTACGTCAATTACAAGTACGACGTCATTGGCAGGCTCGCCACAATCGACTGGGGCGAAGGCCCGACTTCTTATGAGTATCGCCCGGGCGAGATCCGAAGGACTTTGCCGAACGGGGTCAGTACAACCTTCAGCTTTTCGCCCACGGGTGTGCTCGCGGCGATCCGGCACGAACGTGCTGGGGGCATGCTGATTTGCTCGTATCGCTACACCTATAATCCGGACGGACGAGTCAGCTCCGTCGAAGAGGACACCGCCGGCAGCCGCACGGCCATTTATTACCAATATGATTTGGGCGGGCGGCTGACGGAAGTTCGGTCCTCGAGCGGGCAAGTGGCGCGTTACACCTACGATGCGCTGGGCAATCGCACTTCGTATTCTGACGGTCGAACGACTGTGCACTACCAGTACGACGTCCGCGGCAGGCTTGTCCGCAGCGGCCCGGTCAACTACAGATATGACCAGTGCGGCAACCTGATCTCGAAGGCGGACGCCGAAGCGCATGCTCTGACGCGGTACGACTATGACCACGCGGGGCGTCTGGCTGGTTTCCGCCGCGGCAACGTGAGAACGCTGTATTTCTATGACGGATTAGGGAACCAGATTAAGCGCCAGGAGACCGGAAGGTCCACGTGTCTATTAAATGATCTCACCACGCGTCTGGCTCGCGTCGTTGGGGAATTCGACTCATCGGGGAAACTCTTAGCAAGTTACGTCTACGGTGATTCCGTGCTGGCCCGGAGAGATACACAAGGGCAGACTTCTTATTACCTCACCGACCGCCTAGGCTCCGTTCGTTTCGTTGTCGACCGCAACGGCAACACGCTAAGAAGATACGACTATACTCCTTTTGGCGAGCCGATAGGGTTGGGCGACAATGACACGAATACGTACGGATTCAGCGGTGAACGTTGGGATCGAGAGATTGGTTTGCTTTATCTGCGGGCTCGCTACTATGACCCCTTGACAGGCCGCTTCATCACACGGGACCCCAGGGCCGGACCAGTCACAACCCCACAGTCGCTGAATAGATACATATACGCGGCCGATGACCCAATTAATCTTCGCGACCGCGCTGGCCTTGGACCACAGGACGGCTTTGACAGCGGTGATTTTGGAGCCCAAGGGGCAATCGATTCCTCTCCGCCGACGGTTCCCGGTTATGCGTCTCAGCCGGATCGGGCTCAAGATTTCGTAACCAATTGGAACCCGAATAGCCAGCCACAGTTGCAGTTTCCACAGGAGTCCAACCTTGCGGACGAGGCTAGAGCGTTTGCAGCCCAGACGATGCAGATGGCAACCAACCCGGCGGACACACTGAACAGTGCCGTGAGCATTGCGTCCGATGCCCTTACACCTGGCGCCATTCATGGTGTTGCGTGGGCAGCGCCGCGCCTACCTTCTGACACCGCAAAATCGCCGTTGCCGACCCTCCTTGAGGCGATGAATATAGTCCGCAATTCTGCAAAACTATCCGGTGGGGGCGTAGATTGGACGGAGGCAGTTGGATCTTGGGTCCCGGTTCATTGTTATTCACAGGCTGCAGGTCCCATTGAAAACACGAATACGGCTTCTGGCCTCGGCACTTCAGCAGCGGCATGGAGTCTCCGAGCTATGCAATCGCAGCTTGGAGTGTCTTTGGCCGCGCTCAGTGCTGGGGAGCAGGCAATCGAAACAGCGGCCCAATGGGGTGGAATCCCAAAGGCATTGGCAGAAAATGCGACGCATAGCGTGTACACGGCCCCTGCTCAGGAATTCAATGGGTTGAACAACGTGATGGCCGATGGCGCTGAAGCGATTGCGTCAGGTCTCAGCAGCGATCTGTTCCAGCAAACGGCTCAATCAGCGCTCAACAACGGGCTAGATGAACTTGGTATCAATTCACGGCCCAGTGGTGGCATTCCTGATGACACTGGGGAGGCCGGGCAGCCACCGGTGGGTGGCATCCGCCTTGGCCAGAATGCTGAGCTCTCCGGGAATCTGGGCACGATTACAGGTGCAGTACTCGACCCCCAAGGTGGCCGTGTTGTTCTGGTTGGCGACAAGAGTACGGCGCTGCCCCCTATGCGGACGGACGACCTCGCGGTGGCGCTGCATGCCGCATACTCGGACGATCCGCACGAGCCGGCGATGAGCATCGATCCAAATCCCCACGACCCGATGGGACCGTTCATGAACGTAGTCTTTTTCGGAAACACTCAGAACACCCATCTCGGCTCCATCATGTTTGAGGCTGACCGCCTCATGAAGGGCTACAGCACGGGAAGAGATAACATTAGCAAAGCGGAGGTCCACTCGGGGGTACGGGACTACCACAGCGTATTGCAGTTGGACTTCGCTAATTCCGGAAGGGGTTATCATCCCCACCTCTGGAGCCGGTTTTGGCTGGTACCCGAGTGTGTGGCTGCGTTTGTGAGTCCTGACGGGCAGAGTATTCTTCTTGGGAAAACGAAGATCCGGGTCAAGACGGAAACGATGCGGTGGGCGGGCAGCAAGCTCGTCCCGTCTGGCGGACAGATCGACGAGACGGCAGAGGTCTTTGCCAAGAATTTCACCGATCACTACGAAGAGTTTGCACGCGAGAGTCCCGTTTATGCTGAGCTCGAGAGACTGGCTCAGGTTGTTGCTATCGCCAAATGGATGAAAGCGGCTGGGATTCCCATAGATCAACACTGGATTCAGGTAGCCTCTTCTCAGCCTTACCTCACTCCCTCCACTACACCTTCGGTTACGAATACAGAGACAAGGACTTGGGAAGACGGCCGGTACAATCACGTCCAAACAGTACGAGTGTTCGGGGGCACCGACCTCGGATTGACACTCGCATACAAGCGGAATGCCCCGCGCGCGGGGCAATTTGGAATGGTCGTTCGAGGGGCCCTGACTTCGGCCGCGAACCCCGCGACTTTCGATGTTGTTATGAATGGTAAACGCCAGGGCGCGACTTCTATACCAGTATCTGAGGCGCCGCATTACGGTGCTTTCGCGACCGCCAACGTGGACTTGTTGGCCCGTGCTGGTGAAACCACAATTCCGCTCGAACGCTTCTACAGTTCCTTCAATAACGCACCCACGGCCTTCGGCAAAAGCTGGAGTTTACTCCTACCTCACCTTTATTTGCAGACCGTTGGGCCGAAGGGCAGGGTAGAGACCATCTCCGTCAAGGGAAAGCCAAATACGGAAGTGAAGCTTCAGCGTTTTCAGCTTACTGACGATCTGGGCCAAATGAATGTGGATTTTTCAGAGCACTTCATTGATCAAGAATGGCAGCGAATCGCGTTCAGACCAAGGCAGCAGTCAACGCTGTACCGGGGGCTCTACCCGAACCCTGATGGCACTTACGTGCTGGTCTTTTCAAATGGCAATCAGTGGCTTTTTGATCATCAGGGCCAAGTGATCAGCACTTCAGGTCCCGGGGCGAAGGCGACTCAGTATGTGTATGTCAAGCAGACTGGCCGGCTTCTTACGATCATGGCCAGAGCAAGTAGCAGGGTGACGGCCTCGATCCAATTCCAATACGATGCAATGGGCCGAATTGCCAGCGCCCAGACGGAAAATGGCGAGAAGGTTCAGTATAGCTATGATCGCAGAGGAGACCTGACGAACGTAAGCCGGCAAGGGGAACCAATCTCGTATTCGTATGACGACGACCATACCTTGGTCTCTGAAGCGAGAAACGGCAATCCCCTCTTCCGCAACCAATACGACACCTCCGGAAGATGGACGCAGCGGCAGGACGGATCAGGTAGGGTTGTCGCAGAGCAACACTTTCAACGATTAAAGAATGGCGGAGAGCTGGTCACAAGACGGTACGGAGCAATTGTAATACAGCTCACTTACGATAATCGGCTGAAACTGACGAGCAGGGAGACCAGTGACGGAGCCAGAGACACCTACTTCTATTACGACACAGGACTGATTCGCCGAATAGAGAGGGTAGACGGAGAAGGTGCTAAGGAAGTTGTCGAATTCTCGTCCGACCACCACCAGGTTGATTTTACAGACCCCCGCGGCATGCGAAGGCAGTTTCGCTTTAGAGAGGATGGCAAGCTGGCCCAGATTCTCGTCAATGGTCAGCTTTATGCCTCCTACACTTACGATTCACGCGGCGGTTTGACGATGGTCGATTACGGCGCTTTCCGCGAACACTTCCGGCATGACGAGTACGGCAAGTTCACAGGCGAGTTCGTTGAGGTACTCGGTCCCGGTCAGTCCCGGGCAGCCGGATCGATTCAAGAACTGTCGATCGCTTATGATTCAACTGGGGGATTGTCAGGCATAAAGGCCCCCGGGTGGGAGGCGGTCCGGCAGGTAGGTAAGGCGCCAAACGAAGCAGTTGTGACCCTGGGCCAAGCGGTCTCCCGGACCCTGTTCGACTCGCGGGGTAGACTGGGTGAGATTCGCGGACCACAGGATCGAACAGTTGTCTACGGATATGATCCAAATGGGCTGCTGAGTAAAGTCACCGTGAGGAGCGGGCCTCAGAGTGCGGAATACTCGTGGCAGGGGAGCAGGTTGCACGAAGTCACGAACTTCGCGGGCGGCATAACGCGATACGAGTACGACGACGCCGGGCGCTTGGTCGCCGTCACCGATGGCTGCGGCGAGACAAACAGGCTCTATTACGACTCGCGAGGCCGTCTGATGAGTGTGCTAGCCCCTACCGGTAAGCAAGTTGACTATATTTACGATGACGCTGGAAGACCGACTCGGATTGCGGAGCACCCTTGAATCGTGCAGTTGGCCCTTGAGGATCGAGGAGGCGGTGAGCCGCCGGCTCCACTAAGGTCGAAGGGGTGGGCTTGGCGGTCGAACCTTGTTTCCCGAGAAGGTGAAGACGTTCGTCGAAAGGTGACTTCAGTCCTTGTGTTTAAAATGCGCGCTGCGTTGAGGCGTAGTTTCCGATCTCGATCTTAGATTTCTCTAAAAAAGGAGCGTTTATGCCATATGAAAAAAAGGTAAGCAGAGCCGACCCTGGACTCATTGTTCTGGTGCTTGACGACTCAGGTAGTATGGGCGACCCGATGGCGGGAACAAGCGATCCCAAATACACGTGGGTGGAACGTTATGGCGGCATAATCCTGAAAGAGTTATTGGTACGCAGCACCGAGGTCAAGGGCGATTCTGTCACCGTGAGACCCAGGTACTTCGTCCATCTGATAACTTACGGTGGAAAACCCGATATGGCGCAATGCCAAGCCCCTGAAGGGGGAATCTATAAGGGGTTGAATATCGAGGAGACTCTAAACAGATACACTGCGGCACAGAATTCTCTCGGACTGGGAGGCAAGCTGGGAGGCACCGATACAGATGCAGCACTCATGTCTGCCTTGCGATTCCTCGAGAGCTGTGTGGCCAAGTACAAGACTTGCTTTCCCCCCATGGTTTTCCATCTGACGGATGGCGAGAGTCAGACAGACCCAGAACTCGCGGCAGAAAGGCTCAGACAGTTTTCTACTGACGACGGGCACGTGCTTCTGGTTAACGCCTTCATTGGTGAACGGACGAATCTGAATTACCGCGGGCCTGAAGACTTTCCGGGCTACATTATTGAGCAAGAAGCTGGTCCCAGCGAATACAGCGCGCGCCTGTTTCGAATGAGCAGTGAGATCCCAGCCACAGTTCGCGCGAACCTGGTAAATGATGGCATTTTCCCGACAATTAGAGAGGGCGCACGCCTGTACTTTGACGTACGAACAAAGGACATGCTCAAACATGTCATTCAGGTCGTTGGCAGTCAGGGTAGCCGCTGAGGTTTGCAGGCTGATCAGTCAGCTCCTTGTGCGGCGGAGGCCGGAGTTGGAATTGTGCTTGGATATTAAAACGGGCCCTTTGTACAGCGCCATTTCGGGGTGTAGCCCCTGCACGTTGGCGGGCGAAGAAAAAGACCATGATCGTCTGCGCTGGTCACAGGACCTCCTGCTCGGCTGCGTATGTGACGGGGTTGGAACCTCTCCTTGTGCGGCTGAAGCTGCGGAGCACGTGGTCAGGAACATCAATGCCTTGCTGTCGTCGCCAACGGCGGACCCTAACCCGCATCTTCTTCGAGTGTGCGGGGAGTTGCTGGGATACCGCGAAGCGTTGCAGGGCAGGCCGATCATCTTCCCTGACGCGGTATCGCCGGCGTTGTGGCCCTTGCTCACCGAAGCCGTCGAAGCCAAGCGCCTGAAAGCATATCAGACGACGTTTGTTGCACTACGGATTTTCCCACGTGCGAACGAGGACCATCTCGTGCGACTTGGGTGGTGTGGCGACACTGGTCTATTCAGTTTTGATTCCGATGGCCAGTTGTATTGGTCGAACCTGGCAAAATCGTCGGATTGGAAGGAGAAGTCGGTTGTTACCGATTCGTTGCCTGACGCCGTAGACAGGGTGATTTGGAGGGACTTCACGCTTCGCGACAGTGACGACGACTTGAAGGAACGGCAGTTTTTGCCCCCTCATGCCGAGTTTTTGATGGCCACGGACGGATTCTATTCCGCCTTCACTGACTTTGCAGAGGTGACAGAATGGCTGAGGGCGAACCGGCAGAAGTTTCAAGCCGAAGACAGCCGCGACCAGCTTTTTCATAACCTGCACGAGATGCTCGCCCTGACATCGGGAGACGACGACATCTCCTTTATTTGGATTACTCCTGAGCTTTAAGTTTATGCCGGCCGAAATCGTAGACAAATGGCTTGCGGGTGGTTGGAAAGCAGCGATCGAAGGGCACAGATTAAAGCCAAGGGCCCATAGTCGACTTCCAGGCATGGCTTTGTCCGCCTCGAGGGGGCAAGCTGAAGCGTTTTATTTGTCGGACACCTCAGGTAGCAAGTGGATTCTGAAAAAATTCCACAAAGGTCGTGAGCTGGATTTTAGTTATCTGAGCAAAATTGGGACATTGGTTCCCAAAATCAAGGGCACTGAGGCCGCAACCACACGACGGGTATTAAGACCGACAAGTCTAACCGATCTAGCTGGGGCCTCAGCGAGCAACAAACGCGACTTAGCTGCTTGGCTCGACTCGACGGTTTTGATGCAGCAAATACCTGGCTGCGCGTGGTGCGAACTTGCCGACGACCTGAGGTTTGGGAGGCAGTCACTACAGAGGGGACAGAGGCTCCGATTCGCCGCTTCTCTCTGCAACATTGTCAGAGCATTAGTTCTGGCGAGGTGCTCCCATCGTGACCTGTCGAGTGGGAATGTATTCGTCGATTTAGCGGACGAGTCAGTCTACCTGATTGACTGGGACACCCTCTTTCATCCCTCGCTACCGATGCCATCAAATACGATGGCCGGCACGCCAGGATACATTGCCCCCTTCATCCCGAGGCAAGGACAAGTCTGGGATGGAAGGGCGTCATGGTGTGGGTCGGCCGATGAGTTTGCCCTGGCGGTACTTATTGTCGAATTTCTGGCAGCGGGTCCAGGGCTTCCTTCGACGGGTGACGGCGGGCTCTTTGAGCAGTCTGAACTGGAGCGGCGGGCAGGCGCCGGCATTGACAAAATCTTGTCGACAATTGACGGGGAATTCCCCACAGCTAAAAAGTTGTTCTTAAGGGCACTGCAGGCGGATAAATTTGAGCAAATGTCCATCAGCTGAGGAATGGGGGCAAGCCTTACAAAAAGACGGTGGCCACGAGCCTACAGAAGTCGGGCCTTTTCGGTTACGAATGACTCTTGCTGGTGTCTTGACTGGCGCCCTCTTGTGGTTTGTCGCATATTTGTTCCTTCATGACGCCGCAACCAGTCGCACGACGAATGTTGTGATAGGTGTAATAGGAGTGGCAGTCCTTGTCGCCTTGGGATTGGAAAGCAATAGCCTTTGGATGGGCTTCGCCAGTTTTGTTGCTGGGTTTCTAATTCTCGTTGTTTTGCCTTTGCGAGTTCCGTACGGTGTCGGCGTATCATCTGCTGTGACGTACGGTTTAAGCCTCAATCTTTCGGCACGGTACCTATGTGCGTTGAAACCTCGAAGGAAAACGACGCAAGTATATGCAGTGGTAGGAGTAATCTGTGCTTTGACTGCTTTGATCACACTTGCGGTATGGTTATCGCGAACCTAGTTCGAGCTCCGTGCCCGCAAAGACCTCGGGCCGTCGGCTTTACCTTGCCGGAGGGTGCCCGACGGGGCAGTGGTACCTTGATCGGCAAGGTAGTCGTCAAGGGTCTTGACTGTTGGGCATACAGGTGCTATACGTGTCAGCCGCTAGCGCTAATCCCCCTGATGGCGGGAGGCCACTATCTCGCTGAATCGAGAAGGCACCAAACGGTCCTGGACAGCCCGCCCGTTACGCGTTTGCTGAAAGGGGTCAGCAGGTTCATATTTTTCGCAAACTACAACCATGACTTACCAATGTAGACATTCAAGTTTCGCGGCGTGCGTATTTGGCTGGCGTTTTGTGGGTCGGTCCGCTGGACTTCAGGTGCAACTCACAAGAGGAATGTTTCGCCCGTTCATCTCTTGGACTGCCTTGACCGCTGCACTTTTTGTGCTTTCCTGTCAGCCTATGCGGCCTCATGTCGATCCCCCCGAGGATGATGGCTGCGGCGCCGTGTCCTCTGACACCCTAACCGTCCATCTTTTCCTGGACGCAAGCGGCTCGATGCGCGGGTTTGTGCAGGGCACTCAGGGTGTCGACTATTACTCGCATCTACTAGAATCTCTGGAGCTCTTGGCAATTAAATCTCCCAAGCCCTTTGTCGCCAAATTCTACCGGTTCGGAGGCGACGTCCATGAAATACAGCGAAACCAATACTACCAAGCCCGAAACAGGGACGGCAGTTTCTTCACGGAACCGGAGACGCGTGTCGATAAGGTAGTAGAGTCGGCGGGCAAAGCTGAGCAACCTCATCTGGTGTGCGTGGTTACGGATTTGTTCCAAGAGGACAGTGACATCAACTTGCTTACGGCGGCCATAAGGCAAAGCTACTTAGCGAGAGGTCTTGCCGTCGGAATGCTCGGAATCAGGAGCAGCTTTTGCGGAAAGGTCTCGGATGTTGGACCGAGTCGGGTACGCTTCTCCTACTCGGGACTGAGACCGTTCTACGTGCTCTGCCTGGGGAGGCTGGCCGACGTCACGCAGTATCTGTTAGACCTCCAATCGGATCTCTCAACCTTTACGCACAGTAAACCACCTCCGGAAACCCGAATGGTTATCTATAACAAGCTGCTCTCAAAGTGCATCACCTCTCAGGACGCCATCTTAGTTAGACCTGCCAGAGGAGTCACCAGGGTCCATGATATTGTCCAAACGACGCGTAAAGATGACCGCATTTTGCAGTTCATCGTGAATCAGCATCGCAAGGACCCGCCGGATGCGCTATTTACTGCGACGGTGAAGTATGAAGCTGTGAGTTTCTCGCTTCCATTCGATGGCAGCAAAACGACGTATGAGGTCATCGCGGAGAAATACGACAAATCCGCGAAGAGGTTCGTGCCGGCTGATGAGGCTAGTGGAAACTTTTCGGTGCACGAACTTCGGCTCCAGCCGGAAAGCTTGACATTCCGGGCCGCCTTGTCGGACTCCACACTGAAGCGAGGCGTCATTTACAAGTTCAGGCTGGTTATCCTCCCCCGGCCGGATGCCTACGCCCTGCCCGACTGGGTTAAGGATTGGAGCTTCAATATCAACGACGTTCTAGGTCCGATCAACGGCTCTAGAACATTCAACCTTGCGGAGTTCTTGCGGAGTATTGGGGACATCAACGTGCGTCAGATTAAACCCAGCCTCGCGCACTTGGATTGCTACATCGACGACGAGGCGAACTGAGCTCGGAGGCTCTATGTTGAGGCATTTCATAAATCTGTTCGGGTTGCTTGTATTCGGCGCGCTCCTCGCCGTCCTTGTCATGTATTTGGCAACGGACTTTTTTGGCTCTCCGTTTTTGCAGACCCGAGTGAGCCCGTCGGATTGGCAACTGTGGGCGGACAGTTTTATATCTTGGGCCCGCGTGGCGATCATCACATCGTGGTTGGCAGGTTGCGTGTGGTACGCATTAGCACAATGGGTATTCAGGGTGGAGCAACCTGAACGAGCTGACAAACGGATAACCTGGGTTCTGATCGCTGCTGTCGTCTTCGTGGTGTGCGTAGTTGGCGCCTATCTGACGGCGTTGACGAGCCAAGGCGGTTGGGAGTGGGTGGCATCGTTCTTCCTGCTGGTGTTTGCTCTTGGATACTGGTGCGCGACAGGATTGTTTTCTCCGTCCTCGCACAAGTACACACCGTTCTTAGCAACGACCATACGACATTGGTAATTGCACGCGGTTCCGGACCTTTTCCGGAGGAGGTCAAACATGAGTTCTTACGTCGTGGGTATTGGAGGGACCGGCGCTAAGTGCGTCGAGGCACTCACCCATGTCTGCGCCTCGGGCGCCGGACCAGCGGGAAATATGTACGCCCTTTTCGTCGATCCGGACAGTGCCAATGGTAATCTCTCCCGCGCCGAGCAGACTCTGAAAACATATGTGCGATGCCAGCAATTGGGCGTCGGTGAAAGTAAATTGTGGGGCACCCCGATCCAAGTCGCCGAGCCCATGACCTGGTCGCCTTTTCAAGCGACTCAAGCTACTGATCTTGACCGTCTCTTCGGATACGACCAACTGACGCTTAGCGATCCCGCGGCCGCCAATCTATTCGATGTCCTCTACAGTCCGGCGGAAAAGAGGCAACCTTTGACCCAAGGGTTCAGGGGACATCCATCGATTGGAGCGGCCGTGATGGCTAAGCAGGTGGACTTGGGGAACGCGGAACCCTGGCACACCTTTGGCGAAAGTTTGAAGCGCGACGTTTCGAACCCGAATCCCACACGGATACTATTGATTGGCTCGGTATTCGGCGGTACCGGCGCGGCCGGCATTCCCACGATCGCCAGATTGATTCGCGATGCCTGCACACACGGGCAGGTTCCCAATGTCGAGTTCGGGGCGGTGCTAGCCCTGCCTTATTTTAACTTTCTTCCAGTACCCGAAAGTGAGGGTTTGAGTGCAGACCCAAGGAGCTTTCTAGCGAATACGCGCGCCGCACTGCAATATTACTACAATCGTCAATACCTGGACCTTTTCAGTTCAGTGTGGGTGATGGGCGAGCAGTCCTCCAGTCAGATGAACGCCAGTGTTGGTTCCAACACCCAAAGGAATCGCCCTCACTTCCTGGAGTTGTATGCCGCGTCTGCGGCAGTCTCTTTTTTCGAGGGCCTCGCTGGGAACGGAGCACCTGGCACGCATGCGTACTTCGTCATCGGGCGTCATGACGAAAGCCAGTTGACGTGGGAAGATTTACCACGCCTCTCGGTGAAGTCGGCAGGCAAGGATTCGGCTTCGCAGCTGACTTGGCTGAAGTCCAAAACGCTGCAAATGCTGCGGTTTGCGGTGTCGTACTTGTTCCTCTTCCAGCCCATGCTCGAGGAGATTAAGAAAGGCCAGGTTTATCGAGCCCCCTGGTACATCGACTTCTTGACGCGCTCCAAACTGTCCATACACGACGCCGACGTCGCGGCCGCGCTGACCAACGTAAAGTCGTCTTGCGAAGACTATCTAAGGTGGTGGGCTGCCGTACAGGACTCAGTGCATAAAGAGGACTTGGATATTCAGCTGGTGAACCAGCGAGTGTTTACTGACCGTCAAGACGCCCGCGAAGTAACCCTGAAGACGCGGAGCCAATTCATACCACGAGACTTTGATAAACTACTCATGCCACCCGGCGGGGCAGCCGATACGGGGTTGGACCAGGTATGGGAGTCGTTGTGTGATGCCAAAGCGGGAACCGGTGCCGAAAAGGTTGGCAAGTTCCTCGGCGCGCTCTATCAAGTCTGTGGCAAATGACAACTCAGTGGCGCATTTGTTGAGGAGGATGACTTATGCCGCATCCGCTGCTACCTAGGTTGAAAACCGTGAACCGAGGCTCGAAGCCGCCGGCTGAAGCAGCCATCTGGGAAAGCCGTACGGCCGTAGAGTTGGACAAAATCAGCAAAGATCTCGACGTGGCGGCCGGAGTTGAGATGCAAATCAACTCCATTCCCGACTTGTGGGCACGCGCCACTCTGTTCGAAATGGGATTGTTCGAAACTGCACGAATTGCGGCTGACGAAACCAGTGCATTTGCACGAGGCATACTTGGGGAGTGGCGCGGTCTGCTGGCGATGTTGGCTCTTAAGGAATATCTTAATCTCACCGAATTGACGCAGCGACCTGTGAGGCTACCTTCCAACCCCGCGATCGGCAGGAACGCCGGCTTTCTTGACGTGGCAGCTCAACTCGCGCCGGGTGGCGCGTTGGCCAAGGAGAAGGGAGGTCCGGAACCATGGCTCGAGTTGAATGTACTGCTATACGGAGGCCAGCCGATCGGAATAACATCTCCGTCGACTCTGGTTTGCACGGCGACCGATTGCTCTGACGCGGTTGGCACAAGCGGCCAGGTTAAGGTACCTAGAATTAATAAGGAAAGGGTGCCCTGGTTTGACGGGCTTGTCCTTAGAGATCCACGGGGCTACATCGCGCCGTGGGAAAAGAGGGCGCTGGCGGTGTGGCTAAATGAGTTGCAAACGAACCTGCTAAATCATCCGGGTTGGTCCGGCGATTCGAACTGCACGGATTTTGCGACGTTGATCAACCGCTACAAGGCCGATCTTGGCGGCAGCGTAGGCGAGGTAACTTATTTTTCGATGGGCCTCGGGTTCGGTAGCGGGATATTCACCTGCATACCTAATCCTGTCCAAGAACTCCGTGAGCCGGTGCCCCCTGTTTCATCCGCAGTGCGCCTGATACCTTCAACATCGAGGACACCGGACGTGGATGTGCTGGTCATCGACAGGTCCATCGCTGACCAATGGAAAATACGTCCGGAGGAGATCCGGGTGTCGTCCAACATCCCGCTATCCCTGGCATCTCGGGGTGAGTCCCTGAAAGGTCCCCGGACAGCCATCGCCGGGAAGCCCCTAGGGAATAACACCGAGTGGCGAGTCGAAGAAGATTTCTTCACAGACAAACTGATCGCCGTAGTCCAGGAGCAGGCATTTCCGGGAACGCTGGCAAGCAAGGGAGACGATTCGTTATTTTATCTGAAGAAGGAAAGGGTTTCACCCATTCCGCCTGTTCCCGTCGCTCTGCTAGACCATTTAACGCCCACCGACATCGCCCAACATCTGCAATTTACTGCCGGGCCTAACGATTCGATAATTGTCAGGCTGACGCTGAATTTGTCCGGACCGGATGGTCGAGGCAGAGAATTCACAATGACTCATCCCTATGAGTCGAACGACATAGTCGTGGTGACCGACGTACCTATTCTCGAGATATGGCCGAACTTCGTGACTGAGCGGGAAACTCAGGCCAGAGTCGGTGTCAGTGCCGGTGCCGCGCCAGCACCAGGACAGCCTGCGCCAACTCCCGCCGAATCGAAACCGTGGAGCGTTTACTACACATACTACTCTTTCGTCGGCAAGAAGTGCTTCTACGCAAAACCCTTCTTGCCAGGCGAGCCCGCTGTCCCAAAACAAAATAAAAATGACTTGGACGGCAGCGAGTTTGCGATCACGCTGACCCGGAATTTCCCCGAAGCGATGGTCTGCAGCGCGACAGCGGAAGGCGCACCGTTGGGAATCCTCCTGCTCAAGCCGCCAGTGCTGGTGAAGTCCTTCGGCAAATCCTGGAAAGTCGGCGTCGATTTCGGGACCACGGGGACCAATGTCTATGCGGGAGAGGCTGGGGCGAACCCCCAGCCTATGACATTCCAACACCGTTTCGCAACCGTCACAGCCGCTGGCCAACAGCGATCACGGATGGACACGAGCTTTCTCTTCAGCGATCAGGAGCGCAAAGGTGTATCGACACGAAACATGTTGAGCCTTTACCATCATCTTGTTCATCAACCGACCCGTCTGGAGCCTTTGCTTGACGGTCACATTTTTTTCTTTCGCGTGGCCCAGGACGTAGATGCTTCGGCTGGGAGCATGGAAAGCAACATGAAGTGGGGAGAAAAGGTGGAGCGAATACGTGCCGAGGCATTCTTGGAACAGGTGTGCGTGCAGTGTGCGGCAGAGGCACGATGTAAAGGTGCCGATTCCATCAGTTGGCGCTTTTCGTTTCCTTCCGTGTTTTCGGATGACGATCTCGATGAGTTCAACAAGATCTGGGAGAAGATTGTGAAGGCCTGCACGAACAACACAGGAGTCACCGCTACGAATATCAAGGACCCGAGAAGCGAAAGCGTGGCGGCGGCAATCTACTTCGCCCGCCTACCCGGTGTGGCTATTTCCCCTGGCGCCATCTGCATTGACATTGGGGGTGGCACCTCCGACGTCGCGATCTGGCAGGGGCACGATGGCAAGAGTGCTCTTAAGCTTCAAACCTCGTTACGTTTGGCGGGAAGAGACATGTTCCTGGCGCCCCTTAGCCCAGTTCCTTCTTTCTTTAAGGCGCTGGGTGTTAACGAGACAATCATTAAAAGGCTGGATCAGGCTGCTAACACACCGAAGGCATTTTACGCTCAAGCGGATGCACTTTTGAGCTGCGAGGGCGACCGGATGCTCAGCATCCTGCCTACCGCCGTCGGCGAACCTATAGTGCGGGAGTTTCTACAGCTCTTGGAACTCGGTCTGTCCGGAGTTTTTTACTATGTGGGTTCTCTGTTGTTCTATCTCGTAAAGAGAGGTAGGTACGTGCAAGGCAGGACAAAGGTGAGTGTGGGGGGCAACGGGGCCAAGATGCTGCATTGGTGTGCCAAGGGTAGTTTTTCGGGCAAATCTCCTGTCGCAGGCCGTTTCAAGGCAATCCTTGAAAAATCCTCGGGATTCCCCCCTAACAGCTTCGATATAATCATAAGTAGTGACCCGAAATGCGAAGTCGCCTACGGCTTGGTGGTGGACGACATCCCTCTCGAAGACTCTGACCGAGAAGAGGAAGTCGTTGCCGGTGAAACGTTTGTAGTGGATGGGGACTCACACGCTTGGGACGAACTGATCGATACGCAGGTGTTGAAACGGGGCCTTCGCCCGAAATCTGAACGTCTTGAGGCGTTCCTGAAGCTTGCGGATCCCAGCGAAGCGCGGGACGAGAATCTCCTGGCAGATATTCCGGGCATCGTCCGTGACGAACTGATCAACTCCACACTGGCGGATGAAAAATACCTGCACATCGAACCTATTTTCATTATAGAACTCCGCGAGTATCTGAAGCATGCGGCGAGAGCGTGGGCTGCCAGGCATCAGGGAAGAGCCACGGCCGGAAGAGTTTAGCTGCGAAAGGTGTCTTCTATGCACTTTGACATAAGAAGTCCGCAGTTTGGCCGCATGCTCGTTCCAGTGGTTCTTTGGGGGCTCATTTCCATAGGATCGTCCATGTCTGTTGGCTGCGGTGGGCAGCCGTTGGCTGACCATGACCAAAACCAACATGGCGATGCGGATTTAGCTGGCCAGGGAACCGGCGGTTCCACTGTGCCTTCGGAGGGAGTGCAAAGACCGTCCCCAGAGGGAGCGAAACCGCCTCAGACATCTTCCATCAACACCAGCAAATCTCTCGACGACCTTTCCCAGCGGATCGCGAATGTTGAGCATAATCTGAATGGTCTGAGGCAGCAAGTGTCTTCCTCGAAGCAAGATAGAAGCCCAGTAGAGTTTGTAGTTCCAGATCTCCTGTTGCTTTACTTAGCTGTATCTGTCGGCCTGTCGTTTCTTCTGGTTTGCTCGGTGGTGTTTGCTCTGTTTGGCTGGAGAAAAGAAGCGGATATACGGCGCTGGCAGTTGAAGTGCCTGATCGAGGAGTTAGCCGGCACGAGACACGCACTGGAAACCCTTTGTATTTCGATGCAGACGGTCTCAAGGTCACCGCGAACGAGTCTTGACCGTGAAGTTGAACCGCCAGGACCGGCCGCCACCGGCTCCCCATTTGAGCCAGGACGTGACGAAACTCCGCAAGGAGGCACCCCTCCAGCGCAAACTCCCTCTGCAGAGTTTGATATTCGTCAGATGTGCAGGCTTTACAACGAGGGGCGGAAATCAGATGCCAGTCGGCAGGAGTTCAGCCACCTCTACAACCCCGTCCGACTCCGGTGCATAAACGATGCCGAACGAGTTAAGAATCCCGATGCGGAACCTGAATTTCGAAGTGCGCCCAATGGTATATATCTTGCCGTGGAGGCAAAGCAACTTGGCGTCTCTTGTTTCGCGGTGATCCCCTGGTATGGCACCTTGGTGGACCACCACAACTATGGACCCGGGGCTCTGGGATATGTATATGATTGCCGAAACTACGAGCCGAGACGGGAGAGTGTTGATTTCACTCTCGTTCAGCCGGCGTATTTCGTGCGCGGCGGCACCACATGGCAACTTCAATCCAAAGGCGTGCTGGAGGTGTCGGGGGGCACGGCTGACCTTTGAGGAACGCCCCTGGCAACGCAGCGCGGGGACGACCCGATGATGTCTGGACACAATTCTCGGTCGTCCCAGAGGAAGTCCAATGGAAAGTCTCAAACAGACTCGTTGGCAGGTCGTCCTGATCCTGGGTGCGGGGCTAATCGCACTAGGTCTTCTTGTCTTGCTTACGCCACGGACCCCGTCGCCCGCGCCTGCTGTCACCCTTACTGCGGAGCCCAATATCGCTAAGCTGGGACAGAACGTCAAGCTCACCTGGACTTCACAGAATGCGAGGGAACTGAAGCTTGAGCCAGACATCGGCAAAATCGAACCGCAGGGCTCTCGTGACGTGATTTTTAAGGATCGGGATTCGGTAGAATACACACTGACCGCGACTGGGCCGGGAGGAACCACAAGCGCCACGGCCACGGTGACCAAGCTTGGCCTCGGCGGGCCCGTACTGCCTCCCGTTCCTCTAGGGGAATCTCCCGCCGACCACCCCGGCTCCGGATCGGGAAGCGGTGGACAGGGAGGACCACAGAACCCCGCCCCCTTGACCGGAACGGGGCCTGGGGGAAGGACCGCGACAGCCACGGAGAAAGTGCCCGCCGCTAACCCCCCTTCGTCACTGCCTGGCTCAGCGCAATTCGGCCTGGCCGTACTCGTGGGGGATGACGGCGATGCTTGTAGGGCGGGCTCAAGCTATGCGACGGACGATCCCGGGCTGCAATTCCTGCGTGCGGTGGTCACGTATAATGGGGCCCATCGGGATCAGATGTTTCGCTTGGAGTGGTCCTATTTGAACGAAGAACGCGACGTGCAGAACTTCTCTCCTGCCGAAAGTTCCGGACAGCGTGAGTTTTACTACGGAAACCGAAAGGACATCAGCGACTGGGCAGGAAAATATACGGTAACGTTATTCGTAGACGGCAGGAAAACTCAGAGCTGCGATTTTGTACTGAATGCAGCAACCACGCCGCAATAGTACCGATGTGCATTCAGCCCGATCGGGCGTCGGAACTCCCCGGTATCCCCGTTCTCTGTGAGTCGCCGCCACGAACGTAGCAAATCCGGCCACGTAAACCGACAGGGCTAGTCAATTGACCTTATCAGAAAACCTGTCTCGGCATGTTCATCATAGTAAATAGTGGCCATTTTAGGGTCACCCTTCAGCATTCCGTCCGAGTGAGCTTGCTTCCTTATCTGGTCGTACACCAACGGTCGTATGCCAACTGGAAGGAGCGCGTAAACCACTAGGTGGTCTGACACCCGCGGCAGTTCAGGGTGCTGCTCTTCAATGACTTTCAGGTCGGCCTCGGCCTTCCTCACCTCCGGATAGCACTCCGGGTCGTCTACTTCAAATGCAAAATAGCCTTTGAGATCTATGTGGCTTCTCCCCGGAACGTAATTCCAACTGCCAGCTTCAAACAAGTACCGGGCATACTCGTTCAAATCTGCAGTTTCTCCAAAAGCCAAGTAGCCATGATGCCTTTCCAGCACCCTGGGCATCTGTAGTTCCTTGTCGTCTTCGACGGTTAGTAAAATGGCCGCGATGACTTTTGCTGGTTTTCCGGTTTGTGGAGTGGTTTTCGGCTCAGCCACGAGTGGCTTGACCAGCTGGGGCAGACGAAGCTGCTCCGGCTTTCGGGCTTGGCCCTGGGGCGGAGTAAACGGAGATTTCTTAGGTTCAATACGGAGAAGAACCTTCCACGGGCCCCGTGTCGGCAAAGACTTCTTTAGGTAAGCGCTAGACATCATGAGGCTGATCGCCGCCACAATTGCAAGTGCTTGCGCAGCAGCCCCCCTGGCTAAGTGCCCTAAGAGCTGTCGGAGTCCCGTTTCTGGCATCAGGGTTAGCTGGTAGGACGCCTCAGTCGCGGGAGAGTGATAAGCGTACACACCTTGCTGCTGGAGAATCACGCTTGCGCTCATACGAAGCACCCAAAGACCGTAGCGAGGCAGCGCATCAATGGATCGTCGCAGCCTCTCATCCACATGAAACACCTGATTGCGGCCAGAACGCCTTTGGACTCACTTACGCTGGTTCTGTTCGAGCCTGCCCCTCTCAAGTTTCACGTCCGCACTTTGCGGGGTTTTCGTATCAAAGGTTTTCCACGTCCAAGTAGCCGAAAGCGACTTACCTCCCCCCCAAATGCTAAGGGTCATCTCTCCATTCAACTTGCCGTCGGAAGTCCCACACTCGAAATCAACGTTGAAGCCAGAGGAGGATTGACGCCCATCGCAACTGAATTCGATGGGCAAGTCAGGGCGGCTATGATCCCGGAAACGATATCTTACTTTCATTTGGCCCGTGACTCTTGGAGTCTGAGAAGTGTCGACCGGAGTTGAGATAGTCAGTTCGGCCGATGTCATCTCCGTAGCAATTGAGTCCCGGTCGTTTTGGCACGGGGCGCAATGCCAACTTCCGTCAAACGGTCTGCTAACCATTTCGGCTGTAGGTTCGGCCTGTGGTACTGCAGGGCTGACCACCGGAGACAAATCATTCCTCTCGTGCCTATCAGCGTCGGGCTTGCTGTCTTGGTTGCGCCGCGTTCCGGTACCCTCTGAACGCGGGCCCGCGGTCGCATTCGACGATACGCGCCTCAGCTGAATCGAATCCTCATCCGGATTAACAGAAGAAAACTCAAATGGTGATCCATCCCACTTCATATGCATTACATCGTTATTCTTCCCCAGACTAAGAATTCCAGTGCCCACCCACTTGTTACGCACCTTGGTTTCTACTTCAAAGCGAAGCTCTCCACCTGCTGGTTTTTCTGAGGAGCGGTACTTGACATCCGGTTTCTCGGTATCAACTGCCTTCTGGCTGGTTTCTCTTGCACCCCAAGCTTGGAAGTCAATAGTCAACTCGCCACTCTTTTTCGAAGCAGGCTTAATGGTCAGAATGACTTTGGCAAAGCGGACGGGACCCGTGCGCTCGCTCGATCCAATCCAGGTGCCGACGAAAGGATCAGATGGCGTACTCGCTGGCGCAGCCTTGTGATGATCGGATTCTGACTGGTGCAGGCCGGATTCCGGTTGTTTCGCTGCGAGTGTCGACTGTCTGAGATTCTCGTGCACGTGAACCATATCAAGTAGCGCGTCCAAGTATTCGTCCCGGAGCTGGCCCTCCCGCGTCGCCGCTTCTACCTGAGAAGAGGCTAATCGCGCGAGGTCCCTATTCACAGCCGCTAAACCGTCAAGCGCATGCTGCGAGCCAGGCGCCTTTTCGTACTGGGTTACAAGTTCCCGCTCCTCCTTCAGTTTGTCGTACTCAGCAGCCACTCTTTTTTGCTGTTCCTTGGCCCATGCCACGATGCGAGGGTCACTGCCGGGGTCTTTGACTATTTGGTCCAAGCCTCTGGACTCATCCACAGCAGCATCCATTCGGCGCTGAACCACCTCGCTAGTTGCGCCTAAGCTTGGCTTTTTTGTTTCTTTGGAGAGAATTTCGACGGAAGTGGTTTGAGCCCTATAGGAATCCGCCAAAGCGAGGGCGACGCGAACCTTCGCTTGTTTCACCTCTCCAACTTTGGCCCGTACCTCTGCGATCCATTGTTCAGCTTCGTCCGGAGGGAGTTCGAGGATTCTTGTCTCCAGGTCCGGGTGTAAATTCCGTAGTTCACGAGTCTTGAGCGCAAGGTCATCAAGGGCGTTCTGGGTTTCGTCCGGAGGAACGACAGTCGATCTCTGCGCAACAACAAAGCCAACTGAAATCATGACAGTCAGGAAAATCGCACAATAAGTTACCGTCCGCATATAGCAATCTCCGCAACTTGGTGCCTTGCGGCAAATTCGATTCAAGAGGCTCTTAGTCAATGGGTTTGACCTCGGGCTTCGGCGGTGGCTCAGGGGGGCACTCAAGGTCGATCCGTAGACTGCGACCATCATATACAGCGTCGTAAAGGGCGGCCTCTGCGTCTTTGATCTCTTTGTATTTAACCACAAACGAGCGGAGTGCCTTGTCCCTATCGATAACTGTGTCGGCAGAACTACTCGCCTCTTCTGATACGGAAAGAGTCTTCGTAAGTGCGCCGATGACTTCTTGATCGCTATCTATTATTTTCTTCAACTTCTCGAGGACACGGGAGCGAGCGCCCGACTCGTCTGGGTCGGCCATAAGCTGTCGGAACTTCGTTTGATCATCTTGCAGCTCCTGCTGCGCGCCTTCGAGGCGGGCCCTGGTCTGTTTGCTCAAGGTGTCTTGTCTTACGCCGAATTTACCGGCATCAGTAATAGCTTTGTCGAAATCGGCAATGTCAGCGTCATAATGCGCCTGATATGCAGCGGACATGGCTGTAAGGGCACCTCGCGCAGAGGCAATCGATGATAGTCTGTTCTGGACATCATGCGGGTTGGTACAATCCAGGGGCCTAGCGAACAGCTCTCGGAGTTCGTCATCGCGTTTATCCCATTCTTTTCGCTTATCGCACGCGGCCCTACAAAGACCCACGTTGGGATCGAGCGGTTGGCATCCGCAGTCTGCCGCGGCTCCGGCATTGCTGGCTTGCGGCCTTGCCTGTTCGGTTTTGTTTGGCTGCGTTAAAGTCTCCTGCTCTCCGCCTGGGGCTTGTGGTGAATTGCCGCCCTCCTGGCTAACAGCCAAGGCACTGGTGAAGAGAAGCAGGAGCAAGACCGGCATCATGGTTTTCATGGCCACTGTTCCCCTTTTGCTCATACTGCCAAATCGGACTCCTCTCGCAAGCCTCTGATGGAATCAGAGGTCAACACTCTTTCATGAGGGGGCCCGAGTCAAGGCTACCTACATGGAGTAAACGACGTTCAAAACAACGTCGGTTAGCGGCATCCGGCATGGCAAACCGTGCGGCGCACGAGCCCCTACTGGTTTTGTTTCTCGTGCTCAGCTGCGTACACCAGGACACCGACCAAGGCCGCCATGACGATGATAAATAAGGTCACATTTGCGGCCTTCTTCATTCCCGGATGGCCCGCACGCTTTTTCTCGGCTTTCGCCTCGTCGCGCTCCCTCTGCGCAGCTAGCAATTGCTCATGTTCAACTTGACTGGCATGCTGCATCTTATCCCGTATGTCCGGAAAGTCAGCGTCGATCTTTAGCGCGTCCGTGTAAAGTGAAAGGGCGTGCTTTGGGTTGCTTTCCACAACGGAGTCAGCCTGGGAAACAGTCTGAGCGGCCGAGTCCCTTCCGGCTTTGATCTCATCCTTGAGCTTATTGAAGTTCGCGTCACAGGTGGGAGGTTTGGCGTTGTCAAACTCAGCCTGTGCGCTTTCCAGGCGTTTTTGCTTGACCGCTTTTCGGATAACTCTCTCCGAATTTTGCAGGCTCTTTTCGTGTTGGTCAAGCGCCGCGAGTCTTAGATTGCACTTGGCAATGAGATTTCCAGCAGTGTCTTTATCCGTTCGGCTGGTCGAGCGGTAACTCTTAGCGGTACTTAAGGCACGCTTGGTCCAGTCCCTTGCTTTTTCCAGCGAGCAACCTTCCTCTTTATCTGCTTGAGCGAGATACGTGGCTGCTTCGATCAGCTTGTCGCCGCCACCTGTTTGCGCCGCGACACTCTGATCGCATATCATAGCGGCGAGGAAAGCAGCAATCAGCGGGGTTATCAGCGAATGGGTATTTCTGCGGAAACGCATTAATGGTTCCTTCCTTCGCCCGATGGAGGGGAGCGCCAAGGCGAAATAGATGGTATGCACGTAAGCCCCCGCCCAACGGAAGCCGGATGCGCAGGGGTTGGCGCATTAGGAGTAAGAGACGAGTCGCGGGGAGAATTTGCTAGTCGCGGGTTAAAATTAAGGCGACCGCTCCTTAACCGAGTGCGGAGTATACCAAAGTCCGACCAATATGCAACTGGAAAATTGCGCGTGTCGAACTTGGAGCGACCCGTTCATGACTCCCCAAGCAGCTAGCGAAACAGACAAAACGTCGAGTCGGTGGCCCAGCCAAACCCCAACTATCGGCCTGCTTCCCCGGCCCTTCCCCGGCTCCGCGGTTCTTCTACGATACACATTGCATCCGGCCAAACAGAGATACAGTGGCGAATTCAGCCGAACAGAGCGCGCCTCCCCGATCCCAGTTCTGTCCCGTCACCCCCGTTAATGTCTTCCGGCGTGAAAAGATTTCCGTCGAATCACTTGTCGCTGCGCCTGGTCGTGAAGACAGGTGCCGGCCACGAGCAGGCAGGTGAGCCGAAAGTCAGGTCTTCTAGTTTCACACATCTAGCCGCTTGCTGAACGTGGCCTGGCCTCAGGAAACCCGAGTAGGTCGATATCAGCCTTAAAGGATGATTACCCATCGCACCTCCGAATTCACTCCAGCAACATGTTCCCTCATGGGTTTTTCCTGGTTCTCCTTGAATATGAGCATGGAGCTCGCGCTCAACCACCAATTTGGTCGGAGCAATCCTTGCGCTTCCCTTCGCGCAAGATTAGTGGCAAGCTACGGGGAGAGATTTCAGCGGTGATTATGAGTTAGCACGCGCCGCCAGGTGAGGCGGCGCGTGCGGCTTTCTCACTAACCGCCTTGGCCCCAAATGATGAAGGGACCGACAGTAATGAGGTATACCACCGAAATCACCAATGCAGTTACCATCGTTGTGCCACCTCCTGCAACTCAATACCGAACAAGGTGTCGAATCTCGCAGGAAAGCACATTTTCTGGCTGGTCCTGGAGCCATTTACTTTGTCGATCTATTCTTGTTCTGTTGTGGTACGGGCTGTCGCTGCATTCGGCCCAGAGTATCGAGCTAGAGCAAAGGATCACGCGGCGGCTCGCCGCCACAGAGGTCCATTGGTACCGGATCTTTCTTGATCAAGGCGGCTATGCACGCGTGTTGGTGGAGCAAAAGGGCATCGATGTAGAGATATTGCTATTTGATCCCCTCGGCCGAGAGTTGTCAGAAACAGACGGGTTTGAATATGGAACAGAATCCGCGTCCCTTCACGCTGCGTCATCAGGAGCATACAAGATCGAGATCCGGCCGGCACAGAGGCAGGGACCACCGGGTGACTACGTGTTAAGGGTTATCAAATTAGAAATGGGGGCTCGCGGAATCGAAGAACGGGCAGCTGCCGAACGTATTTCGACCGAAGCAAAGCATCTCGAATTTGCCGGTACTCCGGAAGCATTGCGTCTCTCTCTTGAGAAGGCTACGCAGGCCCTATCGCTTTGGCGCGGTCTGCATGAGGACGCACCGGTCCTTCGTACTCTCATTCTCTTGAGTGAGCTTTGCTACTCGATGAATCGGACGGAGGGCCTTGGCTATATTGCGGAAGCGCTTTCTTTAAGCCAAGCACTCGGCGACACGAGGAGCGAAGGAGAGGCGTACAACGACAAGGGGATGATCGAATGGCAGGAGGACCAGCCCGAAGCCGCACTGTCCGATCTAAACCAAGCGATGATTCTGTGGAAAGCTATCGACTATCACTATGGGCAGGCGGCAGCGCTCAGCAATCAGGGAATATTGCTCACGCAATTGGGTGAGCATCAAGAAGCCCTGCAGAGCTATTTTCAAGCGCTGAGGCTGATTAGGTCGTTGAAGGATGTGAAGGGTGAGGCCTTTATTACGAACAACATCGGCGCTGCATATCGCTGGCTAGGAAACTACCACAACGCCGTCGATTACCTTGCCCGGGCGGTCAGGCTATTTCACCTTGAAGGCGATACTGTTGCCGCTGCGAGGGCTACGCTCACCCTGGCGAGAGTCGACCTGGACTTGGGACATTCAGCGGCAGCCGCTCATCGCGCACATGTAGCCCTATCGATTATCAAGTCCGCGGCAGACCACCAGTGGGAGGCTGATTCATGGTACGTCCTGGCTCAAGCCTATCAACAACAAGGCGATTTGGCTCGGGCCCTCCAATGTATTTCACAGTCGCTGGCCGAGTCAAAAGCAGTTGGCTACATCAGAGGGGAAGCAAACGCGTTATACAGCTCTGGGTTAATCCAGTCGTCTTTGGGGGACCACGATGACTCGGTTCGGCTCTTGCTTGAGGCCCTTAAGCTGGAGCGGAAAATCCATCTGCCTGACAGGGAAGCAGATACGCTTGGCGCCCTCGCAAAGGAGGAGTCAAATCGCGGGAATCTCACCCAGGCGGCGGATTGGGCAAAGTCAGCCTTGACTGTCACCGAATCGCTCCGTAGCAACGTGCCTGGAGATGAATTCCGCGCTTTTTTCCTCGCTACAAAGCTCCGACTGTATTCCCTCTATATCGATATTCTGATGCGTCTGCACGAACAGCGACCCACGGCCGGCTTTAATGCCGAGGCCTTTGAGACGAGCGAGCGAGCCCGGTCTCGCAGCCTTCTCGACATGCTGCGAGAGGGACACGGGGAAATACGCCGGGGTATTCCTCCTGCGCTCTCACTTCGTGAACGGACCATCCAGCGCGGGCTGAATTTCGAGTCTCTCCGGCTAATGCGAGCGATCAACCGGCATGAGCCCGCCAGCGAGCGAGAGGCTCGTCAACGCCTTGATCGGATGATCGACGAATATCAAGAGGTTGAAGCGCAGATCCGAGCGGAGAGCCCCTCTTATGCCGACATCACTCAACCTGTAAAGCTGAACCTGGCGCAGGTTCAAATCAGAGTTCTTACTGACAAGGACACGTTACTACTAGAGTATCAGTTGGGCGATGATCAGAGCTACGGGTGGGCTGTAACGGGTCAGTCAATCTTCAGTTGGACAATACCCAGAAGGAGTACCGTAGAACAAGTTGCTAAGAGCATGGATGGGCTCATTCGCAAGCCCCACCTCGATGAGAATGAACGACAGCGCCTCGAGCGCGATGAGAGGGCTCTTAGCCGGATGCTCTTGGGACCGGTAATGCACGAGCTCAGGGGCAAGCGACTTCTGGTAGTGGGAGACGGAATTCTGCAGTCGCTTCCCTTTGGCGCCCTTCCTACCCCAGAAAAGCATGACAATTCCAATTCCATCCCCCTCATCGCAGAGCACGAAATTGTGATGCTCCCTTCGGCTTCGACGATCGCGGTGCTGCGGCAAGAACTTGACGGGATGCCGTCTGCTCCCCGCATGCTGGCAGTCTTGGCGGATCCGGTATTTGATCGGCAGGACGAGCGCGTTCAGGGAGCACACGCTGCGGCGGCACCGAATGCCATACCGGACATTGGAAGCACATTTCGCAGACTTCTGTTCTCGCGTGAAGAAGCGCGTGACATATCAGCCCTTGTTCCGCCCGCGAGCCGGATGATCGCCCTGGATTTCGCTGCGTGCAAGAAATTGATGATGAGCGGAACGCTGGGGCAGTATCGAATTGTCCACATCTCTACTCACGGGATGCTTGATCAAGTGCACCCTGAGCTTTCTGCCCTCGTATTTTCGCTCGTCAACAGTCGAGGAGCTTCGCAAGATGGCCTCCTTCGGTTGCACGAGGTTTACAACCTGAAACTTCCCGCGGACCTTGTGGTTTTGAGTGCGTGTGACACGTTCCTTGGCGGAAATATCCGCGGCGAAGGCCTCGTCGGACTTGCGCGAGGTTTCATGTACGCAGGAACGAAAAGTGTGGTTGCCAGTTTGTGGAGTGCTGATGATGAGTCAACCGCCGAATTGATGAGGCGCTTTTACAAAAACATGCTAGGCTCCGAGATGATGCTCCCGGCGGCAGCCCTTCGCGCTGCTCAGGCGTCAATGTGGCGAGAGGGACGCTGGAGCCCTTACAACTGGGCTGGTTTCGTGATTGAAGGCGAGTGGCGATCCGTGGGAAAATAACGCTCTAATTGCAAAATAATCGCCAAGGTGGGGAAGACCGAGTGTGAGTGGGACTCCTGGTGACATCCTGCTTCAGGCTTTAGATCCGGATCCTACGCGAGCTGAGACCAAGCTGGCATCCATCCGGACCTTGCTCATACGGTATTTCGAGTTCAACTGGCTGCGAGATCCTGAGGATCTGGCGCAGGAGGTAATATGTCGGGTCATTAAGAGTCTTGATGAAGGGAAGAAGATCACCGCAACAAAGCCTCAGAGCTATTTTTACGGCTTTGCCGCCAACATCCTAAAGGAGCAACGGAAAGCCTTTTACAAACAGTCCGTCTCAATGATCGAAGACCCATCCACCCATCACAGGACGGGGGCGTCCCAACGTGAACTCGACTCCATGGAAGCTCGCATATACCTTGACGAGTGCGGGCAGGTCTTGGAGCCGGATGAGCGTGAATTGCTGCTTTCCTATTATCTTGATGGGAGAGAAAAGTTGAGTCGGCGAATGGGCATTACCGTTCCGAACCTGACCCTTCAGATTCATCGCCTCAAGAAGAGGATTCGTGGGCATGTAAATAAGGAGAGTAAGACGGATACATCGGATCGATGAAATTATTCGGTGCTATCTGCCATTCAAGGGTATGCCAGAGACGCGGTTGACGGCCCAAGACGAGAATCTAGCAATTCGTTATCTATTAGGCCTATTGGACGGCCGCAATAAGATCGCATTCGAGGAGCGATATTTCCACGATGAAGGCTTTTTCGAGTACCTGTGCGCAGTGGAGGACGAACTGATTGACCAGTTTCTCGAGCATCGCCTCTCCTGGTGGAAACGACGAAGGTTCAAAAAAGTCTATTGGTCATCGCCAGATCGAAGACAGCGGGTGGCCGCTGCCCAACAGATGATGCAGGCGTTTGCGCCGGGGTTCCACATTTCATTTTGGCAATCCGTCGTTGACTTGATCCGTACACAAAGTGCAAACACTCAAATGGTGATTGCCTTGGCAACGATTCTTGTCGTCCTCGGTCCGTGGCTGGTAGTTGGTGCCCTTCTTGGATTTAGAGGAGGTGCAGAGAGGTCTGGAGTGCGGCGGGGGCCTACAGAAATCGCCCGGCAAGTTCCAGCCCAGGGTGCAACTGTCGCATCGTTCCTCTTGGAGCCCGGAACCACTAGGAGTGCGACGGAGGGTAGCCATCGATTCATCATCCCAAGGACTGCCAACCTCGTAAGAGTGGAACTCGCTCTTTATGGCCGGCCTTCTGGAAATGAGTACCGGGTGAAATTGCTCATTGCAGGTGGAATTGAGGTCTGGAGGGAAAGTCTGCTCAAGGCCCACGCAACCTCAGGCGGGCCGGTTGTAGCCTTCTACTTGCCCACGGAGCTACTCACACATACTGATTATGTGTTCGCCCTTGAGGGGGTGGACCAGGCTGGCCATTTCTTGGCCGTTGGCTCTTATGGATTTGCGCTCGTGAGAGAGTGACATTGCGGGTTGGACATCGTCTCGCCCCGAAGGGTGTACCTTTCTTGCGAGAGTCGCACAAAATCCACTGCGGTCATGGAATCGTTTTCTGACTGGTAATGCGTTTGGTCGGCTACCACAACCCTCCTTCCCGAGGCTGTGGTCGCTTCATTTTTACACCTTCACCATTGATAGACTTTACTCCCACCTCGGTTTCGCACACCGGTAGATGGACACACCGCAACCTATCCCACTGGCTACTTCTCCAACATTCCTTGAAACCTTCTTACGACAGAAGCCATTCATAGGACGAAAGGTGATAGAACAAATTTCCTCACGTGTCCTGCGAGAAACGGGACGAAGTCTGGTATCTACCCATTAGAGACCAGACACCCTGGGGATTCTGGTCGCGAGATGTTTTGGGAGGTGAGATCGCCATGAACACGAAAAGGACTTTCAGAAAGCCACTGCAGCTTATTCTGCTCGCGCTGATGGCTACTGGTTTATCTGCCAGTCGGACACTCGCTCAAGCCTATCCCAACACGATCACGTTCGAAAACCAGTCGGGGGAGGGCGCCTTGGTGAAGCTCATCGGGCCTGTGCGCTGGAACATTCCGGTGCCCAACGGGACCAGCAGAGCGATCAACGTGCCTGCGGGGAACTACTACATTCTCACCCGCTATTGTGACAGTTCGAACCACTGTTCCTATTCGAAGGGAGATCCATTCACAGTGATCCAAACTGCGACGCAATATTCGGACATCACGATCACCTTGCACAAGGTGCCAAACGGCAATTACCGCACCTACCCGGCGACCGCGGCGGAGTTCGCCAGGAACTGATCGGGGCCCTTATTTGCGAGGCCCGGAGTAAACAGAACTCTGGATATTCAGCCGGCATCTATGATCGCAGCCGGACATGCGGCTCATTTCATCCGCGCTACGGCAAAGGAGGAAGAGCATGAGACTCTATTACATAGTTGTTGTGTTTGGCTGGGCGTTCGTCCTGTCGTACCTTCAAAACCGAGCAAAACTGGATGCGGGCCTGGGACAGTCTAAAGTCGCCACGGGATTTGTGAACTTCTTCTGGTATGTCCCTCTACTCAATATCGCAGGTCTTTTTGCACCGAGTATGTTCCTAGGCAGCGAGGTGGTACGAGGCCTGAGAGATCATGGGAAGGATCGAATCTGGCTCAGACGGGTTCGACTCTCGTGTCTGGGTTACCTCTTTGTGCTGTTTCTCCCCATCTTTGCAGTCGTACCGCTTGTTGCGGCCCGCTGAGCGTTGGGATTCTTACGAGAACGGTGCATGCTGATGCGAAGTCACCCGAGAATGGGAGAATGGCGAGCTCATTCCTTACTGGGCTTGCAGCGTGGGACGCTCCCACATTTAGGCGGGCCCCAGATGAGGACGCAGTTTTTTTATGCGGGGACTTAGCTAGTGCACGTGGATGCAGATGAGGTTGGGCGCTTGCGTCTCAATGAAGTTCGCCCGGAAACCGCGTTGACTTTGGAGGATCACATGAACGTACTGTCGCTTGTCTTTTTCCAGTATTTCAGCAGCGGGACAGGCACGCAGTATGGTAGTTGGCCGATGCTCGGAATACTGATAGGTATTGTTGCCGGCATGATCGCAGCAGTTGCCGGCCGGTCGGGAAGCCTCTGGGGAGCTTTGGTCGGTTCCATTTGCTTTGCTGCGGCTTGGGCCGTCAACAAGCCGGAGGGGGCTGACCTGGGCAGACTAGGCCACATTACCGCCCCTCTGTTGTTGCAGATTGCTCACGGTGCAGTTTCAGGCGCGGTGTGGTGCGGACTTTGGGGTCTGTTTGGTGGTTGGATTTGCAGGAAGATGCGCGCTACCAAGAGCGTCCAACAGCCGAGAATAGCGCAATTACTGGGCACCGCCTCTGCCGGAACGCCGAATCGCATCGTTGGACCCACGTCGAAGTTCTCCGCCGAGGGAAAACAGCCCTCGGAGCGTGGCACCCGCGGCCAAACGGAACGAGGTGGCTTCAAACTCTAGAGACGAAGATCTCATCTGCAGGCGCGGTGCAACGGGCGAACCCTCGCTCCTTTGCTTGATCCACGGGAACGATTCGGTCGCTGCCGTGTTGCAAGAACGGCTCGACCGCACGGTGCAGTAATCGTCGAGCTTCCCGTCGTTCCGCCTAGCAATTGGGCTCAACGAACGGGTTGCGCAGCACCAAATGGCAAAGGAACAAGGTCAGCAACCTCCGATTCCGGGCGCCAGGAAAGGGCTGTCAAAGAGCTGTCAAAGAGCTTGACAAGGGCCGGAACCCTGCGTAGGATGTGACTCCTTTTGCTGGCGATGAATTCGCTCGAAGGTGTTTCCCCGACCGAGTGTTCGTCTACGTGAGCCAGACGGGGTGGTCAGAGTTCCTGTTGCAGTTCGCCGTTTAGCATCCGGCACCCGCGAGAACCCTTATTCCGTAGGCACTTAGAGGGCCAAGATGTCGCTGGGGACGAATACTCGCGAAGTTGATATCCTGCTGATAGACGTCAACCCGTCCTTCCCGCCGATTCCCCCTTTAGGGCTAGAGGTCCTGGCAAGCGCGCTCGACGAGAAAGGCTTTCGCGTCGAGATCCTCTCTGCATCCCCCTTTCTCCCCGATTATTCCAGACAGATGGACGGCCTTGGTGAATTCCGCCCTGGGTTAGTTGGCCTTCAGATCCGAAACTACGACTGGGCTATTCTCCGGTACGAGTACCCGGCACTGCGCCATTTTCACAAGTCGATAAGCCGCACGCTCGGCGTGATGTTTCCATCCGTTCCACTCGTGCTCGGAGGAATCGGATTTTCAATCGACCCACAGTTCTGGCTGCGGGAATTGAAGGCGGACTTCGGAATCGTAGGCAGCGCGGAAGTGCCTCTTACACGTCTGCTTTCCGCGCTGCTCCGAGGAGACGGGAATACCGATGACATACCAGGCCTCGTCACGGCGGGTCGCCCAGCGAATCCCGCCTGGTTCCCCGAGCGCTTGAGTCGAGTATGCCGAGGACATTTCGACTACATGCGTTGGCGCCAACCCCGGGAGAATGGGCTCCCGTGGGCAAACGTCGAAACACATCGCGGATGTTGTTTCCGTTGCGCCTTCTGTGTCGAGCCCGCGACAAATGGCCGAAACGTAGTATTTAAGGACCCGGAGGATGTAATCGCGGAGCTGCGCGAATTGTTGCGCACAGGGATCCACCGGTTTTTCTTCTGCAACAGCGAGTTCAACCTGTTTCCAGCTTATGCTCTCGCACTTTGTCGGGCGTTGAGCTCCGCTGGTCTTGGTGAGCGCATCCGGTGGTGGACCTACGCGGTCCCTGTCGATCTTTCCCTCGAACTTTGCCTAGCTATGGTGTTGGCTGGATGCGAGTCTATCAGTTTCAATGCCGTTCACGTTAACGATGGAATTCTGGCTTCATTCCGATGCCCTCATCGGCTCACAAGTTATGAGCGCTGCCTGGATAATGCGGAGGAGGCCGGCGTCTCAGTATCAAATACGTTTCTCTTGGGCAGCGCTCTGGAAACAGATGAAACGAGCTCCGAGCTGATGAGTTTTATTGATCGCAGGCGGGTAAGTGCCAGCATCTCGTTTGGCCTCGCCCACTATCCGGTGCTACCCCGGAGTACGGCCATGGAACGGACGCCGGAGACCAGAGTGTTCGTTGAAGCTGGGAACGGTACAATCCCGTATAGCCTGCGCCTTTCGCCCTGCCAGGCTTCGACTGTCGCGCTCTGGGCGTCTTCTCGTCGAGGCGTGCTCGTACAGAACCGTGCGCCGGAGCTTTGGGTGGCCGAGAACGAGGAGTCCCCGGATCCCGAATTCCTGCGTCTGATCCGGGACGCAGCGGGCGTGGACGAGGTCGCTGCCGATTGTGCCGTGCGGGACCTGCGCGAAGCACTGCCGCTACTGGATTTGCCCGTCGTCCAGCTTGGAGTCGGCGCCGCGTCCGGGGGTGCGCCTCCTGAACCCGGCTTTCGCCTGTATAGTTTTTTTCACAGCCTTTCGCGCTTTTACCAGGCTTTGCAGCGGTTTTTCAAGTTGCCGGCTACGCCCGATGCCATCGCCAGGCTGTTCCTCCGCCTCGTGGCGTGCGGGGGAGAGTTCCCGCGTTTACTGGAGGCTGCCAGGGATTTTCTTGATGCGGACTCCCTCAGTTGGTTGCGCGAGAAGTGGCAGGGTGAGCGCCTGATCCATCAGCTTGTGTTCGCCACATCTTATGCTTGCCAATCCCGCTGTCCATACTGCTATGCGAAGGGCGTGGACAGAGGTCATCAGGTGGAGATGACACTCGAGAGGTTTCGTCTGGGTCTACGCTGGGCGGAAAAACAGGGATGCCGGATTATCTCATTCGCTGGGGGAGAACCGACACTTCACCCGATGGCTGAGAGGTTTTTCGAGGAGGTCAGGCTGCGAGGATTACGTACTTACTTCAACAGCAACTTGTTGTGCGAGCCGCGAGTGATCGTCAATTTCAATGGCAGTTGGGTACTCAACGTCGGGATTCATGCCCAAGCACTTCGATATACTCCGCCCGAGCAGCGCGCGCATTTTGACAGCAACGTTGGGTCTCTTCGTGCCCGCGGAGTTCCTTTATATCTGCGGTACAATTTCGACTCTCAGACCGATCAGGCTATCGACGACGCACTCGCCTTGTCGCGAACGCTTAGAGTCCGGCAAGTGAATTTTGCCATTCCGATACCCTCGCTGGATAACAGCAACCGTCACTCCAGCGCAAGGGACTTGCTGGACAATGGGCAGTTTCTGTTGCGGGCAACCGAGGCGTTCCGGGCAGAAGGGCTGAAAGCCATCCTTAGCAAACCAATACCTCCCTGTGCCGTACCCGAGGACAAACTGAGGTTTCTTCGCGCCGGCGAGGCACTCTCCCCAGCTTGTAATATCGTCAATCGCGGGTGGACACAAAACGTACTGGTTGGGCCGGATCTGACGATCTCTCCTTGCATCGGTGTAACAACGCCGGGACCGTCGCTGCTGGACTTCAGAAGCTTTGCTGACATGTCCGAATACTTGGTAGATCACTTGAAAGCGATACTACGCCCAAGGCCATTCGCGGAGTGCGCCACCTGCAACTTCCACCTTGACAGACGCTGTCTGGGAGGCTGCCTGGCCTATTTCGTCGACGAACAGCGCCGGGGAAAACGGCCGTTCGAGCCAGTCGAGAGCTTCGACTTCGCCGGTCCCCGTTTAAATTCCGTCCACTCGGATTCAACGGATGAGAAGAGAGGATGCCGCAATGCTCAGTCCTAATCGGGTAGAGCCGGAGAGGACATCGGTGGGTCTCCTTTACCCGCGGCTCGCTTTGATCCTCTTCCACCACAACATGGAGGTTGACGTTTGCGCGTTCGGCCTGCGCCATATTCACGCCGCGGTGAGTCGTGCAGGCTTCCAAGTGCGGTCGTTGTACGTAGGTTTCGACCCGGAGTCTGACGGGGGACTGTTGGATTTTCGCCTTCGGGTTTTGCCAGAGCTAGTGGACACTCTCGTCCGGTTAGCGCCAGACGTGGTGGGCTTCTCGGTGTTTTCTTCGTACATCCCGATCATCCGGCGCGCCATACTCGCTATTGGGCAACGCCTTCCTAAGACCATCATCATTGCGGGCGGTCCAGGTCCGACATTGGACCCGCAGGGAATAGAAAATGATGTGGACTATCTATTCCGAGGTGAATGTGAGCAAGCTGTGCCGATATTCCTTGGGCTCCTGGCAAACCGACGTGCGCTGGACGATTGCCCTAACGTCTGGTCCATCAAAGGAAACCTTGCCTTAGGGGACGGCTCGCCGGCACCTGGGAACCTTGTCATTCGCAACACCATGCTACCCCTCGTGCAGGATTTGGATTCCTTGGCTCGCCCCGACTACTCGGACGACGGCAGTCATATCTACCTCAATTCCCGACACTTTGCGACATCGGGACGCATGAGCTCGTATTCGATGATGACATCTCGGGGTTGTCCATACGCGTGCGAATTCTGCGTCAATCCTGTGCAGAGAAAGGCATTCGAGGGTCTGGGCAACTTTGTACGACGCCGTTCTGCGGCCTCGGTCGTGGCCGAATTGACGGAAGTGAAGCGTGCCAATCCGGGCCTCGAAAGAATTTGCTTCTACGACGAGGTCTTCACTACCGATTACCACTGGCTCCTGCGGTTTGCCGACGCATACCCGAAGAGAGTCGGACTCCCGTTTTTCTGTCAGACCGACCCGAGGATTCTTAATGAGCGCGCCCTGCCGCTGCTCGCGGGGGCAGGAATGCGTTGGCTTTCAATGGGCCTTCAGGGATCGCCGCGTGTCGCACGGCAGTTCTACAACCGCGCCTATACCGCAGAGGATATCCTCCGTGTCGCAACGATGGGAAAAGAACTGTGTTTCGAGAATATATTCGACCTGATTATCGATGAACCATTTTCGCAGGATGAAGACCGGCGCGAGGTGCTGGAGATTCTACTGCGCATCCCGCGACCCTATCGACTGAACACTTACTCGATGCTGTATTTCCCTGGCTACTTGACGACTCAACGAGCCTTAGCTGAGGGAGTTATTACCGGCGCTGACATCGAGGGCTCAGGCGACGAGCGTTTCCATTGGAATCGTTTTCTCACGGCTGGCAAGAACACGAAGATCCTCTTTTGGGAATGCCTGTACGACTTGGCTGCCAACACAAGGCTTCCCGCGGAAGAGATCCGCCGGCTTGCCGATGACGAGGGATTGCTGAAGGATCCATCACCGCTCGTGGAGCCGTACTTGAACAGGCGCGAAGCCTCCAGAGTGGAGCACTAAAAGACGATGAGGATGGTGAAGCATGCCGACACGGTATTATTCACGGTATACTCCGCGCTACACTCCGCCATACAGATCACGGTCCAGAAGGTCCAACAAAGCCGGCTGCGGGTTGATGTTGCTTATTGTCGCAGGCCTTTTCGTAAGCTTGAAGGTTTACAGTTGGTACGACGTATGGTCGGCATACGGTGATGCCGAAAGGGTGGGAACGCCAGCGGCATATGTCGCGTTTATCACCAAACATCCGGATTCGGGATATTGCAAGGACGCTGCCAGAGCGGGCGCTGTACTCGCCGACCAGGGCAAGTATCTGCAGCAGTGGCCCGATCTCTTGCGAGCACTGGGGCAGCATAACTGTACAGGCGCCGCTGAAGTCCTAAGCCAAGCCCTGAAAACCAATATTGCGGACGTGAGGGTGGCCGCCTCGGAGAGTCTGCTCCGTCTTTCGGCGCGAGCGGGCGCAGCTGGGACGAATTCCGAGGTGTTATCCGATCTTGATTCGATAGTCACCCAAGCAAGCACAGACTCCAGCCCTGTGGTTCGCGCCAACCTGCGATGTATCGCTTTAGTGAACGGTCGGCCTAATTTAATCGATAAACCAGCCGAGCTAAGCCCTTACGTTTTGGCAAAGGACGCGAGTTGCAAGAGCGGAGACTATTCGGCGTTATATGTCAGACCATAAAGGTGGGAGCCATGAGCGAAAACAAAGAAAAGAAGAATCAAGCGGGCTCTGAAGGGGCCCCAGAGACGGAACCTTCTATCGGAAAGGTTTCCGAGCTCCGCGAGCAGGATCCGGCCAGTGGCAGACTGGTAACCCGAAGGGATTTAGCACGTGCCGCCGCTGCACTTGCGATCTCGGCTGCCGCTGAGGAGGCGCTGGCCTCCGGCCGCGGTTCGATCTCTTACGTCTTATGCAATAAAGCATTCCCCGAACCTGTAAAGCGCTTGGCATTCTCGCCTGGCGCCGGCCGGCTCGGTGCGCAGTCAGAGTCGGGCCATCTCTTGGTTTGGAATACGCAAGTGCTCGGCAAGCCGATGGAGAGATTTGGGTCGGCCGGCGTCGCCAGTTTCACGTGGGGGTTTAAGGACACGCTTCTGGCGATCGATCGTGAGGGCCGAGCTCGCTGCTATGACGAATCGGGACTCAGAATCTTCGAGTGTCCTACTAAAGGAGTCAGCCTTGCAGGATTCAGTCCCTCCGGGCACTGGCTGATCATCTTGGACAGTCATAACATTCTGCAGATCTGGGATACGGTGACATGGCGAGAGGTCCGGGCTTTTAATGCCGGCGCTGTGGTTTCTACGGGCTTGAGGTCAGTAGGCGTAACGCGCGAGGATCCCCCGAGAGTATTTCTTGAAGTGATCAAAAGCGTGGCGTTGATCGACCCGGTATCCGGCCAGGTGAAGACGTATCCTGAGGGCGCGCGCGACGGAATGGAGCAGGTTGTAGTTTCGGCTAGCTCCGAAAAGGCTGCCCTGCTTAGCGATCGCCGAATGACCATACTTACATTTCCGGGTGGCCAGGCCTGGGGGGAGACGGATCTGGGCGAAATCGGCAGAATGCATTCGCTCTCACCAGACTTCGATCATTTGGTGAGTGTCACCGCAAGAGACGAGATTACAGTTCGGGATCTTAGGGGCCGAGGCTCAACCGTCGTTCTAGGTGCGGAGGTCAAAGGAGTTACGTGCCTCGCCTGCTCTGCGGACCCGATGACCTATGCATGGGGTGGCCGGGACGGCAGGGTCGTCGTGCATCGGACGGTCAACGGCACCGTTAACGCGTCCAATCTCTTCCCGGCGTTCGATCCTGCACTGGGCAAGATTCAGGAATTTGTCCCGCGCCGCGCCCGGTTGGCGTACAAGGACTGCACCTGTACCTGCAACGCGGTACAGGTAACCTCGGAAACCAACAACCGAATGGCCCAGGTGTGGGACGAAGCACGGCAAGTATGGTCCACTCAGACCTTGCCATGTGGGACCCCGATTCCCGCTGGCTCTATTTGCGTCTGCAATTGCGTCAGTGCCGGGGCATCACCCCTCTGGAAAGACGTTTGCACATGTAATCTGATATGCACATGCGACACTCAGGCCCCACAGGCCCCCAGTGGTGGTTACACCTTATATTACTGGTACTGAATCGTTGGGACCAATGACGCGTCCGCACTTTAGCACTCCCGTGTTCCAGTTGGCTGCCATCAGCGCCAGGGAACGGATAGTTTACGCGCCTCTTCGCAGGCTGGCCTTCACGGTCAATGAGGCCGGCGCTCAGGCAATAGAGGCGATTCGCTTCAATCGGCTTGACGCCAGGGTTCCTGATCAGTTTCTAGAGCGGCTGGAGGGCCTCGGCTTATTCGAGGATTTGCCGGATGCCCCGCCTCCGCTTCCCTCGGATGCCGGAGCATACCTCCCTACCAAAGTCACTCTCTTTGTCACGGGGCGGTGCAACCTTCGCTGCACCTATTGTTATGCGAACGGCGGTGAAAATCACAGTATGATGCCATGGCAGATCGCTCGCGCGGCGCTGGATTTCGTGATCGAAAACGCCCTCACAACCGGCCAGAAGAGAGTTACAGTGATCTTCCACGGAGACGGGGAGCCGACGCTAGGTTGGCCCCTGATAGAGCGCGCCATTCGGTATACAGAAGACCGTTGCGAGTGCGTCGGTGTAAGTTCTTCGTTTGAGGCCGGGCTGAACGGCATCGTGTCGGAAAGCCATGCCCGTTGGCTGGCTCACAAATTATCTAATATTACAGTCAGCGTTGATGGCCCTCCTGATATTCAAGATAAACAGCGCCCGCTTGCTTCCGATGGGCAGGCTTCCTCCACGCTTGTCGAAAGGACCTTGGCTATTCTGGACGATGCTGGGGCGAAGTACGGCATCCGTTGCACTATTACACGACTTTCAGCGGGACGGATTCCTGAAGTGGTGGAGTACCTGTGCGGCGTCTCCCGGGCTCGAATGCTGATGATCGAGCCTGCGTTCGTCGCGGGCCGGGCGCTAGCATCGGGCGAGCCATCGCTTGACCCGGGAGTGTTCATCCACGGCTTTCTGAGTGCACGGCTTATTGCCAGACGATACGGGCGCCGGTTGCTCTTCAGCGGCGCCCGAGCGGACCAAGTCACGAACCGGTTCTGTGGCGCGAGTTCCGGAGCGTTCAATGTGACCGAAGACGGCCGGATCACCGCTTGTTACGAGGTATGTTCACAGAAGGACCACCGGATCTCTCTTTTCGAAATTGGCGGCTATGTTGGACCGGATCGCGGTTTCTGGGTAAACGAAGCTAAACTTTCGAATACTGCCCGTTGGGCCGCCTCAAACAAGCCAGCTTGCCAATCCTGCTTCGCAAAATACCACTGCGCCGGCGACTGCCCCGCAAAGTTGGCGATGAATGGCGACCCGTGCATGATCGTAGATCCGGCCCGATGTTACCTCATCCGCGAGATCACGCGTGCGCAGATTTTTTCGCTCTACGGATTGGGCGATGTGGTTGAGCCCTCCGAGGAGTGGCGCACTCCAGTATCTGCCGTGGGTTCTTTGGTTCAGATTCAATCCGCTCCCGCCGCAGGTTCAGAGGGGTGACAGTATGCTACTGGCCACTGGGCTCGCTGGGACTGGCGACGTGTTGCTGTCCGGTTCGATCCGCCGGTGTCCGGTGTGGCGTGCCTCAAGTGCAGGCATTAGTTTGACACTGTGGGGTGGTCGGCAGGACCCCCGAGTCCTGTTGGAGCAATACCGCAGACACGGCATGGTGATGGGTGCGACGGTAGCGGGGCCGTTCGCGTGCCTGCTAGTTGACCACCGTGACAGCTCGATCCATCTGGTGCGTGACCGGTTCGGCTTTGCCCCGCTGTTTTACCGCGTCATCGGCCAGACGTTGTTCTGCTCGAATTCGCTACGTGAAATCGGGGCGCTCTCTCCGCGGCCAGCCCTCGACGCTATCGGGCTTGCGCGATATTACCTGTTCCGTTTTGTCGTTCCTCCTCTGACTTTATTGCAGGGTGTATTTCAAGTCCCCGCGGGACACTCGGCACGGTTTGAGCAAGGCTCAGTTGAGTTCCACGAGTGCTCTCCGTTCCCGGTGGGTAATCGCAACCATCGCGGACACGAAGGTATCGCGGACGCAGTCGAGGCCGCCGTCGGCGAGTCGATTGCCCATGCCACTGCTCCTGCCGTGGCTCTCTCGGGCGGTTTGGACTCGGCCGTGATTTACGCTTCTCTTCCTCCCCGTGAAGCCGACGCCTTTGCTCTGGTCTCTCGAGACCACAGGGAAAACCTGGCTGCGGCAGAATCGGTCTGTCGTGGAGCGGGGAAATGCCTTCAACGAATCGCATTTGGCGCAGAGGATTTCAGACTGCTGCCGGAATTCGTGGAGGCGCTCGATGAACCTGTCTGTGTCGCGCCCCTTTTTTACTTGTTTCTGCTGTTGCGCGGCGCTTCTGGGAAGGCCGACGTCATGCTTTTGGGCGAGGGTGGCGACGAGCTGTTTCTCGGCTATCGTCACCAAATTGCCTTGGTAGAAACTTTCATTCGAGCAGGACTTTCCGGCACTCCCGCATCGGCACTGCGCCAGTCTTCAATGGCGCGCCGGTGGCGGCAAGTCCAGGATATTCTGCGGCAGAGCATTCACGGTGAGGATTTAGAGTGCGTCACGGATTGTCTCCCTCATGAACCGGAATGCGCCGGCATCAATCAATTCCTGGACACTTTGGTCTGTCAGGAGATGACGTGCTTCCCTTACTTTTATGCCGGCGTGCGGTTAGGTGAGTGGTTTGGATTGGACGTGCGATGCCCCTTGTTGCATCCGCGAGTGGTCGCCGCTGCCTTCTCGATTTCTTGGGAGGCATTCTTGTTTCCCGAAGCGCGGCAAGGTGTGACGAAATTGCCTTTGAGACAAGCGTTCCGCCAGCGGCTCCCGCCGGAAATCCTGGCCAGCCCGAAAAGAGGCTTCGGCGAGGAGTGGACTGGCTACCGTCGTTTCGCCGGAATACAGAACGAGCAGGCTTGTACTGCCTTCGCCCGCCTGCGCGAACACGGCATATCTGCAGAGCCTCCGTCTACGAGCGCAGGCGACGAGTACCAGGATTTCCTCTGGCATAACTTGTTTCTTGGCTTATGGTTGGACAGCATGGCTAGCTCATGAACATACTGCTCACGACCAGGTGCAACCGTCGGCAATGCAGCTTCTGCTTTGAACAAAGCGTTACCGAAATCAAATCGCGCGGATCTAGCAACGGCCCTGAGGCAGAGAATTCTCCCGTTGGTGGTCGCCTCCAAGAGGACTTCCTCACGTCAGGCAACTACGCCCTCCTCCTTCGTATGGCAGAGAAGTGGCGAGGAGTGCGAATTTGCCTGCTTGGGGGCGAACCGACCCAACACCGGATGATCGCAAAGTTCGTGCGCGACGCCCTGAAACTCGGCAGGCAGGTCATAATTGCCACGAATGGACTAATTCACTCCCCACGAAGCGATGAGCTAAGGCACATACTTTACTCCGCCGAAGGCCGCCAATTGCTTTTCCTGGTGAACCCGTACCTGCGTTTGAATCAGCCGCCCGGTGAGTTGGCAGTAATTGAGCGGAACCTCCAGTGGATGCAACGGGCTTGCACGCTCGGGATAACCGTTTGGAGAGATGATTTCGACCTCATGCCTTATGCCAATCTGGTTTCACGTTTCAATTTAAACACTGTGATTCGGGTTAGTCTGTCGCATCCCATGGCTGACCACGAAAATACATATGCGCCGGCTCACGACTATCAGCGAATCGGTGCGGCGCTCAAGAGGCAGGGGCGAGCACTTCTGCAGCGCGGAATTCGGCTTTCCTGTGACTGCGGCTTCGTGGCGTGCATGTTCGCAGAATGCCACGTGGAGTCCGCGATCCGTGAGGGTCTGGCCGATCTGCCGCAATGCGGAATTCATTACATGTCGACCTGTAACCCACTTCCCGATATTCATCCCGATCTCAGAGCGTCGCATTGTCTGCCTTTGGCCTCCAGAATGCGATTGAAATTGGACCCTGCGGCTCCCTTGCAGAGGCAGGAGATGGTAGAGGCTCTGGGCACCCACTTCAAGTCGCTTGAATGTCGGTTTCTCTTTTCTCGCTGTGACGCGTGTGGGCTTCGAATGAGCGGTGAGTGTGTGGCCGGGTGCCTGGCGCACCGTCTGCGCCTGCAAGAAAGGCATTGAATGGAGACCGAAGCGAGGTTGTTCGGCTGCGTGGCTAGCAGCGGCCCTTCGGGGACCGAACGCTCCATTCGTGAACGGTACCAACCCAAGCATGCGGGCTGGCGTTCCGCTGAGCTACCGGGGGCAGGCTTCGTGGCGGTGGCTTCAGGCGCTATGCTGTTCGAGGACGCTGACGGAGTTACCGCCGCGGCCGGTTGGAGGGTTGGAAGGGAGATCCATGAGGCCGCCCGCCGAGCTGGTTCGGAATTCACCGCCGTTCTAGACGGGCAATTCTGTGCCGCTCGATTCGACAACGCAAGCCGAAGCTTGCACCTGGCCGTGGACACTTTTGGAATTGAACGGCTATTCTACTGTGATCGCAACGGAATCGTGTGTTTCTCCGACGATGTTGCCACGTTGTGGTCGTGGTTCGACGCTGGCAAGAAGCCCTGCGCGGAATCGATCGACGCTTACTTTACTCTATTCCAAATCCCCGCCCCGCTCAGCGGCTTCGCGAACATTGCTCAGGTGCCGCCGAATAGCGTCGTGACCGTGAGAAACGGCGGCATCAGTGTAAAGGAGTCCGTCTGGATGCCCGAGATCGCGAGCGCAAGCAACAAGGAAGAGAGCTTGAGAGACCTTGAATGGGAATTGGGGGCAAAGGTCGCTGATGGAGTTGGACCAGGAGCCTCCGCTGCACTGCTGTTTTCCGGCGGCGTTGATTCAATGTTGCTGGCCTCCGTGTTGAGCCGAAGAGGTGTGAGCCTGGAGGCGCATAGCTTCGGGGAGGAAGGGAGCGAGGAACTGAAAATCGCTGCTACGCGCGCTGCATGGCTGAAAGTTCCCCACCAGCGCTGGACTATGCCGCCTCGCCTGTCGTTGGCTCCGGCGACCCTCAAGTGGCGCATGCCCGTCGCCTCGATACGCATCCCCTATGTGGACTGGTTCTGTGAACAGGTCGGCAGGCAGAAATGCCTCTTGGTATCTGGCAGTGGCGCGGACGGCGTTTTCTCGGGTGATCCCATTTGGAGGCGTATCGCGAAGCAGGGCGACGGCCCCTTAGCCGCAACTCGACTTTACCGTCGTGCCAAACATTTTGCCCGGCGCTACCTTTACGGCTCTGGATTGCGCAGGCGTCTTTGCGGCAGGGCGCCTGAAGCCGTTCTGATTAGGGCTTATGAACAACAAGGACCACTGTTCCAATATTTGATGGCCGCGAAACCTTCAATTATCGATGCGTACGCCAGGGCGGTTGGTCGCAATTCAGTAGTATTCTTCCCCTTTCTCTCCCGGCAAGTTATTCAACTTGCACTCCGTCTGAACGACGAACGTCCGAAGGGGGCGCTGAAAACGTTACTGGCACGATCTGTTCCCAGCTTTCCAATAGACGAGGCGAAGCGAGGGTTCGGCCAATCGGTACGATTAGAGGCAATGTTCGCTGGTTACGGTGGCGCAAGCTCCTGGGCATCGAGCATTGCGCAGGGACCGTTGTGCGCGGAGGGTTTTCTGGATGCCCAAGGGGTGCGCCTTCTTTTTGACGAAGCCGTTTCCGATTCCGCATTTCAGGGCTTGGCCTGGAGCGTGGGTGCCTTGGATGCCTGGTTCAGACTGTTGATTGCCGCATGAGCCGCCTTGCCTCTTCCATGGGTATCGTGTTGACCTGTTGTGTAGTGACCTTTCACAACTGCCGGACATACGTTCCGGGACACCGAATCTTCTATGACGAAGATGTGTATGCAAACATGTCAAAGAACCTAGATGGGGGCTTTGGCGGCGGAGTGACTGTGCTATGGCTCCCGGATGCCAAGCGAGTTGAGCGCTGTAAATGGCCTGTAGGTTTCCCGGCTGCAGCTCTGCCCTGGATTCGCATGTTCGGTGCCGAGCGGGGGCCTTCCTTGCTGAACGGGCTGTGTGGCATCCTGACATCTGCGCTTATCGGGTTTCTCGTCTTTCGATGGACCGGGGATCGCCCGGCGGCGATCATGGCGATTCTGTTGTTTGCCCTGAATCCGATAGCGGCCATGTGGTATCGATCCGGCGCAGCAGATCCCTCGGCTGTGTTGCTTGCGCTGGCGTCGCTTGCTGCGGCGGACCTCTCCAAAGGGCGTCCCGGGTGGGTGGTCACAGCCTTGCTCTTGGCGTTGGTGGCCGTCAATTTCCGGTTGGACAATGTCCTCCTTGTGCTTCCGTTGTCGCTGTGGCTTGGCCCCAGACCGCTCACCCTCCCCAAAAGTCATTTGGCAGTCCTATTGGCCCTAGCCGTCGTACCCATTGCGGCACTAGCATCACAGAGTTCAGTCTTTTACCTGCATTACCTGAGCTCCCGGTCCGACTCCAGCTTTTCGTTTAGCTCAATACTACCTAACATAGTTACCGACTTTCACTTTTTCCTGGAATCCGGCGTCTTGCCGTTCACCAGCGCTGGATTCATTGCCTTGGTGTGGCTGACATGGCTTGAGGCTAGATGGCTGGGTCTTTTGGCTTGGCTTGTCGCCCAGACGGCGCTTTTGTCTGTCTACTCGGTCGGACAGTTCTCGGCGCCGGGCGGGAGTCGCTTCTTTCTGATACCGTCAATCGTCCTCACGCTCTCTCTGGCCGTGGCGCTAGCCAGGATCCAGCCCCGCTATCGTTTATGGGCACAGGCGATCGGGTTTTTGGCATTGTGCCTCTTGTTCCTCGGGCACGAAAAGGCCTGGCAGCGATGGGATGATCTCAACTCGGCTCCCAGGGCGGAACACGACGCAATCTTGCATTGGGCAAAGACACTTTCTCCTGGATCCGTCGTGATGAGCGAAACGCCATATTTGTGGGAAAACGCCGGCGTTTTCACTGCGCCACACACGCCGGAGATTCCAGCCCGTACGACCGGCCCGCTTTACTGGCACCGCAGTTTGTTCGACCAGAAAGAACCACTTCCGCCTGAGGCAGCAGTCGTTGGCAACTTGCGAACGCAGCACGGTGACGTTTTTTTAATTCGGATTCGATAGGGAATTCAACCATGAAAGAGCATGCCCCCCTCGATCGACGTCAATTCTTCCAGTACCTCAGGCTCAGGGCGACCACGCCAGAGGCATTCACAAGTGAACTGATGATGAGGATTGACCAACTGCCAGCCTACGACCGGGCTATCGTGGAGACATTCAGGCCGTCATGGAAAATGGGCACCCACGTTGAATTGTCCGGGACTGAAGTCCGTGTGGGGGAGCAAGCATGGGGAATCGAGGCCGACGTCAGTGAGTTTCTTGCGGCGATTGACGGCAAGCGGACCATTGGAGAGCTGCTAGTCCACACTAAAGAGTCAGTCGGATTGTACGACAGGTGCATCCGGATTCTCGCCGTTCTGCTGAAAGCGGGAGCCTTGGACCTCGATGTCTCGAAAACGATGTCGCCAGCACACCCACAAGGCGAGCTGATGCTCTGAACTAGCCGTCTGATCAACCCGTCCGCTGGCAAAGCGCTACTCGACCTATTACCTAAATCCGGCGTGAATCTGGCCCGTCATCGTCAAATATGGCCGAAAAATGGTCATCAGGCCCCCACGTTTTTGCAGCAGTCGATAGATTTGCGGGGAGCGCAACTCAGCTCTCCAGAGGTTTTAACTTATGTGCGCGGTGTAGGATTTTCTCTGTCCACATGCGAATGGGGGCGGAGTTTCCTTGCCAGAGGGTAGGTCGGTTTTCAGGACGGCTGAGTTCGCCCGTTAGCCAGAAGAGCCGGTGGCGTAGCTTGCTCAAGGTGAGGCTCTGCCATTCCTCGGGCAGGCAGGTGCGCTGGAAGGCGGTGACCAAGTTATAGGCCAAGGTACGCGTCCGGTGAACCCATCTTTCGCGGTTTAATTTCAGGACCGATACTTCCCCATAGCTGAATGCAAAGATCGTAGATGTGCGAATGGCACATGGGAAGTGGAGGTGCGGCATGGGCGGCGGGAAAGCGGATGCGAAGAAGGCACGGCATTGGCAGGAGGTGCTGGGCGAAGCGGCACGGAGTGGGATATCGATCCGGGAGTTCTGCCGGCGCAGACGGCTCAAGGAAAGTCAGTTTTATTGGTGGCAGCGTCGGCTCCGGCTGAGTCGGCGGGAAGGAGCGGGAACCCGGCCTGGCGTGAATGGGCAAAGGGCGAGCTTTGCGCTGGTGAGCGAGGAAGCTGGAGCGACAGACGCTGGGGTCGAGTTGGTGTTGAACGGAGGCCAGCGACTACGTATTACCAAGGGAGTCGATGAAGAGACGCTGCGCACCGTGCTCGCAGCTCTGGAGCCCGCGGGATGCTGAGTTTTCCGGCAGCGATCAATGTGTATCTGTGTACCGTGCCCTGCGACATGCGCCGCTCCTTCGACGGGCTGTCGATGATGGCCGAGCATGTGATCGGCTGCAACCCCTATGCCGGCCATCTGCTGGTGTTCTCGAATCGGCGGACGGACCGGGTGAAGATTTTGTATTGGGATCGAGACGGCTGGGCGATCTGGTACAAGCGACTGGAGGCGGGAACGTTTCAGTTTCCGTTTGCCGAGACGGGAAGAAAGGAGATTGCCGCTTGGGAGTTAGCGGTGTTGCTGGAGGGAATCGATTTGAGCAAAGGGAAGCGCCGAAAGCGTTACAGCCTGCCGGCAGCGCAGAGAGAGGATGGCCAGGAGAAAGCCGGGCGAGAGGCAGGTGCTTCCTAAAGATTTTTCCTGGAGAAAGCGATTTTTTTGTTGACATAATCCGATAGCTCTGCTATGACACAGGATATGAATCTTACTGAAATCGAGCGACGCATTGAAACCCTCCAGCACCGGCTGACCCACCTGGGTCCGATGCATCCCGGCAGCCTCACTGAACAGTACAACGTCTGCGGCAAGGCGGGATGCCGGTGTAAAGACCCGAAAAAGCCTCAGAAGCACGGGCCCTACTATCAGTTGAGCTACACTTGGCGGGGGAAGAGTACGACGCGTTTTGTGCGACCGGAGCACGTGGACCGGATGCAACGAAAGGTCGCTAACTACAAGCGCTTTCGCGAACTGGTGAACGATTGGGTGGACCTGGAAGTGGAGCGGGAGCGGGCCGAGCGGGAGAAGGAGAGACAGGCCGGTGGCCATTGATCCCAACCAGTTGCCGGATGATCCCACGGCCTTGCGCCAGATGGTGCTGAGTCTCCTGGAAGAGGTGGAGACCAAGGACCGTCGCCTCCGACAGTTGCAACACTGGGTGGAACAGTTGCTGCGGGCGCGCTACGGACCACGGCGGGAACGGGTGAATGAGAACCAACTCTTTCTGTTCGCGGTCGCCCTGGTCAGCGCCGGCCGAGAGGCTCCGAGTGAGCCGGAGGGGTCGGGCGCGACGGAGAAGGCCGAAAGCACCACGGCGAAACCCAAGGGACATGGCCGGCGGCGGCTGCCGAAGTCGCTCGAGCGGCGGCGGGTGGTCTACGATTTGGAGGAAGCGAAGCGGCAATGCCCGGAATGCCAAGCAGAGCTGAAGCGGATCGGGGAAGAAGTCAGTGAGCGGCTGGAATACGTGCCGGCTTCGCTGGTGGTGATCCAGGAAGCGTGCCAGAAATACGCCTGCGCCCAGGGCTGCACGGTGGTTACGGCCCAGAAACCGATGGCCCCGATCGAGAAAGGCTTGCCGGGGCCGGGGCTGTTGGCGCACGTGGCGGTGAGCAAGTATGGGGATCACTTGCCGTTGCACCGGCAGGAGGCGATCTTCCAGCGGCAGGGGGTGGACGTGTCGCGCCAGACGATGGCCGATTGGATGCGCGCCTGCGCTGATCTGGCGGACCCGCTCTACGAACTGATGAAGCAGGGGGTGTTGGATTCGAAGGCGGTTCAGACCGACGATACACCCGTCCCGGTGCTGGACCCGGACTTGCCGCACACGCGCACAGGCCGGATCTGGACGTATGTGGGAGACGGCGAACATCCGTACACGGTCTACGACTACACGCCCAACCGCAGCCGCGACGGACCGGAGGAGTTCCTGAAGGCGTTCCGGGGATATCTCCAGGCGGACGCCTACTCAGGGTACGACCATTTCTATGAAGAGCCTGGGCGCGGCATTGAGGAGGTCGCGTGTATGGCGCACGTTCGCAGGAAGCACTGGGAAGCCCAGTCCTCCGACCTGATGCGCTCGACGGTGATGCTCGCCTATATTCGCTTGCTCTACGACGTAGAGCGTGAAGCTCGTGATCAGAAGCTCGGTTCCGATGCACGGCGGGCGTTGCGGCAGGCAAAATCGAAGCCGATCCTGGAGGACATTCACGCTTATCTGGAGCGCGAACAGCCCCAGGTGCTACCGAAGAGCCCGGAAGGGCAAGCGATTGCCTACACATTGTCGAACTGGAAGGCGCTCACCCGCTACTGTGAGGATGGCGATCTGGAGATCGACAACAACGGTGCGGAAAGAAGTCTGCGTGGAATCGCGGTAGGTCGAAGGAACTGGACTTTCCTGGGCAGTGACAACGGCGGCCGGACAGCGGCGATTCTGAGCAGTCTGATCGCGACCTGCAAGAGACTGGCCATCGATCCCTTCGCCTACCTGCGCGATATCTTCGCACGCCTCGGCGCTCATCCCCAGAGCCGACTGGCCGAATTGCTCCCGGACCAATGGCAAGCGGCCCACTCCGCGGTGGACGGAAAGGAAGGGGGATAACCTCCGTGGCCCGTTCTCGACCACCCTCGGGCTGGACTTGGGTCTATGATCCGGCGGGGGCCTTTCGCCGATCTAAGAAGCCCGTGCCTCGAGACCTCCAACACGAAGTCGGGCGCCGCGCCCAAGCGCTGATCGATTCAATACTGAAGCCCCGCTATATTCAGCCGCCTCCGAAGAAAACGGAGCTCAACTACCTCGTGGACCTTTACGCCCGCTGGCGAGGTCCCTTCTTTTACTTCTGCTCCCGATATTGTTCGCCCGGACCCCACGCCCTTTCACCCTTCTTCGAGTCGAAGTTCGCCCGCCTTCAGTACGCCGGCGACGAGCGCTTCAACCTGGCTTATTTCCGTCACACCGGACAGTGGTGGGAAGTTGACCAACTTCTCTCCCTGGAAGAATGCCTCTCCGAAATCGAAGCCGGCGGCCTCTTCACTCCTTAGCATCGTTCCCACTTATCGGCGCCATCGCAATATGTCTCCTGGGTTCACCGGACGGGTACGGCCAAGCGCACGATTTCCAGGTAAAGAGCGTTGGCCGCGAAGGCCCGGGTGGGAATCTTGCGGAGGGCATAGTCCTCGCGCAATTCGCGGATGCGGCGCTCCAGGGCGGCGCGACCGTCATAGAAATGCCAGAGGCCCGCAGGAGTAAGCGAGAGATTGGTGACCCAAGCGCGATACAGATAGCGTCCCAGGGAGAAAAGGGTGGGTTGGATTTCTTGTTGCTCGCGGAATCGGCGCGCCACCACGCAACGCCGGGCTCGAGTCCAACCCTGAGAGCAATGCTCGAAGCCGGCCATTTCCCAATCCCGGTTGACGGGCTCATAGCGCAGCCCAGGGAGCAGGCGACGGAAACTGGAGGTCAAGCGCGCGACGACCGCATATTCAGCGGCCTCTCCCTCCAGGCGCGTGAAGATCGGATCGTAGCCGAAACCGGCATCGGCTCGCACCCGCAGCTCCCGAATCTCGGGAGGCACGTTGGCGAAGCAGGTGTCCAGGAGTTCGACGCTACCCGCCCAAGTCCCGGCGTCGCCCGGGCGGAGCTCCGTGTCCCAGAGATAAGAGGAAGCAGCTTCCATGCAGAGCAGAGGGTCGTACGAACGTTGGCCACGATGCCGGGGATTATAGCCGACCGCCGCCCCGTCCTGGTGTCCGAAGACGGTTACGACGGTGCTGTCGAGATCGAAAACCAGCCGGGAGCGAGGCGCGGGCTGATGAAGAAAATGATACAGAAGTCGGTCGTTGACGCGATGCAGGTGCTCCCAGAATCGGGGGGAGCCGCCTGGAGTAAAAAGCGGCGCAAGGTTTGCGGGTCGGGAAAGTTGGGCAAGCCGATCAGGTGCTGGAAGGTACCCTTGGAAGGGAGCAACGAGGCGGTCTCGATGCGATCCAGCCCTAACACCGGGGATAGAGCAAGGCCAGGATCATTTGGGAAAGATGGTAGCGGTTATTCCGTCGAGGATAGAGGAGATGGCGGGCCAGGAAATTGCGGAGTTGCAGCACTCGTATAAATTCGTGAAAGAAGAAGGCGCCGCCAAAGTGCGTCAGACCCCCATGTTCACAAGCGATTCTTATATTTCGAGGAGAATATCGCATGCTGAGGAAATCCTACCGAAACGTTAGGAATTCCTCAAGAACAAAGAAAATAGGTGAAAGGCGCGTCAACAGAGGCTTCTCTGGCATTCGAGAGGCCCCGAATGCGCCGGATTTAGGTATTACCGCCGACGCGCTTAGCCCGCAGATGCCTGGAGTGAAGATTCTCACGAGCCGCCGCCTGGTTGGGGCAGGCACCGCCGTCCTCATAGGATGGCTCAGTATGCCAATGTACATATTCGCGTTGTGTTACGGTGCACATGCAAAGTCCTAGACCGTTTCGAGCGAACATCATCGGGCGTGCGAAAAGGAAGTCTGTTAGGGGAGTTTAAACCAGACCGCAACATCGCTTATGGAAGTGCTGGCGCGCTTCTTAAGGCAGTCTCTGAACGGCACTACTCGTCCGGCGGAGCTTCTGTTTCCCCGGATTTTCCGACCGATCCTGGCGCACGGCACGCGGTGGCTGTCCACGGTTCGTCTGAGCAGGTATTGGGTGAGCAATATGTGAAGGACATCTTGCTGGAGTGTGGGGAAGTGAAGCATCGTGGCTTGATGGTGGGGAGGCGGAACAAGCTGAAAAAACGAAGGAGTAATTCAAATGGCCAAAAGAGTGTGCGATGCCTGCGGCAAAAATAAGGAGACCAGTGGCGGGAAGACCTGTGAAAAAGGTCACTTCATATGCAAAGACTGCGTATATAGCGGAGTGATCTTCGTCTCAGAGAAAGCACACTGTCCTATTGATCGGAAACCACTTCGCTGAGTTCGGCCGACGATTTGAACAGTCCGTTTACGCAAGCGTGTCAGACCACTCGTCCGCCGATTTTTTGTGAACTCTTTACAGAGATACTCTGAGGTGCGGGCTGAGTCCCAGGGACAAAGCGCAGCCCGTCGTTCGCCTTGATCAAACGTTGGCAGCGGCGTATACTGCGCGCGAGGGTCAGAACTGGAACCCGGTCGCGGAGTAGAACCGGCTCCACCAATTCGGAGATGGATATGAGATATGAACATGCCAATAACTTACCTCTTTGGGCTGCCTTGCGGCTGAAGTACGGCTACGCCTCCCTTGAGGAAGTCGAGACTCTTCGGCCAACGGTTCCCTCGGCTCTCCGCCGAAACGTAGCTGCTGCTTGTGAGTATCGCTGTCAAGACTATTGTACGGGTGGCTGCGAAGTCTCCTGCACAGGTTCGTGCACAACGTCTTGCACACATGGTTGTACGCAATCGTGCACGGGCGCGTGCGATTCGTGGTGTACGAAAAGCTGCGAAACTAGCTATAAGTAACCCATGGGACCGAGATACGGCGGGTGCTGTCAACAAACAGGCGCAAGTCATGGAGAATATTTACTTGCTGCTGTCTCCCGACTGCAATCTTCAGTGTACGTACTGTTTTCAACTTGAAAATCAAGCCGAAGTTCCACACCGAAGATACCACTCACAACCAGGAATAAAGGCCACTAAAGAGACGATCGTAAGGTTTGCTGAATTCTGCGCGGAGAACAAAGTCCAACACGTTGAGTTCTTCGGTGGCGAACCTATGCTCTACCGGGATTTGTTCCAGTTCGCGGTTCACACGCTTTTCGGGATAACTCCGCAGATTACGATCGGTGTAGTCACAAATGGCACCATGATCGATGAGGCGATAATGCGGCTCATTGAGCGGTATCAAATCTCGATTTTGCTCAGTCTTGATGGGGACCAACAACGGCACGATTTGCTGAGAGGTGGCTTCGAGCGGATGCTCCGTTGGTTTCCTCGGCTAAGGCGCCTGAAGCAGATTCGGGTGGCGCTACAAGCTGGTGTCATCCCGGGCTTAGCTGAGAATGTCCGGTTTGTTTGGCGGCAGGGTTTCACGAGTGTGTTTCTGAATATGATCGAAAGCTACGGATGGTACCGGCAGGACGACGTCGTTCTTTTCCAGGATGAGTATGAAGACCTCTTACAAAGAATGCTGAGGGGAGAAGGCCTTCTCTTATGCGCGACGAAAATCCACGAACAATTGCGGGAGACCAGCCACACTCAAGGTTGCGGAATTACAAGGCTCGGGCTTGCGTGTGACTGGCATGGTCGCTTATATCCCTGCCACCGGGCAGTTGAGTTGGGGGCGCAATTTGCAGTCGGAGACCTATTCAGCGGTCTTGACGTATCCCTTGACAAGGCGCTCCGGGAGCGGATTGGCCGGGAGTCCTTCGGATCGTCATCTGCAATGGAGTACCCACTCGCAAGTTATTGTCCAATCGCGATCTACCAGAAGCATCAGCGGTTTGACGGCCCTTGGAATGGTGAATGTTGCAGAATGATTGAAGTTAAGACAAGACTCGTAGCGAAGTATTTCCACGAGTTAGCGGAACTTTTAGGTCGCCCTGCACAGCCCATTGGTGCTCTCGATTGTACCAAGGTTGTTGAACGACCTGTGGAGCCCTGAGCGTATTAAGAGGCATTGGACGCGAGCTCCGCCATGAAGTCCGCTTGTTCGCGGTACTGCATTTGGTCGGCGAATACAAGTCTCCTTCCCGACGGTCTGGTCGGTTTGACTTCACATCTCCCGCTGACGGCAGGCTTTACCCCACCTCGGATTCGCACGCGGGTGGATGCACAGTTCGCAGGCTGCGCCCTCGGCGTACTTCTCCGACATTACTTGAAACCTTCTTACGACAGAAACCATTTATAGGGTGAAAGGGGGAAGAACAAATATCTTCACGTGGCCTGCGAGAAACGAGACTCAGTGCGGTATATACCCATTAGAGACCAGACATCCTGGAGATTCTGGCCGCGAGATTTTTTGGGAGGTGAGATTGTCATGAACACGAAAAGAATCTTCCGAAAGCCACTGCAGCTTATTCTGCTCGCGCTGATGACTTCTGGTTTATCTGCCAGTCGGACACTCGCTCAAGCCTATCCCAACACGATCACGTTCGAAAACCAGTCGGGGGAGGGCGCCTTGGTAAAGCTTATCGGGCCTGTGCGCTGGAACATTCCGGTGCCCAACGGCACCAGCAGAGCGATCAACGTGCCTGCGGGGAACTACTACATTCTCACCCGCTATTGTGACAGTTCGAACCACTGTTCCTATTCGAAGGGAGATCCGTTCACAGTGATCCAAACGGAGACGCAATATTCGGACATCACGATCACTTTGCACAAGGTGCCGAACGGCAACTACCGCACCTATCCGGCGACGGCCACGGAGTTCAACAGCAACTGAGCTGTAACGAAGCACAGGCGCGTCACCGGGGTTCTTGCGTTGTGCTGAGCGTTATCGCTGCGGCAGTGTCTGCGGCAAGCGGAGTCATTGAAACGAAGCAGATGGGAGTCCGCAGTTGGGGGCCAAGTCCCCCGAGGGGGAACACAATGACCGGCCGTCACGTATTTATTCCACTACTCAGCTTATGCTCGTTTTGGATGTTTTCTGCCGCCGCCGCTGCCGCACCGGCGCCCGCCGTCGTGCGACTTTTGGTGTTGGGTCCGAAAGGTGATCCGGAATTTCAGACCATTAAGGCGGCTCTCGATAAGGAGAGTCCGGCACCAGAACGGCACGTCGGCCTGGCCGTATCCAGCGCGTGGTCCGCATTTCCCGAAGGCACTGCGAAACGACTCGCATCGCTTTTACCAGAACGGGTTGCGCTGTTCGCTCGACGACACTGGCCGGATGAAGATGTCTTCGTGGTCTCTTCGGATGTAGCACGGACAGTTGGAACAGATGCCGTCGTCGCGGCTTTGAGTGGAATGGCTCGCTCCAACAGGTCTCTGCGGCGAGCCGAGTGGCGGCGCAATCACGGAGTTTTATTTGGCGCGGCAACGGAGAATGGCTACAGACGGGTAAATGCGCCCCGGGATAAACCTCAGTCTCGTGGTCCTACCCGAAAGGCGGTGGCTGCGGATAGTCAGAGTTTCAACTTCAGTGTGGATTCCGACGAGTGCGCCACATTCTCGCGCAACAGCATAACATTTGACCAGCCGTGCGGATACGGGCCTGGACGCGGCATCAATATAGCTGTGATCAATCAAATAACTGGTGAGATTGAGGAGATTTATGACTTTGATACGTGGTTGGATGTCGCGCTCGCTGCTCAGTACGCAGTGCCGTTCATTGACCAAATCTTGCCTGAACGCCTTGTGCTGATTGGGGTCGCCGACGCGAACGACCTCGATCAAATACCTGCTGCGGTAGCAGCCTTCCAGCAACGCTTCGGCAGTGTCTGCGTCGCCCAAGTGGACTACAGAGATAGCTGGGTGGCGATCAGCCAAAACATGCAACTTCTCGCGGAGCAGTGTAACGATTACTCCTCGACCGGCAATTACGTCGATTCATTCGTGCAGTATACGATGCAGCCGACCCCCTCCAACGACACCAGCCCTCCTGTAGGCAGCTTCGAAATCAACTCCGGTGCTGCCACAACAAATACCAACTTAGTGACGCTTGACTTTTCGGGGATCACGGATTCGGGATCCGGGTTAACCCCTGGCGGAAAGGTCCGCCTCAGCAACGACGGGACAAACTGGAGTCCGATGCTGGATTTTTCGCCGTCTCAAAACTGGGTTCTCGACCGCGGGGATGGTGGGAAGACAGTATATGCCCAGTTTCGCGACCGGGCGGGAAACTGGACGAACGCCCAGACCGCGACAGTCACACTTCAAGAAGATACTCCTCAGAGGCTCGGTCCGGATTCCGGAAATTACCAGTTCGCACAATCCTGCGTCATCGGGATCAGCATGCTCGGATTGTCCTATGATGGAAACATTGCGCTGTCGACCGACCTTGGCAGTGACTGGTTCCCATATCAGACCATACTGCCCGCGACCGACTATTTCGGGTGGAGCAGAGTGGTCCTGAACTGCAACGCCTCGGGGGCAGTTTTGGCGGCCGGTTTCACCATTGACGATACGGGCAATCTGGTAATTGCGACCAGCGCGTCTAGTGACGGCGGGAACACGTGGAGTTCGCCTGCCAATACAACTTCGGTCGCTCTCAACACCACTGCGGATACATATTCAGCAGGAGCATGCTCCTCTTCGCCGACCAATCTGGTTGTCTTTTGGAACGCACAGGTTGCCGGGGTCGACCAGATCTTCGCCCTAAGTTCTCAGGACGGCGGGCTCACCTGGCCCACCACGCCGGCTCAATTGTCCAACAACAATGCTTCCACATACACCGATGAATTCACGCTCCAGGTGGTCTGCAGCGGTACCACTGTTGTAGCCGCTGCTGAGGGCAGCAACGGTGTAAATACGTACAGCTCTGCGGATGGTGGGAAAACGTTCCTTTCCAACGGCGCGCTGGCCCCGGATGCGTACAGCTTTGGGTTACTGGCCGACCCGAATGGGAACATCGTGCTCCTAGCGGTTAGTCCGAGCGAGGGTGCTTACTCAATAAGCGCCACGAGTTCACAGGACGGCGGTGCCACATGGACATTTCCCGTACTGGTGGCCCAATCCCTGTCGTTCCCTGACATCAGCGTGGAGCCTTACTACCTCCAGGCAGTGGCACCAGCACCGGGGCTGATCTATTCTGTCTGGTCCGAAGCGATCGCTGATGATGGAACGGAAGCAGTGCGGCTATCGGCCTCCAAGGATGGAGGTACAACATGGTCCTCGCCGGTCAGCATCACGACGACCCAATACTGGTATAGCTTCATGTTGGCTGAGGAGCCATACGTCGAAGGGCTGATGCTCGCGGGAAATGCTCTCGGAGATGTAGAAGTTATCTGGCTGGACGATCGTCAAGGTCTCGGTTATGCTGTCCAGCGCTTCGGCGTTTCCGCGGCGGCCCGGGGCATGCATGAGGATGCCGATATCCAAGGTATTACCGACATATACGTGGCCACATCTGCCAATTTCGGTGCTAGTTGGAGCATCTCCGAACCGCTTGAGCCAAGCATAATGAGCGGTGCCAGCTACCTTGACGGACTGACGCTTACGCCAACTGGAGTCGGCATCGCTACTTATGGAGAACTTACGAACTATCTGGATGTGCGTTTTCTGAGCGGAGCACCCGCGGTCACGCTCAGCACCATGAGCTTGAGTTTTGGCAATGAAAACGTTGGTACGACAAGTGCCCCACAAACTCTCACGCTCACCAATAGCGGGACGGCAACCCTTGCCATCTCGTCGGTGACATCATCCGGGGACTTCACCCAGACCAATAATTGCACCGGATCAGTGGCTCCGGGGGGAAGCTGCGCTATCACCGTCGGCTTCAGCCCGAGCGCTCCGGGAGACAGGACGGGGACGATTACAATGGCAGATGATGCTGCCGACGGCCCACAGATGGTGAGCTTGAGCGGGACCGGAGCCTCCTCAGGCGTCAACCTGAGCGTCACGAACCTGAGCTTCAATAATCAACCGGTGGGTACTACGAGTGCGGCGAGCATGGTGACCTTGACCAACAACGGTAATGCCAATCTCACCATATCGACGGTCACGATCACCGGCACGAATGCCGGGGACTTTTCCAAGAGCGCCGACGCATGCTCGGGAGCTACCGTCACGCCCAATAACAGCTGTACGGTCAACGTCACCTTCACGCCATCCGCTCCCGGAAGTCGCACGGCCACGCTGAGTTTCGCGGACAACGCCTACAATAGCCCTCAGGCAGTGGGTCTAAGCGGAACCGGAACCTCCTCAGGCGTCAACCTGAGCACCACGAGCTTGAGCTTCAACAATCAAGCAGTGGGGACCACGAGTGCGGCGAATGGGGTGACCCTGACCAACAACGGCAGTGCCAATCTCACCATATCGACGGACACGATTACCGGCACGAATGCCGGTGATTTCGCCAAGAGCGCTGACACTTGCTCGGGAGCTACTGTCGCCCCCAATGGCACCTGTTCGGTGAATATCGAGTTCGCGCCGTCCGCTCCCGGAAATCGTACAGCATCGTTGATTTTCTCCGACAATGCAGCCAACAGCCCCCAGACCGTGAGCCTGAGCGGGACGGGGACTTCCGCAAGCGTTAACCTCAGCACCACGAGTTTGAGCTTCAACAGCCGGCCGGTGGCCACCACGAGTACGGAAAGCGCAGTGACATTAATCAACAACGGCAATGCCAACCTTAACATCTCGACGGTCACCATAGCAGGTACAAATGCAGGCGATTTTGTCAAGGCTGCCGACACTTGTTCGGGAACTACCGTTGCGCCCAATGGCACGTGTTCTGTCAGCATTACATTCGCGCCGTCTGCCTCTGGAAGTCGTACGGCCACCTTGAACTTCCCGGATAACGCTTCGAACAGCCCTCAGACGGTTACCCTAAGTGGAACGGGAACAGATTTCGCCATTGCCGTGTCGCCGGCCTCTGGAACCGCGACGCCGAATACCGCGGCCACTTATACCCTAACCGTGACGCCCATGAGCGGGTTTGCAGGCACGGTCGCACTGGCGTGTGCAGGGGCGCCGGCAGGATCGGCATGCTCCATCAGCGCGGCAAGCGTGACTCTGAACGGGAGCGCGGTGACGGCGACAGTCAAGGTCAGTGTTTCTAGCAGCAGCTTGATGGTGCCGAACCATTGGACAACCCCAGCACCGCCCCAACCCTTACTTCGCTTCGAAGGTTTACTGGCGTTCGGCCTGTTGAGCCTTATTGGGCTGGCGATGCTTTCGTTGGCGCGGAGGGAGGGTGGAGGTATGGCTTGGCGAGGTGCGGCGATCTTACTTGGGGTGACCACAACCTCGCTGCTGGCTTGGGTGGCCTGCGGTGGTGGACCACATTCACCTCCAACCCCGCCTACACCAACTGCCAGCCTATCAATAAACACTCTGACGTTTAACCCTCAAAACGTCGGGACACAGAGCGCCGCACAGACTGTGACGCTCACCGACTCGAGCAGCGCAGCCCTTACCGTGAACCAGATTGGGATTACGGGAACCAATGCCGGTGACTTCAACCAGACGACCAACTGCGCATCGAGTGTGGCAGCGGAAGCAAGTTGTACAATCAGCGTGACGTTCACTCCGGCTGCGGACGGGTCGCGATCCGGGACATTGACGATCACGGACAATGCCGGCGGTAGTCCCCAAAGCGTGACTCTTACGGGGACGGGACAGACAACTGGGACCCTCACGTTTTCGGGAACCTCGGGCAGGCTCAGTCATAACACGACTGCTAGTGTCACGGTACAGTGAGTGCGGGTATCTTACGCCATTCTCGAAAGGGGGAAATGCCAATGAAGGCGACCCGATCAGTGGAATTCCGATTAACGAGCAATTGTGCCTCCGTGATGGTAAACGTGGCATTGTTTGGGACATTAGCAGCAGCGGCCTTACGGGCGCAGAGTGGCCCGTCTTTGAGCGCGGCCTACCATGAGATCAGTCAGCGAGTCATGGCTAATAGCGCCAGCTTTTACGTCTACCTCGACGAAGACTCTGGGCTAAATCACGCGTATCCATCCGGTGTGTTTACTGCCGGTGCTAGCCTAGGAATTGACGCAGGGTGCATCGACGACCCAGCCGATGAAACGCTGGGCTGCTATCCGTCCACGGATACAACTCAGTTGGATACGACCCGAGGAACGGTGCTTCGAATTACATTTCCTTCGTTGCCGGGTACTGATTTTGCCGGCTTGAACATCGAGGAACCTGAAAACTGGGGAGCACTTTTCGCCGCGGGTGAGTGCGGCACGTCCACGACTTGCAACCCGTATGATCTTACAGGCGCGACGACCGTCGAGTTCGACGTTAGGTCGCCCACGGGAATCAACGTGCAATATGGAGTCGGCCAATGCCAGACCTCTTTCTCCAATCTAGCGGCATCTCGGACCTATACCCATGTCTCACTCGGTTTGAACACCAGTTACCTGAGTTGCGCGCCCGACTTAAGCAGCATAAACGTGCTTTTTACCGTGACGGCCCAAAACGTCCCAAACGGCGCAACGATACTCCTGGACAATATTCAGTTCGCGTCTGCGCCCCCGCGAGCAAACCAGCAAGGCGAAACACTCAGCTTGCCGTTGAGCACGCAGACTTACGGTGTTGTGCCGCAGTTCAGCACGAATCCTCCTCCCGACCAACTCAACCGGAACGTAGCCACAGTGTACGAAGCGGCACTCTCTATTTTTGCCCTGATTCAGAGGGGCCAGCCGCAGGACCTGACGAATGCTCAGGCAATCTTGAGCGCTCTACACTACGCCCTCTATGACGACAATCACGGCGACTTTATCCCGACCTCGCCAAACGCCGCGAGCGGCTGCTTCGGAGGAATTGCCGCCTCGCAATGCGGCCTCCACAACGCCTATGAGAACGGCGACATCGGCCTGTTGAACAGTCAGGTCTCTCCTGCTAAAGGTATTCAAGGCGACGTCCGTTTGGCCGGCTACACTTGTGGCAACCTGTCGCCGACAGAATACTGCCTGGTCCTCGACGGTGCCACGAGCGGCAACAACGCTTGGGCGATGCTCGCATTGCTCGCAGCATATCAGCAGTTCGACAATGCCACCTATTTGAACGACGCGATAAGCATCGGTAACTGGATTGTGGGCTTGGAGGACGCCAGCGGCAATGGATACGGGGGTTACTTCGCAGGTTACCCCGACATGGGCAAGCCGAAAGTTCTCGAGACTGGTAAGTCTACTGAGAACAATGCCGACATCTTCGCGGCCATGAATTGGCTCTCGCAGATCGAAGCGGGCCAAGGCAATTCTGCGGCTGCCGCGCAGTGGAACGAAAATGCCACCGCTGCCGCCAACTTCGTAATGGCAATGTACGACTCAGTGAATGGACGATTTTATCCCGGAACAACTCCAGTGGGTGGATCACTGACGTCGGGCTGTTCGGCCGGTCCCCAAAAGGGCAATGACGTCATTAATGTCGGCCCGAAAGGGTTCTGTGATTTCTTGGACGCGGATTCATTCACCACCCTCGCTCTCTCTGGATCACAACAGTTTGGACCTTACAGCGCAAGCTCAGGCCAATGGCAGCCTGCCTTATCCTACGTCCAGAATCTAACGGGTGCCAATACGTTCACCCAGACAATCACCGCAAATAGTTTAACATTCTCAGGCATTGATCTGATTCCGGCGCCTGCTGAAACAGGAATCGCCTGGGAGTTCACTGGTCAAATGGTTGAAAGTTGCAATTATCTGGATGCGATTCTTAACGTGAGTACTTTCAGTTCCTGCCCGCAAACTTACCTTCCGCAGGTCGCGCAGGCGCAAGCTCACGCCCCATTCGGAGACGGCTCGGGTATCGTTGGAGCCACGTTGAATGGAGAGAATAGTCCACCCGACAATCTGCCTCCGGGGACCGAATATCTCGCGACTCCGTTTCAGAATATTCCGGAACGGGCAACGCTGGCGGCCACGAACTGGGCTATTTTGTCGGCTTCGTCCGTCAATCCGCTCGCTTTTTACCCGCAGCCTGCTCTCTCCAAAACGAGCCTGGGTTTTGGCAGCCAGGCAATCGGTGTGGCCAGCGCGGCTCAGACGGTTACGCTGGTGAATGCCGGGACCGCGCCGCTCAGCATTCCAACCTTCGAGATCAACGGCGCAAATAGCGATGACTTTGCGGAGACGAACAACTGCATGTCGAGCTTAGCTACCGGCGACACTTGCACGGTCAGCGTGACTTTCACCCCTCTCGGGCCGGCGTCGCGAACTGCCTCTCTTACTATCACGGACAACGCGCCGAATGCTCAGCAGACGATTGCCCTCGCCGGAACTGGGAACGGTCCGCTGGTTAATTTGCCCGCGGCCTTGACTTTCCCTTCGGAGCCCGTAGGCACCACGGGCCCGGCGCAAACGGTCACACTGACGAACGCAGGGAATGCCAACCTCGTCATCTCGACGGTCACTATAACTGGAGCCAATGAGGGTGATTTCAGCAAGAGCGCCGACACGTGCTCGGGAACCACCGTCACACCGAATGGAACCTGTTCGGTGGGTATAACGTTCACTCCCTCCGGGGCTGGAACCCGCACTGCACTGCTCAATTTCCCCGACAATGCAGCCAACAGCCCCCAGACCGTCAACTTGAGCGGAACGGGCAACTCTCCGAACGTTCTCCTGAGCGTTTCAAGCCTGAGCTTCACCAATGAACCGGTCGGGACAAAGGGCGGAGCCAGTACGGTGACCTTGACTAACAACGGTGCAGCCAACCTCACCGTTTCGACGGTTACCATAATCGGAGCGAACCCCGGTGATTTCAGCAAGAGCGCCGACACGTGCTCGGGAACAACTGTCGCGCCGAATGGAACCTGCTCCGTCAGCGTCACGTTCACACCTACCGCTTCGGGAAGCCGAACAGCGACGCTGAACTTCCCGGACAATGCCTCGAACAGCCCTCAGATGGTGACGCTGAGTGGGACGGGAACAGACTTCACGATTGCAGTTTCGCCGTCCTCCGGAACCGCTACCGAGAGTACCCCCGCCGCTTATACGTTAACCTTGACGCCAGTGAGCGGGTTTGCAAGCGCGGTATCGCTGGCGTGTGCTGGGGCGCCGGTAGGGTCAGTATGCTCGGTCAGCCCGGCAAACGTGACTCCGAACGGGATCGCGGTGACGGCGGCAGTTAAGGTGAGTGTTTCGAGCAGCAGCTTTGTGGCGCCGAGCAATTGGACAACCCCGGCGCCGCCCCAACATCCACTTCGCTTCGAAGGTTTACTGGCGGGTGGCATGCTGAGCCTTATTGGACTGGCTATGCTTTCGTTGGCGCGAAGGAGGCAGGGCGGGGGTATCGGCTGGAGCGGCGCAGCGATCATACTTGGGGTGGCCACAACCTCGCTCCTTGCCTGGGTAGCCTGCGGTGGAAAGAGCACACCTCCACCGCCGCCCTCCCAGCCTGACGCCAGCCTGTCGTCCCCCTCTTTATCGTTTAACCCGCAAAACGTCGGAAGTTCGAGTGCTGCACAGGGTGTAACGCTCAGCAACTCGGGCAATGCAACCCTTAACGTTTCGAGCATTACGATTGCGGGCACGAACGCGAGCGACTTCAGCGAAACAAATACTTGCGGATCGACCGTCGCGGCAGGAGCGAATTGCTCGATTAGCGTGACTTTTACTCCCACGGGGGACGGTTCCCGTTCGGGGACGCTCAAGGTCACGGACAACGCCAGCGGCAGTCCGCAGCCCGTGAATGTATCGGGGACGGGGCAGACGACCGCAACACTGACGTTCACGGCCACATCGGGGACACTGGGTCACGACACAACGGCTGGCGTCACAGTTCAGTGATACGGCCGTGGATTTAGAGCCCATGATTGGATCTCGCGCGCGAATAACCGGAGTGGACGTACTGTACGTGTGGAGCCCAATTGGGCCCGTGACTCGTACCATGAGGGGAGAACTTATTGACCGTGGGTGCCTTGATGCTTCTAAGTCGCGGAGGCCACGTGCAACTTCTGGGCCCAGGTCATCGCATATAATCGCGCTAACTTCGTTTCCTTCGCCCGCCGAATTGCAGTACGCGCACTTGTCTGGACAGGCAGTCTTTCAACAAGTACAAGATCGGTACAACTTGAGCCTTCCGAATGTGCTTTGCAGTGACTTAGAATTGCCAACCGTGCCGCAAAGTCAACGAGATACCCCAACTTGCCTACATTCCTAAACCGTAGGTTGTTAATGTACCCCAGTGTCAGACTCAGGGATTTCGCTACTACTACGTTGTACACGTATGGCTCGGGATTGACGTATCCATTGTTTCCATTGCCCCCGTGAAACTGTGGTCCTGATGTCCCCATTCCTGCTCCTCCGCTACATCGAAGATAACGGCAAGGAGATGCCCAGCGGCCAGAGCCTCAAACCGCGAGCAGGTGGCAGGGTGTTTGCGAAAGCTCCTGCCAACTGAACTAGCTCTCACATCTGTCGACCCGTGAAATAAAGTTGGCACGCTCCGTTCCCTTCCAGAACGAACGGTTGGAGTGCAGCGCCTGCCGTTCAGGGGGCGATCGATTCCATCCTGGTTCTCACAGTTGCCGACCCGCGAAAAATAATTCTCAAAGTTGACCAACCTCGCTGAAAAGCGCGTATAGCTTGCCGTTCTTACTTAGTCGCGATTGATGTGGATGGTGCACATAAGATAAACGCCCCATCGTCACAAGGGAACTAATGGCTTGAATAGACCTCTTTGTTTCCTGCCCGTCTTTTCTTTCTCGCGGCATTCCGACTTCATTTGACGCAAAAACAATCTCCGATTATTTTTCGCAACGGGCCGCTGTTGTTCAGCAGTTTTCGGAATCGGAACAACAGCGGGCAGCGAAAGGAGGGTACTGATTCATGCGCATGAAGTGGGACAGGGCACTCAAGAAGCCACTCGCTATAGGCGCGATTTGCCTCGTGCTGGCTGCGCAGTATGTCCTGGCTCAAAACCTGGGTCAAAACCCACAATTCAACGTAGCTGTTCAAGGTCAAACGGGATCGCAACCGGAAGGTGCGTTCCTCAACTTCATCAACTGGGTAGGCAACGTGATCGCGCCCGTGGGCGCGGGCGGGGCGGTGCTGGGAGCCATCATAGCTTGGCTCACAGGCCGGGGCTTTGGCCGATGGTTGTTTGCGGCCGGGGCGTTGCTCGCGGTCTCTGGCGTTACGCGATTGATTGAGTTCTGGATCACGAACGGAACAGGAGGTGTCACCTAGAAAAAAGAGCGGGAATCCCCGAAGTGAAAGGGGCAGGCAACCCGGCATTCTGAAGAAAGGGTTGCCTGCCAAATCTAGAGATGGAATTCATTTTTCAGCGAAGAGTCAACACCATGGCCGTGCCACAACTTTTGAACGACATCGTAAACACATTACTACTGCTAGCGCCCTTCGCAGCTCTACTGTGCCTGGTTCTCGCAGGCGTCAGCCTGCGGCGCGAAGGTGGGGGAACGAGTTTCGTGATCGGCGGGGGCTTTACAAAGTGGATATTCTGGTCAGTCCTGTTCCTTACCCTCCAACCGCTGCTCGGCTGGTTCAGTTCTTTTGGCGTCAGGGTGCCGCTGGCCGGCGGTGGAATCGCGAGTTCCTGGCTTTCGACTTTCGAGACAAGTGTCGGGAGCTTTGTGACCAACTTTGTGGTGGGGCGCCTCGCGACGACACTGGCGGCTTACTTCGTGCTGCGGGCGATTCTGGATTCCGCTGCAGGGGAGTATCCCTTGCCGTCGATTTTCACCGCGATGTTTCTGCTCGGCGTCCAGACGACCGACAGAGTTCTTCAGAGCTACAACTCCGGCACACAGTACGCGACAGCGGACGTACTGGACAGCCTGTGGACCTACCTCGCGGGCACCATCATGCCGATCGCGGCGGGCCTGGCCATTATCGGCGCCGTCATTAACGTGGCTATGCGACGGCCGGCGCTACGGCTGGCGGGCGTGGCTCTGGGTCTGCTCTCGGTCACGGCGGTCTGGAAGCTGGTACTGGCGATGGTGGCTTAGAAGCGGAGCACATATGTCTTTCTTCAACGGCATTCTCAACCTGACCAACTGGAGCGGCAACGTGATTCTGCCCACGCTGGCAGGCCTGTTCATTGCCATCGCGATCATCCAGTTCTCGAAAGGGAAGGAGTACACGCACGCGATGTACGGCGGGTTCATGTGTCTCATGGCTTCAGGACTGTTGCGGGCCTTCGAAACCTTCGCCTCCCAGCGTGCCTGGAACGACCCCAACCTGGTTTGGGCGGCGGTAGCGAGCTTTGTGGACTGGATCTGCAACGTGCTCCTGCCGATCTACGCAGCCTTACAGGTGGCAGCGGGAGGAATACAACTGGCCGGGGTAACCAACAGGTTCCAACCGATCTCATGGATGCGGCACTTCGCCGCCGCAGGACTGTGCTTGCTGGTTTCGGGACTGCTTCGGCTCGGCGAGTTCTTCGTAACCCGGGGAACAGGGGGAGTGAGGTAATGGGAGGGAATCATGGCGCTTGACGTGACACCGGTCTATCGAAATCTGCGCACGCGAGTAACGTTTCTCGGACTCGAGGCCGAGGACCTGTTTGCCATCCTGGCGCTGGCCGTGGTCAGCAACATACTCGGCCGGTTCCTGCGGCGCGAGATGTTTGGCTTGCCTATGAACATGATCATGCAGTACCTGGTTCCACTATTGAGCATTCCCGCCTTGATGTTGTTCAAGTATGGAAAGCAACGAGGGTATCTGCTCGATTGGGTGATGTTCCACGCTCGGCCCCACGTCTATTCAGCACTGGAGCGGGACACGCAATTGACGCGCGAATATATTCAGCCCGAGGTCGAGCCATGCCGGTAACACTTCAACAGTATGAGAGGTCGCTCGCCGCCCCAGCACTGAGCGAGCAGTTGCGCATCCGCGACCTGCTGGATAACGTCGCTGTTCAAATTGATGGGTCGTTCGTCGCCGGCTACGAGCTCGGCGGAGTGCACTCCTATTTTGCGAGCGACGAGATGAGGAATCGGGCCAAGA